>JAEEGL011841762.1_pt1 | contig 24232 bp, 19 predicted proteins | sample 9134231 | NCBI WGS metagenome assembly JAEEGL01 (sample SAMN16246548, study PRJNA631951) | gut metagenome | biome: gut microbiome; feature: rumen; material: fiber-attached | host: Bos | place: Iran: Karaj | collected 2018-10
AAACAAATTCCTCAGCCATATACGGGAAGTAGATGCTATTGTACACGTAGTCCGATGCTTTGAAGACGAAAATATTATTCATGTGGACGGCTCTGTCAATCCTTCCAGGGATATCGAAACAATCAATCTGGAACTGATTTTTTCAGATATGGAGACCGTTCAGCGCAGAAAAGAGAAAGCGGAAAAGAATTTTCGCGGCGGAGACAAAAAAGCCGGTGCCGAGGCTGAACTTGCACAAAAAATATACACTCACCTTGAAAGCGGTAAACCCGCAAGAACTTACGATGCAGATGACGATGAAAAGGATATTCTTAAAAACTGGTTTCTTTTAACGACAAAACCTGTTATTTATGCTGCTAATATTGCTGAAGAAGATCTCGGAAAACCTGAAAACGATATCCCTTTCCTTCGTACCGTGCGTGAAACAGCAGAATCGGAAAAAGCAGAAATGATCGTGATTTCTGCAGCAATTGAACAGGATATCGCTCAGATGAGTCCGGATGAGAAAACGGAATTCCTTGCTGAGCTGGGAATAGGCCAAAGCGGTCTGGATCGCCTGATTACTGCCTGTTATAAACTTCTGGGTCTCATTTCTTTCCTTACTGTGGGGGAAGATGAATGCCGGGCCTGGACAATTCAGAACGGGACAAAAGCGCCGCAGGCTGCCGGAAAGATCCATACTGATTTTGAAAAAGGCTTTATCCGCGCTGAGGTTGTACCCTACGAAACGCTTGTAAGCAATGGAAGCATGGCTGCATGCAGGGAAAAAGGCCTGATCCGGAGCGAAGGAAAAGACTATGTAATGAAAGACGGAGATGTAACGCTTTTCCGTTTCAATGTATAAAACAGGGAGGGAAATCCGATGTCCCGATTGCAGTATTTTACGCACAGAATTGTACGTATGGACTGGAAAGCCATGTGGAAAACTACCGGCATTGTAAAAAAGAGAAGCGGAAGAGGAAGACTTTGGCTGATGGGAGATATGCTCCATTGTGCCGTTAAATATAACGCCGGATATGTCGACTATAAAATAGCTCAAATGTACAAACTAAATAACGAAAAACGAAACACGGTCATAACACGCGGAATTTCCAATGATATCGTCCGCAGAATGAATAATAAAGAATTCTGGCATTATTTTGATGACAAAGCCGAATTCAATGAAACCTTCAAAGAATGGATTCCGAGAAAATGGATCCGCATCAACGAAAACACCTCGCCGGATGAATTGTTTTCCCTGTGCAGAAGCCATCAGGAACTGATCGGAAAACCTCTGGAAGGATCCAGCGGCCAGGGAATCAGGAAGTATTTGCCCGATGACTGGAAAGACGGAAGCGACGAATTCCTGAAAAAGCTTCTCAGGGATGGTATCGGTATACTGGAAGAAGTTGTTGTTCAGCATCCCAAAATGGCATCTCTTTGTCCGACATCCGTCAACACATGCCGTATTGCGACCCTTCTGGGAGACAAGAAGCAGGGAATTGTCTATGCATTTCTGAGAATCGGCAACGGAAAAGTAATGGACAATGTGGACTGTGGAGGAATGGCGGCAAGAATCGACCTGGAATCCGGAAAACTGCAGACAGTCGGCGCAGACAAGCAGGGGAATACCTTTATCAAGCATCCCATGACAAATGCAAGCATTATCGGTTTTGAGATTCCATTCTGGAAAGAAGCAAAGGAAATGTGTCTGAAAGCTGCTGAGAAATTTCCTGAAATGCGCTTTGTCGCCTGGGATGTTGCAATTACTCCTGACGGTCCGACTTTTATCGAAGGAAACAGCTTTCCTTCACATGCCATTCCACAGTTCGCAGCCCATTATCCGAATGGAATCGGAATTTTGCCGGAATTCAGAAAATTTATCGATTGCTAAGGATTTTTTAAAGAAAACAGTTGATTTTCGGTTTTTATTATAGTATTATTCAAATGTTATGCGGACGGTCCTCTGGCCGGTATTCATGTTTCATCCGTTCGGATGAGGCGCCGGGATACGAACGTCTATAAGAGAAGGAGGCATAAAAGGATGAATGAGATCATTCGCTCCATCGAAGCAAAGCAGATTCGCAGCGACCTTCCCGCATTTAACGTCGGTGATACCGTTCGTGTTTGGGTTAAGGTTGTTGAAGGCAACCGCGAACGTCTGCAGGCTTTCGAAGGCACAGTCATTGCAAAGCGCAATGGTGGAATCCGCGAGACATTTACTGTCCGCCGGGTTTCTTACGGCATTGGTGTTGAACGTACTTTCCCGATCAATTCCCCCCGTGTGGATCATGTGGAACTGATTCGGCGCGGCAAAGTTCGTCGTGCGAAGCTTTATTATCTGCGTGAACGTCAGGGTAAAGCGGCTAAGATCAAGGAAGTCAAACGTGTCTGATTTGTATGCAGAAATGCTGCACTTTATGTGCAGCATTTCTTTGTTTTGCAGATGAAGGGTTTTCTTTGTCCTGCATTAAATAAATTAATAAACAGTTACACTACACATAAAAACTTATTTTACAGGAGCTGCATCATGAGAAACAGAGAAGAAGCAATTGCAAAAGCAACGGAACTTGTCGGAAAAATGACACTGGAGGAGAAGGCATCCCAGCTGAAGTACGACGCCCCGGCGATTCCCCGTCTCGGCATTCCGGCATATAACTGGTGGAATGAAGTGCTTCACGGTGTAGCAAGAGCGGGCACTGCAACAGTATTCCCGCAGGCAATCGGCCTGGCAGCAATGTTTGATGAAAATCTGCAGGAAGAAATCGCCTCCGTTATTGCCGAAGAAGCCCGGGCAAAGTATAACGGACAAAGCCGGCACGGCGACAGGGATATTTACAAAGGCCTAACAGTCTGGAGTCCGAATATCAATATTTTCCGTGATCCGAGATGGGGCCGCGGCCATGAAACATACGGAGAAGATCCGTACCTGACAAGCCGTCTCGGAATTCGGTTTATCAAAGGCCTTCAGGGAGACGGAAAATATCTGAAAACCGCCGCATGCAGCAAACACTTTGCTGTTCATTCCGGTCCTGAAGCTTTGCGTCATGAATTTAATGCCGTTGCATCTCCAAAGGATATGACGGAAACATATCTCGCTGCTTTTGAAGCAACTGTCAAGGAAGCAGAAGTAGAATCCGTTATGGGAGCATATAACCGTGTAAACGGCGAACCGGCCTGCGGAAGCGAAACTCTCCTTAAAAAAACATTACGGGACAAATGGGGATTCAAGGGGCATGTAGTCAGCGACTGCTGGGCTGTTCGCGATTTCCACGCGAATCACAAGGTAACGGATACCGCGCCTGAAAGCGCTGCTCTGGCACTGAAAAACGGCTGTGACCTCAACTGCGGAAATACATATCTGCATATGATGGAAGCTTATTACGAAGGTCTTGTAACTGAAGAACAGATTACGGAATCCTGTATTCGGGTTTTTACCACACGTTATCTGCTCGGATTGTTTGATGAAAACTGTGAATACAATAAAATTCCTGTCACTGACATTGATACTGATGAAAATGATGCTCTTGCGCTGAAAGCAGCTGAAAAAAGCATGGTTCTTCTGGAAAACGACGGAACGCTTCCGCTCAATCCCAATGCTGTAAAAACCATTGCTGTGATCGGTCCCAATGCCGACAGCATTCCGGCACTGGAAGGCAATTACAACGGAACAAGCAGCCGGTATGTTTCCTTCCTCAGCGGTATCAGAGCATACTGCAAAGCACACAATATCCGTGTGCTGTACAGTCTTGGATGCCATCTCTTTAAAGACAGAACATCGGGGCTGGCGCAGGCAGACGACCGCCTTGCAGAAGCTGCCATGTATGCAGAACATGCTGATGTTACAATTGCATGTGTCGGTCTGGATGCAGGTCTTGAAGGTGAAGAAGGTGATACCGGCAATGAATACTTCAGCGGGGATAAAAAAGATCTGCTGATACCCGAATCTCAGCGCAGACTTTTAGGTGTTTTGAAAGAACGCTCAGCAAAACTGATAACCGTTATTGCTGCCGGATCCTCTTTGAATGTTCCTGAAGGTAATGCAAAGATTTTTGCATGGTATCCCGGTCAGGCCGGCGGTACAGCACTTGCTGAAATTCTGTTCGGCGAAATCAGTCCCAGCGGACACCTTCCGTTGACTTTTTACCGTGATGTAAAAGATCTCCCTGCTTTTGAAGATTATTGTATGAATCAGCGTACTTACCGCTATTTTACCGGTGATGTCCTTTATCCTTTTGGATTTGGCCTGAACTATACCAGCTGGTCACTCTCAGAAGCACGCCTGAACGGTCAGAAAATTCTGGTGAATGTACATAATGAAGGAACCAGGGACTGTGATGCTGTAGTGCAGGTTTATGTCAGATGCGACAGCCCTGACGCTCCCGTTTTTCCACGTCTTTGCGGTTTTACAAGAATATCTGTCGCCGCTGGAAAGACATCCGTTGCAGAGATTCCGCTTGACAAACTGACTGCTACTGTTGTAAACGAAAAGGGTGAACGTGTGACTGTTCAAAGGATGAAGTATTATATCGGCATGAGCCAGCCGGATGCAAAGAGCATTCAGATGTGCGGAGTTCAACCGCTTGAAATCGATATCAGATGATACTCCGGAGGTTTCCATGTTTACTGGCTTTACAGAAAATACAATCCAGTTTTTTCTTGATCTGAAATTCCATAACAATGCAACCTATTTCCATGAAAACCATGAACGGTATGTTGAGGATGTTCAGCGTGTTTTTTATGAAATGATTGAAGATCTTGCTCCGGACATGCTCAAAATTGACCCGAAATTTGAAATTCGTCCTTATAAATGCCTTTCACGTATTCACCGGGATACCCGTTTTTCCCGCGACAAAAGTCCCTATCGCGATCATCTGTGGTTTCTTTTCAGACAAGCAGGAGAACCGCGTGAAAAATCTTTGTTTTACTATTTTGAGCTGGGTCCTGACCGCCTTGGCTGGGGAATGGGATTCTGGAACGAAAACCGGGAGGCGCTCGATCTTTTCAGGAAAAGAATGCGGGCAAATCCTGACGGAACAATGGCTCTGATTGACGATCTTGGACTTGATCGCAGAAAGCTTATGCTGGACGGCACTATTCACAAGAAGATGCCTGTTCCTCCGGAAATTCCGGAGCGGCTGAAACGATGGTATCTGGCAAAGGATATGTATATCGGGAAAATCATGCCGGATTACAGGATGATCTATACCGACAAAATTCTCAGAGAAGTCAGAACGGATTTCAGATCTCTTGCGCCGGTTTACAGGCTGCTTCGGGGATATGCAGATGAAGTTCTTTCCATGACTGAATAAAAAACATTTCAAAAAAGCAGTCTCTGATGAGACTGCTTTTGTTCGCCTTGACGAGATATTTCCCTTGCTATATATTAATGAAAGAAAAATGCAGAAAGGCAATTTCGGAATGGAAAACACTGCAGCATCCATCAACTGGTTTCCGGGACATATGGCAAAAACAAAGCGGATTTTGACGGAACAGGTCCGCCGTATTGACCTTGTCATTGAACTGTGTGACGCAAGACTACCATTTTCCAGCAGAAATCCTGAAATCAACTCAATTATCCAGGGAAAGAAAAGGATCGTCCTGCTGAATAAAGCTGACCTGGCTGATCCGAATGCCACTGCGAATTGGATTCACATAATTCAGCAAAGTGGATTTGAAACATATGCAATTGATTCAAAAAGAGTAAAAAGCAAAGAAATTATCGACAAAATACAGCATGCAACGAAAGAGATTGTCGAAAAAGCACTGGAAAAGGGGATTCGCAAAACAGTACGCGTAATGGTTCTCGGTGTTCCGAATGTTGGAAAAAGCACACTGATCAATCAGCTTCGCGGAAAAGGGATCGCGCAGACAGGAGACCGACCCGGCGTAACCAGGAGTAATCAATGGGTCCGGATTTCCCCTTATCTTGAACTGCTTGATACCCCAGGCATGTTATGGCCCAGGCTGGACGATCAGACAGCAGCAAAACGTCTCTGTTATATTGGATCTGTCAGGGATGAAGTAACAGATCAGTATTTTCTGGCAATTTCACTTCTCGAAGAGCTGGAAATCTGTTGTCCGGACGCAGTCATCAGCAGATTTCATATTGATAACGCCGAAATGAAAGGGCAGGAACTGCTGGATGCTGTCTGTAAAGGCCGCGGATGGCTGCTGAAAGGAAATCAATATGATTATGACCGGGCTGCCAGCGTTGTCCTGGATGAGTTCAGGGCCGGTAAGCTTGGACGTATCACGCTGGAATATCCGCCGGAAGTAAAGGAGCAGGAAAATGATTGACCGGACACAACGGGCCAGCTGTCTGATGGATTATGACAGGCAATATCGTCTGCCCGGAATTGTTTTGGCCGGAATGGATGAAGTCGGAAGAGGACCTCTGGCGGGAAATGTTGTTACCGCCTGTGTTGTAATGCCGGAAGAACCGCTTATTGTCTGGATAGATGACAGTAAAAAGCTCAGTGAAACCCGACGGGAAAAAGTGTATGAGGAAATCCTTCATCATGCTCTTTGGGTTGGCATCGGGGAAGTGTCTCCCGATGAAATTGATGAAATCAACATTTTGCAGGCAACACGCAAAGCCATGATAGCAGCCGCTGAGAAAGTCCCTGCAGATATTTTTCTGATTGATGCCGTAAAAAATCTCGGGCTGAAAGGAAAAGAAATCCCTCTGATAAAAGGAGACGCCACTTCGTACAATATTGCCGCCGCAAGTATTATCGCCAAAGTAACGCGGGATCGTCAAATGACTGAAGCGGACCGGTTATATCCCGAGTATGGATTTGCACGAAACAAGGGATACGGAACAAAAGAACACATCGATGCACTAAAAAAATATGGTCCCTGCCCGATTCACCGGAGATCATTTATCAGTAATTTTGTATGAAGAAGACATATGAAACCGGAATTATCGGTGAAAAAACAGCTGAAAAGTACCTGCAGAAGGAACTGGGAATGGTTTGCCTTGAGCGAAGATACCGGACAAAATGCGGAGAAATTGATCTGATCATGCTGGACAGGGATACGGTTGTTTTCGTTGAGGTAAAAACACGTAAAACAGGCGGTCCAGGCAGCGGCCTTTCCGCTGTGAACACAGCAAAACAAAAGCGGATTGTAAATGCTTCACTGGTTTATCTGATGAAGATGAAATGGACAGGACGTATCATTCGTTATGATCTTGTGGAAATCAGTAAGGACGGGATTCTTCATATTCCGGATGCATTTCAGCCATACGGTCATTTTTATCACTGAAGGGACGATGAGTCATGCTGAAATACCGTAAGTGGAAAAATCTGCTTGCAATAGCTTTTTTTCTGATTATATTGCTTGCCGTTTCCGCCTGCGCAGAAACAAATGATGAAAACCTGCTGTTCAACGGGGATTTTGAGATCCTTGATAATGACGGACTGCCTTCCGGCTGGTTCCCGGATGCTTACAGGATGGATCCGGGATACTCTGTCTTCAGCGCCGAAGAGGGAATGGAGGGCAGGGAAACGCATGCAGCTTCCGTAAACAATACTGCCGTCAACGATGCCCGTTTTGCCCAGGACGTCAGCGTTGAACCGGAAACGCTTTACTGCCTCAGCGGTTATATAAAGGCAGAGGGAATCTCCGGCGGCCATGGAGCAAATCTGAGCATTGAGGGCGTTTATGCGTTCAGCGAAAAAATCTATGAAACAGACGGAGACTGGAAATATATAGAGTATTACGGTGAGACCGGACCTGATCAATATTCAGCAACCGTTTTTGCCCGTGTGGGCGGATACAGCGGGGAAAGCAAAGGCCATGCTGTTTTTGATCATCTGAAGCTTACAAAAGCTGATTCGGTTCCAGACGGTGTAATCGCTGACCTCTGGTTTATCAGCAATACGGATGATTATGAAGATGAAGAAGGGGAATGGGAAGAAAGCGGGAATGAACCCGCAGCAAGGCCCGGCTGGCCGGCAGCAACTGGCGCCGCTTTTTTATTCATCCTGCTGATTCTTGCGATTGTTTATTATTCGCGCGATGGAAAAAAATACTCCCTTTCAGATAAAGAAAAATCTATTCCATTTCGCACAGGTCCTCTGCTTTTCCTTGCACTGGCAGTGCGTATGATCATCAGTTATTTCGCTGAAGGTTACAGTGTTGATGTCAATTGCTTTGTCAGCTGGGGTTATACAATGGCGCATACTGGTCCTGCAGCATTCTACCAGACAACCAGCTTCTGCGATTATCCGCCGCTCTATACCTATATTCTTGGACTGAATTCATGGATTGCTAACCTTGTTCACGCTAATCCGGGCTGGACACGAGTGATTTTCAGGTTTTTCCCTTCTCTCTGCGATATTCTCGGATGCTGGATATTGCTGCACATTCCAAAAAATGAATATACGGAGAGTAAGTACTGCAAGCTGATTATTCTCCTGCTTGCACTTAATCCTGTCACCATTCTTAACAGCGCTGCATGGGGGCAGATGGACAGCGTTCTTTGTCTTTTGCTTGTGTGTGTAGCAGCTTACGCCATGAAAGGCCAGTGGGTCATTTCCATCGCCTTCTATGTGACGGCAGTACTGGTTAAGCCTCAGGCACTTATGCTTGGATTTCTCGGACTTGTTTTCATGATTCTTGCTGTAATCCGTGACCGCGCTGTTCTGAAAAAAATACTGATCGGAATATTTACAGGCATTCTCCTGATTGCTGTATATATACTTCCTTTCGGAATCAATCAAAAACCGGGATGGTTGTTGCAGCGATATTTTGAGACCCTTTCTTCCTATCCTTATGCTACGGTGAATACTGCAAATCTGTATTATCTGGTCGGGGGAAACTGGAGCAAAATCGAAAACACCGCTCATTTTGCGGCACCAGTATTCCTTGGCTGTGCCTGCGTATTCCATGGATTGTTTCTGTATATTCGAAAAAAAGAAGAAAAATATATCCTGACAGATATCGTGGCAGCGGCTGCTTTTGGAGCTTGGTTTTTCCTATGCGCCATCCTTCAGCTCAACTGGATTTTCGTCGGAACCGGAGCCATGGCATATGCCTTCGTTATCGTAATCTCAATGGCTGTCCGGAAAAAAGATATACATATCCTTCCTTATCTGGGATCCCTCCTTTTCATTCTTCTGTATGTGTTCGGCATAAAAATGCATGAACGTTATCTGTTTCCTGCATTTTTACTGTTGATGTTCGCATGGACTGTTCACAGGAACAGACGGATTCTGTATTTACTTCTGGTCTTTTCATTGACCGTTTTTATCAACGAAACAATCGTTCTAGACAACAGTATACGTCTCGGTGCTTCTTTGGGCCATCTGAACAGTGATACTGTCTGGCTTGCAGATCTTTTGAGTGTTATCAATATTTTCGGAGCATTATATGCAGTTTATCTCGGATATTCATTGTGCGGAGATTGCTCACCGAAGCCGGTACGAGCATTGCCGGGTTTCCTTCCTGTGAAGTCTCTGCCGGAGCGGAAAGATTCGTCTTCTTATCATCCGGACAGACTGCTTCACTGGACCATCCGTGACACGGCTATTCTTTGCGGAATCACAGTCGCTTTTTCTTTGCTGACTCTTACTTCTCTCGGGAGTACAAAGGCGCCGCAGACTTCCTGGAGTTCTTCAGATGAAGAAGAAATGATCATCTTTGATCTTCAGGATATTCATGAGGATGTCCGTATTCTGTATTTCGGTCAGGTAAGCCGTAACAACTTTTCTTTTGCACAGAGTTTTGACGGAGAAAACTGGTCTGATGAAGTATATGCGCAGATGGATCAGCAGCAATGCTGGAAATGGAAATATGTTACTCAGTCAGTTGAAAAAGGGAATGATGAACGCGTTTTTTACAATAGTACTGAAAATATACTTCACTTTAATTGCAGATATATACGCCTGACTTCGTGCCAGGTTGGACTGGTTCTGAATGAAATCCTTTTCCGGGATCCTGAAGGTAAAAACATTCCTGCAATTATTTATTCACGAATCGGCGGAAATCCCGATTCTGCTCTCTGGTCTGAACCGGAACATCTACTGGATGAACAGGACACGATGGAAAATATTCCGGGACTGCCCGGTGCTGCTTTGGAAAAAGAAGCACAGCCTTCCTGGTGGAACAGCACATATTTTGACGAAATATACCATGCAAGAACCGGATTTGAGTTTATGAACGGGACAGTTCCCTATGAGACCAGTCATCCGCCGCTTGGTAAAATATTTATCAGCTGGTGTATATCCATCTTTGGCATGACTCCTTTCGGATGGCGTTTTGCAGGAGCAATTGCCGGCATTCTGATGCTTCCCGGAATCTATCTGCTGGCAAAACAGCTTACGAAAAAGACTTGGGCTGCGTTCCTGTCCTGTATTCTGCTGGCGCTTGACTGCATGCATCTGACACAGACACAGATCGCAACCATTGACAGTTTTCCTGTTCTTTTTATCATTTTTGCTTTCTTCTTTATGCTCCGATTCTTTCAGACGGATCTCCGCAGCGCATCCATGAAAGAGATTCTGATTCCGCTTGCGCTTTCCGGATTCTTTATGGGGCTCTCGATCGCTAGCAAATGGATCGGGATTTATGCAGGAATCGGCCTGGCCGTACTTTATTTCTGGCACTGCATCCGAAGCATTATTATCCATCAGGGCACTGCAGAAAGCAGCGGGACGGATATGACCAAAAAAGTATTTTCCGTCTCTTTATGGTGCGTTCTCTTCTTTATCATTATACCGCTTGGAATCTATCTGCTCAGTTATATCCCGTATTTGGCGTACAATACTCGTATCCGCAGCTTTGGGGATTATCTTTCTGCAGTATGGCGTTCGCAGGAAGGAATGTTGAATTATCACAGCACGCCCGGTCTGGGAATGGATCATCCGTTCTATTCTCCCTGGTGGGAATGGCCGATAATCGGAAAGCCAATGTTCTACGCTACAGAACAATATATTCCGCGAACAGCCCCTTCACATCACAGTATCTTTTGTTTCGGAAATCCTGTAATTTGGTACGGCGCACTTGCTGCACTTGCCTATACTTTGTTTATATGGGCGAAGAGCAGGCATTACCGGATCGAAGGAGAGGAGCAGCGCTGGCATCTTACTGCACAGACTTTTGACAGCCACTACGGGTTTATTTTTGTCGGATTGCTTGCACAATATATTCCATGGGTTCTGGTTCCCAGAGGGACATATATTTATCATTACTTTGCAAGCATTCCTTTCCTGATCGTTATAATTTCACTGAGCCTCAGCTCCGGAAACCCAAAAAAGCAGAAAGTCGGACGAATCATCGGTTATATTGCTGTCGCGCTCGCTTTCATGTTTTTTATTCTTTTCCTGCCTTACGCTACCGGTCTTCTGGCACCGACAGAGTGGCTGGACCTTGGCAAAAAAATGCTGCTAATCTGGTACTAACTTGGTTCTCCAGAAAGAAGGAACGAAACGATGAGCAATGTTCTGATGTCGCGCACACTGAGTCTTGGAGTCAGCGGTGTAAACGGCTATCCGGTTCATGTTGAAGTGTTCGGTGTCGGCGGAATTCCCGGAATGGAAATTATCGGACTCCCGGATACATCCGTCCGCGAAAGCCGCGACCGTGTCAGCGCTGCTATCATTAACAGCGGAAAGCAAATGCAGCCACGGAAGATTACAGTGAACCTCGCTCCTGCCGACATGAAAAAAGAAGGCCCGTCCTTTGATCTCCCGATTGCTGTCGGTGTTTTGACCGTTATGGGTGAAATGATTCCGTCTCCGTCTTATCCGTCTGATCGCACTGCAGTTTTTGGAGAACTCAGCCTGGATGGTAAACTTCGTCCCGTGAGAGGCGCGCTTCCGATGGTTATCAGTGCCAAAGAATGCGGAATCGAAAACATCATTCTTCCCAGGGATAACGCAAAGGAAGTCGCATGCATTGAAGGAATCAGCATTCTTCCTGCCGGTTCTCTCGGAGAAGTTATTCAGCATATTGAGGGCACTGCGCTGATTGAACCGCAAGAACAGATATCCTATGATGAAATCTGCAAGGAAAATGTCATTGCCGTAGATATGTCTCAGATTCGCGGTCAGCAGGCGGCGCGGCGCGCCCTTGAAGTTGCCGCAGCCGGCGGACATAACATGCTTATGATCGGCGTTCCGGGAAGCGGGAAAACAATGCTGGCAAGATGTCTTCCCGGTATTCTTCCTCCGATGACATTTGAAGAGTCTCTGGAAACGACCCGGATCCACTCGATTTGCGGAAGACTTACGCCGGATAACGGTCTGATGGTCACCAGACCTTTTTCTGCCCCTCATCACAGTTCTTCCGTAATATCCCTGATCGGCGGCGGTCCAAATGCAAAACCCGGTGAAGTTTCAGCAGCACATAACGGAGTGCTCTTTCTCGACGAACTACCCGAGTTCAGCCGGGGTGCTCTTGAAGCCCTGCGGCAGCCGCTGGAGGATGGGATGGTTTCTGTCTCAAGAATCCGTCATCAGGCCCAGTACCAGTCTTCCTTCATGCTGATTGCAGCAATGAATCCTTGCCCTTGCGGATATTATGGGAGCACAACGCATGCATGCCGATGTACTCCGCAGGAAATCCGGAGATATCTGGATAAGATTTCAGGCCCCCTTCTCGACCGGATCGACATTCAGATTGAAGTCGACGCTGTACCGGTACAGGAAATCAACAATTCTGTTCCTGCAGAGTCTTCTGCCAAGGTTGCATCCCGCGTTGCTGCAGCCAGGGCGTTGCAGCAGAACAGATATATCAAAGAAAAATTTCACTGCAATGCCCAGCTGACAAACAGCGCCCTCCGCAAATTCTGCAGTCTGAACAGTGAAGCTGCAAATCTTCTGAATGCTGCAGTGGAATCCATGCAGCTCAGTATGCGCGCATATAACCGGATTCTGAAAACCGCCCGTACAGTTGCAGATCTGGAAGGCGCCGAAAATATATCCTCTTCGCATATTGCGGAAGCCATACAGTATCGTGAACTCGATCAGAAATACTGGAGATGATGCAAGGTGAATTTTGAAGAACGAACCTATGCCGCCTGGATTGCATCTGCAGAAATACCTTATGATTCCCTGATTCCCTTGATCCATCAGATAAAATCAGCAGAAGGTATCTACAATGAATTTTTGAAATCCGAAAGTCCTGTACGCGAGTTCATACAGGGTACTGCCTATCAGCGACTTGCATCAACCGCGAATGAAGAATGCTTTTCAGCCTTTCAAAGGATGCTTCAGGAACATCAAATACAGATCCTGACGATTCTTGAAGAATCCTATCCTCACTGCCTTCGTGAAATCTCTGATCCTCCGGCAATACTTTTTTATCAGGGAAATCTGTCCTGTCTGAAATTTCCGCGAAAGGCCGCCATGGTCGGCAGCCGTTCCGCTTCCTATGCTGGACTCAAAGCAGCGCACAGGACGGCCGCTGAACTCAGCCGCTCCGGAGTTTCAATTGTCAGCGGACTTGCTTATGGGATTGATACAGAAGCCCATCTGGGCTGTCTTGAAGGGGGAAGTCCGACCATTGCCGTAATGGGCTGCGGTCTGGATCATACATATCCGTCACGCAATGATCCTCTGAAAAAAAAGATCATTGAGAAAGACGGTTTACTTATCAGTGAATATGCTCCGGGAACAAAGCCGATCGGTCATCATTTCCCTTACCGTAACAGAATTATCAGCGGATTATGTGATACAGTTATTCTGATGGAAGCACGAATCCGATCCGGAAGCATGACAACAATCGGTCATGCATTGAAACAGGGGAAAGAAATATATGCCTATCCCGGAGACCCTTTGTCACAGCTCTGTGACGGAAATCATCTCCTGCTTCGGGAAGGAGCACATTATTTTACAGAAGCAAAAGACATTCTTTCAGATATGAACTGGCTTGACAATAAACAGTATGTAGGGCAAAATAACGTTTGTCCCTCAAAAATGCTTCCGGAGAATGGCTCAGAGCTTGCTGTTTTCAAGGCACTGGAAAAAGGAAGCCTGGGATTTGATGAACTACTCGCGGTAACCGGTATGGCATCATCCGAATTACTCAGCACACTTACTGTAATGCAGATCAGGAAGATGATTGACCCGCTTCCGGGAAAAAGATACCAAATTCGTATTGATTCTCTGTAAAGGAGTACTGTAAAACAGATGGCAACTACGAAACAGAAACTCATCATCGTTGAATCACCCGCCAAAGCAAAAACAATCGGACGCTACCTGGGGAAGGGTTATAAAGTTGAAGCTTCCCAGGGGCATGTATGCGATCTGCCCAAAAGTCAGCTTGGCGTCGATCCGGACAACGACTTTGAAATGAAATATATTACGATCCGTGGCAGAGGAGATATCCTGAGCAAGATTCGCAAGGAAGCAAAAAACGCTTCCCAGGTCCTGTTTGCAACTGACCCTGACCGTGAAGGAGAAGCGATCAGCTGGCATTTGTATCATGTCTTGGGTGTTGATGAAAGCACTCCATGCAGGATTGAATTCAATGAAGTCACAAAAAAAGCAGTTCAGAATGCTATCAAACAGCCCCGAAAACTCGATATGGGTCGTATTGACGCACAGCAGGCACGACGTGCGCTGGACCGGCTTGTCGGATACAAAATCAGTCCTCTTCTCTGGGCAAAAGTAAAAAAGGGACTTTCTGCCGGACGTGTGCAAAGCGTTGCCACGCGAATGGTTGTAGACCGTGAGAACGAAATCAATGCTTTTATTCCTGAAGAATACTGGGATATTGGAGCAGATTGTTCAACAGCTTCCGGACATAAAACGCAGATATTCAAATGCCGTCTTGCTACTGTAGACGGAAAAAAAGCATCCGTGACCAATAAAAATGACGCAGACAGAATCTGCAGTCTGATTGAATCAGATATTTTCAGGGTGGGGGAAGTTAAAAACAAAGAAAAAAAGAAAATGCCGGCACCGCCATTTACTACATCCAGTCTTCAGCAGGAAGCCGGAAGAAAGCTCAGCTTCACCACTTCCAGAACCATGCAGATCGTTCAGCAATTGTATGAAGGAATCGAAATTGCCGGAGAAGGAATTCAGGGTCTTGTAACTTACATCCGTACAGATTCCGTGCGTATCAGTGATGAGGCGATGGAAGCTGTTCGCAGTTACATTCCGGAAAGGTTCGGAACAGAATTTCTTCCGAAAGAAAAGAACGAATATAAAGGACGTAAAAATGCTCAGGATGCACATGAGGCTATTCGTCCGACAAATGTTACGCGTACCCCGGAATCCATCAAAGCATCTCTCAGCCGTGAACAGTTTATGCTTTACCGACTGATCTATAATCGCTTTGTTGCAAGCCAGATGGCTCCTGCTGTATACCAGACGCTGACTGCGGAAGTCATCGGGAAACACATTTGCCTTCGATTTTACGGTGAACATAAGATGTTCCCCGGTTTCACCACACTTTATGAAGAAAGCGTCGATGAAAATGTGGATTCTGTTGAAATGAATCTCCCTGTACTGAAAGAAAATCAGGAAGTTAAGATTGACAAAATAAACAGTGATCAGCATTTCACTCAGCCGCCGAGCCGCTACACGGAAGCCAGTCTTGTACGGACTCTTGAAGAAAACGGGATCGGCAGACCTTCCACTTACGCACCGACAATCAGCACAATTATTTCAAGAGGTTATGTAGCCAGAGAGAAGAAACGCCTTTTCCCGACAGAACTGGGCATCATGGTAACAGACATGATGAATAATTATTTCAGCGATATCGTTGATACGGAATTGACTGCTTCCATGGAATCCAAACTTGATGCTGTGGAAGAAGGAAAGGAAGACTGGAAACAGATACTTCGCGAATTCTATCCGGAGTTTGAAAAAACACTTCAAAAAGCAGAATCCGAAATCGAAAAAATCGATATTCAGGACGAAATCAGCGACGTACCGTGCGACCAGTGCGGTGCGATGATGGTGTACAAGATGGGCAAATTCGGAAGATTCCTCGCATGTCCAAACTTCCCCCAATGCAGAAATACGAAGCCCCTTCTGACTTATATTGAAACAAATTGTCCGAAATGCGGAAAACGTCTGCTTGAAAAAGTCAGCCGGAAAAACCGTAAATTCTATGGATGCGAAGGATATCCGGATTGCGATTTTGTAAGCTGGGATAAACCTGTTGAAGAAAAATGTCCGCAGTGCGGCTCTTATATGGTTGAAAAGCGTAACGGAAAAGGTGAAACAATCCACCTTTGTTCCAATGAAAACTGCCGCTACAAATCTTCAGTCATCCGAAGTGAGGATGAAAATGATGAATGATTGCACTGCTGTCGTAATCGGGGCCGGTCTTGCCGGCTCCGAAGCTTCGTGGCAGCTTGCTTCGCGGGGTATTCGGGTAAACCTTTATGAAATGCGTCCGCTGGTATATACTCCTGCCCATCATACCGACCGGTTTGCTGAACTTGTCTGCTCCAACAGTTTCAGGGGAGACAGGCTTTCAAATGCCGTCGGCCTTCTGAAAGAGGAAATGCGAAGACTTGATTCCCTGATTATGAAATGGGCGGATCAGGTACGCGTTCCGGCCGGAGATGCACTGGCTGTAGACAGGGAAGCATTTTCCGCCGGAATTACAGATACACTGATGAATCATCCGAATATCACGGTAATCCGTAAAGAATTGGATTATATTCCGGACGGTCCTGTAATCATTGCCACCGGGCCGCTGACAAGTGACAGACTTGTACAGGCCATCCGGAAACTGCCCGGGCTCAGCACACTGAATTTTTATGATGCAGCTGCTCCGATTGTTTTCCGGGAATCTCTGGATGAAAGCAAAATGTACAGACTCAGTCGATACGGACGCGGAAAAGATTATCTGAACTGTCCGATGTCACGGGAAGAATATGATCAGTTTGTTGATGCCCTGGTTCAAGCTGAGACTGCTGAAATCCATGGATTCGAAGAAACGAGTGTATTCGAAGGCTGTATGCCAATTGAAAGCATGGCTAAGCGCGGCCATATGGTTCCGGCATTCGGCCCGATGAAACCGGTTGGCTTGCCTGATCCGCGAACCGGCAGGGAACCCTTTGCTGTTGTTCAGCTTCGGCAGGACGACTTTCATGAAACCATGTACAATATTGTTGGTTTCCAGACACGGCTGAAGCATGGTGAACAAAAAAGAGTCTTCGGAATGATCCCGGGAATGGAGCATGCAGAATATGCCCGGTATGGAATGATGCATCGGAATTCTTTCCTCAGCAGTCCCGGATTCCTGAATGATCGATTTGAAATGATCAGTCGTCCCATGTGCTATTTTGCCGGACAGATTACAGGTGTGGAAGGTTATGTTGAAAGTGCCGCCAGTGGCCTTTATGCCGGTCGTATGCTTGCAGACCAGCTGGAAGGAAAATCCCCGAAATCTTTTCCAGGGTTTACAGCAATCGGTGCACTTGGAAAATACGTTTCGACGGAAAACAAGCATTTTCAGCCGATGAACTGTACATTCGGTATTATTGATCCGCTTCCTGTTCTTCCCGGGCAGAAAAGAATCCGGGACAAAAGAGAACGATACGAAGCAGTAGCTTCCAGATCATTGCATTATTTTGATTCGATAAGCATGAAGGAGGAAAAAACATAAAATGAGCAGTCCATTCAAAGGAACCACTATCTGCGCTGTCAGAAGAAATGGTGAAATTGCAATTGCCGGAGACGGGCAGGTTACCATGGGAGAACATACTATTTTCAAGACAACCGCAAAAAAAGTACGGCGTTTATTCAACAATGAAGTCGTTGTCGGCTTCGCAGGAAGCGTTGCAGACGCGTTTGCACTTTGTGAAAGATTCGAGGAACAGCTGCAGAAAACCGGTGGAAATCTTGAGAAAGCAGCTGTTGCACTGGCGCAAAGCTGGCGCGGAGATCAGGCAATGCGCCAGCTTGAATCCATGATGATTGCTGCAAACAAAGATAAACTCCTGATTCTGAGCGGTACAGGAGAAGTAATTGATCCGGATGAAGGCATCGCTTCAATCGGATCAGGTGGCAATTACGCCCTTGCTGCCGCCCGCGCGCTGATGCAGAACACCGATCTCTCCGCAAAGGATATCGCTGAAAAAGCGCTTCGGATTGCAGCGAGCATCTGTGTGTACACAAATGATCATATTACTGTTGAAACACTCTAAGGAGGGAATTATCATATGAGTGAACAGCTTACCCCACGGCAGATCGTTCACGAACTGAATCGTTTTATTATTGGTCAGGATGAAGCTAAGAAAGCTGTGGCGATTGCATTACGGAACAGATATCGCCGCAGCAGGGTTGAAGAAAACCTCCGCGATGAAATCATACCCAAAAATATCCTGATGATCGGACCGACAGGTGTCGGTAAAACTGAAATTGCCAGACGCCTGGCAAAACTTGTAAATGCTCCGTTCATAAAAGTAGAAGCCACTAAATTTACGGAAGTCGGGTATGTTGGCCGTGATGTTGAAAGCATTATCCGTGATCTGGCTGAAAATGCCGTGCGGATGGTTCGGAAAGAGCATGAGGAAAAAGTTCTTCCAAAAGCACGTGTTCTGGCTGAGGAACAGCTGTCCGAACTTCTGGCACATCCCAAGAAAAAAAATGCGGGAAATCCGCTCGATTTCCTTCTCGGAAAGCAGAAGGAACAGCAAGCCTCCTCAGAAGAAACTACTGAACTGGCCAGGAAAAAAGAAGAAATCCGACAGCAGCTTCTTCGCGGTGAAATTGAAGAAAACGAACTTGAGCTTGAGGTTGAAGAAGAAGCTCCGACGCTTGAGGTCGGCGGATCCAGTATCAGTCTGGGTGATATGATGGGGAACATGATGCCGCGGAGAACCCGTATGCGTCATGTAAAAGTGAAAGAAGCCAGAAAGATCCTGACAGATCAGGAAGCTGCCAAGCTGATTGATAATGATGCCGTGCAGGAAGAAGCAATCCACCGGACGGAACAGAACGGAATTGTCTTTATTGATGAAATCGATAAAATAGCAGGAAACAAAGCCGGAAATGGCCCGGATGTCAGCAGGGAAGGTGTACAGCGTGATATTCTTCCGATTGTGGAAGGCTGTACGGTTACTACCAAGTATGGACCCGTAAAAACAGATTTTATGCTGTTTATTGCTGCAGGAGCTTTCCATGTGAGTAAAGTGTCCGATCTGATTCCCGAACTTCAGGGCCGCTTCCCGGTGCATGTTCAGCTGCAAAGCCTGAGCCGGGATGATTTCAGGCAGATTCTGACAGTGCCTGAAAATGCGTTGACCAAGCAGTATTGTGCACTATTGGAAGTTGACAAGGTATTGCTGAAATTCGATGACAGCGCAATTGACGCCCTTGCGGAAGCGGCATGCAATGCCAATGAAAATGCTGAGGATATCGGTGCAAGACGGCTCCATGCTATCTTCGAACAGTTACTGGAAGATGTATCTTTCAATGCCGGCGATGAGAACATGCCGCCTTTTGAACTGATGATTGACCGGAAATATGTAAATGAACACCTGCGGAACGAGAACAAACCCATGGATATCCGTAAATATATACTGTAATTGTTTTCCTGTTCGTTTCCTGTCGAGTCCGTATATGATATAATTGCATCATAAGATAAACAGAGGAGGACAGCAGTCATGATCCGTATTATCGGAATGATCGGCACAGGCAATATGGGTTCCGCGATTCTCCGCGGAATTGTAGAGGCAGAATATGTTCGTGCTTCCCAGATAATCGCATATGACACAAACCGTAAAAGAATGCGTGAACTGGAAGAAGATCTTCCGGGTGTTATGCTGGCCGCTGACTGCCGCGAAGTAGCTGAAAGAGCAGATCTGATCATTCTTGCTGTTAAACCTATTATGATGGAAGAAGTCATTGGAATGATTCGCGGCGAACTTCAGGGGAAAGCTGTCCTCAGCATTGCTGCCGGATGGACGGTTGGAATGCTTGAAAAGGCATTAGCAAACACAGGCTGCTCCTATATGCGTGTGATGCCGAATACACCGGCTCTTGTAGGTGAAGGCATGACAGCGCTCTGTGATGAATCGACTTTCTCAAAAGAAGATTTCGACTTTGTAAAAGGGATCTTTGATGCAATCGGAAAAACAAGGATCCTTCCGGAACGGCTGTTTGACGGCGTTGTTGCCCTCAGCGGCAGCAGTCCGGCATATGTTTATATGATGATTGAAGCCATGGCAGATGCTGCTGTACGTGAAGGGATTCCGCGTATTCATGCATATGAAATGGCAGCCCAGAGCGTTCTCGGCAGTGCTTTAATGGTTTTATCCACCGGAACGCATCCCGCTGCGCTGAAAGATGCTGTATGCTCTCCGGGCGGAACTACAATTGAAGCTGTTGAAGAACTGGAAAGAAAAGGCTTCCGTGCAGCAATTATGGATGCAATGAAAGTATGCGCTGACAGAAGTCGTGAAATGTCTTCAAAATAAAAAGCCGGGAGAAATACGTATGGATGAGAATCTGAAAACGGTAAACATATATACCGACGGCGCATGCAGCGGAAATCCTGGCCCCGGCGGCTGGGGTGCAATTCTTGAGTTCGGGCCACATAAAAAGGAAATGCACGGATATATGGCCGGAACGACAAATAATCGTATGGAATTGTTTGCAGCGATCAGTGCGCTTGGAGCACTGAAGGAGCCGTGCAATGTACGTCTCTATTCTGACAGCAATTATCTTGTTCAGGCATTTACCGATCACTGGATTGATAACTGGAAAAAGAATGGCTGGAAGACCAGCAACGGTTCAAAAGTTGAAAACCAGGATCTTTGGTTTATTCTTACTGCGCAGACAAAAAAACATCATGTTGAATTCATCAAAGTAAAAGGACACGCAGATCATCCGGAAAACAACCGTTGTGATGAACTGGCAAGGGAAGGCGTTAAGGAACTCATGGAGATGGAGGCCAGAGCACAGGCGGCAGCTTCCCAGACCAGCGATTGATTCCTTCCATCAGCTTGATTTATTCTCAGCAGCACACTTCTAGTTCCGTATGAAAGGAAATAAATGTGTGCTTTTTCATCTGTACTGATAGGGAACAAATATTATCTGCTTATTTTTTCATTTTATAATCTTCTTTCTGAAAACACAAAACATGACGGTATTATTTCTCTCTGGCCAGTATTGACAAATACACTAAGAGAGAATATACTCATATCCGGTATCATCTATTCGCTAAACCATAGTTTTATGAATAGATGATTTATTTTGCCGGAAGATCCAGCCTGGAGGTTCTTGTTATGACAAATAAAAGTAATAATTATCGTGAAGAGATGGATGCAAAAAGAATAATGCAGATTCGTTCCATTATTCGTGAACTTCCTCAGGCATGTTCTGATTTCATCCGATCGATTGCTGTAACAACCAGTACACTGACCAGGCTGGCTTATGCTATCGATTTACGTACTTTTTTTCATTTCCTGCATAATGAACGAATCGCTTTTTCTGATAAAGATCCGTATCTCCTGACTGATCAGGATCTTGAAAAACTGACAATGAGTGACCTCACCGCCTATACTGAATATCTGACATATTATTACAAGGACGAAACCTCTTCGGTACCTAACAAAGCATACATAAACCATGAACTGTCTATCAAACGAAAACTGTGTTCCATCCGATCTTTCTATGCCTATCTTTTCAAGAATCAGCGCATTTCCGCCAATGTGACCGAGCTCGTTCCCCTGCCGAAAATCCATGAGAAACCGATCATCCGCCTTTCCAAGAATGAACTTGTAAAAATCCTTGATACTGCACAATCCGGTGATCAGATGTCCAACGGACAGAAACGATTCCAGAAGCTTACTGCAAAACGGGACTTTGCCCTTCTCTCTCTTTTTCTCGGAACAGGAATCCGCGTTAGTGAATGCGTCGGAATCAATATCGCAGATATTGATTTTGAGAACAATGCTTTTGTTGTTACGCGCAAAGGCGGAAATCAGGTTGTTCTCTATTTTTCACCTGAAGTAGCAGATGCTTTGGCTGATTATCTTGCTGAACGCAAAAAAATCGATCCGCTTCCCGGTAATGAAGATGCTTTTTTTCTGAGTCTTCAGAAGAAAAGAATCACACAACGCGCAGTGCAGAATCTGGTTAAAAAATATGCTGCTGTCGCTGCACCGCTTAAGACAAAAATCAGTCCTCACAAGCTTCGGAGTACATACGCCACAAACCTTTACAATGAGACCGGAGATATCTACCTCGTTGCAGATGTTTTGGGCCATTCCTCTGTAGATACCACAAGAAAACACTATGCAGATATGACAGATGCGCGCAGAAGAATGGCTGCGGAGCATGTTCATTTGCCGGGAGATCCTGATTTTAAGCCGGATTAATCATTTCTCTGATCTTCTCGGTTATCTTACGAATCTCACCAAAAGACGCATTTTTCATTGTTTTCAGATATTCGTTCAGATCATTTGATGCTTCTATTAATTCATCATAAGGCGTTTTTCCTTTTTTCCTGTCCGATGATGATGTTGGTGATTTTGAATTCTTTTTTTTCATAACAGGCTCAGTGATCCTGATCCATTCTCCCTTCAGCAAATCAAATTCAGATCCGGAGAAAGGTGCTGCAGCGGATATATTGAATTCTTTTTCTACCAGATTTGCAAATCCGGTACAGGATTCCTCATCTCCATGATTTACAAAAACATACTTTGGTTTGTTTTCTGCTGAAGCAATCCATGAGAGCAAACCTTTCTGATCCGCATGTCCGGATATTCCCTGAAGAAGGCAGATTTCTGCATTGACATCTATTTCTTCCCCAAACAATTTAACGTTTTTTGCACCGTCGTATATAATGCGTCCGAGGGTTCCGGCAGCCTGATACCCGGCGAACATGACTGTATTTTTTTCATTCCAGAGATTATGTTTCAGATGATGACGGATTCTTCCTCCTTCACACATCCCTCCTGAAGCAATAATCACTTTAGGCTCTGTATTGGTATTAAGCGCTTTCGATTCTTCGGAGGACACTGTGGTATGCAACCCGTCAAACCAGATGGGATTGGCTCCTTCTTTCATGACCTCCAGTGTTTCATCGTCCAGACACTTCGATGAACACTGAAGGAAGATAGCCGTCGCTTCATTGGCCAGCGGACTGTCCACATATACCGGGAAATCAGAGAATTCCGGCAGGAGTCTGTTTTGTTTGATTTCGCGGAAAAAGTATAAAAGTTCCTGTGTCCTTCCTACTGCAAATGAAGGAATCAAAACCGTACCGCCTCTTCTGAATGTTTTTCGCAGAACATCCACAAGAATCGGAATTGGTTTCTGAATCAGATCATGTTCTCTTGTGCCATAGGTGGATTCAATCAGAAGATAATCTGTGTCCGCCAGAGAAGACGGATTCCGGATAATCGGCTGATCCAGATTGCCGACATCTCCGCTGCATACAAGCTTCCGGGTTGTTCCGTTTTCCTGAAGAAAAAACTCAATAAAGGATGATCCAAGAAGATGTCCCGCATCAGAAAAGCGAATGTTTAATCCGTCATCCACCATAATCATCTGATCATATTCACACGGTATAAACAGCTTCATTGTATTTGCTGCATCTTCAGTCGTATACAGCGGAAGGACTTCCTTCTTGCCAGTCCTCAGATTCTTTTTGGTTTCGGAAGCAGCATCTGCTTCCTGTATCTGTGCGCTGTCGGCCAACATAATTGAACACAGATTTGTTGTTTCCGCTGTCGCATAGATTTTTCCGTGGAATCCTTCCTTGACAAGGACAGGAAGCAGACCGGAATGATCTATATGCGCATGTGTCAGAAAGACATATTCAATACGTGCAGCGGGAACCGGCATTTCCGTCATTTCATAGCTGTTTTCTCCCTGTTCCATACCGCAATCAACAAGAAAAAAACGGCCAGGATTCCACTCAACCATTGTTCTGCTTCCTGTAACCTGATGGGCTGCTCCGATAAACGTGATTTTCATGGCACATATCTCTTTTCAGAATAGAATTGATTTTGTTGTCCGTCAAACCTATAATGGACTAAGGCTGTTGAACATCAGCCTGGGAGCCGGATTCCCCTTCCAGAAAAATACCGTCAATGGCAATGCCTCTGAAATCGGCGTCTCCCTGAACACATTTCATGCAGTTATCACAGATTTTTTCAGGATCCAGATCGCAGCGGTCGCATTCACCGCATCCGATACATTCCCTGTCGTACAGTACGCATGGACGGTTCACGGTTTTCCCCTCCCCTTTGTTCATCAAAATTATACATCGATCATGAAAGGACGGTCAAGTTTTGCAGCAAATTGAACTCCGAACTTTTACGGAG
>JAEEGL010580608.1_pt1 | contig 24231 bp, 28 predicted proteins | sample 9134231 | NCBI WGS metagenome assembly JAEEGL01 (sample SAMN16246548, study PRJNA631951) | gut metagenome | biome: gut microbiome; feature: rumen; material: fiber-attached | host: Bos | place: Iran: Karaj | collected 2018-10
CATAACACCGTAATCGCAGTCATCACCTATTATTTCATGATGGATAGCTCCTCTAGTGCCTCTCTAATAATATATAGATTTACTACCTACCGTAGTATCGCCTATAAGTCCTGATGTACCTCTTACATGTAATGTATATGACGGAGCAGCATCACTACCAATATTTACTGAACCAATAAGTCTTGATCCTCCAGCATTTCTTAAAGAATAAGATCCTCTTGCTCTAATATCCACACCACAATCAGCTGCGTTGTTTTTGTCAACAATTAATCCCCAATCATTTCCAGAATAGTGTCTTAGATAAACTAATCCGTCATATGCATTGTTAGAAGAATCATTAATAACAAATAATCCACCAAGTGTGGGTACTTTAGTAGAATCAGAACCAGTCTATAATTTAATATTTGCCCAATATAGATCTGATAGATGATAACCATCTACCATATCAGCATTTAAATTAGTATTTAAAGTAGTAGAAGTACATTGATAAGGTGATGTACCTGTAGCTACGGTTGATTTAAATGATGGAGAAGATGCTTGTCCAGATTTAATAGTTAAACCTAATGTTCCACCTCCACCTGAATATATAGTTGCACCAGCAGCTACTCCTGTATAAAATCGGAAATCATGAGTGCTTATAAAAGTACCATGTTGATCTCCACCACATAAACCTATTTCTGTTCCATCTGCTTCTCCTATACGTACTGAACAAACATCACTTGAAGAAATTACCATAGTATCATATAAACCAGATCCTATATCACTTCCCTATATTACTTTAAATAACCATCTATCAGCAGAAGAACTATTAGCAGCTCCACTTACAATTGTTCTTCCAAATGTTGGCTATTTTGTACTATCAGACCCTGTTTGTACTTTAATATTAGCCCAATATAAATCGCTTAGGTGATAATTATCTAGGGTATCAGCATTTCCAGCACTATCAGCATATCCAGCTGATATTTTTTCCCAATCACTTGATAACCAACTTCCAGCCTTTTTTCTAGCAATATAGATATATGTACTTAAATAACCCCATTTAAGAATTGAACCATAATTATTACTAGTGGGATGCTTACTAAATAATGCAGTATATTCTTCACCATAAGAACTATAACATAATCCCGAGCCATAGGGAAGGTTAGCAGTAGTACAATATTCAGTAGCTTTACTGAAAAGGATACCATCACTTCCATTACCTAGTGATGTAAGATTTCCTAATATTCTTAAATATCTTTCATCATGGTTATGACCATTAAGTGATACAGCTGTCCCATTTTGAGTTATTGTAGAAGTAACATTTAAAGTACCATTTACGTAAGCAGCATATCCACCATAATTAAGTCCTAATTTTAAAGTACCTCCAGCTCCTGAATAAATTTGAGCATTAACAGTGGCGCCAGTATAAAATCGAAAATCATGAGTAGAAGTCAAGGTACTATGCGTATCACCTCCGCATAAACCAAGCTATGTTCCATCTGAATCTGATATTCTAACTCCTGGCACGTCATTAGAAGTAATAGAAACACAGTCGTACAAACCTGTACCATTATCTGTTCCCTGTATTATTTTTAATACCCAGGTATCTGCAGACTATGTATTGCTTGGGCCCTTAATAATAGTTCTACCTGCTGTATCAAGTCTCATATTATAAGTACTTGTAGTGGTAGATCTTAAATCAATAGTATGAGCAAAAGATGTAGTTCCAATTTGTAAATTTCCACTTCCATCAGAAGCATAGTCATAATTACCTGCAGCATCTCTTATAACATTTACATATAAATCCTAAGTTGAAGCAACATCAGTAGGTACTCCTCCAGAAGTCCAATATGTTTGTCCCCAAACTTTTTTAGAAACTGTAGATAACTTATCAGCAGTTGTAGCAGTTGTAGCAGAAGTTGCGGTTCCTGCTGAGTCGGCATAACCAGCGGAAATCCTTTCCCAATCATTTGATTTCCAAGCTCCATTTTCTTTTCTTGCTATATAAATATACTTATCATTATAGCCCCACCTTAAAATAGACGCATAATTTTCATTCGTAGGATGTTTACTAAACAAAGCTGTATATTCAACACCGTTTGAACCATAGCATAGCCCGGAACCATAAGGAAGATTAGTAGCATTACAATATGTTGTAGCCTTGTCAAAAAGAATACCATGCTATCCATTACCTAAGGAACCTATATTTCCCAAATAACTTACCCAATCCCCAATGCTTTTGTGTCCTCCCCCTGCTAAGAGAACATTAGTATTACCTAATACCTATTTCCAATATCCACTAAAACTCTTCATGCTGCCCTCCTTTCTGCAGTTTTACTTACTGCGAAGGAAGGTGTCAGCTTTACAATTTTAGCCCTAGTTAAATACAGGGGGGGGGGTCTCCAATCCTAGCTTAGCTTCTAATTCTTTTACTCTATTTTCTAACTTAGCTACAACTAAACTAAGTGCAGCATTATAATTTACAGTTTTCATATTTCCATCATCGTTTACTAATTCTGGATGTTTAACTTCTAAGTCTTGAGCAACAAAACCATAAGAAGTTTCTCCAGATTCTTTCCATTCAAACTGTTTAATATTATCTGAGATATTGTGTATGTTTTGTTTCTTACGTGCATCGGAAGTGGTGTAGAAATTAACTCCATAACAGTTGCCATTCTTCTATACATAAAACATTGGTCCTGCTGCTACATTGTCTTCATTTATAACACGGAATACTGCTGTAAAATTAGATTGAGCGTCTCCTGCTCCAAATACTGTAACGCCTTCATTATCAATAGCTAAACCTCCGTTGTCATTTGCTGAATCATAACCATTTGACCAAATATAGAATGCCCCAGAAGCATTTGCTCCGCCAGAAGCATGCATTGTTCCAGTTACTGAAGACCTATATCCCATAGAAGCATATGTAGAAGTAGATCCTCCTTTACCTCTAAAGTATATTTGTGCACCATCATTCATCCATCCACCAGCAAGTGGTAAGTAATCTCCAATTTTAAAATCGGAAATAGCCTTATGTCCACCACCTCCTAACAAAACATAGGAGTCTGATGATCCGTTTTTCTGAAATCCTCCGCGAGACCAAGCAAAATAAGTACTCTATGCTATATAGAATGTTTTAGAAGTATCAACAGTAAAGTTTCCACCTAGATCCTTATCAAAGCATATAAAGTTATAACCACTATCAGATGAATTATAAACAAAACATCCATCAGGTGTTACTACAATACCACCTTCTTCTCCTCCTGGACCTGAAAACATACCCATTGAATTTGCTAAATCTTGATTACTAGATTGATAGGTATATCCATAATTAAAAGAAGTACTTCTACCAGATTGAAGATAACCATGTCCGTTAAAATCAATATATCCAGATAATAATAAATTTCTCCATCTGTTAGAATTACCTAAATCAAATGAATTATTTGAATAAGGGTAAACGGTTCCATTAAATGATGAACTATTAGAAAAATAAAATGGACTACTATCAGATGCACTAAAATGATACCAAGAAGTATTTAAGGCGCCTATAGTTAAAGTTTTACTATTATTTGTAATATATAATGCTCCCGGATTTATATAAGTATTACCAGCCAAATAAGAAGTTCCTCCAACGTAGAAATTATAACCAGGAGAAGCACCATTAGCAATGAAACTATTAACATATACACTTTGACCTTTTAACTATAATGTCGGAATGTTAGAAGCAAATACTTCATGCCAATTTGATCCATTGACATTTTTATAACCACATTTAAAAATAAACGATGTTACAGATTGCTAGGCAGTAAATACAAGAGCCTCATTACCAGCGGTCATATATTGAATATCAGTCTTATAATCAGCGTTTCTAAAATTAAGAGCAATTTCATTATAAGGGAATCTTAAACGTCCTTCAGAACTAGCTGGAGCTATTCCAATTCCTACATATCCAAACTGAGGGGTAGTAGCAGCATTAGCACTTGATGAAACTTGAACATTGGCCCAATACATTGTCGGAAGATTAGCAAAAGGTAAAGTTCCAGCTACTCCAATTGAAGTAGCGTCTGCCGATCCATCAAACGACTACGCTGATACTGATGCCAAGTTAACTTTAAGATTGCGTGAAGTAGTTAGAATATCTGCATTTCCAGCAGCTATTTTCTCCCAATCAGAACTTTGAGCCGCACCCGAAACCATTCTTATAATCCTTATATATTTATCGGGATATCCCCATTTTAATATACTTCCATGACCTACTCCATCGTTTCTTCGTGTAAATAATATTGTGTATTCTCCTCCAGCGTGATTATACACTAAAGTTCCACCATTATTTAAATTAGATAGATTATTAAAATAATCAACTGAATTCTAAAAAGGAGAACTACTACCAATATTCTCCATACATTTCCATCTTAAAAATCCAGTTGAATGAATATTATCGACAGTATCAGCATTGGTAGCATAAGGAACGGTAACACTTCCTGTCTTGGTTGTTCCACCAACTGTAACAGATAATGTAGTTGAATTACCACTTGCACCAAGTAAAGCAGCAGTTAAAAGACCATTAGCATGTATACCATCTAATGTATCTGCGTTACCAGTTATTGATATAGGCCATGTACCTGATGCTCCTGTTCCGTCTCCCATAGGAATACGTTTCCAAGCATTCCAAGTTCCATTTCCTCTCTATCTTAAGGCTATGAAATAATTGGGATCATCGTCTATAGCTAATTGAAATCCATAAGATACACTAGCCCAGCCTCCGTCTAATATTATACCATTACCAGTACCAGGAAAAGAACTTCCCATACCTTCAGCATTTCCATTCCATAGAGCACATTTAAATGTATAAGCCTCATGGAAAGCGTCAATACTAGCCTAATCTGCTAAATAAGCAGTTTGGGCATAATAAAGTTTATAAGCATGTAAAGCTTTACCTCCAACAGTATCGCTTATAGCATATTTAGTAGTAGAAAGGAGAAAATCATCTAATGACTTATGACTTCCACCTGCAAGTAATACATAATCATTACCTAATTTCTATTTGAGATAACCATCAAAATTTTTCATACGTTACCTCCTTTCTTATTATGTGCGACAGTTTCTGCGAAACTATCGCCTCCTTTCTCCTCTATAAAAATTTTCTTGGAGAAACAATAGTTCTCCATAAAAATATTGTTCTCCATATTAAATTAATTTTCTAAAGTTAAACGTGAAGCTAGTTGAAGAATAAGCAGCATCAGCAGCTATCTACAACTAACCATTATTTGTTCTTAAATATATTCTGGTAGGAGTACCAGAACCATTATAATGTAAATCAATTTCTTCAGCCATTCCTCCTGCTGCATTGTACCAACTAAGAATTCCGGAATAATAATGAGTACCTTGAACAACTTGTATAGCATATGTACCAGTATCAAGGTCGGTAGTTCCTATTCCTGTTGCTCCCCAAGAAGTTGTAGGAGCCAAACTCTTAGTAAGAGTTACAGTAGTTAAACCTGCTTGTGCAATGATGTCTTTAGTAAACTAAGCAAGAGTTTTATATCGAATATAATCATCATTAGAACAATATACCTTCGTCATAGCAGTAGTCGTCATATCTCCAGATGGAGTATTAAAGAATGTTGCTTGAAGATAATTGCTTTTCATATGAATTTTTACTCCATCAGCGAAAGTAACTGAAGATGTAGTAGTTCCTGTTCCTGTACCATTCTTAGTAAGAATTGGTCTCCATTCTTCATTATTATTATCAACTTGTTTTACATTCTCATCAGTGTTATAATTTGTTATTTTAGCAGTAATATCAACTCCTGCTATTGTTGCTATTGTTTGAGAAGAAGTTGTAAGAGTTGCTGCTTTATTATCAACTACCACTTTAGCTTTAATATCAGTACCTGCTACAGTAGCAAGAGTTGTTAAAGTTGATAATATACTTGCAGATTTATCAGTTACCGTAAATGAAGGATTAACAGGAACTTCAATATAATTAGTTCCATCTCCTATTGAGAATTTATTAGTTCCTCCTGCTATTGTTAAACCTGCTGTAGAATTATTTATAATAAGAGTTGAATCAGTTTTCTTTGTTCCGCTAACTGTTCCGAGTTTAATACCTGTTCTATCAGTGTTATGGTTTTGGTCAGGAGAAGCATTAGTAATAGTAATTCTTTTATTAGTTGCGTCCCAACCTAATTGGATACCTGTACCTGCTACAAAATCAACTGCACCTGTATCAGTTCCAGAACCTAACTTTTCAGAACTATTAACCTTAATAGGTCTCCAAGTATTAGCTGCAGCCATTTCAGTAGCGATGTTTGTCCAAGTACCATCTCCTCTTAAATAATAAGCACGTTGTGCTGATGTAGCTGCTGGAACAAGTCCTGCAGTAGCATTAGCAGATGATGTTGCTCCTACATAAATATCGGCTGCAGTTATTACTTTATTTCCATTAATTTTTAAGATCTTAGTTGAAGGATTATAAAGCAATGTTCCAGCATATCTTACGGTACCAGTTTCGTCATCATCAGTAGCATTTCTTTTAAAAAGAATTCTATAATCATAGTTATTAGAAGTAATATATTGAGATACTTGGAAGTCAGTATTATCTGACACGTGAGGTTTAGTATTTGTGATAACTATTTTCTTGTTAGTAGAATCCCAAGTAACTTCAATACCATTACCAGAACTAATGATAAGAGGATCAGTATCATTTACTCCTAATACATCGGTTGCATCCGCGTTGATACGGACATTTCTCCAAGGTAATTGATACCACTTTAAAGTAGTACCTGTTATACCAAGGAAACTATATGTTGTTGCTGCACTTGCAGCAGATTTATTCGCATTTGAGAACATAGGAGCCAACCCATTAGTTGTAGAATTGACTATTCCGTATGTTGTATCTATTGCCTATTTAAGCAATGTTGTATTTATTCCTATCTAAATATCTTCTGACTCCTAATTGTTCTGGTCAGGAGTATTAGTTATAGAAATATAGTTGTCATGACTAAATGTATAGGTATGGTCAGTACCTTTTAACTTTACTCCTTTGACCCAAATTGCCTTACCTGGCAAGTCGAAGACTAGCGAAGCAGAGGGCGGATTAGTAATTGCCGCCCTTGCTCCTCCGTCAATATAGCTTTGTAAAGGATTGATTTGTATCATATAATCTCATATTCTCCAGTATCCATATTATACCAAGTGATATATGATTTAATAACTGTCTTCTGAGTAGCATTAGCTCCAGAACCGACAGTAACTTGTTCACCTAACATAAAGACTGTATCCGTATTATCAAATACTAATGGATCATCGTCTCCAATAGAAGAAACATTTTGAGAGATTGTTCCACCAGAAACTAGACGAACTTGAATATCTCTCCAAATTGCATCAAACGTCATAGCTCCTGTATAAGCATTTGAAGATTGAGCAGCTGTAACGTTTATATGATCTCCTGCAATAATATTAAGTGCATTTCCAGAAGCAGCAGAAATGATTTCTGTACCATTTAATTCTACTATTCTTCTATCAGATTGGAATGCTGAAGCTGGTAACTTGTACCATTTAGCGTCTGCGCCTAATAAATATGTTGCTGCTACTGCTACATTATCAACGTTATTAGTTTGCTTGTTAGCAGTTGATGCCATAGGAACTAAACCATCAGCAGTATCAGTAAATACTGGAATAGCTGAAATAGGATCATAACCTAAAGCATTTACTATATTAGTCTTTGTTAAATAAATCTGTCCATTTGAATCAACTGTGATAGTTGGATATGGTGTATGAGAAGTATTAGATGCTTGATTATACTTTTCGGAGTTTGTACCGTCATCAATAATAACTCCTCCAATACCTGCAGATGTTGCAGGAGATAACTTAATAGTAATAGCAACAGAACCATTATATGATGTTGCTGTGTTAGCACCATTAAGCATACTGATACCTGCTCCAGCTGTTAAAGCATTAGTTACTTTAGATGCTTCGCCTACTGTAACGCTAGCTGGACTAATCCATGTAGGAGCTGCACCTTGTCCTTGAGATACAATTAAGTATCCGGTAGTACCATAAGTTACAGGAGCATATAAAGTAATATTGCTAGAAGTTTGAGCATATATACGATATACTGTACCATTTAATGTATATGTAACTAAGTGCTCAATATTATCTTGTACGATTGTCCAGTATTGAGAATCATTTAAAGAAGCTCCAGTCCCAGACTTAATACAGATAAGCATGTCACCTGTACTTACAGGTTCATTAATTAATTGTGCAGAAGCGTCAGCAGCTACAACTTTATAAGTATCACCTACAATACATTCTGTTGGAAAACCATTAGTTGTTCCATCTTCTGTTGTAGTTGTAATACCATTATTAATAGTTATAACACCTTTAAATCTCATTGCATTATTAGCAGCAAATGATTGAGCAATCCATTGCTTAATATCATAAGCACTAACAATTGTAGATTGTAAATATGCTTCTTTAGCAGCTTGCTGTTGAGCAGCTGTATCACCAATTGCAGCGGCAGCTTCTGCGGCAGATGTCCATAAAGCAGACCATCCATCACCTCTTAAGAAAGTTTTATCAAGAGTTCCGCCATTTGCTGGAACTAAACCTCTTTGACCTCCTGCGTATGATGCTCCGAAATCTATACCATGAGTAATAAAGTGACCACCGCCAGCTGAATCAGGACTTATAAATATTCTTAACCAGTCAGATGAGCCAGATACCGATGAAAGAAAAGGACTTATAGTACTATACTAACTGGCCCAGTTAAGTAATGCTGTTGAGTTTGGCATAATAGTATTATGTTAAATTGTTCCAACGAATCTAAATGTACCCATTGCTGTCCATAAAATCTTCTCCGAAATGAACAAAAGCACTAGTTGAACCATCATATGTTGTATTTAAGTTTCCATTAACAGTGACTTTTAATTTTCCAAAATCAGAGGTTTCAATTATGTGTCCCCTATTATCATATTTAATTAGCTTTGGCTTTAATTCATCAACACTTGGGTCTATACTGTTTGAGTGAGTAACAACTACTCCATTATCTAATTTATAAGAAGATAGTCCCGAACCAACAGGTGTTACTATTTCTTCTATTTTAAATTTTAAAACTTCATCAAGTCTTCTAACGCCTGTTATATGATTTACCATTACTGCTTCTGCAGCCGTTACCGGCAAAAAGGACTAGTCTCCTTGCTTCAGAAATTTTAATGGGAAATTCATGGCTCGGGTTCTACTATTTCGTCAGTTTGAATTTCATTTACAGCTGAATCGTATAAGTTAGCTGGAATAGAATACTAAACAACTACTTGTTGTCCTGTACTTGTATATACATTATCAGCAAATATACCAGTAACTTCTATATTAGATACTCTATTTACAAGAGTATTAAAAACGTCATTTGTAACATATCCAGATAGATCTACTTCCGTCTAAATAGTTCCGAATTCTTCCCATTGATAAGTACCATTCTTAAAGACACATAAGAACTCTTTAAAAACATTACCTGTTACAGATGTTGGAGAAGGTTGAGGAACTAAATAAATAACATTTTCGAAATCTTGATTTGGAGTATCTTTAATAGTATTCCACGTTTCAGTTGAAATTATTTTATACAATTCAATAGTGTGATTAACACTAATGATTGTTTTATCATCTTGCTGTGTAATAGATATGCCTACACCAGCTGTAAGTTTATCTTGCTTATTCTGAAGCTCATTATTGATAAGTTGGACAACTCCAGTTAATTGTTGAAGATTGTCTCCAAGTATATCAATGTTTTGAGCGTTCGTACCTACTAAACCTAGAGTATTTCTTAATACTTTGTCCAAAGTTGTAATACCGAGGTTAGTTAAACCAGGTATAGATGAGGTATTTACAACAACAGCTTCAGCAAGTGTAATAGGTACAAATTCAGTGTTATTTTGAAATAATCGTTTAATTTGAGTATAATTCATATTCTAAACAAGTTATTTGGAATTTCGTAATTAGCATAAGCCTTTAGAGTTGAATCAACAAAGTCTAAGTTGCTTATCATCTAATTAACTTCCGTCTTTGTAACGTATATACTTCCTACACTGTTTGTAATTTCCTTCAATAATTGATCAACCTTAGTACTACTATAGACACCTAAGTTTTGACGAGCTAGTTCTTTATCAGTTTCAGTTCGGAATTCACTAAGATGTTTATCCTAGCGGAGATACTCTACTAATTCAGGTTGAGGACACTCCTTGTGTAAAGTGCCCTCACCAAAACCTGTATCAACTGTCTCTTTTACTGATTCCTCGAAAGTTACATCATCTATATCAACACTAGGAATAGGTCTTTCAGGTGTTGCAACTTCATCAGTTTCATATCCTGTCTTAACTGATTTCTTTATAGAACCATTATCCTCTTCAATATACTCTTCGGTTATTACAGGCTTGTCATCATGACGGAAGCCTGTCTAAATTGTAGTAAGAAGGGATGTATTCATTCTATTACAACTTTCTCAGGATACCCTAAATTATAATCATAATTTAATATATCTTCAAGTGTTTGAAGCTTTTCTATCTTCTATATATGCTCATGTGTTACTATGAGTACTTTAGAAGAATATACTTCAAGTCTAGTTAGAAGATCTTTAAGAACTGTAGGATTAAACTCTATAATCTTATTGTTGATAAGTATTGCTACACTATCATAAGAACTATTTGCAAGATTTACTAATCCAGCGCGAGTATTTTTATCCCACCAAAGCTTTTCACCTTTGTATACAAATTCTTTTGAATCTTCTTTATGTTGAACTTTTCCGATTAATACTTGGCGAAGAGATTCTTCATCAACTTTACCATTAACTAATTTTAGAAGTTCTTTCCAACCTTCAAGAGAGAGCTCTAAGAGCTCCCTCTATTTTAGGCGGTCTTTTATAGTAGCACGATTAGCTACATTATAAGTAACACCATTATAAATGAATTGTATCATGCCTTAGAATAATTGAATTGTGTGAAAGGAATACCTTGGTGTTTTGTTAATCTCCAACCATTTCTATATTCAGATGTTCCGTACCAAGAATCTCTGTTTTGTCCGGCTACCCATTCAGTAGAGTATACATAGTTGTTATTACTATATCTACTAACTGCTTGGTAAGAGTAGTTTTGATAAACATTAGCAACAGATGTTACTACGTTATTTACAGAACCAGAGTTTCCAGAACCGAATATGTTACCCCAAACTGCTGGGAAGTTGTTACCCATAGCCTTTTGTGCAAGAGAGAATATAGGTGTTGTCCATATTCCACCTCCGTTAGCAACAGTAGTACTAATAGGTTGACGAACTGCATTACCATCAATAAATGTAGAACCAGTATTTGAGTAACCTCTATAGAAAGCAATTCTTGACATTTCACCGTAAGAAGGTGCATACCAATTATGCTTTAGATATTGTTCATTAATTTCTTCACCATGTTCTGCAGATGGCTCATATAAATAAGCAGAGTAGAAGTATGGGAATAATACAGAACTCATGATATCACTATCGGCTGACATACCGTCAGGATTAATACTCTTAAGCTCAGTACATAAGAGATTTAAGTTGGCGATACTATCAATACGATAAACTGTTTGAGAGTTACCATCGACAGTGATTGTCTCTTGTTTAATATATCTTGCTAAGTTAGAAATACTAGCCACCTTTTGTAAGAATTCTCCTACGTGATCTACATATATTTGAGTATCACTCTTTCCTTTAAAGATTGAGTTACTCTCAGATGGTGTATTATTTACGTTAATATTATCTGTTACAGAAGTAGTTGCTAAATCACCTACATCTTCATAAGAAGTTAGGCTACGTCCAGTTAAGTAATTCTGAACATATGCTAAGTCATTTATGATAGTGTTACTGTTTCCAGTAGAACCTTCACTAGTATAACCACCATAATGAGCAACGGCATTAGTATACTCCTTACCAATAATATAAACTGTACCAGTAGTATCAGTTAATTCTGTCTTAGCATAAACAATACCTACAACAGTCTTATTTGGATCATATCCAGAAGAGAATGTACCATCAATATAAGCAAAGTCTCCGATCTTAGGTGCAGACCATACGAAGCTTACATTACATTGCTTAGTAATTGTACTACCACTAGTTAATCTTAGAGTAATAGTTACAGTAGCATTACTTGCTGAGGATTGTCTAAGTGTTACGACACCGGTATATCTATTAATTTCGGCTACTGCTGTTCCTACACCTGTCATAGTGTATTGAATGTCTAATACTGGATCACCTTGAGTATTTGTAGTAATTGCTACATTATTACCAGAACTTACTTGAACATTAAAAATGTTTGGTTTAGTTGCTGGATAAGTATCACTATAAAGTTGAACTATTGTAGCAGCAGTTACACTTCCTGCAGCAATATTAGACTCAGTATAATTGATAGTTACCTTTGAACTAGCAGCTGTGAAATCTCCGAAATTATCAACTAAAAGTTTCTTAGTATCAAGACTAATTGCCTTTAAGTTAGAAGTACTTCCTGAAGAAGAAACTACATTAATAGTACCTTGAACACGGAATGTATTGATATTACATAATTTAGCAAGAGCCTCTTCTGTAATATATACATTAGCATTAACAAGTGTTACAGATTGTAAACCTGTGCAATTAACAAGTTCCTCTAAGAAAGCATTAACATTAAATTGTCCTACGGCAGAGCAGTTTAAGTAAACTGTCTCTAAGTTTTCTATTCCTTGGAATGTTACAGATTGTATTCCAGCATTATTATAAAGTTTGAAAGTCTTTATAGTATTTGGAAGAATTATTGTTTCAAGTCTTCCAGATTCTGGGAATGTAATGTCTTCTGTAATAGCATTAGTTAAATCTAAGTTCTTTAACTTAGTAAACTTAGATAAATCTAAACCAGTAGGTAACTTAATATTGTTAAGTGTTAGATTTTCGATAACAGGCATTGAAGCAGTAAATGCTGCAATTTGTAATTCAGGATAATCAGAACCATTAGGTAATTGTCCGAAGAATGATTTAATTGTCTTATTACCCTGTCCATCGATATTATACAAGTTGTTATTATCTACTGTGAAATCAACTGTATGACTTAAGTCAGCAGTAAAATTAGAATAATAAAGACCTGTAATATCTAACTTTCTATATAATTCTGTACTATAAATACCTTGGTTAATAGCAGTAGCAGTTGGAGGAGTTACCTGAACTGAATAATTTTCACCTGCTCTAGCAAGATACTTAATAGAATCAAATGTAGAATTTGAAAGTTCTCCAAGATAGTATGGAGTTCCTAATTCCCACATATAACGAGGATAGAAATCTTGATATGGTTCGAAATTCATTAAGAGTCTCATCTTGTCTCCATTACCACCAGAAGAAGCAGTGATTAATGAAGGAGCACCCATAGCAGTTGGAGAACCAACGTATGAGCCTAAGAAGTTAAGACGTCTTGACATGAAGTCTTTCTCAGAAGAGATTGATGAACCGTGAGCCTGCTCAATAGGAGCAATGTTATTATTAGTATAAATACTTCCAAGAGCATTACTTCTCTTTACAAACTCAGCATTCTCATAGTAAATCTTAGATGTATGGTTATATGTAACTGCTGGGAACATATCACCAACACTGAAATATACTTGATAGAAATAGTTAGACTTATTGTCCATATTTCCGTCTTGTTGGAATGCAAAATCAATAATTTGCTTTAATTGATTCTTAATTTCTGCCTCGAAGCATTGGTCAAACATATAGAAGAAGACGTTGTTTGAATCACCCCAGTGTCTTCTATCTTCCTCTCTATAAGAAGCTTCAAGTAAGTTATAAGGCTTAGTTTGAAGTCCAGAGTTATCAGTTAAAAGAACTGTATCAACATCATCTTGCATAAATCTGATCTTATATCCGTCCTTAGTTGAGTCTTCTCTCCAGATCATTTCAGGAACATCTGGATTAGTTTCAGCATTATACTCAGGATTTGGAACCTCCTCCTTAATACTACCAAGAATCTGGAAGTAAGTATTCTTAGCTCTGTTATCAGTACCAGAGATAAACTTAATTACAGCTTGGTGGAATGCTGCATCGTTAATATCAACATAAGTTGGAATACCAGCTTTGAACATTGCCTTAATGGTTTCCTTGGCGTTCTCAATAGAAGTAGATGTGTTAAGACCTGTAATGTCATAAACATTTAAGAACTTCCATTGTCCAGTAGCAAGGTCATATTCAACACCTGCAGGAACCCACCTTTGTGAGAACTCTTCGTATCTTATTAAGTCACCTTTCTTTACAGTGTAAGTCTTATCACCAGCATTGAAAGATCCACCTCTTGTAAAGCAATACTTATAAGTTGTATCCCAGTTATCACCAGGAGCAGTCTCACTTGTTGACTTAAATGTATAATCGTGAGAATATACAAAGTCGTGGAATGTTCTATAGAATTTAAGAGTATTGTAGGCTTCCTCTGCAATCTCATAATAAGTTTGTCCAGAAAGGTCAGTTAATTCTGCTACTCCATAGTCAACATCAAGAGCACCACGAACGTCATATACAATAGACTCATCAGCTACTAATAAATTAGCCCAAGGTGTTTCAAGTGATTGAGCATATGATATTGTAGGAGCACTTTCTAATGCTTTAGCAGAACCTTCACCAGAAGTTCTCTGTAATGCATGCCAGGGCACACGGAAGTTTACAGCTGGGTCAGTATTTTCACCACCTTCAATTAATAGATATTCAGGAGTAATATTCTCGTCGTATCCATAAGTAGCGTCATCAGCCTTAGCAGAACCCCAAGTTTGGAATCCCATGAAATGAACATCAGGATTGTTGAATAATTCAGCAAGTTCTACTCTTTGTACTGAATCATCAGACCAGGTCTTCCATAAATCTGGATCAGAATTTTGAGCTTTTGTTAAAGTTCCGTTCTTATTAGGAAGCTTCTCAGATTCCCAATAGAAATATAAGAATGGTTCCTCACGAGAACCCTTACGACCACCTGTTAGAAGAGCACCATTAATATTCTTGTAAGCATCATCGTATAGCTTCATACAACCAATCTTGTGAGATTGTTGTGAAGATGCGAAGTTTACTTTACCTACAGCCTTCTTAATCTTAGACTTATCATCGCTGACAGCACCTGCATAAGGAGGCATGATATAATAGTTATTACATGTAGTAGTAGCTTCGGGTTTAAATGTATGTGTTTCAGCATCAAAATTAGCATCAGAATAAGAAATGAAAGCACTCTTTCTCTTCATTTCCTGAGCCTCATCAGCTGTACCTACAACATTACCATTCTTATCTAAGTATTCTCCATTTTCGTTTACTCGCTTATCCTTGAATTTACCAAATGCGTTTTGGCAGTTCCAGATAAGATAACGCATAGCTGAAGAACCTTGAGCAGTAAGAGTTTGATCTACCATCTTACCACCATATTGCTTATTTACTTCAGGATCGATGTAATTAACAAATATTGTTACAGGAAGTTTAGCCATATCCTTCTTAGCTTTACCATCTTCCTTACCCCAACCTCTGTTAGGGAATCTACATCCCTTAGGAAGTACATAAACGATTGTATTATATTTCTCATAACACTTATCGAATGAGATTTCTCCATTTGCATTTAACAAGTCATTTGCCTCATAAGCAGCTAACTTCTCTTCCTTAGTTGGAAGGAACGAAATGTAGTTCTTGAAAACTTCATCCATTGTTAAGGCTCTATTGTTATATACTCTGAATAAGTATAAATCAATATCAGCAGCTGTAGGAGCGATTTGTAATGTTGCTTGACGTAAAGCTGAAAGCTCTGCAGCATCAATTACAATTTCTCTATCAATTGTTCCATTTACATAGATACGAACTAAGTTGAAAGAAACATTAGCAACAGCACTATCAAAAGCTTGTTGGAAGTCTCCAAGATAGTCAGGATAATAAGGTTGACCCTTACTTATTGAGTGACCACCTTCAACTGTCATAACTACGTGTACCTCTTTTTCAGGTTGGAACTGAGCATTACGAGCATTGAATAATGTTTCATCTTGTGTATCGAAGCAGAACTGAGCAGGTCTTAATTGGAAAGTACCAATAGTTAAAATTGGTTTCTCCCTATCACTAATATTGTATGTCTTAAATCCTAACTCGATTGTAAATTGGGTTCCAAGATTTAGATTAACAGGAGTAGTTAAGATAGGATTATTCTGAGCAGAAGCTCTGAAGATAGTTCTATCTCCCTCTTCCTTCCATCCATCTGAAACTTCAAGATTAGGATTAACATTAGCTGCAACACCTTGGTCAGCGTAATCTGCTGTAACAATTACATTATTTGAACGACCTGTAGATTGATCGTAGTTTAATGAAGGACTAACGTCTTGGAAATATGTTAATGAGTCGTCGATAGCCTCAATAACCATTGCCTTAAAGTCATAGTAAGGAGCAGAAATATCTCCTGTAATAGGATTGGTAAAGATGTCATAGAAATGATAGAAATCATCTCCGACTTTTACCATAAGATATCTCTCATTACTTGTACCATTAATTTCCATATACTTCTTATAAGATGTTGTATAAACATTATCCTTATCATAAGAAGCAGCACCAATTACTTCATACTTTACAGTATTAGTTGGCTCGTTTCCTTCTGGTTCATTCTCTTCAAGATAAGTTGTAAGAGAAGCAGCGTCTTGGTTAGGACTGTAGATTGTTAATTCATAAAGTGTGGCAACACCATTATTTGGAATAGTCTTGTTAACCTTATTAATTGCAACTGCAGTATCTTCAAGACCTTCAGTATAAATAAGGTCTACATAAACCCAGTCTGTATAAATATCAGCAAATGAGTTATGTACAGCTCTTACTACTAATTGGTTAAGACCTGGAGTTAATCCTGTAACAGTAACACTTCCGTTAGCAGTCTTTCCAAAGTTTTCACCATTATTAAATCCTTCTAGATGATAGTCACGTACTGCACCACCGTTAAGAGTGAACTGTGCTTGACTTACGTTTACTAAAGCAGATAGACTGCTGTAAACTAAATCAATTTTCTGGTTAGTTATCTTTAAAGCTAATGTATCTGTCACAGATGTATCAGCTTGAACAACTGCAGATAAATTTGCATTTGTTTGAGTAACAGTAAACAATGAAGTTATATCTACCCATGCAATATTAGCTACAGGATCTGGATATACGACACCAGTGATAGCATTGTTGCTATCAATAACACAATCAGTATAAGGAATATTATTTACGCGGAATATTCCTCTCTGAGTTCCGAGTTGGAACTTAACATCAAAAGGACCAATCTGATCATTAATGCTTGTTGTTTGAGAAATAGCATACATTATAACTCCTGCTTCTATCTTTCTCTCAGGAGTATATTGGATAGTGACATCAGTATTAGCGGCAGTGTAAACTTTATTATTATCACCATCTACTCTAATTCCATAAAGCTTAATACCGTAGTAGTAAGTTGGTGTGATAACTGAAACTTCAGTTTGTATTACATCACCATTCTTCTTTTGTAGAATTAGCTGCTAGTTCACATACGACATGTTAGTTATCTTTTCTCCATCTGCCTTTTCTAACTCATCCGTGATAAATGTTTCGACTTCTTGGCCAGTATGACCGTCCCAAATAGTCTCAAGATCTTGAATCGGATTCGCTAAGTTTTCTCTTTTTGCCATTTCTTAGTTATTAAATATTTTTCCAAGTATCATCTGGTGTCCAAAGTTTTTCTCCTAACCATGTACCACTGCTATAACAGCTCTTAATAGCTTTATAAACAGTACGCCATACTAATTGAGAACCTTTATAAATAGCCCCTATGCTTTTCTGCGTTACTTGCTAAACATGATCGACTATTTCTTGAACATTCTGTTCAACTTCCAACACCAGTTTGCCACCTCTATAAATCATAGATTGTTAGTATTAAAAGTTAGGGCTAAATATCTATTATATTTCGTTTTATAATTATTCTAAACCATTGTATTTTTAATATATCATTAAAAATGAAAATCTGCCTATTATTTCAATAATACACAATTTCGATAAATCTCCAACAAAGTATTAAAGGATAGTTGTGTTATCGAAATAATAAGCAGATTTATATAGTCTTAGTACATTCAATTAAGATTGTTGGACTTTAATTGCAACTTTATAATCAACATAGACAGTATCCTTAGTTACTCTCATGTCAAGTATAATATTATCCAAGTCTGACTACTTAATATCGCCAGTAGCTTTACCAGTAGCTTGTCTTAAGAATGTTCCTAATTGTACACTTACAGTAGAAGGATTATCAGTACTTTGTCCACTCTCTGTCATAGTAACAGAAACGTTGTTATATGACAAAGTAATTGTTAAAACATCATTTCCTAATTCAGTATCATTTGTTATTAAATGTCTAAGGAATGACACTAATCCAGTTCCTGTAGTTGTTAATACTGACTAATCAGGAGCGTATTCAGTTATATCAATATGTTGTCCACTTGCGCGAGCTATATAATATTGATTATCTGCTATTCTCTCCATTAATATTTTTTCAACATTAAACTTAATACTCATCTAAACAAATAAATCAGACTTGATAAAATCCGAATATTGGTTTATAGCAACAAGTTTAGAATCTATTTGAGGTTTAGTATAGTAGTTATCTAATTCTTCAGCAGTTACAAATGCAAGATTCTCATTCGTATTATATACAAAGTAGTATACATTAGGATCTTTAGTTAACTCCTCATATTCAGAAGCAGAAACTACTCGGATTACTGGAACATCTTCATCTAGAGCAAGTTTCTTATTATTTAGTTTAAGGACATCTGTCAATGATAAAGTATTCTAACCATTCTTAATGGTAGCTGTTTCGAGAGAGTTAAGAGAAGCATCAGAATCTTTCTTAACATAATCAGTTTCGATTTGTTGAAGATCTTGTTCTCTTTGTTGAGCAGATTGTTCTTTATCATTATTATATTCAGATTGCTTAACAAATATAAATGTACCTTCATCACCATCTTCTCCACCAAGCATTGCTATTGTAACATATCCTTCAAGAGTATCTTGTAAAGCAGTTTTTGTTACATAAACATTAGCAATTTCTTCTGGAGTATTAAAGGTTAAGCCACTGATAATTTCATCAATTTGAGCTTTAGAATAAGTTCTACCAGCAACATATGATTGAACACCTGTTATTGTATAATAGTTTGCTTCTAACTCAGATTGAAGAACATAAGTATCATCATCACCTACAATGTGATAATATGTATCTGGATCAATCTCATCATTAGCAACAAGCTCGTCATATTCAGCTTTTGTAAGAGTTATGTGAGGTGGAACATCAGATAGCATTGCAAATCTATCATTTCCTACTTTAAATCCTTCTGGTGTAACATTAACAACTAATTGCTGATTGTTAACAGCAGGAGATTTAATTTGTGAAATAATAACATTTCCTAATTCTCCATCAGCACCAACTCTTAGGAAGTGTGTAAGTTCTTCCGCTAGTTCTGCCTGATATTGTTGTAAAGCTTCTTGATCGGTTTCATATCTAGAAGCAGTAACAAATATAAAATCGCCTTCTCCTGGATCATCTCCAGACAAATCAGAGAATTTAACGAACTTTTCAAGGGCTTCTGTCTTAGTAAAGAAGTTTGTACTAATGAATGATTCAGCATTTTCTAAATCAAACATAGAAAGTGGTGCATAACCTTGAGTAACAAATGTTTTAGTAGCATAGTTTTCAATGATTTCTGCAACCATTTGATTCGTACGTGCGAGTCCATCATTAGATGCTTTACCCGAAACAACATTAAGAAGTTCTGCCCAATCAGAGCGTTTTACATATTCTTGATTTTCTTCACTACCGGGAAGAGAATCTTCATAGATGTAATAGTAAGTATCTTGATGTAAATATTCCTTACTTTCATCAATAGGTTGGAATAATTCATTAGTATTCTGTTCCCATTCTTTATATTCTGCATACGTACAGGTAAGAATTTGGATAGATTCATATGAAGCTTTCCAACCAGCTTTTTCATTTATCTTAGTCTTGTCTACTAACATATAAATATTACCGTTGTCAATATTTGCAACAGTCATACCTAAATATGCGTAGGCAGCTGGAATGCTATATAATTCGTAAATGTTATTTACTACTGTACGATTATCGAGAGGTTTTGGAACCTATACGGTAAACGAAGCATTCAATATTGAATCACCAATATATTTATACATTATACAACAATTGTAAAGTTAATTCTATGAGGTAATATTGCCGCATAGCTATCTATCTTTGTATATACTTTATAAGTTACATTGTTTATAACTTCTTGAGTCTATGTCCAACCATCCATATCCACATTAAGATAACCTAATCCACTATCAACTCTGAATGAGCTAATATTTGAACGTATGCCAGGAATCTTAATAACAGCATGTTTGGTTAAAGAGAAATCGAGGAATCCAGATACTTCATTGATTGGAACAAGAACTTGTTTAGTAACTCCATCCTCAGTACTTCCAGCAAACCAAGGATATGTTACTTTAACACTCTTAGTTGTTGAAATTGCTCCAGCTTCAATTCTTCTATCTGTAGTTTCCCCTCTATTATTCTTTAAATATTCACCTGCTTCGTATTGAACAATAGCAGTAAATATATATGTTCCGACTTGATTGTAATAATCTTCAATATATGAAACTCCTCTAAGAGATAGTTCATTAGATGAAGCTATTGTTTCTCCAGCATCTCCAGCAAGATATTCAATAGATGGAGTATAAACAGGTGTGTTTATTTCTACAAGAGTGTCAATATCAGAGTAAGAAATAGAAGGTTCTACTAAAGTTCTTACTTCTGCTGGGAATAATACTTCGTCAAGTATTTCGGACATTGATTTATTCTTTAATTGCTCTACTGTAACTCCTTCATGTACAGGAGAAGTAGTAGAATCTGGAAGGTCAGTATTGTATTTAAGATCAACTAAAGATTCATCTACTTGTTCTTGATGTTCTTTTAAATCACTAATATCTTGAGAGAAATCTTCTACATATAAGCCATCGTCTTTAAGAATTAAAGCATTCTTTTCAGCCTAGGAAATTTTAATTTCCATTACTTGGAAGATAACATTTGTAGTTTCTTCACCAGTATCAGGATCAATTACTGTCTCAGTAACATCCTTGAAATATATTGTAGAAGACTGACCTAAGTTTTGTTCAACCCAGTCATGTATATTCTGGTCAACATTTATAGTACGGAGTGCTTCATTAATATCAGAAATCTCTTGGTTAATATTTTGAATGGCTTCACCAAGATTCTAAATATTGTTAGCATTTTGTTCGATATCCTATTCAAGTTGACTCTTTATACCGTCTACATGTTGTGTAAGTTCGTCAAACTGTTGGCTTAAATTTTGAACGGCTTGGTCGTTAGCCTCGTATGTACTTACATAATAAAGAGCATAGTCAAGGGCTTCCTTAACATTTTTAATCTCTTGTTGAATGTAAGGACTAACGTATTCGTATTTCCATTGATTCTCAATAAACTGAACTAGGTCTCGGTTATCTTCAATATGTCCTGTGATATTGCCCCAAGTGAGAGTGTACTCATCACCAATTCCTAAATTCCTACGAGCTTTAGCTTTTTCAAGCTGTGTTCTAAATTCACCTAAGTAATTAGACTTCATTAAAGGAATTGGCGTCGCTTGGTACTTTGGTATTCTCTTGCCACATTGGACTCGATTTCCATTACTAACGTCGGCGTATATAGATTGTATCATCGTGGTTTATTAATTTCTATTCGACAAAATCACTATTATCTAAACGTGCAGGTAAACCTATATAACTTATTAAGGTCATTAAGAAATCATATTTAGGTCTTTTACCTTTTCTCAATTCCCTTAATAATTTATCGTATTCCTGTATTGCCTTGCCTTTAAGTTCATCTAGCGCAACCACAATCAGCCTAAGGTTTAGTCTTTGAGAAGTCCTTGCAGTATCCACCACATCTCTAGAACATCTCGAGAATTCTCTGAGCCTCTAGATATTGTTTGAATCCTACTAAGTAATCTATAATATTAAGTGTCATCCAAATCATATCTCTTGCATAAATGTAATCATTATACTTGTTTCTTTCACAAGTATTTAAGAGTCCATCAAAGATTTGTTTACAATACCAAATATAACAATTCTGTAAACCAGCTGTATAGAAAACATCTACACGACATTTTTGAATTGTTGTACCTTCAATATTTCTTTCTAAGATTTCTCTTACAGTACATTCCTAAAGAGTTTCTCCTTTAACTTGTTTATAAACTTTTTCACCATCAGTAATATAAATGACGTCGTAGTAATCTCTATATTCATTTGATGAATTTTCATACCAAGTCATATTCGGAAGGATAATATGATCTACTGTATAGTAGCCGTCTTCTTCAACAGTAAAAGTAACAGAATCAATATCCTCTTCATGTTTATCTAAGAGAACGTCTACAAGTTTAATTTTATCAGTATTAACTTTTATAATAGCATTTAGAGAAGCTGTTTCGCTATACTTAAATTCATCATAAGAATATACTACTTCAGCTTCTTCATCTAAATACTATCCATATTCTTTAGAGAAATCTTCAACAATAATTTCTCCAGTTAACGCTGTATGTATATCAATACTAAATTCCATAATTATTAAGAAGTTGGGTATTGAGCTATTCTGCTTATCTTCCATGCACCAACAGGATTAGCACTTGCTGGTTCTATAATTCTAGTAGCGCATAGACCATATAAATTTTGTTCACTGATACCTGGGAAATAATAAGTCCAAGTAACACCCTCTACCGCAGTGTCAGGTAATCCAGCATCAGATGTACTAAATGTACTAGGTCCTGCTAATCCTTCAGCTCCTGTTAGAGTACGAACACTGGTATACATTGTTTGTGTCTCAATACTCTTTGTAGCAATAGTACAATAAATAGGATCAAGTGGAGTAGTGATATTACCTGCTGTCCAATAGAATTGTAATTTCATCCAAGCATATGGAGCTTCTACTGTAGGAGGTTGCACTGAATCTTGCCAAACAGTTATTAACTCTTGAGCAGTCTCACTGTCTCCTGAGCTACACACTCCATAACTTACCTCTACACTCAAAGCACCATTTACTTGGTCAGCGCCTGTTAAAGATGCGATTTGAGAGTGTAAGTTTGCTAAATCAGTAGCAACATTACTACCATCAATTATACTATTATTATGTACTAACGACGCATCGGTCTCTGGATAAAATGCTCCAGTTTTATCATATAATATCTTACTGTTCATATATGCCTCACTTTATCATTATAAGGATTACCATCATGGACTTGAGCTTCTTCGATAGCGGTACGTCTATCTTCAATATCCATTTGTCTATCTTTATATGTTCTATCAGTTTGAGCCTTGAGCCAATTAACTTGATACTCTAATTGTATCTTATTACCTTCAAGTTCAAGTTTCTTCTCATTAAGTGACTCAACTTTAGTTTGAGCTTTCTATAACTCTTGTTGTAGCTATTGATTCTGCTTCTGAAGTTCTTCAACTTGTTGACTAAGTTGTTGAAGTTGATTATTCTCTTCTTTCTGAATCTTCAGAGCCTTCTGAACTTTATACTTAAGGTCTGTAAGTGATTTAGCTGTAAGAGCCTCAAATATAATATCAGCTGGGAGAAGTTGACTCTTGATAAGTTCTGGAATAACAGCCTTTAATGCTTCAAGTTCCTGAATGATTTCTGTACTAGCTGTGATATGAATATCAAAGTCAGTCATTGTGAAATGTTCAGGAAGAGCAGTAAAGATATGCTGATATTTATCTCCAAGAATAATAGTACCTGTAATTCCTTTCTTATATGCTATCTTAGCTTGATTGAGAGCATCGAGTAACATTTCACAGACAATTAAATCCATTTGTTGGAAATAATGTTTAGTAACTATATAAGAGTTTTGAACACCTTGTTTAATGTTAGTTACTGCGTCACGCTGCTCAATACCGTTAAGTCTTTCTCTGAAGACTCCCGTAATAGAAGAAGTAGTTTGTTCTACAGATTGAATTGCGACCTCAATTGCTTGAACAGCTTGTGCTTTAAGAGTATCATCGAAACCATTAAAGATTGTGTTCATAGGAGCATTACCGTTATCGTTACGTCCTTCTTGAGTGGGATCAATCCAGTCAAGACGTGCTGTCTTAGATGCTAACCATTTTTGAATTCTCTCTCGCCATTGAAGACCTAAGTGAGTTCGAATGAGA
>JAEEGL011206712.1_pt1 | contig 24231 bp, 15 predicted proteins | sample 9134231 | NCBI WGS metagenome assembly JAEEGL01 (sample SAMN16246548, study PRJNA631951) | gut metagenome | biome: gut microbiome; feature: rumen; material: fiber-attached | host: Bos | place: Iran: Karaj | collected 2018-10
CCAGAATACGAAATTCCCGAAGAGAAAGAAAAACTTGTAGCCGACCTGCGCTCAAAGGCAGAAAAGGCAGAGAGAGTATGGCTCGCATCCGATGAGGACCGCGAGGGAGAAGCCATCTCATGGCATCTGTGTGAGGTACTGGGACTGGACAAGGACAAGACCAGCCGTATCGTATTCCACGAGATTACCAAACCCGCTATTCTGGAAGCCATTGAGCATCCGCGCCATCTGGATATGAATCTGGTGAATGCCCAGCAGGCTCGTCGTGTTTTGGACCGTATCGTAGGTTTCAAACTGTCACCAGTGCTTTGGCGCAAGGTGAAGCCCGCCCTCTCAGCTGGTCGTGTTCAGAGTGTTGCCGTACGCCTGATAGTAGAGCGTGAGCGTGAGATTCAGAACTTCAAGAGCGAGACTTATTATAATGTGAATGGTGTGTTTGCCATTATTAATGCCGATGGCTCTGCCACAGAGGTAAAGGCTCAGCTCGGCAGTCGCTTCAAGACAGAGGAAGAGGTAAAAGCCTTCTTGGAGAAGTGCAAGGATGCAACTTATAGTGTGGAGAGCATCAGCAAGAAGCCCGTTAAGCGCACCCCCGCACCTCCTTTTACCACCTCTACCCTGCAACAGGAAGCCGCCCGGAAACTTGGCTTCACCGTGAGTCAGACGATGATGGTTGCTCAGCACTTGTATGAGAACGGACGCATCACCTATATGCGTACCGACTCTGTAAACCTCTCAAAACTTTGTCTGGGTGCCAGCAAGGAGGAGATTATCCGCCTCTATGGTAACAATTACAGCAAGACTCGCCAGTACCATACCAGCGCCAAGGGTGCTCAGGAGGCTCACGAAGCCATCCGCCCCACCTATATGGATCAGTCAGAGATAGAGGGCACCAGTCAGGAGAAACGCCTGTATGAGTTAATCTGGAAACGCACTATTGCCAGCCAGATGGCAGATGCAGAGATAGAGAAGACCACTGTTAATATCAATATCAGCGGCACCGATGAGCAGTTTGTTGCTCAAGGTGAGGTTGTGAAGTTCGATGGTTTCATCAAGGTTTATCGTGAATCGTCCGACGATGATGATCAGCAGGAGGAGTTTGGTCATATTCTTCCCCCGATGAAGAAGGGACAGGAACTGACACGCCGAGAGATTATTGCTACTGAACGTTTCAGCCTGGGTCCACAGCGTTATACTGAGGCCAGCCTGGTACATAAGATGGAAGAGTTGGGTATCGGCCGTCCTTCTACTTACGCCCCTACCATCTCTACCATTCAACAGCGTGAATATGTTCAGAAAGGCGACAAGAAAGGCGAAGACCATCCTTACACCATCTTTACCCTGAAGGGAAAGCAGGTTACCCAGAAGACCCGTAAGGAGGTAGTAGGCTCTGAGAAGGGTAAGCTGATGCCAACCGATATCGGTATTGTGGTGAACGATTTCCTGATGGATAACTTCGAGGATATCATGGACTATAACTTCACTGCCAAAGTAGAGCAAGACTTCGATAAGATTGCTGAAGGCGATGAGGAGTGGAAGGATATGATGCGTAATTTCTACAAGAGTTTTGAGCCTGCCGTAGAAAATACGATGAACAGTCGTAAGCGCCATAAGGCTGGTGAGCGCATGCTTGGTGCCGATCCAAAGAGCGGACGTCCCGTATTTGTGAAGATTGGTCGCTTCGGCCCAGTGGTACAGATTGGTAGTGCCGAGGATAAGGAGAAGCCCCAATTTGCACAGCTGCCTAAAGAACAGTCGATGGAGACCATCACTCTCGAAGAGGCGTTGGATCTTTTCAATTTGCCACGCGAGTTAGGTGACTTTGAGGGTAAACCCGTTACCATCGGTGCTGGTCGCTTTGGACCCTATATCCTTCACGACCGCAAATACACCTCACTGCCAAAAGATGCCGATCCTCTGAGCATCACCCTCGACGAGGCTATCGAGCTCATTAAGGAGAAGCGTCAGCAGGAAACACAGAAACATCTGAAGATTTTCCTGGAAGATACGAAACTTGAGGTACTCAACGGTCGTTATGGTCCATACCTGAGCTATGACGGCAAGAACTACCGACTGCCAAAGTCTATGCATGAGCGGGCTAAAGAGCTGACTTATGACGAGTGCATGAAGATCATCCAGGCACAGCCGGTAAAGAAAAGCTAAGGCATGACACGTATTATCCTGATAGGCTATATGGGTGCTGGTAAGACCACTATCGGCAAGGCACTCTCGAAGGATCTGGGTATCATCTTCTACGACCTCGACTGGTATATCGAAAGTCGCATGCGCAAATCAGTGGCACAGATCTTTGCCGAACGGGGAGAAGAGGGTTTCCGCAAGATAGAATACAATATGCTGCATGAGGTGGCAGAGTTTGAGAATGTCATTATCAGCTGTGGCGGTGGTACACCTTGTTTCTTTGATAACATGGACTATCTGAACCAGCAGGGAAAAGTGGTCTATCTCAAGGCCAGCCCTGAGGTGCTTTACGATCATCTGCTGATGGGTAAGACGGAGCGCCCCCTCTTGAAAGGCAAGAGCCCTGAAGAGCTGATAACCTTTATCCGCGAACAGCTTGAGAAGCGCGAGCCCTATTACACCAAGGCTCAATATACCCTGGATGTCAGCCTGATGGATAATTACGAGAAAATCAAGATCAGTGTCGAGAAATTAAAAGAATTATTAGACCTATGAAGAAATGGACCATTGAAGATTCGAAGGAGCTCTACAACATCAACGGTTGGGGCACTTCTTATTTCGGCATCAACGATAAGGGCGATGTCTATGTCACACCTTGTAAGAACGATACGCAAATCGATCTGCGTGAAGTGATGGACGAGCTGGCCCTGCGTGATGTAACGCCCCCAGTATTGCTCCGCTTCCCCGATATCCTCGACAATCGAATTGAGAAGACGTGGAGTTGCTTTAAGAAAGCCGCTCAGGAGTACGACTACAAGGGAGAGAATTACGTGGTCTATCCCATCAAGGTCAACCAGATACAGCCCGTCGTAGAGGAGATTATCTCTCACGGCAAGAAATTCAATCTGGGTGTAGAGGCTGGTTCCAAGCCTGAGCTCCATGCCGTGATTGCTGTGCAGTGTCAGAGCGACTCTATCATCGTGTGCAACGGCTACAAGGATCAGAGTTACATTGAGTTGGCCCTGCTGGCTCAGAAGATGGGCAAGCGCATCTTCATCGTTGTGGAGAAGCTGAACGAACTCGACATCATCGCGAAGGTGGCTAAAAAGATGAACGTGAGACCCAACATCGGTATCCGCATCAAATTGGCTTCCTCAGGTTCCGGAAAATGGGAAGAGAGTGGTGGTGATGCCTCTAAGTTCGGCCTTACCAGCGCTGAACTCTTGGAAGCCCTCGAGCTGCTTGACAAGAAGGATATGCGCGACTGCTTGCGCCTGATCCATTTCCATATCGGTTCTCAGATTACAAAGATCCGCCGCATCCAAACGGCTCTGCGTGAAGCCTCGCAGTTCTATATCCAACTGCACAAGATGGGCTATAATGTGGATTTCGTAGATTGCGGTGGTGGTCTTGGCGTCGATTACGACGGCACACGTTCACCATCAAGCGAGAGCAGCGTGAACTATTCTATTCAGGAATATGTGAACGACTGTATCTACACCTTTGTTGAGGCTGCCAACAAGAACAACCTGCCCCACCCCAACATCATCACCGAAAGCGGACGCTCATTGGCAGCTCACCACTCTGTGCTGGTGATTGATGTGCTGGAGACAGCCTCACTGCCTGAGATGCCTGAGGAATTTGAGCCCGACGAGAACTCTCATCAGTTGGTGAAGGACCTCTATGAGATTTGGGATAACCTGAGTCCACGCAACGTGCTTGAAGATTGGCATGATGCAGAGCAGATACGTGAAGAGGTGCTCGACTTGTTCAGTCATGGTATCGTTGACTTAAAGACCCGTGCAGAGATCGAATCTATGTACTGGAGCGTCTGTCATGAGATCAATATCCTGACCAAGAGTCTGAAGCATATCCCTGAGGAGCTGATGAATATCGATAAGCTGCTGGCCGACAAGTACTTCTGTAACTTCTCGCTGTTCCAGAGTCTGCCTGACTCATGGGCCATCGACCAGCTGTTCCCCATCATGCCCATCCAGCGACTTGACGAGCGCCCCACCCGCAATGCTACCATTCAGGATATCACCTGCGACTCTGACGGAAAGATAGCCAATTTCGTTACTAACCGTAACAACTCCCACTCGTTGCCCGTGCATCCTCTGAAGAAGAATGAGCCCTATTATCTGGGTGTGTTCCTCGTAGGCGCCTATCAGGAGATCCTGGGTGATATGCATAATCTCTTTGGCGACACGAATGCCGTACATATCTCAGAGAAAGACGGTGGCTACCACATCGATCAGATCATCGATGGTGAGACAGTGGCTGAGGTTCTCGATTACGTGCAATACGACCCCAAGAAGCTTGTGCGCCAGCTCGAAGTATGGGTGGCCAAGAGTGTGAAACAAGGTAAAATCTCACTCGAAGAAGGAAAAGAGTTCCTGAGCAACTATCGCAGTGGACTTTATGGTTATACATATCTGGAATAATGAAAGAGAAACTCACTATCGTCAAAGTAGGCGGGGCTGTCGTTGAGGATGAAGTCCAGCTGGCACAGCTCCTGAAAGACTTCAGTGCGATTGAGGGGCGCAAGGTGCTTGTGCATGGTGGAGGTCGCAGAGCTACACAGGTAGCCTCCAAACTCGGCATCGAGTCGAAGATGGTCAACGGGCGCCGCATCACTGACGCCGATATGCTCAGTGTAGTAACGATGGTCTATGGCGGTCTGGTGAATAAGAACCTCGTGGCCCGTCTTCAGGCCAATGGTGTGAATGCCCTTGGACTGACGGGTGCCGATATCAATGTGATCCGCAGCCATAAGCGACCCATTAAGGACGGCATCGATTACGGTTTTGTGGGCGATGTAGATCAGGCCGACAGCAAGATGCTCAGCCGTCTGATTGAGGAAGGCATCACCCCTGTGATGGCGCCTCTGACACACGACGGCGAAGGGCATATACTGAATACGAATGCCGACACCATTGCCAGTGAGACCGCCAAGGCTCTGGCACCCTACTACGACGTAACGCTCATCTTCTCGTTTGAGAAGAAAGGTGTGCTCAGCAATCCCGATGATGATGAAAGTGTGATTCCTACTATCACACGCGCGGACTTTATTAAATATAAGGCCGACGGCACCATCAGCGGTGGCATGCTGCCAAAGATCGAGAATGCCCTCTCTGCCATCGACGCAGGCGTAGAAAGAGTCATCATCACCCTTGCTACGGCTATCGACGGTCAGCACGGTACTGTGATAAAACAATAAGTGGCGAAAATTTTTCGCCATTTATTGTAACTTTTCCCCGTTTCAATCGTCATTCAATATAGAGAGGATGAAAAAGATCAGTTTCAGAAACGATGTCTTACCGCTGAAAAACGAGCTTTATAGGCTTGCCCTCCGCATCACTCTCAACCCTGCGGAGTCGGAAGATATTGTTCAGGAAACAATGATCAAAGTTTGGAACAGGCGAGACCAATGGGATGAAATCGACTCGATAGAAGCCTTTTGCCTGACCATCTGCCGCAACTTGGCACTCGACAAGATGAAGCGGATGGATAACCAGAACCAAAGTCTGATCGAAGGAGAGCACGACGCTCCCGACAGCAGTTATTCATCCAATCCTGAGGAACAGGCTATGCAGCAAGACCGTCTTGCACTGATACGCCGCCTCATCGACAGCCTGCCGGAGAAACAACGAAGCGTTATGCAGCTGCGCGACGTCGAAGGCAAGAGCTACAAAGAGATTGCAAAAATTATGGCCATCAGTGAGGATCAGGTGAAAGTCAACATTTTCAGAGCCCGCCAGGCCATCCGACAGAAATTTATAGAAACAGAGGAATATGGATTATAAGTACATTGAGCAACTTTTGGAACGCTACTGGGCGTGTGAGACCACACTCCAGGAAGAGGCTATCCTGCGCGCCTTCTTCAGCCAAGAAGATATTCCTGAGGCTCTCAGGAAATATCAGGCGCTGTTCACGTACGAGCAGGAGAAGGAAGAGCCCCTGGGTGAAGACTTCGAGACGCGTATCCTTCAGCAGATCGGCGAGGCTCCCGTAGCTAAAACCGTTACGCTCAGAAGCCGATTGGTTCCTCTTTTCAGAGCCGCAGCCATCGTAGCCATCGTGCTCACGCTTGGCAATGCCGCTCAGGCACCATGGGAATGGGGATGGGACGATCCGAAGGATGCCTATGCCAAGTTCCATAAAGAAAAGGTTGACTCTGTGAATATGCTGAACACCATTCAGGCAGAGAACGTCACAGATAGTCTCAAGGAGGCTAAAACAGACAATCCGACCTTAGTTGAATAAGAATTTTTTCTATGCTTTCTTTAATAATAACTAAAATTTAAACACGTAGTAGAAGCTGTGAAGTTTCTCATTCTCTCAAATTTTCAAAAAGATACTAACACAGAAGTAAGGGCTGCTCAGAGATGTCTGGCAGCCCTCTTCATTTCCTATCATTTGGGGGAGTATTATTTCTTCAGCCGCAGGTTCATCTGGAACAACGACGGCAGGAATATCAGCAGCGAGAAACCCAGTGCGAGCCACACCGACTGCTCTCCACCGAGGATATCAGCCAGCTTCAGCGAGGGATCGGGATAGATATTATACAGCACATAAGCCACCGTATTGTTCACCCAATGGAACACCACGCCTGGTATGATGCTATCCGTGCGATAATACATCCAGCCCAACAACAATCCTACAAGAAAAGCATGGGGCATCTGAGCAGGATTCATATGAATGAGAGCGAACAGGGCTGCTGAGATGGCAATGCCTACCCAAGCATTCTTGTGCCAACGGAGCAAGGCTCGCAGCACAGCACCTCGGAACACCAGCTCCTCAGCCAACGGAGCCAGCAGACCAACCACAAAATAACCCATGCGTTCCTTCAGAATCAATGCAAATTCTGCCTCCATCATATTCGGCAACTCAGGCAACTGCTCCTGTAACCAAGTAGAGGGAACGATCACACCCAGGGCAGCCATCACGCACCAGAAAAGCACTGCCCAAGGACGCGTTCTCACCCAATGGCGCGACACCTCAGCCCACTTCGTTAGCAGGAAGAGCGCCATCACCGCCACGCTGAACACCGCCATTGTAATGATCATACCGATGGCATCCAGCTTAGCCTCAGGGCCATAGATCAGCTTGTAGGCCCCTTGCACACCGAAACTCACCACAATCTGAATGGCGGCAAATATAATTGTATAAATGATTGCATTCTTCATTTTAAAAGTTTTTTTACTTGTTCCTTATCCATCTCCAACTGGGCTACAAGCGCCTCAGGAGAATCAAAACGTCGTTCTTCGCGCAGACGAGCCACAAACGAGATATTCAATGTCTGTCCGTAAAGATCACCGCTGAAATCGAGAATATTCACCTCCAGCGTCTGCTGATGCCCGTCAAACGTAGGCCTGTGCCCGATGTTCATCATGGCAGGCCGCAGTTGCTGCTCTCCCTCCAACTGAGCCCAAACGGCATACACACCAGGGGCGGGAATCAGCTTACGCACATCTTCCAGCTCCAGATTAGCCGTTGGATAACCCAGTTGGTGACCGATATGCTCTCCTGGCATCACGCGACCTTGTAACATATAGGGGCGAGTCAAGCATTGGGGCATCAACTCTACCTTGCCCTCCTCCACTAAAAGTTCCCGGATGACTGATGAACTGATAGCCTTCGAACCATCCGCCATCAGCTCTGCATCGCCTCGCAACACCTGCATGCCCATCTCCTGACCATAGCGCACATAGTCATCGAAGCCCTCCTCGCGGTTATGCCCGAAACGGTTGTCATAGCCAGTGAAAAGTGTCTTCACGCAGAGGCGTTCACGCAATACCTGTTGCATAAACGCCCGTGCCGACAAGGCAGCCAATGCTCTCGTAAAGGGAAGTACCACCAGATCATCCACACCAAGCTTGGCAATGATCGCCTCCTTCTCTGCAAGCGTGGTCAGCATCTGAGGACAGAATGAGGAATCAAGCACCTCACGAGGCGAGCGATCGAAGGTCACCACCACCGAAGCCATCCCAGTCTTTCGGGCAGTATCAAGCACACGCCCTATCACCAACTGATGTCCACGATGCACGCCATCGAACACACCAATGGTAGCCACTGATGGTTCCGACAAGCCCGCCCCTTCTGAAAGGATAATCGTTTCCATGGGTGCAAAGGTACTCAAAATCAATAGCATCGCCAAAGATGCGCCACAAATTTTGTATCTTTTTGGAAAAAGATTTGGATTTTTGATGGAAAAAGCGTACCTTTGCAGCCGATTAGAGCAACAGACTCATAGTCATCGGACTTGTAGCTCAGTTGGTTAGAGCAACAGACTCATAATCTGGAGGTCCCTGGTTCAAGCCCAGGCTGGTCCACAAGAAAGTCTCAGAGAAATCTGAGACTTTTTTGTTAATCTTCATCAATTTTTGTATCAAGATTCGACTTTTTTATGTATCTTTGTAACCTAACTAATTATCATCATCATAAATACTACTACAAAATGATGAATCTGAATCTAACTTCAAGTATCCAAATGCCCCAACATGAGTTGAGGCGACAGGTAATCGAGCTTTGCGAGAAAGTGGGCAAGCCACTGCTGAAGCTTTCTACTAAGGATTATGTAGATAACGGTCTTGGGCATCTGGTAGAGCAATTCGACGGTCAGGCTGGTCTGGTAAACATCGAGGTGTTTAACGAACTGCAGCACACCATCACTGGTTGGCCTGGTGGAAAACCTAATGTTGACGACACGTATCGCCCTGAACGTGCAAAACCCTACCCCAAGCGTGTGATTGTGTTCTCACCCCACCCCGATGACGATGTGATCTCCATGGGAGGCACCATCCGCCGACTGATGCAGCAGAAACACGACGTGCATGTGGCCTACGAGACCAGCGGTAACATTGCCGTTGATGATGAGGAAGTGCGCCGGTTCATGCATTTCATCTACGGCTTTAACAATATCTTTGCCAACGGCAGCGACGAGGTGATCAAGCACTCGTATGAAGCTGTGAGGGCTTTTATCAGAGGTAAGAAAGAGGGAGATCTTGACAACGAGCAGATTCTGCGGCTCAAAGGACTGATCCGTCGCGGTGAGGCCCGTCTGGCCTGCGAATACAACGGTATCGACAGCGAGCATATCCATTTCCTGGATCTGCCTTTCTACGAGAGTGGTAGGATTGAGAAGCTGCCGATGACGGAGAATGATGTCATCCCCATCATCGAACTGATCTCTGAAGTACAGCCTCATCAGATCTATGTGGCAGCCGACTTGGCTGATCCTCATGGCACGCACCGCAAATGTACCGATGCCGTATTGGCTGCTATCGACGAGGTGAAGAAGGCTGGTGCCGAGTGGTTGAAGGATTGTCGCGTATGGATGTACCGAGGTGCCTGGGCTGAATGGGATGTGGCTGACATCGAGATGTGTGTGCCGATGAGTCCCGAGGAGTTACGAGAGAAACGCAATACCATCCTGCGCCAGCAGAGTCAGATGGAGAGTGCACCCTTCATGGGTAACGACGAACGGCTGTTCTGGCAACGCGCCGAGGACAGGAACCGTGAGACCGCCAAGCACTACGACGACCTGGGCTTGGCATGCTATGAGGCTATGGAGGCTTTCGTGGAGTACAAATTCTAAACAGATATGAAAAAAATAGCAACTATTCTGCTCATGCTCATTGGTGTGGGTATTCATTTACAGGCAGGCCATTTAGCCAATTACGACATCGTACCACTGCCGCAAAGCATCACCATGCAAAAAGGAGAGCCTTTTGAACTTGATGGTGAAGTGATGATTCTGGCCGATACGGGGTTGCAGCAAGAAGGTGTTTTCTTACAGCAATACCTGAAAGAAGCCATCGGGCTCAACCTTCAGATGACGCAAAAGCGTACTAAGAAGGGGAGGTACATAGAACTGTCTGTCTCGCCCAAAGTTAGTGAGAAAGAGGGTTATGTGCTCACCGTTTCGGCTAAGGGTGTTACTATTCAGGGAGGCTCTGCAGCAGGTGTATTCTATGGCATCCAGACTTTGCGTAAGGCTGTGATGGAAGACACCACGATGCCAGCAGTCATGATTACCGATGCACCCCGCTTCGGCTATCGCGGTATGATGCTCGACTGCTCACGCCATTTCTGGAGCATTGACTTCATCAAGAAGTTCATCGATCTGATGGCACTTCACAACATGAACACCTTCCACTGGCATCTGTCTGATGACCAAGGCTGGCGTATCGAAATCAAACGCTATCCCAAGTTGACTGAGATCGGCTCGCAGCGCTCTGGTACGATCCTCGGCACAAACTCAGACTTAGATGACGAGACGCCTCATGGGGGATTCTATACCCAGCAACAGGCACGCGACATTGTGGCCTATGCCCAACAGCGCCACATCACCGTGATTCCTGAGATCGACATGCCTGGTCACATGTTGGCTGCCTTGGCTTGCTATCCCGAACTGGGTTGTACGGGTGGCCCTTACCAGGTAGGTCACTATTGGGGCGTATATACCGATGTGCTTTGTGTTGGTAATCCCAAAGTGTATGAGTTTGTAGAGGGCGTGTTGGCAGAAATCATGGAAATCTTCCCCTCAGAGGTGATTCATATCGGAGGCGACGAGGCGCCAACTGTGAAATGGGAGGCCTGTCCGAAGTGTCAGGCACTAGGTCTCTCCAAGGATCAGCTCCAGGCTCACTTTACTAAAAAGGTGTTCAGCTACCTGACTACACACCAGCGTCGTGCCCTCGGCTGGGATGAGATATTAGACGGTTGTCCGCAGGATGCAATGATTATGTCGTGGCGAGGTACTGAGCCTGGCGCAAAAGCAGCTGAACTAGGTCATGATGTCGTAATGGCGCCTACAACACATGTGTATTTCGACTATCTGCAGTCGCAAGAGGCACAATTTGAGCCAAGTCGCTGTGGTGGTTTCATCCCTGTTGAGAAGGTCTATTCGCTGGAGCCTGCGCCCGATACGCTATCGGAAGAAGCAAAGAGTCATATCCTTGGTACTCAGGCCAACCTATGGGCAGAATATCTGTTGACTGAAGGATTGGTGGAGTATCAGGCACTGCCCCGTATGTCGGCTCTCGCCGAAGTACAATGGACCCAACCCCAACATAAGGACTATGAGACCTTTAAAAAGCGCCTGACTCGCCTTACTAAGCTCTATGAGCTCTACCGCTATCATTATGCCAAGCATCTCTGGCCTGAGCGTCAGCTTACCAGTCGCTGGCAATTCTAAACTTAAACCATTATAAACTATGAGATCTCTACTTTGTAGCATCATGCTGGCAGGCGCCATATGGGCCAATGCCACTAGTATCACACTTGACAAATGGCAGGTGAAGACTGATAACGGATGGATCAACGCCAGCGTTCCCTCAACGCTGATGGGTGTACTCACAGCCAACGGCATCGAACCTGAGGCACTCACAGCAGAAGACTATGCCAAGATTGACAAGAAGCAGTTTGAAAAGAGCTGGCTATATCGCACGACATTTAAGATGCCTGTCTTAAAGGCAGGAGAACATGCAATACTCAACTTCGATGGTATCTGCTATCGTGCCAACGTGTGGCTCAATGGTCAGCAGATAGCTGACAGTCAGGAGATGGCAGGCACCTTCCGCCAGTTTGAGTTTGATGTGACTACCCAGATCCGTCAGGAGAATGTACTTGAGGTAGAGATGTTCCCTGCTCAGCCAGGAGAGCCTAACACAGGCTTTGCCGACTGGAATCCACGACCTGCCGACGAGAGTATGGGCATCTGGCGTGAGGTGAGAGTCAAAACTTGCGGAACTGTGTCTGTGGCTCATTCTGCCGTGCGCTCAAGGGTCAACACCAAGACACTCGACGAAGCATGGTTGACGATTGCCACCGAACTGACAAACCACAGCGAAAAGCCAGTATCGGGTCAGGTAACAGGCACCATAGAGGGGCAGGCCTTTGCATACCCTGTAACCCTCAACCCACACGAGAAACGTTCTATTACCCTACCCTCAGAGATTCATATAGCACATCCACGCCTCTGGTGGTGTCATAACATGGGTAAGCCGGAACTCTGCGACATGCATCTGACATTTGTTGAGAACGGAAAGACTTCAGATGTAGAGGATATCCGCTTCGGCATCCGTGAGACACACAGCTATCTGACAGAAGAAGGCTATCGTGGCTTTACCCTCAATGGCAAGCCGATTCTGCTTCGTGGTGCAGGGTGGACTGATGATCTCTATCTGCGCGACACCCCAGCCACCAACCGCCTGCAATTAGAATATGTACGCGACATGAATATGAACACCGTGCGCCTGGAAGGTTTCTGGGGCACCTCACAGAATCTCTACGACCTCTGTGACGAACTGGGTCTTCTGATTCTCGTAGGTTGGAGCTGTCACTGGGAGTGGGAAGACTATCTGGGATCACCTTGTGACGAACGCTATGGCGGTATCAACACCCCAGAGAAGATTGATCTCATTGCCAAATCGTTTAGGGATCAGGTCATGTGGTTGCGCTATCACCCCTCTATCATCGGCTGGTTCGTTGGTAGTGATATGCTGCCTATGCCAGAGCTGGAACGTCAGTACCAGGCTTTCCTGAAAGACAATGACGATCGCGACTACCTGATATCAGCTAAAGATATGACCAGCGAGCTCTCTGGCAAGTCGGGTACGAAGATGGCTGGTCCCTATGAGTATGTAGGTCCTTCCTATTGGTATCTGCCTGAGGCGCCTGGTGGCTCCTTCGGATTTAACACAGAGACGGGCATCGGCGCCCAATTGCCTGTAAAGGAGTCACTTGAGAAAATGCTGGGTCAACAGCTCTTCCCCATCGACAACCGATGGAACATCCTCTGTACATCATCAAGTCAGGATATGAACTCACTGCGACAAATGAACGAGGTGATCCACCATCGCTTCGGCGATGCAAAGGACATCGACGAATACCTCTATCGTGCCGACATGCTCAACTATGAGAGTACAAAAGCCATGTTTGAAGGCTTCCGTGTACGCCGCCCACACACCACTGGTATCATCCAATGGATGTTAAACAGTGCTCGTCCGGGCATCTATTGGCAACTCTATGATTACTACAAGCAGCCCAATGCCGCTTATTATGCTGTGAAAAAGGCCAATGAGCCTTTACAGCTGATTTATGACTATCATACCAAGTCTGTCTATGCCGTCAATGAAACACTACAGCCTGCTACACTCAAAGCCTCTATGCAACTATTCAAAAACGGGAAAATCAGCAATGACAATCAGCAAGTAGAGATAGCACCAGGAACGGTGGTTAAAGTCTTCGATATCGACACCACGGGTGCACCTGCTTCATTCCTCTTCCTCAAGCTAAAAGATCAAAACAATCAGGAAGTTACCACCAATGAATATTTCCTGGTAGCAGAAACAGACGTTTACGACTGGTCTAAAACCACTTGGGTGAACACACCTATCACTCACTATGCCTCTTACGCTATGCTTGACGAGATGTGTAGCAAAGATTATCAGTTAACTTTTAAGAAGACGTCTAATGAGCAATATGAGGTGACAGTCAGCAATCCTACTGACAAAGTGGCTTTCATGATTCGCCTCACAGCCAAAGATGAGCAGGGACAACTGATCTGTCCTGCCTACTGGTCAGACAACTACCTGATACTTGCCCCAGGCGAGACGCGTGTTGTCACCCTAAAGGCCCCAGGTAACAGCCAAGTTTACTTATAATAGGTCTCGTCTTTGTCTGGATATAGATACCAGTCTGTAGCTTCATTCATGTCTTGTGCCCATTCACCAAAGGAATGGTCAAACGTATGATAAGCGCCAGAAGAAGCACCTTGCTTTCTGCTTCCTACAGCAATAGCATGAAGTGGCCAACGGAACGTGCTATTGGGGACAGATAATGCCCACGGCAGACAGGTAATCACCTGTCCAGGATATGGAGAAAGCACTTGTGTGTTATGGAAGGCGTATGTATGAATCTCCCAATTGGCACTGTTATACTGTTCAATGACAAAGGGATCTAACTGACCAATAGACAGGTTGTCGATATCCACTCCTTCCTTGAAAGTCACAATGTATGTGATCTCTCGAGGAACGAAGGTACCATAGGTATCATCATTGGTATAAGATACATTATATCTCTTACGCGTCATTACACCATAATCTGTACTAATGTTGTCGCCTGTTGCCCAATGTGCATCTCCAAAGATGTTAAGCACCGCCTCATCACGTAATCCTTTCAGCAGAAGATCCTTTTCTTTTTGAACCATCCTCATCTGGTCAGGGAACTCCACACCATTAACAACATCGAAAGAAGCATTATCGACTGTCGAAGCTTTTTCAATATCACTTGCTTTAAATCCGAAAAGGCGAATAGCAAAGGCCATTTGCTTGCTAGCGCCAACGGCTGCCAACTCCACATTAATACGCACCTCTCGCAAAGCCGTACGCCTCATAGACAAGCGCACCACTACATCATTATAGTCATAATCGCCCGGATTAGGATATTCCTCTTCAAACAGATATGTAAAAATCTGCAACTGGTTATAATTAGGCAATTTCCTGTTTTTTATGATGGGATTAGAGAAATTAATCACATCCTTTTTAGTGGGGTCAAACACCACAATCGTATATCTCTCCTCGCTGTCAACAGCAGCCGCATAAAGTGTCTTCTGCAAATTAGGATAGGTGATGGATACAGGAAACACCGTCTTACTCGATACATAACTTTCGCCTACGATCGCAGCCAGATCAGTTACTGCTGGGTTTTCCGTCAGGATCTGAACATGCTCAATATCCTCCAACCCATTAATATCCACCATCAGTGTCTTCGTCGTACTCAATTGCCAATCGTGATTTTCATCCACATTCTCAACTGGCGACATCTCATCAACAATCTCGTCGTAGCGTTGAAGATCAAACTGATTGCGAACACAACCCGTAATCACCAACATCCAACAGAGGAAACACCATATCAACCACTTATTATTCTTCATACCTTTAGCCTCCTTAAATGAGATTCGATGGCACAAAAATACAGAATTTAACCAAATAACGCTTGATATTTTGAAACGAATGTAGGCGATTTCACATTCTTTAACTCACCAAACTAGCATTCTATAGTTTTTTTGCGTACTTTTGCCCCACATAAATTAATGTACGTGCAATTTTTCAGATAAAACAATCACAAAATAAGGAGTTTAGATATGAAGAAGTATTTGATGACAGGAATTACCGCCTTAGCCATGAGCGGTTTATTCACCAGTTGTTCCCACGATATGAGCGGTTATGTGGGTAATACAACTGAGACTATTAAGAAGAATTATGAGAATGCATTCGTTGAGACCTTTGGACAACCCGCAGAGAATCAGGATTGGGGTTTCGGTACTAAATCCGCCGGAGCAAGAGGATTGACTCGTGCTGCTATGCCAGATACTCCTTCCTTCCGCGACACAAACCCCATCCAGAAGCCTGAGGTGTCCTCATCATACAAGAACACCCTCACTGAGGCTAAAGCTGCTGGTGCCAAGTATGCCAGGGACTACCAGAACTACCAAAAGGGTGATATTATCTACATCGATACAGAATATAACACCCTGAACAATCCCCAGAATACTGAGGACTTGACCATCTATGTTGATGGTAATGTTACCTATTGCGGTGGAACAAACCAGAATGGTAATGGTACGGTTTTCTGCGTTACAGAGAACTCAACCTTGAGGTTAGGTGCTGTCAGCAACAACCTGACGGTCTATCTGGCTCCGGGTGCAACACTCGACATCACAAAGGGACTGACAGAGAATGTTACAAGCTGGTGGCCTGAGGTGATATCAGAGATTGTCGAAAATGGAAACAACAGCTTCTCGTTCCAAAACCCTCATGCTGCTATTTACATGAACGCTAATAGTACGGTAAAGGCAACAGACCTGACTCTCATTAATGGTGCAAAGCTGCTGAATGACGGTGGTACCATCGAGGCAAGCAACCTGACATTAGACCAGCAGGCCACTCTTTGGAATGAAGGTACTATCAAGGTGACCAACAACCTGACATTAACTAACACGTCTTCTCAGTTCTATAACAAAGCGGGCAAGACCATTGAGATTGCAAACCTTGACTTGAATAACAATGACGCACTCCTCTTCAATGAAGGAACTGTTACAGCTACTGGCGCCATCACGCTGCACAACACTAATGCCGAGATTGTCAACTACGGCACTTTGAGCGGCGCATCTTTCTCGTCGGGTGCCGGCGGTAAGATGCATAACGAAGGTACGGGTTCCGTTAACATCACGGGCAAGACAGACCTAACCAATTCTAACAGCACATGGATGAACGACGGACAGTGGACTTGCGGTAGCTTCGATGTTGACAATTATTCTCATACCAACATCAACAACTGCCGACTGACCGTCAATGACAACTTCCATCTGAACCGTGGTACTTTCGTGCTAAGCGCCAATTCTGGTGTTGTTTGCGAATCCTTTACTTGGGAGGACACTTCTGACTTCTATCTGGGCAGCAACTCAGTGCTGAAGATTAATGGTGATCTGCTAACTAAGAATGCCAACAGCGGCTATGGCTTCCGTGGCACAGGTGACGAATATGCTGTTATTCAGGCTGCACGAATCTACCATGAGGGCAACGAGCAGTTCCGCATGTCGTACTATGGAAAGCTGCTGGTGGCTACAAGCAACCACTTCGAGCAGTGGTATAAGGATGCTCCCAATACCAATCAGCCTGCTTATTGGTATGAGAGCAGTGTGAAATTTACAAAGGATGGTGATAACATCGCCACCATTCCTGCCACCGATTGTAATCCTGGATATGAGGGTAGCGGCGACAGCGGTGAAGGCGGTGAAGGCGGTGGTGGTGCCGATGAGATCGAGTCTCTCCGTATCATTGCTGAAGACTTGACCGTTAACGACGCGAATAATGACTTCGACTTTAATGATGTCGTGTTCGATGTGATCTGGAACAAAACTCAGAATAAGGTTTCTATTAAACTCCTTGCTGCAGGAGGTGAGTTGACTATGTATATTGGTGGTACTTCTGAAGGTGTTACTGGCGTTCCTACTGTTAATGAATTGTTCAAACTGGCTAATGGTAACATGAATATAACAGAAAAGACAATGATCAATACCGCTACAGGTCGTCACCATGAGTATGATCCATATGTATATGATTTGGATAATACCTGGTGGTCAGGTTCAACCATTCAGACTATTGCCAACAGCATTTATATCCGTGTCATGAAGTCTGGCGAATTGGTAACACTGACTGCAGAAAAAGGTCGTGCTGCCAGCAAGATTGCTGTTGGTACCGACTATGAATGGTGCGACGAACGTGAGGATATTGATACCAAATATAGTGGCAAGTTCACTGAATATGTTGGAGGATCTTATTCTTGGAACACTTGGTACAAATAAAACATCAAATACTTATAAATAATTATGAGAAGGGGGCGTCTGCGTGAGCAGGTGCCTCTTTTTTTATGGAAAAGCTTTGTAATCTGCATATAAAGTTGTAATTTTGCAGGCAATATGGTATTGAATTATATTTGGATTGCGTTTTTCATCATCGCCTTTGTGATTGCGCTGGTGAAACTGGTGTTTCTGGGAGACTTCGAGGTGTTCCCAGCTATGATGGATTCGACCTTCGCTTCGTCGAAGACAGCCTTTGAGATCTCATTGGGACTGACTGGTGTGTTGTCGCTTTGGCTTGGCATCATGAAGATTGGTGAGAAGGGCGGCATCGTGAATGTATTGGCAAAGGTGCTGAGTCCTGTTTTCGTGAAGCTGTTCCCTGATATTCCCAAAGGACATCCTGTAACTGGCTCGATATTCATGAACATTGCCGCAAACATGCTGGGATTGGATAATGCTGCTACCCCTCTTGGTCTGAAGGCAATGGAACAGCTACAGGAGCTGAACCCGAAGAAAGACACTGCTACCAATCCGATGATTATGTTTTTGGTGCTGAACACCAGCGGACTGACGCTGATACCTATCTCCATCATGGTATATCGTGCCCAGATGGGCGCAGCACAGCCTACTGATATCTTCATCCCTATCCTGTTGGCCACATTCTTCTCAACGCTGGCAGGTATCATCATCACCAGTCTCTATCAGAAGATCAACCTGCTGAATCGCACGATGCTGTTTACGCTGGGTGGTGCTGCTATCGTGGTAGCATCAGTCATCTGGGGCTTCGGACAGATGGACTCGCTGCTGATGAATAAAGTTAGTACCACATCAGCAAACATCCTATTGATGACGATTATCATCGCCTTCATCGTAGCAGGAATAAGGCATAAAGTAAATGTGTATGACGCCTTTATTGAGGGAGCCAAGGAGGGCTTCACGACAGCAGTGAGAATCATCCCCTATCTTGTGGCTATCCTCGTTGGCATCGGTGTTTTCCGTGCTTCTGGAGCGATGGATATGCTGATCGACGGCATCAGATGGGGTGTGGAGGCCTGTGGCGCCAACAGCGACTTCGTGGGGGCTCTGCCTACAGCACTGATGAAGCCGCTCTCAGGTAGTGGTGCCAGAGGTATGATGGTAGATGCGATGACAACCTATGGCGCTGACTCGTTCATCGGACGTTTGAGCTGTATCTTCCAAGGCTCTACGGATACCACTTTCTATATTCTGGCCGTCTATTTTGGCAGCGTTGGTGTGGTGAAGACGCGTCATGCAGTAGCCTGTGGCTTGCTGGCAGACTTTGCTGGAGTCATCGCAGCTATCGCAATAGCATACTTATTCTTTGGATAAACTATGGCAAATCTGAAATCATTGGCAAAAGACACTGCCATCTATGGACTTTCGAGTATCGTAGGCAGATTCCTGAATTATCTGCTGGTGCCGCTCTATACCTATTATATGCCACACGATACTGGCGACTATGGTATCAGCACCAACATCTATGCCTACACAGCACTGATACTGGTGATATTGACATTCGGTATGGAGACAACTCTGTTCCGTTTCGCCAACGATGAGAGATTTAAGTCTGATACCGTTTTCTCTACCGCTTTTGCTACTGTTGGCTCGCTAACAGCAGTGTTCCTGTTGCTGATATTCGGTTTTATCAGTCCTATCAGCGAGGCACTGGGGTATGCAGATCATCCTGACTATCTGTTGATGATGGCAGTAGTAGTGGCGCTCGATGCCATACAGGCTCTGCCATTCTGCTACCTGAGATACCAAAAACGTGCCATCCGTTTTGCATCACTCAAGATGCTGTTCATCCTGATTAACATCGCCTTGAACGTTATCTACTTTGTATTGCTGGGCAAGACATCGGTATTCTACGTGTTCTTTATCAACCTGCTGTGTACAGGCCTGATCACCTTCTTCTTCCTGCCTGATTTATTCCGCATCAAGTGGAAGTTTGATGGAAAGTTGCTCAGTGAGATGCTCAGCTACTCGTGGCCCATATTGGTTCTGGGTATTGCGGGCATTTTGAATCAAGTGGCAGATAAGATCATCTTCCCATTGGTATATCCTGATGAGGAACAGGCCAACATATTGTTAGGCGACTACGGCTCTTGTGTGAAGATCGCGATGATTATGGCGATGATAACCCAAGCCTTCCGCTATGCCTACGAGCCCATCGTCTTCGCCAAGTCGAAGGATGCCGACAAGACGGAATACTACGCAACAGCGATGAAATTCTTCATTATCTTCACGCTGCTGGCTTTCCTTTGTGTGATGGGCTGGATGCCTGTGCTTAAATATATCATAGGTGAACAATATCGCGAAGGTCTTGGTGTAGTACCTATTGTGATGATGGCTGAGATCTTTATGGGTATCTACTTCAATTTGTCGTTCTGGTACAAGCTCATCGACAAGACCATCTATGGGGCCTGGTTCTCGTTGACTGGCTGCTTCGTGCTCTTTGCCGTAAATATCCTGCTGATCCCCACATACGGCTATTGGGCTTGTGCCTGGGGAGGCTTTGCCGGCTATGGCACAGCAATGGTACTGAGCTATTTCATCGGCCAGAATAAGAATCCTATCCCCTATCCGATGAAGAGCATCGCTCTCTACTTCATTGCTGCGATGGCTGCTTTCGCCTTGATGAAATGTGGAGAGACATATCTGCCGGCATGGGGCTCATTTATCTTCAGCAACCTGATGATTTTAGGCTTCGTTGTCAAGATTATTAAATCAGACCTGCCACTTTCCAGATTTAAATCAAAAAAGTGCTAGCATTAATAGTAACAATTGCTAGCATTAAATGTAGCAAAAAAGAGAATTAATAAACATACAATATGAAGAAACTACTTTTATTACTTTTTATCAGTAATTTTTCTCTGCTCACTGTTCAGGCAGATGAGGGCATGTGGACACTTTATAACCTGCCTAATGCCGTTTACGAGACGATGAAGCTGGAAAACTATGAGTTGCCATATGGGGCTTTGTATCAGGGCGAAGATGCCGTGAAGAACTGCGTGGTGAACTTTGGTGGCTACTGCTCTGGTGTGGTTGTATCACCCGAGGGTCTTGTGTTTACCAACCACCACTGTGGTTTCGAGGCCATCCGCTCCCACTCTACTGTGGAGCACGACTATATGCTGAATGGCTTCGTGGCACACTCCTATGAGGAAGAATTGCCCAACGAAAAACTCTTCGTGAGTTTTATGATTGAGCAGAAAGACGTGACAGCTTATCTCGATTCCTTAGGATTAAACGCGCTCATTGAAGCTAAACGCGCCCAATTCGTCGATTCCATCGAGAATGTGATGCAGAAAGACATCCGTCAGAAAGACTCAACACTTCGTGTGGAGATCAAGCCCTACTATGAAGGTAATGCCTACTATCTGACCACCTATCGTGACTATAACGATGTGCGTCTCGTATTCGCCTTGCCCAAATCGATGGGTAAGTTTGGTGGCGAGACAGATAACTGGATGTGGCCTCGCCAGACTTGCGACTTCAGTGTGTTCCGTATCTATGTGGATCCCAAGACAGGTGGTCCTGCTGAATATTCAAAGGACAATGTGCCAATGAAACCGAAGAAATGGGCACCTGTATCGTTGCAGGGCTATATACCTGGCTCGTTCTCGATGACTATCGGCTATCCTGGTTCAACCAGTCGCTATCTCTCCAGCTATGGTATCAAGGAGCGTCGCGATGCGGAGAATACACCTCGTTATCAGACTCGTGAGATCAAGCAGGACATCATGCTTCGCCATATGCGAGCCGATGAGGCTGTGCGCATCAAGTACGATTCGAAGTATGCCCAGAGCTCCAACTACTGGAAGAACTCCATCGGTATGAACAAATGTATCGACAGCATCGGACTGATTCAGCAAAAGGCAGCCTATGAGCAGAAAATCCGTCAATGGGTGGACTCTACTGGTTATCTGAAAGACAAGCTCGACTTCGATCTGCTGCAGCGCCTCTACGAGAAGCGCTTCAATGCCGTTCGTGCAGAAACCTACTTTTACGAAACCTTCTCTGGCCGTATCAGCGAGTTGACACGCAGAGCCCTCCGTCCGCATAATGGTGCTGTTATCAAAGGTAAGGATGGGAAACCTAAGACCTATTACATTGAGTTCAAGGACAACAGTGACGAATGGGACTATGATACTGATCGCGAGATTCTCGCTGCCCTGCTGAAAAACTATCGCGAAAAGGTGGATATCAAATACCAGCCTGACTTCTACAACGAGATAGATCACGACTTCAAGGGCGACTATCAGAAGTTTGTGGATTATCTCTACAATAAGTCGATATTGATGAAGAACGACAAGAAGATCTACATCAACAAAAAGAGTTTCAAGAAGGATCCCGCTGTGGTTTATGGTGAGAGTGTACGTTCAGTCTTGTTCGATATCCTTGACGACTTAGACAACGATACCATCGATATTCAGGAGCGTTATCTCTGTGCTGCCAAGTTGCGTATGGAGGAAGATATGCCCAACTATAGCGATGCGAATTTCACCATGCGACTCAGTTACGGACAAGTGGGTGAATATCTGCTCGCAGGTAAACCCTCTGGCTACTACACAACTGCTGAGAGCATCGTAGAGAAAATGAAGCAAGGCGAGGCAGGCACCATCGACTATGAGACAGAGCCCATTATGAAGGAACTGCTCTCTGTGAAGGACTTCGGCAAATATACTGATAAGACTACAGGCAAGATGCACCTCTGCTTCCTCTCGAACAATGATATCACTGGTGGAAACTCTGGCTCGCCAATGTTCAACGGTAAGGGAGAACTGATAGGTCTGGCCTTTGACGGTAACTGGGATTCGCTGTCATCGGACATCTTCTTCGATCGCCAGTTGGCACGTTGCATTGGCGTTGACATCCGTTATGTACTCTACATGATGGAGAGTTGGGGCAAGGCCGATCGTCTGCTGAAGGAGATAAATGCGAAGTAAAAAGCAATACGAAATAAACTGAAGACCAATGAAAAAACTAACTACATTACTACTTATGACTGTCCTCTGCCTGAACACTCAGGCAGAGGGTCAGTCGAAAAATATCGACCTGAGTGGCACTTGGCAATTTGCCCTAGATCGTCAAGGAAACATCAAGCCTGACACCATTCTCACAGAGACGATTCAACTTCCTGGAACGACAGATACGAACAAAAAGGGCGATTTCACCGAAAAAAGTGAAGAGACCACCCATCTCACTCGCCCTTGGTCGTATAAAGGTAAGGCTTGGTATCAGCGCGAAATAGAGATACCTCTCAGTTGGAAAGGTAAACCTGTATACCTCTTCTTAGAGCGCACAAAGCCATCAGAGGTATATATCGACGGGAAGCTCGTTGGCTCATCGAATGATATCTCTACCCCTCAGGTTTTCAATCTCACCAAAGTGGTAAAGCCTGGCAAGCATCAACTGGCTATCATGGTGGATAACGGTAGTGGGGTGCCAGAACAGATCTATGCCAATAGTCATGCCTACACGGAGGATACCCAGACCAACTGGAACGGCATCATCGGTAAAATCGAACTTTCTACAGAACTCCGCACAACAGAGACTCCCATGAAGATTCACCCCAACTTCAAGGACTTCCACATTGAAGGTCAGCATTTCTATGCCAATGGGCACCAGATATTTCTTCGTGGCAGACACGATGCCTGTGTGTGGCCTTTGACTGGTCATGTGGCAATGGACATCGACTCATGGCGAGCGTACTTCAGTACCTGCGAGGCCTATGGTCTGAACCATGTGCGTTTCCATTCCTGGTGTCCCCCAGAGGCAGCCTTCGCTGCAGCAGATGAATACGGTATCATCCTGCAACCAGAACTGCCCTTCTGGGGAGACTTCAACGACAAGGATTCAGTGCTCATGAAATTCCTTCATAAAGAGGGTGAGAATATCTTGCGAACCTATGGTCATCATCCCTCCTTCAGGATGTTCGCTTTAGGCAATGAACTCTGGGGGAACATCGATAAAATGGCCGAATTCATCACTGATTTCCGTCAGATGGCACCAGATAAGGTCTATACCTTCGGCTCCAATTACTATCTGGGCTATCAGGGTGTGAAACCTGGGATGGACTACTTCACGACTTGTCGTGTAGGTGGCGAAGGCTGGGGCAACTACAACACCCATACCCGTGGCTCGTTCTCGTTTGCGGATGCTGCTGATGGTGGCATGATCAATCATTTCTACCCCAACACGATGATGAACTTCGAGGAGGGTTGCAAGCTCGCTTTCCCTGAAGGGAATGCGTGGACCAAGGCAGTACCTGTCATCTCGCACGAGACAGCACAGTTCCAGATCTATCCTGACTTCGATGAGATCAAGAAATACACAGGTGCTCTCTATCCTTATAATATGGAGGTGTTCCGCTCACGATTGGAGAAAGCTGGCATGCAGGATCAGGCAAAGGCTTTTCATCTGGCAAGTGGTGCCTGGTCGCTACAGCTCTACAAACAGGATATCGAGATGGATCTGCGCACAAAGAATATGGCAGGCTTCCAGCTGCTCGACCTGCAGGACTACCCAGGACAAGGCTCTGCCTACGTTGGTATCCTTGATGCCTTTATGGATCCGAAAGGACTTTGTACAGAAAGGGAGTGGCGCGAGTGGTGTGCCCCAGTGGTACCACTTCTGGTAGCAGATCGCTTCTGTTTTACCAAAGAAGAGGGCATTCATGCATGGATTCAAGTAGC
>JAEEGL014127013.1_pt1 | contig 24231 bp, 19 predicted proteins | sample 9134231 | NCBI WGS metagenome assembly JAEEGL01 (sample SAMN16246548, study PRJNA631951) | gut metagenome | biome: gut microbiome; feature: rumen; material: fiber-attached | host: Bos | place: Iran: Karaj | collected 2018-10
AACGCAATGAAAGCTTGCTTTCAATTGCTGAGGCGCAGCCCACCTTGCACGAGCAAAGCGAGTGAAACTAGGGACTAGAAACTAGAAACAAAAAACTACATAATGGCTATCATCAAGAAAGTAAGGGGCTTTGAGCCCAAGATTGGAGAGAACTGTTTCCTGGCCGACAACGCTGTCGTTGTGGGTGACGTGACCATGGGTAAGGATTGCAGCATCTGGTTCAACGCCGTGCTGCGCGGCGACGTGAACACAATCACCATCGGCAACCGCGTCAACATCCAGGATAACAGCGTGATACACACCCTATATGAGAAATCAATCACCGAAATCGGCAACGATGTTTCCATTGGCCACAACGTGGTCGTGCATGGTGCCAAAATCTGTGACATGGCACTCATCGGCATGGGTAGCATCATTCTGGATCACGCCGAGATAGGCGAAGGCGCCATCATCGCCGCCGGCAGCGTCGTGCTGGGTGGCACCAAGGTGGGTCCTCATGAGTTGTGGGCAGGCAGCCCGGCGAAGTTCAAGAAGATGGTTGACCCCAAGCAGGCCAGCGAAATCAATGTGAAAATCGCCAAGAACTACCTCATGTATTCGACCTGGTACGATCAGGAGTAATCAGTTTAAAGTTAGGAGTTAGGAGTTAGAAGTTAGAAGTTAGGAGTTTTTGCGCCTAAAACCTAGAACCTAAAACCTAACGTCTAAGGCCTAAATCTTAACAAAGCCAAAATTCAAGATGAAGAAGTATTATGTATTGACGATCATGGCCCTTGTGCTGGCATTCTTGCCGGCACAGGCGGCCATATATATTGTGGGCAACACCCCGTTTGGTAATTGGAATCCTGCCGGTGGTGTCGAGATGACAGACGAGGGGAACGGTATCTATACCTATAACGTGAACGTGAGCGGAACAGTATGGTTTGTATTTGCAGACGGACAAACCAGCGACTGGAACGCCTTTAATGCCAACTACCGCTATGGTCCAAACGGCAACGGTAGCCAAGAAGTGACACTCGGTAATGAGTACACCACTCAAAAGAGCAATAACAACCATTCCTACAAGTTCAGTGGGAGCGGCTTGGACTACACGTTCACATTCAACCTCAACAACCTCACATTCAGCATCAAGGAATATGAGGAACCATCCGTTCCCGACCCCATCTCCTACGTTGTGGGCGACGTGAACGGCGACCAGGAAATCAATATTGCCGATATCAATGCATTGATTGATATCCTGTTAAGCGGCAATGATGGCAACCCTGATATTCTGCGCCGCGCCGATGTCAACTATGACAAGGAAATCAATATCGCCGATATCAACACACTCATCGACTACCTGCTGGGCGGAGAGTTGCCCAAGCCAGTCAAGGAAGGCTACGACTATGTGTGGGACGATGAAGTGATTCCCGAAATACACATCGAGGTGAGCCGCATCCAGTGGAATCAGTTATTGACGCTCTATGACATGAATCCCTACACCACCCAGTATGTGATGGCGACTATTTCATTCGTTAAGGACAACGAGACCACCGTCATCGACAGCGTGGGATTACGGCTCAAGGGCAACACCTCGCGCCGCCGGCCTGAGGGCTGGAGCGGGCACATGCACGAGCGCGACAACACCGACTGGCATCATGCCCACTTCGGCGTGAATCTGACCAAGTTTATTGAGGACGATGCCCACACGATCCAGGGTGTGCGCAAACTGCACCTCAAGTGGTTCAAGGATGACCCGATGTATGTCCGCGAGCTCTTCTGCTTTGACCTGTTCAGGCGGGCAGGCATTTGGACCGCTGTGAGGGACAATTACTGCCGCTTGTGGCTCCATGTCGAGGGCGACAGCAAGGAAGCCTACTTTGGCGTTTACGAGATGCTTGAGCCCATTGATAAGCGTTACCTCAAGGACAGGAAAGACCTTTTCGGCGCCAGCAACGGCTACCTGTGGAAATGCCGCAATGCGGCCTCTGGTCTCAACAATCCCAACGGTGACATCTGGTATGATGACGACAGCGACGACCGTCATGCCTATACCCTCCAGACACAGACTGCAGAATTTGAGAATGCCCGAAATCAGCTGGTGGACTTCATGAACAAGTTGTGCAACTTGAGTGACAACGAGTTCTACACCTGGATACAAGAGGTAACCGATATAGATCTATTGCTCAAGACCTATGCCGTCAACGTGGCCGTTGGCATGTGGGATGACTACTGGAATAACGCCAACAACTATTATATCTACTTCAACGGCAGGAATTTGACGGGATATAAGTTCTTCTTGATCCCTTATGACTACGACAACACGCTGGGCACCAGTATGCGTTGCGGAGTGCAGGACGATGCAGGACGACAGAATCCGTTACGTTGGGGCAACGACAACAATCCCCTGATTGCAAGGATCCTCAAGTTCAATGACTTCAAGGCTAAATATGTGGCATATCTCAAGGAACTGGTTACCAGCGGAAAGGGATTGATGGATCGCAGTTCGTCGCAAGCCCGCATCCGTGCATGGCAAGCCCGCATCGAGCAATACGTTGACAACGACACGGGCGAAGACACCTTCATTGAGGACAAACCCGCTCCCTGGGGCAACCACAGCGAGTACAACCTGCTGAAGAACAACAACGACAACTTCTTCACCGTCAAAGCATCCTCAATCAACGCCCTCAATTAAACAAGCGTCATAAAGCCCGAAGGGCTGGAGAGACTATAGGCAGGTGGTGAAGCGAGTTTTTAGCTCGCGGAACCCCTGCTACTTGTGAAGTATGGTCGAGCCTCGAAGAGGCGACAGAATAAAGGATCAATCTTTAAAAGCAAATCGCTCATCATAATCGATACCGTATGCTTCCAAGAAGAGTCTATACTCCTCATTAAATGTCCGTATTTTATGGTGCTCCGGCTGCCGCTGAATATACCTGATTGTGTTTTTCATCTGTGACGAGCTTACTGAAAACGCGCCATAACCTTCTTGCCAAGCAAATGACTGATAATAGTTATCGAGTGACTTAATCCATTTACTGCTGTCAGACTTAATCGTTCTCACGAAATCGGCAAGCGATAGAGTCTTGGGCAAAGTAGAGAGAATATGCACATGATCAGGCATACCACCAATCTGAATGGGTGCCCCTCCTATGCCACGGATGATGCCTCCCAAATATGAGAAAACTTTTTCTAAATCATCATCCCGAATCGTTATTCCCGTGCTCTTTACGTGGAAGGCCAAATGCACGTATATTTTTACTAGAGTACTTGCCATAATTCTATCGCCCTTTCAGGGCTTAATCTTTACCCATCATTTGCAGGGGTTCCGTGAGCTAAAGCTCACTCCACCACCTGCCTATAATCTTAACAGCCTTTCAGGCTTACAACTATATCACGTCTTTATAACGACAATCCCAATGCCCATAGAATCGATACCTATAGGCACAAAATGCTTTGCTTTAGAATGAGTTAGGCGAGGCCGAGGTCGAAGTCTTTTAAGAATTGGGTGAAGTTGGGGTTGTGTTGTTTGATTTGCTCTACGACTTCGCGGGGGGACAGTATCTTGGGGGTGTCGATGGGCACTTCGCTCACTTTTATATCAAGGTTGATGCGGTCGTTCTGTAATGTGTCGCACAGGAATTTCAACAATTCCGTCTTATGTTCTTCAACATTTTTCTGCTCGGTTGGACTGCCTACGGTCATCACATAGTGCTCGGCATCACTACCAACTTGCGGCAAGGCATAGGACATGGTGGTCACAAGAGCCCGCTCCTGCGGGTGTTCCATCATGTAACCCTGCCAGGCCTCTTGCAGTTGCTCAAAGGTAAATTCCTTAGAACGCAACTGGTTGACAGCAGTTGTCGGAGCCGTGGCTGGCGTGGCGTTGGGCACATTTACCATGATGCGTGGTGCGGCTCCCATTTTGTTAGGCACAGTTCTGGGCGGCGCAGCAGCCGGCGCAGGGGTAGGCGCTGCAGCGGGACGGGGTGCCGCCTGTTGAGTTGCAGCAGCAGGATGAGGTGGTTGAGGGGCTTGCTGGACAGGCTGCTGAGGCGCTGGACGCTGAGGCTGTGCAGCGGGATTAGCAGTTGTGGCAGGTGCCACCTTCTGCAATGGCTGCGCTGCCGATTGCTGAGGCTGTGGTGCCTTCACCAGCTGGCTTAACTTAATCAGCGTGAGTTCCACCAGCAACTGTTTGCTGCTTGCATTGCGGTAATTCAGGTCACAGCTATTGCACAGGTCAAGAGCGCGGTAATAGAACGCGGGGGTCAACTTGGCGCTCTGCGCACCGTACTGCTGAGCCACCTCGTCGTTCATCTCCAGCAGGACGCGTGTCTTGGGTGTACTGGCAACCATCAGGTCACGCATGTGCTGTGCAAGACCATTGATGAAGAACTGCGAGTCGAAGCCCTTGTCGCGTATCTCCTTGTAGATGAGCAGAGCCTCATTAACATCGCCTGCGAGGAATGACTCCACGAGCCTGAAATAGTAGTCGTAATCGAGCACATTGAGGTTCTCAAGGGCGCTCTGGTAGGTGATATGCCCCTCGGTCGAGGCGGCCACCTGGTCAAAGATGGACAGTGCATCGCGCATGGCGCCGTCAGCCTTCTGGGCGATGACGTTGAGCGCTGCAGGCTCTGCTTCGATGCTCTCCTGCTCACAGACGTATTGCAACTGTTGGACGATGTCGGGCACGGTGATACGCGCGAAATCGTAAATCTGGCAACGCGACAGGATGGTGGGAATGACCTTCTGTTTCTCGGTGGTGGCTAGGATGAAAATGGCGTATTCGGGCGGTTCCTCAAGGGTCTTGAGGAAGGCATTGAAGGCCGCCTGCGAGAGCATGTGAACCTCATCAATGATGAAGACACGGTAACGGCCCGTTTGAGGCGGGATGCGCACCTGTTCGGTCAGGTCGCGGATATTGTCCACACTATTGTTAGACGCAGCATCCAGCTCATTGATATTATAGGAACGCTGTTCATTAAACGCTCTGCACGACGGGCATTCGTTGCAAGCCTCGCCTTCGGGCGTGGGATGCTCGCAGTTGATGGTCTTGGCAAAGATGCGGGCACACGTTGTCTTGCCCACACCTCGCGGGCCGCAGAAGAGGTAAGCATGAGCCAACCTGCCACTGGCAATCGCCGTCTTGAGGGTATGCGTCAACGACTGCTGCCCCACTACGCTGCGAAACGTCGAGGGCCTGTACTTACGCGCCGAAACGATATATTTCTCACTCATCGGAAATCAAAAAAAGGTCTGTTTATCTAATTTGCAAAGATAATACTTTTCGTCAGAAATCCCTTTCTCCCCTATCAGATTTTTTCTATCGACAGTCAAAAAGCAATTTGGCCTCCAAACGGGCACTTTTCAACAAATAACTGATTATCAAGATAGTATTATCAAATGCGAACTCGAATTATCTTGAAAAGAGGTGGTGCGGGATTGTTAACGAAACTTAAAAGCAGAAATAGTCCTTCATTACAAAAGTAAGTCATCGCCCGCATCTTGTCAATGACAAAAAGCAGAGTAATAGAAAAAGGCTTAAGAAAAAACTATTGTAAACAGATCAGAAACGGATGCCGACCAAGGCGGTAACGTCGAGCAGGGAGCCAAAGAAATGGTGGTTCTGGGACTTGTAACGATGGAAGTCACCAAAACTCTGGAGACCCACAAAATATTGTTTATGGTTATATACGGCCCCCATGCGTGCCCTCATGTTGAGCGACCAAGCGCTAGCACGATCCTCATGCTGCGTCTTGAGCAAATGTCGATAGCCGATATACGGGGTCACAGTGAAATTGAGCAGCCACTTGGGTCCCAGCACCCAATTATAACCATAGCCTGCCATCACACAATAGTCATTGTACAGGAAATGAGGCATTTCAACATCTGCTGGGAGATATTCCTTGACCACCTGGGGCAGTTCGTCCATGTTGATAGCCATTTCACGATGCTGTAGGCATATACCCGCAATCACCGAACCGGCATTACGTTTCTGGTACTTGGAAAAACAATAGGCTGCCGCCTGGGCATAGCGGCGGTTATTGAAGAAATAATAGACACTCATGCCGTAGGACTTGCGGTGCAAGCCGCCAAATTCCTTAATCTTCGCATTCAATTTTTCACCGTCGTACTTGCCTTTCACCCAAGCAGTGGTGGTGCCGCGATTTTCCATATAATAGGCATCGGCGGCAAAACGGGCACATGTAAACGAGAAATCCACCTTGTTGGAAACCTTTTCGCCATTAATCAGGTTGGTAATGCCCAAAGTATAGCCCACACTCACCGCCATAAACGATAGCTGGAGACCCATGTTAGCCGCCAACTTGCTGCGCATATCTATACGGATATCATCGTTAGACGGCTCACCCAGGTAGTTGTCGTTCCAGTTATTGGACTTGAACATGAGCTTCCAGTTCTTACCTGTACTGACCACATAGGCCGTATCATAGCTATTGAAGACCTTGTCGCCCCACTTATAGACTTTCCAACAGAAATCGATGAACGCCGGATAATCTATCGTGCCGCCGTCCAAGTCCACCTTACCATGCTTAAGGGCGCGCCACCAGTAGCCGCTGTCACGCACGGTGTCAAAAGGTTCGTTCTTCTTCTGCTCAATCCGTTCCTTAGCGCGAGCCTTCATCTGCTGAAACTTGTTCATGCGTTCAACAGTATCCTCGGGCACATCCTGCGCCATGCAACATAACGCAGAAACCACCATCAGCAGCATGAATATGTAGAATTGCTTCCTCATCTTGCCCACAAAGTTACAACATTTTGTGAGTAGGTTTAAAAAAAATAAGGGTCAATTTGCACATTATTGATAATTGGTGTATTTTTGTGCCACAATTAACGAACATAAACCTGAACATTATTTTAGAGATACTGCAATGAAAAATATCTTGATCATCGGCTCGACAGGACAGATCGGTTCGGAGCTGACAATGAAATTGAGAGGCATCTACACTGGCAATGTGGTGGCTGGTTATATTCCTGGTGCCGAGCCTAAGGGCGAACTCGCTGAGAGCGGTCCTTCGGAAATCGTTGACATCACCAACGCCCAGCAGATTGGTGCCGTGGTGGACAAGTACAACATCGACACCATCTATAACCTGGCAGCCCTGCTGAGCGCTGTTGCCGAGAACAAACCCCAACTGGCTTGGCACATCGGTATCGATGGTCTGATGAACGTGCTCGAAGTGTCACGCGAGAAGCACTGCGCTGTGTTCACCCCCAGTAGCATCGGCTCCTTCGGCCCCAATGCGCCCAAGGACGGAACTCCTCAAGATACCATCCAGCAGCCGCGCACGATGTATGGCGTGACCAAGGTAACTGGTGAGTTGCTCAGCAACTACTATGCCCTCAAGTTCGGCGTTGACACCCGCTCGGTTCGCTTCCCCGGCCTGATCAGTTATGTTACTCCTCCGGGTGGTGGCACGACCGACTATGCTGTTGACATCTACTACAGTGCAGTACAAGGCAAGCAGTTCACCTGCCCCATTGCCGCTGGCACCCTGATGGACATGATGTACATGCCCGACGCCCTGCGCGCCGCCATCGAAATCATGGAAGCCGACCCTGCACGTCTGGTTCACCGCAACTCGTTCAACATTGCATCGATGAGCTTCGATCCCGAGGTCATCTACCACAAGATCAAGGAGTACATCCCCGAATTTGAGATGGTATATGACGTTGACCCGTTGCGTCAGAGCATTGCCGACAGCTGGCCCAACAAGCTGGACGACACCTGCGCCCGCGTCGAGTGGGATTGGAAGCCCGAGTATAACCTCGACCGCATGACCAAGGACATGATCGAGAAACTGCGCATCAAGTTCGGTCTCAACAAGTAAAAAAACCGCCCGACCCAACGATGAAAAAGTGTCTGTTCATCTTGTGCTGCGTAGCCACCATGTTGCTGAGCGGATGCTCAGGCAACAGTTACAAACTGGCCAAGGAATACCAGACAAGGGACACTTTTGGATATCTTGTGTTTATCAGTGAATCGGGCAAGCAGTACGACGACCTGTGGGTCAACATCTCAGGACTTAACAAGACCTTCCTGGCTTCGACCGCCCAAATCGTTGATGGGCAAGTCAAGGGCATGAAGTACGGCGCCCAACAAGGCCAACGGATGCTGATGATACGTCAAAAGGACGAACGGATGCTTTTCCATGATGTCGTTGAGATACGGGCTGGAGAAGACACCATCATCAAATTTAAAGACTAAGATTTAACGGGGCAAACGATTACCGCTTGCCCCGTTATAGTATAATGGATAAATGATTGCCGTTCATTGACGAGGGGCAAGCGCTAGATTCCTCCAATTATTTAGACCTCTCAAGAAGAATAACTCAATTTCCAATCACTTAAAAATCAAGAACCAAATCATGTTTCGGCTTATGAAAAAAGAATTAATATTTCTTGTTGCGCTCTTTATTGGGTTTGCGTCCCAAGCCGCTACTGCTGACGCTACCAGTATTCCTAAGTACACCTTTGACCGCGCCACCGGTGCGCTGACGCTCAACTGGGGCGAATTCAACAACTGGGACAACTGGAACAACGATGTGACAAATACAGCCGTCAAGAGCGTCACCGCTGCAAGCGAGGTGAGTTTCACTGGCGACTGCTCGCAGTTATTCTATAATTTCAATCAATGCGAGAGCATGGATCTAAGTCGCGTCAACACCAGCGAGATGACAAGTGCCAAAAGAATGTTCCGCGACTGCTCAAGCCTAACCTCGCTTGACCTGTCGGGATGGAACACTGTCAATGTCACTGATATGTACGAGATGTTCATCTACTGCGAGAGCCTGATTTCGCTCAACCTGTCGGGATGGAACACCTCCAATGTCATCGACATGGGCTCGATGTTCAACTACTGCTGCAGTCTGACCTCACTCGACCTCTCGAGTTTCAACACTGCCAATGTCATCGACATGTATTACATGTTCAATGAATGTGTAAGCTTAACCTCACTCGACCTCTCGGGATTCAATACCGCCAATGTCACAAGCATGACCCAGATGTTCAACGATTGCCGAGGGTTAACCCATCTCAATCTCTCGGGCTGGAATACAGGCAAAGTAATGACCATGGGAGGAATGTTCTCAGGCTGCACGAGTCTTACCTCCCTCGACGTATCGGGCTTCAACACAGCCAGTGCTATCGACATGAGTCACATGTTCTACGGTTGCGTAAACTTAACCTCACTCAACCTCTCGGGATGGAACACCGGTAGACTCGAGAACACACAATATATGTTCTCAGGCTGCACGCGCCTGACCACGCTTGACATCTCGGGATGGAACACCGCTAACGTTTGGTACATGAACGACATGTTTGCCAACTGCACGAGCCTGACCACTATATGCGGACACTGGTTGGACTACACATTATGTCTATGGTGAATGGGGTGAGGGCATGTTCACCAACTGTACTTCACTGGTGGGAGGAATGGGAACAGCCTATGACAAGAACCATACGGACAAGTCCTACGCCCGCATCGACGGCGGTCAGGACCGCCCGGGCTACTTCACCGCGAAGTCTACTGTGCTACGTGGCGATGTGAACAGTGACAATATCGTAAACATCAACGATGTCACCGCCCTGATTGACTATCTACTCTCAGGCAAGGCCTCCACAATCAATATTGAAGCCGCCGACTGTGACCTGGACGACGACATCAGCATCAACGACGTCGCTGCCCTCCTCGACTACCTACTTAAAAACAATTGCTAGAAACGGAATAGCAAAAACAAGAGCCTGGGGAGTTTACGTCCAGGCTCTTGTTTTCTTTTCTTGGCTTTAATTGCATCAATGACGCAGGATGTCGATGAGGTCGGCAACACCTTGGGTGGCCGGCTTTTTAATCACATGAACCCAGTCGGGCACTGAGGCAGGATTGGGATCAATGTAGTAGATGGGCACACCGCGCTTCACATACTGAATGAGGGCAGCAGCAGGATAAACTACTAGCGAGGTGCCGATAACAACAAATATGTCAGCATCGTGAGCCAACTGGGCAGCAGCCTCCATATTGGGTACCGCCTCACCAAAGAAAACGATGTGCGGACGCACATGGTCGCCATAGGGGTCCAGCGTATTAACGCTCGTTACCATTCCCTTATCGGTCAACTGGTCACAAGGCAGGGTGTACTCACGCTCCTCGTGCCTGATTGAGCGCACCTTCATCAACTCGCCATGCAGGTGCAGCACGTTGCTGCTGCCAGCGCGCTCGTGCAGGTCGTCCACATTCTGGGTAATCACGCGCACATCAAAATCCTTTTCCAGTTCCACAAGCCCTTTGTGGGCGGCATTAGGCTCGGCATTGATTAACTGCTCACGGCGCTCATTGTAGAACTTGTGGATAAGCGCCGGGTTGCGCAGGAAACCCTCATGGCTAGCCACTTCCATTACAGGGTAATTCTCCCACAGGCCGTCGGCATCACGGAAAGTCTTGATGCCACTCTCGGCACTGATGCCAGCACCACTGGAAATCACTAATTTCTTCTTGTTCATAGTCATTGGTTTATTGGGTTGATAATTGTATTTTCTAATATTGTGAAAGCAAAAATAGTAAAATTTTTCTAAAAACACGCACCCTAATCAAGGAAATCACTATCTTTGCACCGTTTTTTACAAAAATAGAAGATTTTTCAATGGATAAACTAAGTTATGCATTAGGCTTGAGCATGGGAGGCAACTTCATTGGCTCAGGCATCAAAAAACTGGATATCAACGACTTTGCTGATGGTTTGAGAGCAATTTTTGAAGGCGCTGAGCAAAAGATGTCCTTCGACGAGGCCAAGCAGATTGTCACCGATTTTTTCACTAACCTTGAGAAAGAAGGCGCTGAAATGAACGAGCGTCTGGGACGTGAGTATCTGGAGAAGAACAAAAACGCCGAGGGCGTGAAGGTTACCGCCAGCGGTCTCCAGTATCAGGTAGTAAATGAAGGCACCGGCGCACAGCCCGGTCCCAACGACGTGGTTACCGTTCACTATACCGGTCGTTTGATCGACGGCACCGTATTTGACAGCAGCGTGGAGCGCGGCGAGCCCGCCACCTTCGCAGTGGGTCAGGTGATTCCCGGTTGGGTAGAAGGCTTACAGCTCATGCGCGAGGGCGCTGCTTACAGGCTGTTCATCCCCTCCAACCTTGCCTATGGCCCCCACGGCACTGGTCCCATCCAGCCCAACTCTACACTGATCTTTGATGTAGAACTGATCAAGGTTGAAAAGAAGTAAATATCTACTAATCAATTTAATTCCATATTGATCTAATGAAGAAATTTTTTGCTTTTGCTATGGCTGCCCTGCTCATGACGGGCATGGTAAGTTGTGGCGGTAACACCGAGAGCTCCGAGAGCACCGAGACTACCGAGGAAGCCGCTCCCGACTATGGCCAGCAGATCAAGGACAACAAGACCCTTGGCCGCGAGTTCATGGAAGAGAATGCCAAGAACGACAGCGTGACGCAGACCAAGAGCGGCTTGCAGTATATGGTACTGAAAGAAGGCACCGGCGCCAAGCCTGGTCCCACCGACAAGGTGACCGTTCACTACACTGGCCGCCTGCTTGACGGTACCGTGTTTGACAGCAGCGTGGATCGCGGCGAGCCCGCCACCTTCCCCCTGAATCAAGTAATCGCCGGCTGGACCGAGGGTCTGCAGCTCATGAGCGAGGGTTCCAAGTACCGCCTGTTCATCCCCAGCGAGCTGGCTTACGGCTCCAAGGGCTCGGGCGACAAAATTTTGCCCAACTCAACACTCATCTTTGATGTAGAGTTGATCAAGGTTGAAAAGAGCAACTAAACATTTTTATATCAACATTCAAAATTCATTTTTAAAAACTGGTTTTATTATTATGAAGAAGATTTTAGCATTTGCAGCAGCAGGTCTGTTGACCATTGGTTTCGTTGGCTGCAACAGCAAGTCAGTTGGCAGCAATGAGGCTATGGACTCGCTCAGCATGGCTTTTGGTGACCTCTACGGTGCCGGTATGGGCCAGCAGCTGCGCGGCATGGACTCCACCGTCAACATTGAGCTCGCCCTCAAGGGTATGGAATACATCGCTAACGCAGACACCAGCAAGAACTTCATGGCAGGTCTGCAGATGGGTATGCAGATTACCCAACTTTATCAGGGTATCGAGCAGCAGTGCGGTATGCCCATCAACAAGAGCCTCTTTATGAAGCACCTGCGTGAGGCTATCATGAAGACCACCCCCATTGGTCAAGAAGAGATGATGGCACTGCAGAGCGCGATTGAGCCCCTGTTGAAAAATGCTATGGAGCAGAGCCCCAAGGCCATCAAGAACAAGAAGGCTGGTGAGGAATACATGGCTAAGCTGAAAAACGATAAGGGTTACACCTTCACCAAGAGCGGTATCGCCTACAAGGTGCTGGCCGAAGGCGAGGGTAAGAACTTCAGCGACAGTGACATCGTGAAGGTCAACTACGTAGGTCGTCACTTGGATGGCAGCGAGTTTGACAAGAGCGGTGATCACCCCGTGCCCTTCAACCTGAAGCAAGTCATCCCCGGCTTCGCCGAGATGATCCAGCTGATGAAGCCCGGTAGCAAGGTAACCGTTGTGATCCCCGGTCAGCTCGCTTATGGTCCCGAGGGTAACCGCGGCATCGAGCCCAACGAGACTCTGATTTTCGACATCGAGACCCTCGGTGTTGACGACAACAAGCCCGCTGGTCCCAAGATTCAGATGCCCATCAAGAAGTAATCAATAACGAATTACTGACAACCAAAACCGTCCTGACAGTGAGTCAGGACGGTTTTTCATTAACAGAGTGAGCAGGTCGTTGTGAGTGGCCCCCTTCAGGGCCCGTTCTGATTTCCTTGCATAACCATCACACATTCTGTCGCCCCCGATGGGGCTATTATTCGAGGGTGTCGCTGGTGCGCAGGGGTTCCGTTCCGCTTCGCCTCACTCCACCACCTGCCTATAATCTGACAGCCCTACGGGCTTATAAGTAAGCCTATGCATAAAAAGCAACAATTAAAGCAATGACATCCAGATATTTATTGAGCATAGTCGACTATTAACCGGACAATAATGATATCAGATATGTAGAGACGCAAAATCTTGCGTCTCTACAAGCTTTGGATAAACTCTCATTAGCTATAGCCAGAGGAGGAAGTTTTCGCGTTGGAGTTTGGGGTTGGGATTGAGGATGGCGATTTTGTTGTTGGTGTAGGTCTGGCCCATGGACATGTGGTTGCAGCAGACGTCATGGAGTCTTGACATTTCCTCATCGTGATTGAGATTTCGCAGCACAAGCACGCATTGGACATCAAGCAGACGTTTTAGTACAGTTTCTTCGATGGGCTCGTTGACCAGTGCCATCTTTGGGATGTCCACGTTCTCCATAAATTCATTGACAGCTACATTCACGTCATTGTAGCACTCTACCCTATCGAGCTGACTTTGCAGGATGCGCACGGCAAGCATGTTCTGTTCCAGTTGCGGGTCATACAGGTAAAGGCGATTATGGCTGTTCACCGCCAGCATCGCAACGCTCTCAACGGCTGTGGCGCACCCCACTTGCAGGATGCAGCCAGGATTGAAGAAATTGGTCACCCTGAACAACAGGCGCGCCTCGGGCTCGCTGATGAGATCCATCGCGCGGCGTTGCTGGCGCGTGGCGCTGGACTTGATGGTATCTATTAACTGATGTATTCCCGCATAGGCATAATAGGGCAAGCGCTGGCGCCAGACGTTGCGCACAAACTGATAGGCGTAAGGCGAATGGATACCAAAGCCGCTACTGTGATGGTAGCGACTCCATGCATTCAGATATCGTCTAATTGGAGCCATACTATACCCAAATCTTGCTTGTGGCAACTAATTAGCCATTATCGATCTCTCTAACGGAAGCCCAAATACCTTCCTAATTTAGAACCGCACAACTTGAAGCCCAAATAACAGCCCAAGAAACTAAGTAAAACGACGATGGCCGATGTAATAGGATATGGGACAGCGGAATAATACGGAACCTGCTCCAGCATCTTCATGACCAAAATGTGGCTGAGATAAATCCCGAAAGAATAATCACCCAGCATGACCAGGAATCCGCTCTTTACAGTATAGGCTTTGTTCTGCAACACCGTATATACGATCAATAAGAACAATGAACTTGACAGTAATGAAGTGAGTTTGAGTTGGGTGGCAAAATTCATGATACCCGATTGCTGCCAGCCGTAGGATTCAGCCATCTGAAGGAAGAGAGATAGTACATATAACAGCACCAAGGTCTTCAAGGAATAACGTTTTTCCAATATCCTGTTACCAAAGACCAAGCCCATATAATAAAAAGTGAACCATGCCACGAACGAATTCTCCCACAACAGGGTGGCCTGAGAAACCATCACCCCAGGATGATACCCCGGCAGCAGCCATGAGTACCTGAAAAAGAGACAGGAAACCGGGGCAATCAACCAACCCAGCCAATAATACTTCGATTTGGCCAGTTTTCCCATAAACGGAGTTAACAGGACGAACTGTATATACACTATTATATAATACAGATGGATTGCGGCATCACCCAGGAGGAGATTATTAACCAGAACGTCCAATCCCTGATTCCGCTCATTGACCAAAGTATATATTAAAGACCAAATCAAATAGGGCACCAATACCCTCAAAATCCGTTTTTTGAAAAAGGCTATCCAGTTCTTGTTTTCTATGGTAGTCAAGTAGCCCGACAAAAACAGAAATGTGGCGACCGCAAAATTGATGAGAGGACGGCAATACACCTCACACAGGCCAATGGGCGTGGTGTGAATCATAACTACGGCAATAACAGCAATGGCCCTGAAAATCTGGACCATGCTGTTTCTTGCGCCTGTTTGTATTCCAATAGCCTCTGACATCAAAGACGATCAAATATCAAACGAATCAGAGTTAATCTGTAGGACGGACCCGTCGATCACCATCGAGTGCGATTACTTGAGGTGAATCAGCTGGCTAACCGTTAGGCGTCTTCTACTTCTTCTTTCTTGCGGAGCTTGTCGCCAAAGAGGGCGTAGTTCAAGGCAAGCAAGAGCAAGATGTAGATGGCAATCACGGCAATCTTGGCCCAGGTCTGGGTCTTATCCACCTCACTGGGAACAAACTTGAAGTCGATCTCGTGGTCACCAGCGGGCAACTGCAAGGCACGCAGAACGTAGTTGACACGTCCCATCTCGACGGGCTTGCCGTCGATGGTCACGTTCCATCCCCAGGGGAAATACACCTCGCTGAATACCGCCAAGCCGCCATTAGCGCTGTGGCTCTTGTAGGTCAGGTGGTTGGGGGCATAGGAAGTCTCATAGATGGTATCGCCGGGCTGTACGGCCTTGGCCTCGCCCAACTGCTGCTTGAACTGGGCATCGGCTACGGCGCTCGTTGCAGGATTGAAGTTGTCGAGGAAGGCCATTTCCTTATCGGCGTTGTCCACATAGGTGAGCGAATCGACAAACCAAGCGTTGCCCAGGGCATCGGGGTTGCGCTGCACCGTCTGGTCATCGATGATGACGTAGCGGGTGTTGAGCATATTGAGCACCTGGACGTTATTCTTGGCAATCTGGTTGTTGATCAGGTCGTTGTAGCGCGACAGTTTAGCGGCATGGTAACCACCGACTGTCTTGTGGAAATAGCTGGGCATGGCCTCGCCAAAGTGCTGCACATCCATCACGCGGAAGTTCATATCCTTGTCCTGCAAGATCTCAGCATCGGCGGGACGCTGAACGAACTGCTGCTCGGGCAGGTCATAACGGGAAGTGAAGGTGTCGCTGTTGATGTAGCGCTTGTTCACGACATACATGTCCACCAGCACGATAGCAGCCACGATGAGGACGGTCGCCAGCTCGCTGAGTTTGCCCTTGATTCCGGCGAAGATAACACCACAGCCCAAGAGGATGATAATGAGGCTGCGCCATGCGTCACCACTGACGAGGGCACCGCGCACGGCGGCAATTGCGGCATCCACACTGGGATACTGCTGGATTTGGCCCGTTGCCACGAGCTGCTCGTGCTCCTGTGCCGAGAAGTGGCCGAAGATGCCGGGCATCAGGGCAGTGAGCAGGCAGATGAAGGTACACAGGCCGAAGGAAGCGATGAGCGCCACCTTGTGCTTGCGCCAGCCGTCGGGCTCCTTAAAGAGTTCGCGCAGACCTAGCACGGCAAGGATGGGCATGGCCAACTCGGCAATCACGAGGATCGACGACACCGTGCGGAACTTGTTGTACATGGGGAAGTGGTCAATCATCCAGTCGGTGAGCCACATCATGTTGTGACCCCACGAGAGCAGGATGCTGATGATGGTGACTATGAGCAACGCCCACTTGACGGGACCCCTGACAATAAGGCAACCCAGCAGGAACAGGGCGCAGATGAGGGCACCGACATACACGGGACCGTTGGTCATCGGCTGGTCGCCGAAGTATTGCGGGAACTGGCTCAGGATCTGAATGTCCTGCTGGCTCATTTGGCCCGTGTTGGCCAATTTCTCTGCCTTAGGGGTCGCACTCAGTACCAGCATGGTGTTGTCGCCATGCTCGGGCTTGATGGTTGCACCACCCTTCACATTGGGGATGAGCAGCGTAAAGGTCTCGCCCTTGCCGTAGCTCCACTGGGTGATATAGTCCTTGTCGAGACCGCCCTTGGTGGGCTTGGCATTGGCGGCTTCCTCGCCCGTCGGGGTGAGTTCGCTGTGACCGCCACGCATGGTCTCTTGGGCGTACTTATAAGTCAGGTAGAGGTTGGGCGAGTTGGCGGCCAAGGCCAAAACAGCGGCGACAGCCAGGGCTGCGGTGGCGATGCACCAGCGGCCCACCTTCTTGTCGATGATGGCCTTGACCAGGAAGGCGATGACCAGCGCCACGATGACAAACATCGAGTAATAGGTCATCTGCACGTGGTTGCTGGCCAGCTGCAAGGCGGCAAAGAAGGCAGCCACAGCCATACCGCCCAAGTATTTGCCGCGGTAGCACCACACGATGCCGGCGATGGTGGGCGGGATATAGGCAAGCACCATCAGTTTCCAGATGTGGCCTGCACCCATGAGGATGAAGAAGTAACTGGAGAAAGCATACCCAATGGCACCCAGCACGGCGTAATACCACTTGACCTTAAAGGCAAGCATCAGCAGGAAGAAACCGAGCATGAGCAGGAAGATCCAGCTCACGGGTGTCGGGAAGAACAGGCGGTACAGCGCCGAGGCGGGATTGAGCATCGTCGTGCCCTCGTAGGAAGGAGCGATCTGGAAGGTGGGCATACCACCAAACAGGGCATCGGTCCACCATGACTTTTCGCCTGTCTGTTCAAGGAAAGAATTGGTTTCTTGACTGTTGGCGATACCCTGCATGATGTCATGCTGCTGCAAAACGTCGCCGTTGACGTCATTGGGATAGAAATAAATCCATGAGATTGCGGCAAATGCGATGACCGCAATCAGGAAGTGGATCACGTCGCCCAGCGACAACGACCCAATCAGTTTCTTGTCTAAATTACTCTTCATTATCGTCGTTAATGATTTGGTTTTCTTGATTACAACCTGCAAAGGTACTGCAAGCCGAGCGGAAAACAAAATTTATTTTGATTTAGTTTCTTTTTTCAAACAACTGATTTATCTGAATTTTCTGGGGGGCATCCGCGTTCCTTTTTTTTCAAACAACATGGACAACTTTGAACAACTTTGACAACAGATTGGTGGGCTGCCGCGGGCTTGTTTTATGTCCACGAATTTAACGAATTTATCTTTTGGGGCTGCTGCGGTCCTTGGGGCCCTATACAACACTCACGCAAAGACGCTAAGGCGCTAAGTTTTTTATTTTTGCTCGCAAGGGGCTCGCAATTGTTAGGGCATTTTCGCCTAAAAGCAATGGGATATTTTTCGTTGTTTTTATTTAATGTGTTGGTTTTCATGGTTTAACGATTTTGAATGCAATAAAAAAGGGTGCGGGGGGATTCATAACGAATGTTAAAAGCATTCTTTCCTCTATCCCGCGACAAAGGTAACAGCTTCAGGATGACAGCACAAGTATAAAAAGCAGGAAAGTGGAATCATCAGGTTATGGCTCGGCAGCCATCGAGATGGTGTCGTCACCGAATGCGTTGTAAGGATTTAACACGGGGGCTGTCCATTGAGGCTCCTCGGACAACTGTTGTTCATTGGCCTCGGACTCGTATTTCTTGAAATTCTCGGCCTGCTCAAAGATTTCCTTAAAGACCTCGTCTTGCGGCACTGGTGGATAGCCATGCTCGTCAAGGATCAGGATCAGGTCCATCTGCAGCTCCGCCTTGATGTCGGTTCGATTTGCCCAATCGGTATAACGGGACTTGTCATCGACCATCGCCTTGACCGCGGTCGATAGCTTGAGTAGCTTGTCATGCGGATATTCAAAGCCGAACTTGATGGCCGTTTCTTTCAGGATATCGTAGAAGGCCTTTTCCTCGTAGGTGATGCCCAGCTCCTTGAACGACTGCTTTTCCTGGTTCACCTCCTTGAGCAACTCGGCCATCTTGGAGGCGACCTCTTCGAGCACTTCTTGGGCGAACACCGCATTGTCGCTGCGGTCGTTGTAGCGGTTGACCAGGGCATTTAGCCGCTTGGTGAAGTCCACGCCCTTCATCTTGTTCACCTTCTTGAACTCGGTGATGACCGTGCGCAGCAATTTCTCCATCAGTTTGACCTTGGTGTTAGGCAACTTGAGCTTTTCCAGACGTGTCATGTATTCTTCGCTCATCAGGTCGATGTCGGCACTGTTGGCATTCACCTGCACCACTTCCTCGACCCCCTCGGACTGCAGAGCCTGCTGCAGCATCTTGCTCACCTTGTTGTTCATCTGGGTGGCATCAGGAGCGTTCCCCTTAGTCAGCTTATAGACGATGGATCGCACCCCCGTAAAGAAATGGATGTCTTCGCGATCGGCATCGGTGATATCCTCATGATTGGCGCACAGGTTGAAAGCCGATTTCAGCTTCTGCACATGGCCCATGAAGAGGTTCTGCAATTTCTCGGTCTGCTGCACGAATTCCGAAGCCAGTTTCAGGCATTCCAGCTGCTCCAGCGGCGTTCCCGTCGTGAACTTGGAGTAGTCGAACTGTGCGAACATCCTGCGCAGGATGTCCAGTTCATCCTTGACCATCGTCAATGACTGCTCGACGGTCTCCACATTCTCGCCCAGGTCGCCAGCGCCGGCATACTGCTTCAAGGCATTGTTCATGTTGCTCTTGATGCCGAAGTAGTCCACCACCAGTCCCTTGTCCTTGCCCTCGTACACGCGGTTGACGCGCGAGATGGTTTGGATGAGCGTGTGGCGCTGCAGGGGCTTGTCGATGTACATCGTGTCGAGGCAGGGCACGTCAAATCCCGTAATCCACATATCCACCACGATGGCGATTTTGAAGGGAGATTCCGGGTCCTTGAATCTCACATCCAGGCGCTTGCGGTCCTCGTCGCTGCCCAGCAGGTTAAATAGCTCAGGGTCATCGTCCTTGCTGCGCGTCATCACCATTTTTATCATCTCACTTTCCCACTCGGGGCGCAGGGCGATGATTTGGCGGTAGAGGTCGTAGGCGATGGGGCGGCTGGAGCAGACAAACATCGCCTTGCCACACACCGTGCTGCCTTCCTCCACGCGTTTCTCGTAATGCTCGACAAAGTCGCGTGCCACGGCAGCGAGGCGCTTCGGGTCACCGATGATTTTGTTCATCTGGGTCACCGCTCTCTTGCTCTCCTCGATCTGGTACTCGTTGGCACCCTGGTCGGCGCACTGCTTGTAGTATTCCTCGATTTCCTGCAGCTGCTTGCCGTCGGCATAGACCCTGGCGGCACGGCCCTCATAGACGATGCGTCGCGTGATGCCGTCGGCTACCGACTCGGTCATCGTGTAGGCATCCACCACGTCGCCAAACACGTCGATGGTTGAGTCGATAGGTGTTCCCGTGAAGCCCACGTAGGTGGCATTGGGTAGCGAGTCGTGCAGGTAGCGGGCGAAGCCATAGCCACGGCGCACGCCCTGGTCGGTGATTCTCACGTTCTGTTCGATGTTGGTCTGGGAGCGGTGGGCCTCGTCCGAGATGCAGATGATGTTGGGGCGGTCGCTCAGCAGGTCGGTGTCCTCGCTGAATTTTTGGATGGTGGTCAAGAAGACGCCGCCGCTCTTGCGTCCCCGCAGTTGCTCGCCCAGTTCCTTGCGTGACTCGATGTTCTGCACCGTCTCGTCACCGATGAACTGCTTGGCATTGAGGAACTGCGCCGCCAGCTGGTCGTCCAGGTCGGTGCGGTCGGTGATCAGGACGATGGTGGGGCTGGCGAGGTGACGGCTGCGCATCAGCATGCGGGTGAGGAAGAGCATCGTCAGGCTCTTGCCGCAGCCCGTGGCGCCGAAGTAGGTGCCACCCTTGCCGTCGCCATGCACATTGATGTGGCTATGCTCCAGGATGTTCTCATAGAGTCTGTGGGCGGCAAAGAATTGCGGATAGCGGCACACGATCTTCAACTCGCTCTTTGACGAGTCGGGGAAATAGACGAAGTCCTTGATGACGCTCAACAGGCGCTCCTTGCGGAAGAGGCCTTGCATCATCGTGTGCAGCGAGTCGATACCGTCGCCCGGCTTATCGGAGCGTTCTACCTTGCGCCAGGCATAGAAGAAGTCATAGGGGGTGAACAACGTGCCATACTTGTTGTTCACGCCGTCGCTGATGACTACAAAAGCATTGTACTTGAACAGCTCGGGGATGTCCCTGCGGTAGCGCACCGTCAACTGGGTAAAGGCGTTCATGATGGTGGTTTCCTCCTTGACGGCGCTCTTGAACTCCAGCACCACCACGGGCAAGCCGTTCACATAGACGATGCCGTCGGGGATGCGTTTCTCCAATCCCTTTATCTCCAGCTGGTTGACCACCTTGAAAATGTTGCGGTCGGGGTGGTCAAAATCAATCACTTCAACGAACATATCGGGCAACGAGGCATCTTCGCGCTTAATCGCAAAACCCTCGGTCATCAGGCGATGGGTCTGACGGTTCTGCTCATAGAGCGGTGCCCCGTTGTCGGCCGTCAGGCGGGCGATGGCACGCTCCACCTCCAGCGGCGTGATGCCCTGGGTGCTGTAACGCTCCAGCAGGAACATCCGCAGGTCGTCGCGCAACAACACCTCGGACAACTCCTTGTGGATCGTCTCGCCGCTCTGGTAGCTGTACCCCTGCTGGGTAAACAGTTCCATTATCGCCAGTTCTAGGCTATGTTCGTTGAAGTGAGGCATTCTGTATTCTTTATTGTTTCTTTTTGCTCGTGATTAAAGATGATGATCCGATTTTTAAGGGTTTACACCGGCATTCTTTCCCATGGACGTGATGCCACTGCCTGTCCCAAGGGCTATATTCAAAACAGATTTCTGATTCAAAGTTGAATTGATTGCAGGCAAGACAATACTTTTTTGTCATTGACTTGAAAACATCGCAAGGTCTTCCTTGGCTATCAGATACCGTATCACTTCTTACCCAAATAATATCATTTCCTTGAATTTCGCCATAAACTTTGACATTGTTTTTTGAACCATGGTGGGGCGCTGTAATAATGATGTTATCAATATACGGTTGACTCTGGCATTCACAATCTGAATCCGCAGAGAAACGTATGATGGGGATATCATTTTTAAGATACTCAAACACTAAAGAGTATTCATTCTCTTTAGACAAATACAAACACATTGCAAACGCTTCAGTGTTTTTAATGTGTTGTATTTGATGTTTGAGAGTTGAGTTTAGAGCAACAAAATTCGAGTAAATCTGATAAATATTGAAATTACGCGTAGGCTCAAACCATTTGATTTTACAATTGTGGTTATGCGCCAGTACTGCAATCTCCATGATATTATTGAACTTGATTATAGGGCTTTCTTCAGATTTTGTTTTAGTTGTAGACTTTTTATCTATTTGAAGGAAAAAACTATAACACTCTTGTTTCAGATCATGAACTGAATACAAGTAAAAATCATCTATTGAACCATATCTTGGCAAACAACTTATTCGTTGAGTTAAGTACTTTCCTAAATCTTTAGCAATCCCATCAGTGATTATGTCAATAATGTTATGGGTGATACCATCGGTGATATCTTGGGCAATATCTTGAGCGGTATATTCGTTTATTCTAGATTCTAGAATAGATTTAATAATCGGAACAATAGAAGATTCTATTATTTTGCAAATCATATGATTAGAATCATGTAGATAGAAACATTTAGATATAATGCTACCTACTTTTTCGTCAAATCTTTCGTCAACTTTTTCGTCAAATCTTTCGTCAGCTATTATACGCACTATTTCATGCGCTATTTCATCAATAAATCCAGAGGATATTACTTCGGATAATTCTTCGGATATTATTTCGTTTAATCCATATCTTATTCTATTTGAGATTTCCTGTTTAATAATATCTGTGATTTCTCTATCAAATAAATCTCGATACTTTTTTTTGTATCTCTTTAATGTGTTATTAAGAATACCTCTTATTGTTTTATCGTTAATTTGCCTTTTTATATGACGGCGTAAATCGTCTTTAAGTTTGGCGTGCTGTTTTTTTCTATAACTTTCAGCGAGAGTTGATAAAACTGCATTAAAATCATCATCCGATGCAGGTTCATGTTCTTCTGAAAATAAAGGTTCTGAATCTATATTATGATCCTTAGATTCTTCAATTTTTTTCATGACATCTTGAACTTTGTTCCAGTCAATGCTATGATTGTTTGAATATTGCAATATGCTTGCCCACCAATAAGGTAGCCATATCTCATCAATTTTTATACTTGAATTCAATAAAGCGATAAAGCCTTTGGCGTGGTCAGCATCATTGTGGGAACAGATGGCTAAGTCAAGCTTAACAATTCCCTTGTACTTTAATATATTTACAATTGTCCCATTAACTCCGGAGTCGAATAGGCAATTCCTCCCATTATCTTCTAACAGGAAGGCATCACCTTCTTTTATTGTCAGTGCAGTGAATCTTGTACTCATAGTGATACGGTTATTTTATTGTCCCATCTTTGCTAGGAGCAAAGACTGTAATTCGGTTAATTTCTCAATTTCGTTTTCCTTATTCCATTTACTCTCATAATATATTGTTAGGAATTCTCCCCATTCCTTTTCAGTATGAGGATCCCCAATTAAGATATTGAGATTCTTCAAATTACCATCAAAGGTAATCTGAGGGAATGTTCCTGAAGCCCCATCTGCTTGTTTTTGCAAATCATCTAAAACCTCTGGTAACGTAAGATAGAAAAATACTTTTAGATTTGAATAATCGTTGTTTTTCATCCTTAAGACCATGAGTTTTGTAGATACAACGAAGTCTTCTGGATATTGTTCTTTTACTAGTGCATATCTCTTGTTCGCTGGTCTAATCTCACTAAATAATATATCGCCATTTTTGATTATTTTTTTAGCTTGACCGGGCATGCTTGCAACATCGGAATATGTATGGGATAGTATCTTTCCACTCAAGATATCTGATGTGTTTAGAAAGATTAATTTATCCTTGCTAAATTGATGTGTTTTAGAAAAACTCTCAACAAACTCTCCGAGGGGGGTGAGGTGCCAGCCGGGGGGGAGGTTTTGTTTGTCGATGTTGTCGACGAAGGTGTTTCGGTAGAGGGCTTGGGCGGTGGCTTCGAGCCGTTGGATGATTTGTTCGTTGAGGCGTATGCGGCGGTTCAGGGTCTCGTATTCTGCGACGATTTCGCGCTGTCGCTCAATCGGTGGGACTGGCAGTCGCATATCTAACAATGCTACTTTGCTCATTCCGCCACGCACATCAGAATCGGTGTAAAACCATGCGTTTCTATCAAACTCAGGGCGACGGAACCACATCATCAAATAATCGGGCAAAAGGATTTCAGGTTTTGATACTTCAAAGACAAAATATGCTGGTGAAACAATGATTGGCGCTTCATCAGTCAACATTGCCATGGGTATCTTTTCATCTCGACCGACGTGCATCAAGTTACATGCGAATTGTAACTGTGAGACAAGTTTATAGTTTGATAAGTCTGTTCCAATAACATTGGCCACCGATGGCATAAAATACTTATCAATATTTATGCCCATAGGTGCAGTCACCCGCAGCTCTCGGTTGCGGATGTTTACTTCCCTGATATGGTCGCCTAAACGTTGGTAATTCATGGGCACTGGTTGGTAACAAGTCACAAAAATAGTCATTTTTCTCTGAATTCTTTATGGAATCAGGGAAAAATGT
>JAEEGL011576283.1_pt1 | contig 24230 bp, 23 predicted proteins | sample 9134231 | NCBI WGS metagenome assembly JAEEGL01 (sample SAMN16246548, study PRJNA631951) | gut metagenome | biome: gut microbiome; feature: rumen; material: fiber-attached | host: Bos | place: Iran: Karaj | collected 2018-10
CGTTCCGAGCTTTTTGTTATCGTTTGCCGAGACTGAAATCTCGCTTTTGAAGCCCTTGATAAGCTTGACCAGGTCTTCGATCGCGCCTCGTTTTCTCTCACGCCCGCACATCGATCCCGTTCCATAGCTGTAAGTCCGGGGCCGAGTGAATAGGTAAAAACGATCGCCGTACTTCGAATTAAGGTCGATCAACCCCTGCTCTGCGGCTTTCGTAATGGCCTCGTCGTCAGGAGTCGAAGCCGTCTTCGCCTCCGGAAGATCGAGCAGGAGGGCAAAAAACAGGTTTTCCCCTGCATCTCTGTTCGCCAAAGAATAGTATTCAAGCTTTTTAACAAGCTCCTGCGCCTCCGATGCATTGCGCGGCAGGCATGAGATCACGGCAAGCGTAGCGGCGTTATCGGGTATTCCCGATCTCAGCTCCATTCTCGGGATCGGGGTCGGCTTTTTTATTCGTGATGCGATCTGATCGACTATCGTTTTTATTATCTCAGACAGCGGGAAAAACACGACAGGGATCACCGCTCCGGCTCCGGATGAAGCTGCCGTCAGAAAAGAAAGGACAAGGCTGAGTCCGATGACAAGCGTGAGATATAATGCCAAGAGCGCTTTTGAAGAAGCACGGTCGCTTTTTTCAAAAAGACAATATCCAATATGGCAACGACCTTTTATTCGGCTCTTTTCAAGAATACTTACTGCTGCTTCTTTCTCGGAAATACCTGATCTTTTCGCAAGAGAAGCAAGACGGCTCCTGTATACCGCCCTGCTCTCCGGGTCCATTTCCCTATACACGTCATCGTTTGAAAATATCCTCTCGACCGAGCTTTGCCTGAGTATCAGCTTTTCGGCGTCTATGCCTTCCAGTGCACAGAACGATCCAAAGGTGATCTTAAGCTCTTCCGCGCTCTCTTTGTGTTCAGTATAGTTCTCCTCGTCTCCTGCTATGGAAGCCGCATGCCGGGCCACCTGCGCGAGTCTTTTCAGCAAAGCGGCGTTAAGAGCCGGAAACAGAAGCGAAAGCTCTTTCTCAGAAAAGGGTCTGATCTTCTGAAATCCTGTCAGGTATTCGTTCAATCCCTGCTCCGATACTTCACCCGCGAAGACAAAGCTTTCAGCAGCGGCGAATATGACCGGGGTCCCTTTATCGTCCGCTGCCGGGAGATGCTTTTGACCGGAAAAGCACTCTTTCGCGAAAGCTGCGGCTCTCTCGGCGATATACATGTTGTCGGCAAGCCATTCCCGTTCTGTTTTCGAGATGCTGTTTTTGAGGAAACCGACCTGATCTCTGATAGTATTAAGATCACACTCGGCCTGCTTTGCGACTGCATGACCGGAGCATTTTTTAGCAGTATAAATGAGCTGAGCTGTCTTTTCTCCCAAAAAAGCAAAATGATCGTTTAAGTTTTCTTTTTGCATATCTGATCTCCGTTCGTTTTTTATACGCTATTTTTCCCTTTTGCCTCACCTTGTTATTCAATTGCAGGTGTAAAGCGTTTTTGCTTTACAAATAATGCTTGACAAAAGGCTTACTCTCGTTTATAGTTCCTCTGTAAAGCGTTTTTGCTTTACAGACTACTTCTGAGGAGTTGAGCCGTATGGACAAGACGGTGCGCATGGCGCTGCTTTTCGATTTTTACGGCGAGCTTCTCACCGAGCGGCAGCGCGAGTTTTTCGGTCTTTACTACAACGAAAACCTCACGCTTTCCGAGATCGCCGAAAACAGCGGAGTATCAAGGCAGGCTGTTCGAGACCTCGTCAGCAAGAGCGAAGCGGCTCTCGAGGATATAGAGCGCAAGACAAACCTTCTTGCGAGATTCGAGCAGATGAACGCGGATATAGATGCTCTCACCTCCTGCGTAAAGGATATAAGCAGGCTGAATGACAGCGAATTAAACAGCGAGGCTCTTTCCGGACTATGCGAAAAAATGAAAGTCCTGATCGAGCGCATGAAGCAGTAAGCGGAGAACGACATGGCATTTGAAAGCTTATCCGAAAAACTTTCCGCGACCTTCAAGAAGCTGCGCGGCAAAGGCCGCCTTTCAGAGAGCGACATTAAGGAAGCCATGCGCGACGTGCGTATGGCGCTTCTCGAGGCGGACGTCAGCTATAAGGTCGTCAAGGAATTCATAAACAAGGTCAGCGAGCGCGCTGTCGGAGCAGACGTTCTCGAAAGTCTTACCCCGGCTCAGATGGTCATCAAGATCGTCAATGAAGAGCTCACGGCGATGATGGGCGGCACGAACGCGAAGCTGAACATATCCCCTAATCCCCCGACAGTCGTCATGATGGTCGGTCTCCAGGGCGCAGGCAAGACGACGAATGTCGCAAAGCTCGCAGCGTTAATGAAGAAAAACAGCCGCAGGCCTCTTCTCGTCGCCTGCGACGTTTACAGACCCGCCGCCATACAGCAGCTCCTTACCGTCGGTTCGCAGGTCGACGTGCCCGTCTTTGAGCAGGGCGCGGGCGATCCCGTCGAGATAGCGAAAGCCGCCGTTGCGCACGCCAGGACTCACGGCAACGACATCGTTTTCATAGACACAGCCGGCCGTCTCCACATTGATGAGACGCTCATGGATGAGCTCAAGCGCATGAAAGCAGCCGTCGATCCCGACGAAGTCATGCTCGTCGTCGACGCCATGACAGGCCAGGACGCTGTCAATGCCGCAAAGGCGTTTGACGATGCGCTCGGCATAGACAGCGTTCTTCTCACAAAGCTCGACGGCGACGCGAGAGGCGGCGCGGCTCTTTCCGTCAGAGCCGCGACGGGCAAGCCCATAAAATATGCGGGCATAGGCGAAAAGCTTGACGGCATAGAGCCCTTCCACCCCGACAGGATGGCCTCGCGCATACTCGGCATGGGCGACGTGCTTACTCTTATCGAAAAGGCTGAGCAGAGCTTTGACGAGAAAAAGGCCGCAGAAATGGCTGAAAAGCTTGTCAGCAACCGCTTCACCCTGACGGATTTCTATGAGCAGCTCACTTCGATCAAATCGATGGGTTCGCTCTCTGATATTGCCGGCATGCTCCCCGGAGTCGACGCGAAAGCGCTCTCCGGCGCATCCATCGACGAGAAGGCTCTTTCCAAGACGGAGGCGATCATCCTATCCATGACGAAGCAGGAGCGGGATAATCCGGCTCTGCTCAACAGCAGCAGAAAAAAACGCATCGCCGCAGGAAGCGGCACGAGCGTCGTAGACGTCAACAGGCTGCTCAAGCAGTTTGAGATGATGCAGTCGATGGCCAAGCAGTTTTCGGGAAAGCGCGGGAAAAAGCGCTTTGGAAAGAACAAAGGCATTTTCGGTATGTAGCGCGAAAAGCGTTTCATATAAATACAAATTCAATAATATCTACGGAGGAAAAAACAATGGTCAAGATCAGACTTCGCCGCATCGGCGCCAAGAAGAACCCCTATTACAGAGTAGTCGTCGCCGACTCCCGTTTCCCGCGTGACGGCCGTTTCATCGAAGAGCTCGGCACCTACGCTCCCCTTGCCGACCCCTCTGAGTTCAAGGTCGACGCCGACCGCGTCAAGGATTGGATCTCCAAGGGCGCTCAGCCCACCGACACCGTCAGAGCTCTGCTGAAGAAGGCCGAGATCATCTGACCTCTTTTGATTGGAGGAAAACCATGAAGGATCTTTTGCTCTACATTGCCAAAAACCTTGTAGATGATCCCGACTCCGTTACCGTTACGGAGAAGGAATACGAGAACGAGACCGTTCTCGAGCTCCGTGTCGCCGAGGGCGATATGGGCAAGGTCATCGGCAGGCAGGGGCGCATTGCAAAAGAGATTCGAGTCCTTGTCAAATCTCTTGCCGCTCGCAGCGGCAAAAAGGTTTCGGTCGATATCGTCGACTGAACTGTTTGAGGTGCTTTGATGTCCGCTAAAAAGCTCAGCGAATATCTGGAGTGCGGCGAGATCGTCAACACTCACGGCATTAAGGGCGAGGTCAAGATCTCGCCCTGGTGTGATTCGCCTGCCTTTTTGGCCGGAATAGACCGCTATTTCGTCAACGGAAAAGAATACAAAGTCCTTTCGACAAGAGTTCAGGGCGAGATGCTCTATGCCCGTCTCGAAGGAATAAATGACATCAACGCAGCCATGATCCTCAAAGGGAAAAAGCTTCTCATAAAGCGCGCCGACGCGCCTCTTGAAGACGGCAGCTATTTTCTCTCCGACGCTCTCGGAGCCGAGGTCATAGACGAGAAGCTCGGCCGGATCGGTACTCTGGAGGACTTTCTTGAGCTTCCCGGCGGCCGCGTTTTTGTCGTTCGCGGGGATAAAGAGCACCTCATCCCGGACGTTCCGGAATTCGTTAAAAAAGTCGACGTTGATGCGGGCATTATCACCGTAGCCATGATAGACGGGATGTGAAGAGATGCATATCGATATACTGACCCTCTTCCCCGACACAGTCGGAGATATGCTCATCGAAAGCATCATCGGCCGTGCGCAGGAACGCGGCATAGTCCGCATCGACTGCCATCAGATACGGGACTATACCGAGAACAAGCAGAAGCAGGTCGACGATTACCCCTACGGCGGCGGCATGGGCATGATAATGCAGGCTCAGCCGCTCCACTCCTGCTGGAAACATATATGCGACGAGGCCGGATACAGAGTACATACGATAATGATGTCTCCCTGCGGCAAAGTCTATAAGCAGGAGGACGCAAAGCGTCTTTCGAAGCTCGACCGCTTTATCATCGTCTGCGGACACTATGAGGGCGTTGATCAGCGCTTCATCGACGAATGCGTCGATGAAGAGATCTCGATCGGCGATTTCGTAGTTACGGGCGGCGAGATACCCGCCCTTGCAGTCGCAGATTCCGTCTGCAGGCTCGTACCCGGCGTCTTGTCGGACGAATCCTGCTTCACAGAAGAGAGCCACTGGAACGGGCTTCTCGAATACCCGCAGTATTCGAGGCCCGAGACATGGCAGGGGCGTTCCGTCCCTCCTGTGCTGCTTTCCGGGCATCATGCCAACATCAGAAAATGGCGCAGAAAAGAGGCGCTCAAGCGAACTCTTCTTCGCCGTCCGGACATGCTGGAGACAGCTCCGCTGGACAAGAACGACAAAAAGCTCCTTGCGGAAATACGCGCGGAGCTTGAAGCGGAAGCCGATAGTCAAAAGACAGATGAAAATGGCTCTTGACATATCGGTCCAATGACAATATAATATCAAAGTCGCCCGAATCGGGCGGCAATATCCGGGTGTAGCGCAGTTGGTAGCGCGCATGGTTCGGGACCATGAGGCCGTGGGTTCAAATCCCGCCACTCGGACCAAATAACGGGTCGTCCCTCTTGGGACGGCCCGTTATTTCATTCAAGCAGCACCGGACCCACGGCCTCATGGCGGCATCCCCGAGCGGTTCCGTCCGCAGGACGGGAGCGAGTGGGGCCATCCTGCCGCCGGCGTGCCGGACGCAGTCGGCATGCCGTGGGTTCAAATCCCGCCACTTCATCGTCGCGGACTCCGTATCGTTCGCGGCTGATCAAAACAGCCGCTCACTCGCTTCGTCGCTACTCCTCTCAAAATGCGGCCCGCTTCGTTGGGCTCGCATTTTGGCTGTATTGCAACGGACCTACGGCCTCATGAGGGCGTCCCGGTACGATTATACTTGGCAAAACAGAAATGTTGATGTATTGTTTAAATATAAGAAAAACTCCACGATAACACGATTTTGTTTACAAAAAAGAAAGGAGCCGTATCATGCCTGATCTTGAACTGAAATTCTACTCCTACCTTTCTCCCAAGAAGGGATACAGCTGGGAAACACCTCCCGCCAAGATCCCGGAGAGCGACATTGCCGAAACCGTTAAGACCGAGGTCCTTATCCTCGGCGGCGGCATCAGCGGCCTTGCTGCCGGCGCCCGCTGCGTGGACATGGGGCTCAAGGTCGTCTGTCTGGATAAGAACGAGAAGCTGAAGGCTCTGGCGGGACAGATCGCCGCCGTCAACAGCCGTGTCATGGCCAAGCAGGGCATAGTAATCGACAAGAAGCAGCTTGCGGCGGACTGGCTGAAAATGAGCGGCAGCCGCGTTCAGGAGGACCTTCTGTGGCTCTTCATCAACCGCAGCGCGGAGGGCTTTCACTGGATGCTCGATCTCGCCGGAGAGGACAACCTTGACGTCAGCGTCTATCAGGCATATCAGGGGCCGATGTTCTCAGAGTATCCCGGAACTCACCATATTTTCAAAAAGAAGGAATGCACCAAGTACACCGCCTTCGGAGGCGGCGTGCTCGCCTGCGAGATATTCCAGACTGAGCTGCTGGACAAGGGCGGCATCCTTCTGCGAGGCACAACGGCGCTTTATCTTGAAAAGAACGACGCCGGCCGTGTAACGGGCTGCATCGCAAAATGCGCGGACGGCAAATATCGCCGCTACGAGGGCTCCCGCGCTGTGGTCATCGCAACGGGCGACCCCTCCGAGGACGAGGAAATGATGGAGGCCTTCTGCCCCATCGGTTTGCGCGCTCCCTCCAAGTTCCCCCGCCCCGGCAACACCGGCGACGGGCAGAAGATGCTCTATTGGGCCGGAGCCGCTCTGGATAACCCCGAATGGGCCCCGACCATACACGCCCTCGGAGGCTGCGGCTTCCAGGGATTCTTCCTCCACGTGAACAGGCTCGGCAACAGATTCATGAACGAGGATACCTGGATGCAGGCGAAATCCATCCGCGTCCTCATGCAGCCGGGCGGAGACTTCGCGTTCAGCATTCTCGACAGCAAGTATCTCGACGAGATGGAGGAGCGTTATTCCGAGCTCGGCGGCCAGGGCATGATGCCGCTCGGCTCCGTCGGCGGCTCCTTCAACCGCGAGCGCATGATCAATTCCATGAACCGCTACATCGAGCAGGGCAACGCCTTTAAGGCGGATACTCTGGAGGAGCTCGCGGAAAAGATCGAGGTCCCCGCTGAAAATCTGATGAAGACCGTCAAACGCTACAACGAGATCGTCGCCTCCGGTGACGACGTGGACTTCGGCAAAAGAGCCAGGCTCCTCACCAGCATCGAGAAGGGTCCTTTCTACGCGCTGAAATGGGGCCCGCAGCTGCTGGACGTCTTCGGCGGCGCTCAAATAACAACCGACCTCGAGGTCCTCGGGCCTGACTGCAGGGTCATTCCCGGTCTCTATGCCACGGGCAACACCGCAGGAGGCATGTACGCCGTGGACTATCCCCTGCTGCTCAACGGCAACAGCTACGGCCGCGCCCTCGCCTACGCAATGCAGCTCGGCGACGTGCTCGTCAGGCCCGAATGAGCCCGCTAGACGCTATTTTAAAAATCAAGCCTTTTTTCGACTGGCAGCTTCGGCTGCCAGTCTTTTTCTCGGTTTATTCAAGTTCCTTACAATTTGTCAAAAAGGGATATTGACGAGCGGATCCGGTCCATTCTTCTTTTTATTATCTCCGGTATTGTTATCCGGGCGTCCGGATGATATTATTTAGAAAAAAGAACGAAAGAGAGGTCCAGCGCCATGTACGAAAAACTGATCCACAGATTCGAGCCCGAATACAACGAGATAATACCAGAAGGCTCCGACAAGAGCTTCGTCGTGTCTCCGCAGGCCTATTTCCGCGGCGCCAGCCAGCTGCCCGGCGCAAAATACAACGTAGGCTTCCAGATCTTCGTGACGCCCTTCTTTATCGACAAGTATCCGCACAGGCACAAAGTCGACGAGTATCTCATCTTCCTCGGCGGCACCTTCCCCAATCTTTTCGATTTCGACGCGCACATCGAGTTCACCATAGGAGAAGAGGGCAAGGACGCCGAGCATTACGTCATTGAGCAGCCGACCATTATCCGCGTGCCGGCCGGAGTTTCCCACTGCCCGCTCAACTTCGTCGAGGTCAACAAGCCGGTCTTCTTCCAGGCGGCTCTGATGCAGGGCATGTTCGGCGGTATATACGATCTGCCGTCCGGCACAAAAGAGATGTGGTACAACGGGCCCGTCATGTGCAAGCTTCATCCCGGGAAAAAGTGCGATTCCTGCCGCGAGTGCATGGAGGCCGACTGGCAGGACGACGCCTGGAAAAAATAAAAAAGCAAATATAAAAAATGTGCTCCCCGGGATCGCCGGAGAGCACATTTCTTTATTCTTTTATAATCCGGATGTACGAACAAGATCGTTTATCAGCGCGCAGTTGGCATACCACACTGTCTCATAGTGCATGAAGCTCAAAACGTTTTTATCCCAAAGCAGCTGCAGCTGCGGCGGGAAATCTTCGTCTGACTGCCAGAATCTCACCATGACCTTCAGTCCGCAGAAGACGGTGATCTCGCCGCATACGTCGCCTCCGGCAATAAAAGTGCCTCCAAGAGCTTTTATCGCTTTTTTCAGCTTTTCCGGGTCCCGGTCAAAGGCCTGCGCCTGTCTTTGAAAAGATATCCCTTCTCCGAATACTGCGGCCGCGCTGTGCATGGAGTACAGACTGCTCATCGCGACGAATTCTCCCGAAGGAGCAGCGTCTTCGGAGCTTCCGCAGAGCAGGTCGTAAACCGTCATCGCCGAGTTGAAGTCCGCTTCCACGAATTCTCCGGAAATGACGTCGGCTCGTTCGACAAGCCCGGTCTTTCTATCGACGCGGCATGCCGACCCCATAAACATAAACGAGATCCATCGCTCATCGGCGTAAAGGCCGAACCTTTCGATCATACGGAGCTGATCGTATTCGAGAAAAACCGCCTGCGTTCGTTTTTTTGTTTCTTCGTAGTTGTTTCTTTTCTCAATCATTTTCAGTATTCTCTGATCCCGGCATAGTCTTATACCTGACTTCCGGCCTGTAATGCTCGAATATGACGACGTCGCGTCCTCGCTCGGAGGAGCGATCGTGGCTCGTCCAGCCGACGGGCATGGCGCCCAGCTTTTCGGCGAACCTGACAGGCAGCGGACGCGGACCTATTTTATATGCGATAAAACCCGGCCTTGCCAGAAAATTAAACATCGTCCAGCCGAGGATCAAGCTCGCTGCCGCATTCATAGCGTGTCCTGCTCTGAAATCCGCCGGGCGCTGCGAGAGCTGACCGCGAAGGATATGGCGGGCATGTCTTCCGAACCAGGCGACTATGAAGGGATTGAAGCTCTCTATGCAGGTCTCTCCCTCATACTTTTCGAGCATCTCCAGAGTCTTCAGGCAAAGCTCTTCGTTCCTCTTCCCGGTTTTCAGCTCAACTATGATAGGCTCTCTGCCGTTCACAAGCTCAAGCACATGAGAAAAAAGAGGTATTGTCTCATCCGAACCGCACAGACGAAGCTTTTTAAGATCCGCATAGTCAAGCTCATCTACCCGCGCATGTACGCCGCACACTCTGTCGAGCGTATCGTCATGGAAGACAACTACCCTGCCGTCCCTTGAAAGCTGAACGTCAAGCTCCATGCCGTATCCGTTTTCAACGGCAAGCCGAAAAGCCGGAAGAGAGTTTTCGGGAACTTCCCCGTCTCCCGAATGAAGGCCGCGATGAGCTATATTACGCCCGAAAAAGGCGGCCTTTGCATCTTTGGACGGGCGGCCCGGAGCGAGAATGAAAAACGGCAGACCGATCAGTATTATCAGAACGATTATTATCCAATACATCGTTTGCTCCCTGCGCCTTTTAAGAGGGCCGCGTCAATCGTTGTCCAGAGCCTCTATCCCGTGGGCGTTCCGGACCTTCTTCGCCTTGATATTCTTGACCAGTGCCGTGAAAACGATAAAGCTGAAAGCGAAGAGGATCGCGGCATAGACCGGCAGCGCACGCCACGCAAGGCTAACCTTGAAAACCAGGCCGAGAAGGATGGGCGTGATCGTCTGCGCGGACATGCTCGCGGCATAATAGTAGCCGGTGAATTTGCCTATCTTCTTATTCGAGCAGAGCTCGACGACCATCGGGAACGAGCAGTTATGCACCAGCGCCATGCCGAAGCCCTTTATTGCCCAAACGGCAAACAGGAGCTTTGGGAAGGCATGTTCGCCGTTGGCGCCTACGACGGTCTTGGTCGGCGCGGCAAAGCACATGACGATAAGCGCGGCGACTGTCACTGCAAGGCCAAAGGAGATCGTCCATTTACGGCCTATCTTATCGGCTATGGAACCCGCTATCGCAAAGCCGACGACGCTCGCGACTCCGCCTATGATCGTCAGAAGCATCGTTGAGCTCGAAGCGGAATTCAGATAATAGATAACGTAGTTCCCTATATACGTTCCGATGGCGTTGTCGGCCATGAACCAAAGAAACTCCGCTCCGAGGATGGCAAGGAGCATGCGCCTGTTGGCCCTGCTCATGGGGCCGTCGTCATTGACGGGGTTTTCAATTGCGGCCATCTTCTCGCCGAGCTCCATATCGTCCTTGATCTTCTCGGCTATTTTGTTTTCCTTGATAGTTGCGAAAAGGACGAATGCGGAGATCACCATGAGAACGGATGCGATGATAAACGGGATCTCTATTATCCAGAGCTTTCGCGCCTCGTCGGCGACGTTGATGTAATCGGAGAGCTTCAGGAATATGCCCAGGACAGTCGCAAAAGCGCCTCCGAGATACCCCATGATATTGATGATGCCGTTCGCTTTTGCGCGAAGAGGCTTGGGTGTTATGTCCGGCATCAGAGCGACGGCGGGATTGCGGTACATCATCATGAACATGAGAACGATCGCCATCATAATGACCATGGCGACGACGTTATTATAGTGGAAAAAGAGCGGGATGAACGGGAAAGCGACGGCTGAAACGAGCGTTCCGACAAGAATGTAGGGCATGCGCTTGCCTATCGGGGATCTGGTCTTGTCCGACAGGTTTCCGAAAATGGGCAGCAGGATGAGCGCGGCGAGATTATCGCACGCCATGATTATGCCGACGATCCACTGAACGTTAAGGATCTTGTTCGGGTCTCCGGCCTTAAGCTCGGCGGATGAGATATGATACATGCGTCTGGCGAAAATGTCGGTCAGGAACGTCGGGCACCAGGAATCGTAGACCTGCCACAGAAGAAGGATCCCGAAGAATGCGAAACCGATCAGGAACGTGCGCCTGAGATCGAGCTTCAGGCCGCCTGCTTTCTCTTTGTTCATTTTCCCGTCTCCTTGTTTTCTTTTTATAGATATTCGATTATCTCGCCTGCATCCTGCAAAACGAGATCGGGCTTGTCTTTGCTCGAGGCAAGGATCTCGGACGTAGTCTCGCCGCTCATTACAAGGATACCGGCGCAGCCCGCATTAAGGCCGGACTTTACGTCCGTATATATCCGGTCTCCGACGACGGCGCATCTTGAAGCATCTACGCCTTCACGCTCCATAGCGAGGCGGGGCATCAATGGCTCGGGCTTGCCGATCACGAAAGGAGTCCTCCCCGTCGCGTTTTTTATCATTATGCAGACGCTGCCGCAGTCGGGGACAAAACCGAACTCCGTCGGGCAGACGAGATCGGGATTAGTCGCTATATACGGAATCTCGGGCCGCTCGGTCAGAAGCCTGCTCACGTCCCATAGCTTTTTATAATTGAGCTCGGTATCGTATCCCATGACGACGCATTCAGCTTCGTCGGCGTCTTCGGCTACAGTGAAACCGGCCGCGGCAAGCTCGGCCTTGAGAGAAACCGTTCCGCAGACATAGAGCTTCTTGCCGGGCTGCTCGCGGCGAAGATACCAGATGGCAGCCTGCGCGGACGTGATATAGTCTCCGTATTCAGAATGAATGCCTATCCTTGAAAGCTTCCTGATATAATCTTCAACGGATCTCGAGGAGTTGTTGGTCATGAAAAGATACTTTTTTCCTTTTTCTCTGATCGCTCTGAGCAGATCAGTCGTGAAGGGAAAAAGTCTCTCTCCGAGATAGAGAGTCCCGTCCATATCAAAGAGGAAAAGCTCTATTGAGGAAATGTCCCGTTTTTCCATTTCGGCCCCTTAAGCAGCATACTGCCGTCTTTTTTATTTATTTTATTCCAGAGCGGCAAAAAAGTAAAGGGCGGCTCCTTCGGCGTAGCCCGTCGGCTTGACTTTTGGTATGTGTTTGGCTATAAATAAGTATGATAAAAGTCGCGCGGCACGTTGAATGAAAGGCGCGCCGCCTCGATAAATAATAATAACTTCGGAGGCCTAAAATGGAGACCAGACCCTACCTTCCCTGGGACCAGATCAATTCCTTCATGATCGACGTATTCAAATGCTACGGCGTGCCTGAAGAAGACGCTCGGATTTGCGCCGACGTTCTTCTTGAGAGCGACAGACGCGGCATCGAGAGCCACGGCTGCAACCGCTTCAAGCCGATCTATCTCGACCGCATCGAAAACGGGACTCTTCTTCCCGTAACCAAGACAGATATCATTAAAGAAACGCCTACGACGGTCGTGATGGACGCCAACAACGGGATGGGCATGGTCGCCAGCTACAGGATGATGCAGATGCTCATCGAAAAGGCCAAAGTATACGGCATGGCCGGCGGCACTGTCTTCAACTCCACGCATTACGGCATCGCCGGATATTGGACTACGATGGCCGAAAAGGCCGGAATGATCGGCATTTCCGGCACCAACGCACGTCCCTCCGTCGCGCCGACTTTCGGCGTCGAACCCATGATGGGTACAAATCCCCTCACCTTTACGATGCCGACCGACGAGGAATTCCCCTTCAACTTCGACTGCGCGACAAGCATAGTCCAGAACGGCAAGATCGAATACTATGAACGCAGCGGCAAGCCCACTCCCGCCGGGCTCGTAGTCACCCCCGACGGAGGGACTATGACCGATTCCGGGAAGATACTTAAGGAAATGCGCGCAGGAAACTGCGCCCTCCTCTCTATAGGCGGTCTCGGCGAAGCTACGGGCGGCTACAAGGGCTACGGCTTCACGACCATAGTCGAGATCCTCTCCGCTGCGCTCTCCGGCGGGCCTTATATGAAGGAGCTCAGCGGGAAAAATCCGGATGGGAGCAACAAGATGTTCCGTCTAGGTCATTTCTTCTTTGTCATCAATCCGGAGTTCTTTATGGGGCTCGATACCTTCAAAAAGACTGCCGGAGGCATCTGCCGCGAGCTCAGAGCCAGCAAGAAGGCTCCGGGCGAGGAACGCATCTATACTGCGGGCGAAAAGGAGTATCTCGCATGGCAGGACCGCAAGGATAAGGGCGTTCCCGTCGGAGAGAGCATCCAGAAGGAGTTCATCGGACTCAGAGACAGATTCTCCCTTCCCTACAGATTCCCGTTTGAAAACTGAAACGAAGGCGGACGCGGCTCCATCCCGCGTCCGCCTGAAATATACGTCACACCCAGAGGATATAAAATGCAGAACAGAACCATATGTCTTTTAAACGATTCGTTCCCGCCGGTCATCGACGGCGTGTCTAACTGCGTGGTCAACTACGCGGAGAACATACAGGCTCTCGGCGGTAATGCTCTCGTGGCCACGCCGTCCGTCGAGGGCGCGGACGACTCGGCTTTCAGCTTTCCAGTACTCCGTTATCCGAGCATCGACACACGCAGGCAGATCGGCTACGTCACGGGATATCCGTTCTCGCCCGAAATATCCGAAAAGATAAAGGAAAGCCATCCCGACGTCCTGCACACGCACTGCCCGGTAACGTCGTGCCTCTTCGCTCGTTCCCTGCGCTATCTTACGAATGCGCCGGTGGTGCTCACATATCATACGAAATTCGACATCGACATCTCCAACGCCATACGAGGCCGGCTGGTACAGGAAGGCGCTCTTCGCGCTCTCCTTCTCAACATAAGGGCATGCGACGAGGTCTGGGCGGTTTCCGAGGGAGCGGGAGAAAATCTCCGCAAGCTCGGCTATGAGGGAGATTACGTCGTAATGCGCAACGGCGTCGACATGCCCCTCGGACCGGCGGATGAAAAGGACGTCTCGGAAGCCACGGACGGCTTCGATCTTCCTGCCGGAGTTCCGGTATATCTCTTCGTCGGGCGCATGATGTGGTATAAGGGCGTGAGGATCATACTCGACGCGCTTACCCGCCTTTCGCGCGAAGGCAGGGATTTCCGCATGATATTCATAGGCGGAGGCGGCGACGCCCCCGAGATCACCGCCTATTCCTCTGAATGCGGTCTTGACGGAAAGTGCATATTCACGGGTCCGCTGCGCGACAGGAGGCTCCTCAGGGCATGGTATACTCGCGCCGATCTTTTCCTATTTCCCTCCACGTTCGATACCAACGGTCTCGTCGTGCGTGAAGCCGCCGCTTCAGGCACCGCCTCGGTGCTCATCGCCGGCTCCAGCGCCGCCGAGGGCGTGAAATCCGGAAGAAACGGCTTTCTCATCGACGAGGAGCCTGAAGCTCTCGCGGGATGCCTTTCGGGGCTCTACGACAACCCGGAGTTTTCCGCGCAGGTCGGCCGCGCCGCCGCGCGGGACCTTTATCTGCCGTGGAAGGATGCCGTCGCGATCGCCTGCGAGCGCTACGACATCGTGCTGGATAAATACAGAAGCGGGCAATATGAGAAAAAGACCGGAGACGGGTTTTTCAAGTCTCAGGGCGAGCTGATGGGCTTCCTCTCTCTCGTTGAAAACCAGAGAAGATCTGTCAAGCTTAATCTCGGTGCGGCGAGAGAAGCCATTATCGAACACAGAAACGAGATCAAAAACGAAATAAACTACGCTTATGAGAATCTCATCGACCGCATGGACAAGTATCTTTGATCACTTTATTCTTTCTCTTTAAGCGCGAAAAATACGCATCTTCCTCCGTACGCGGTCATAAGATAGACGTTCTCGGCTGAATCGACATTCCGGCTTATGAGCTCCTTTTCGAGCCATCCTTCGCTTAATCGGAGTTTTTTGAGATTAGACGATATGACCCTTCCGTCGGCTATCACGGGAAGCGGTACGGCTTCCTCAGCCGTCTCGACTCCGAACTGACCGGCCGTGAGCGGCTGCCTGCAGGAATAGAGGATCGTGCTGAGCGTCCCGTCAGTCTCCAATACGCCGTATCTGACGTCCGCAACGTTCAGGATCTGTTTTTTCCGCAGAGCCTCGTCGAGCTCGTCGAGCGAGATCCGGTTTTTAGCCATTTCCGACTGGTTTATGACGCCGTTTTCGATTATGACGCTCGGCGTTCCGCTCAAAAAAGCGCGCAGTTTTATGCTTTTGAGAGCTGCTTTCGATATGATGAGCTCGCATACGAGCAGGACGGCGACGGGAACGATCCCGTTCCATATCGGAACAGACAGATCTTGAAGCGGGATCACGGCGAGATCGCTCACGAGAACGGCGACTACGAGCTCGGACAGTTCAAGCTCGCCGAGCTGACGCTTTCCCATCAATCTCATAGACGCAAGAATGGCCGCAAAAATGATCAGGGTCCTTATGCTCAAAATAAGCATCGCTGCACCTCGGAGCCTTTTCCCCGCAAGCTGAGATCATTTCAAAATGATTACTTACGGGCTTATATTCAACAAGTAATATGCTCATCAAGTCTTTTGAATTTTACTCTTTCACTTCTTGCAAATTCAGATGTTTTTTGTTAAAATATACTTTAATTTGAAATCAAACCGTGTTTTTTCTTGCAAATCAGCTCTGCTTCGATCTTTTAAGCTGAACCAATATCAAAATATGAAATTCTTCATTCTTTCTTGAGGAGGAACCGTTATGTCTGACAATGTCCGTCCCGAAAACATGGCCCGCATCAATACGCCCGCTCTTGCTAAGTCCTTTATCGACGAGCAGATAGCCGCTTTACGCGCACAGATCGGCGATAAGAAAGTCCTTCTCGCCCTCTCCGGCGGCGTTGACAGCTCCGTCGTTGCCGCGCTGCTTATCCGCGCCGTAGGAAAGCAGCTCGTATGCGTACACGTCAATCACGGCCTTCTGCGCAAAGGCGAGCCCGAGCAGGTCATTGAAGTCTTCAAAAAGCAGATGGACGCCAATCTCATCTATGTAGACGCCGTTGACAGATTTCTTGATAAGCTTGCAGGCGTTTCCGACCCGGAAACCAAGCGCAAGATCATCGGCAAGGAGTTTATTGACGTATTTGCCGAGGAGGCTTCCAAGCTCGACGGCATCAATTTCCTCGCTCAGGGCACCATATATCCCGATATCCTCGAATCCGACGTCGGAGTCAAGGCGCATCATAATGTCGGCGGTCTTCCCGAAAGTCTGGATTTCGAGCTCGTCGAGCCGGTCAAGTTCCTCTATAAGGACGAAGTCCGCTGCGTCGGAAAAGAACTCGGTCTCCCCGACAACATGGTCTACCGTCAGCCCTTCCCCGGCCCCGGCCTCGGCGTTCGCTGCGTAGGCGCGATAACCCGCGACAGGCTCGAAGCCGTTCGTGAGTCCGACGCGATACTCCGCGAGGAGTTTGCCAGGAACGGGCTCGAAGGCAAAGTATGGCAGTATTTCACCATAGTTCCCGATTTCAAGTCCACCGGCATCCGTAACGGTCAGCGCTGCTTCGAGTGGCCTGTCGTCATCCGTGCCGTGAACTCCGTAGACGCGACCGCTGCGAGCATTGAAGAGATCCCCTACGCGCTTCTCAACCATATTGCCGACCGCATCACCAATGAAGTGAAAGGCGTCAACCGTTGCCTCTACGATCTTACCCCGAAGCCCGTCGGCACCATCGAGTGGGAATAAGCTGCAATTACAGACCGAAAGGCCGAAAGATATGAGCGTTTTGAAATTTCCTCACCTTTTTGAGCCCCTTGTGATCCGTAATACCGTCTTTAAAAACCGAATCTTCGCTTCCCCGCAGGGTTCGTCATATCTCGACGTCAGCGAATACCCGACGCCTGAAGTGACGGTCTATTATGAGAGGAAAGCCATAGGCGGAGCCGCGACCACATGCATGGGCGTCCGCTGCGTCGAGCCTGTCCACGGTCAGACCTACGGCGACAATCTCATTGACCTTAACGGACACAGGGGCATATCCTGGTTCAGATACTATACAAACGCCATAAGCAGGCACGGAGCCGTTCCGTCCGTCGAGCTGCAGCACAGCGGGGCTTTTTCCCATCTGTCAGCAAAGCGCGGCGAACCTATCTACGGGCCTGTCGAGGGCGACTACGACGGCTACCATGTCCTTGCCATGCCGGAAGAGCAGATCGAAAACGTCATAAAAGCATTTATCGATCACGCCAAATGGGCAAAAAGATGCGGCTTCGGCATGGTCACGATCCACGGCGGGCACGGATGGCTTCTCGGAGAATTCCTTTCTCCCCTCTTCAATACTCGTACAGATCAGTGGGGCGGAAGCAGCGATAACCGGGCGCGTATCGTGCGCGAGATCTGCAAGGGCATACATGAGCAGGTCCCGGGTCTCGTTGTCGAGCTTCGCATCTCCGGAGGCGAAGGCACCGACGACGGATACGGCGTCGAGACCGGGATCGAAATAGCGAAGTCAGTCGACGGATATCCCGATATCATCCATGTCTCCGTAGGTCACGCCACCTTCGACGAAGCATTTACGGTCATGTGCCCGAGCATGTTCCTGCCGGACGGCGTTAACGTCAAATATGCCGCAGCCATAAAGCCGCATATCCGACACAGCAAGGTATCTACTGTCGGCGCGCTCTCCGATCCCGAGCTTATGGAAGAGATCATAGCGAGCGGGAAAGCCGATATCGTCAACGTCGCACGCGGACTTATCGCCGATCCCGATCTTCCTCTGAAGGCGCGGACCGGTCGGGAGCAGGACATCAACAAATGCCTCCGCTGCAGCCATTGTTTCTCTTCAATAATGTCGACCGGACAATACAGCTGCGCCATCAATCCCGAGATCGGGCGCGAGCGCGAATACGCTACCGAGCCTCTGAAAGTCGTTCATGCCAAAAACGTTCTCGTACTCGGCGGAGGCATCGCCGGTATGCAGGCTGCACTTACCGCTGCCAGACGCGGTCACAGCGTCACTATCGCGGAAAAAAGCGGGAGGCTCGGCGGAATACTTCTCTGCGAGGCTGACGTTCCGTTCAAGAAGCATCTGCATGAGTATATTAAAAATCAGGTGCGCCGTGTCCGCGAAGCCGGGATAACCGTTCTTCTGAACACCGCCCTGACTCCTGAGCAGGCCGAGGGAATGAAGCCTGACGTTATTATTGCGGCGATCGGTTCTGAGCCGGTCACGCCTCCTATCCCCGGGATCGACGGGGCAAACGTCATGCAGGCGCAGTATGCTTATACGCACGCAAACGAGCTTGACGGAAGAACTGTCATTCTCGGCGGCGGTCTTGTCGGCGTCGAGCTCGGCATCTTCCTGAAAAACATGGGCAGGGACGTTGCCGTGATCGAAATGGGGAAAAAGCTCAACTGCGGCGATAATACCGTCCATGAAATGGGCGTTTACGCCGAGATAAAGCGCAACGGGCTTGAAACTCATACTGATTCCAGAGCGCTTAAGATAACCACAGACGGCGTTGTCTGCATGACTCCCGAAGGCGAGATCACCTTCCCTGCCGATCACGTCGTTATCGCTGCGGGCATGAAGGGACGCACGGAAGAAGCCATATCTTTCGCTCAGTCCGCTCCGATCTTTTACCAAGTCGGCGACTGCCTTGCCGCGAAGAATATCTATGAAGCGAACCGCCTCGGCTTCAACGCCGCGATGGAAATCGGCACTCGCTGGTAAGCGATTCGTTTTATCCAATCATTACTGCTTTCCCCGCGTACGGAAAGCACTTGCAACAGGGTGTTTGATATGAAAAAATACAAGGATATGACAGCCATAGAACGCAGCGCCGAAATGGAGCGTCAACTGGAGCTTTATAAGCGCGAGCAGGCGCAGGGCTATCAGCTCGATATGACCAGAGGCAAGCCCGACGCGATGCAGCTGAACCTGAGCATGGATATGCTTGCGCAGAATCCCTATGACCTTATCTACACCCGCAAGGGTACTGACGTGCGCAACTACGGCGAACTCGCGGGCGTCCACGAGGCTAAAGAGCTCTTTGCCGACCTGCTCGGACTCAAAATGGAGAACATCATAATGGGCGGGCAGAGCTCGCTCGCGCTGATGTATGACATGATGATCAAAGCCGTTGTTCTCGGCGTATACAAGGGCAGCAAACCCTGGGGCCAGCAGGGACCGCTCAAATTCCTCTGTCCCGCGCCCGGATATGACAGGCATTTCCGCATCACGCAGGAGTTCGGCATGGAGATGATAACCATACCCATGACTCCGACCGGACCAGACATGGCCTGGGTAAAGAAGTACGTTGAGACCGATCCGAGCGTCAAGGGCATCTGGTGCGTTCCGAAGTATTCCAATCCTCAGGGCTACACCTATTCTCCCGAGACCGTAGATGCGTTTGCCGCACTTAAGCCCGCCGCGGACGATTTCCGCATCTTTTGGGATAACGCTTATTACGTTCACGGATTCCGCGAAAAGGACGATTATCTTGCCAATATCTTCGACGCCTGCAGGAAGTACGACAGCGAAGACATGGTCTATGAGTTCTTTTCGACGAGCAAGGTAACTTTCTCCGGAGCCGGCGTTGCCGTTTTCGCCGCGAGCAAGGGCAATATCGACTTCCTGCTCAAGCAGATGGGAGTTCAGACCATAGGCTATGACAAGATCAATCAGCTCCGCCACGTCAAGTTCTTCAAGAATGTCGCCGGGCTCAAAGAGCACATGAAAAAGCACGCCAACTACCTGCGTCCGAAGTTTGACGTTACTCTCGCAGGACTTCAAAGCGGTCTCGGCGGCCTCGGCATCGGCAGCTGGACCAATCCTAACGGCGGGTATTTTATCAGCTACGAGGGTCTCCCGGGGACGGCGAAGCGCTGCGTACAGCTTTGCGCCGAGGCCGGCGTCAAGTTCACTCCCGCAGGGAGCGTCTTCCCCTACGGCGTCGATCCGGAGGACAAGAACATCCGCCTTGCGCCGAGCTATCCCACGACGGAGCAGCTTTACCAGAGCATAAATGTTTTCTGCATCTGTCAGAAAATAGCCGCGCTCGAAACGATGGATAAGGCGGAATAGACGAATACTCTTTTCTAATTGATCATCTCATTCGAGCGGATTTGACGACTTTGGAGTAATCTCTCATGAACATGAAAGAAAACCTTAATTCTCGAAATGACAGATGGCTCCAGATCCTTTGCTTCTTACTATTTGCCGCGCTTATTCTCGTTCTTGTTCCCATTCTTTATTTAAGCTTTTTTGCTCACACAGCTTTGGACGACTGTTCCTTTGGCTGGCGTAATGCCGTCGCCATGAGGGACGGTCGTTCCCTTTTTATCAGCGTTCTGAACACTGTAAAGCAGTACTATTACGGTTGGCAGGGCACTTTTTCTGCTGTAGCTCTAATGTCTCTTGTCCCCTCTTTGTTCGGAGAACGCTTTTACTTTCTGACTACTTTTGTTTTAGCTGGCATGCTTTGCTTTTCGACATGTAAGCTATGCAGGACGATAACCATCAAGGTATTGCGTACTCAAAAGCAAGTCGGTTGGATAATCAGCTTTACCGTCCTTATCCTGTCTTTTTGTTTTATTCCATCCCCCAGTCAAGGTTTGTACTGGTGGAACGGAGCTATATTCTATACTTTTTTCTATTCTTTGATGCTATTACTTATAGATCAGCTTATTTTGATCTATTTATCTAAAAAAAGCTCTGCCCGTGCAGGCCATTTTATATTAGGAGTTCTTTTATCCGTCTTAGTCAGCGGCGGGAATTATGCTTCTGCCCTTCTTGCTTTTGAACTGATTGTATTATGGGTCATCCTTGTCGCAGTACGTAAACGTGAAAAACTCGCTTATTCGATTATTATCCTTCTTATATTTGCCGCCGGTTTTCTACTGAGTTTTCTGGCTCCCGGCAACGCCGTCCGTCAGGCCAATGAGATGGGCGGCCTCAGTCCGATAAATGCCGTATTTCAAGGGCTTTTACAATCTATAAAGGATTTTGCGTTATTTTTTGACCCGACTGTTTATTTAAGTCTTTTAATAATCATATTGATTTTCCGTCGCGTTCTTCCAAGTATAGATTTCAGCTTTCGATATCCGGTTTTTGTTCAGCTTCTTGCTTTCTTGCTCTACGCTTCCCAGCACGTTCCGCATTTTTATGCCATCGGAACACCGGGACCGGAACGGATGCAGAACATTTTCTATTATTCACACCTATGCTTTCTGTTTTTCAGCGCTTTATACTGGACAGGTTATATCACCAGGCGAACCCCTTTTTCTCTCTCACTCAGCTGGAAAAAAGCAATTACATTGTTGCTTGCTTTTGCACTAATCGGCACTTCCGTTATGCAATGCTTAAGGGCAAAAACGCTTCCTGCGCAAATATTGCAGGCTAGCAGGGATGGCAGTATCGAGACCTTTGACGAGGATATGGACGCACGTATCGTCCTTTTTGAGGATACAACTGTCCGCAGTGTGTATTTGACTCCGCTTAGATCAAAACCGGATCTGCTTTTTATCTGGGACTGCGATCCTGACCCGGAGCACTGGGCAAATGTTGCATTACGTTATTTTTACGGAAAGGATTTTGTCGGACAAGCTGATACTGATTGACTTGATGAGTCTTTTTTTAAAAAAGCAAATCCGGATGATCGATTAGCAATCAATAAAACATGCCCGGTACCCTCTTGTGGGTACCGGGCTTATGAATTACAGCGGCAAATACTGCCGTCTTATCATCCGACGACCGAGCCGTCTATAAGGACGGTCCTGATGGTTGAATCGCTGAACATCGGATCGCCGTCGGCGATGACGATATCGGCGTCCTTGCCGGTCTCGATGGACCCTACCCTGTCCTCGATGCCTATATGGCGGGCGGGATTGATCGTTATGGCCTTCAAAGCCTCGAAGGGATCCATTCCGGCCTTTACCGCAAGCCCGGCGCAGAGCGGAAGATACTCCTGAGGGATGACGGGAGAATCGGTTATGATCGAAACTCTGCAGCCCTTCTTGGAAAGGACGCCCGGAGTTACCCAGGATTTATTCTGCAGCTCAAATTTGGTCGCGTGGGTAAGCGTCGGTCCCACTGCGAGAGGATACGGGCAGTTTTCAAGCTTGTCGGCAATAAGATGACCCTCTGTAACGTGCTCGATGGTCATCAGCACGTCGAACTCCTTCGCAAGCCTTATCGCGGTCAGGATATCGTTAGCCTGATGTGCGTGTATCTTAAGCGGGATCTCCTTTTTCAGGACCGGTATCATCGCCTCGCACTTGAAGTCAAAGGCAGGCTTCTTGAAGACGTCGTCTCCGGCGGCTTCCTTCTTCGCGAGGTACTCTTTCGCCCTGAACATCATATTGCGGATGACAGATGCAGTCGACATGCGGGCTGCGTTTCCTTTTTCCTTGTAGCATCGCTTCGGGTTTTCTCCGAGAGCGCATTTCATGGCGACGGGATTTCTGACTATCATGTCGTCCACGCAGACTCCGGTCGTTTTGACCGCTATCCAGGTGCCGCCGATGGCGTTGGCGCTTCCCTGCCCCGTCGCAACACACGTCACGCCGGCCTTGGCGGCATGCTCGACCGTCGGGTCCTGAGGGTTAAAGCTGTCCTCTGCGCGCAGGTGCGGCGTGCAGACGTCGCCGTGCTCGTTGTAGTCGGCGCCCTCGAAGCCTATGCCCCACCCATCGAGACCGAGGTGGCAGTGTGCGTCGACGAAGCCCGGGTAAACTCGAAGTCCGGCCGCATCGATGACTTCTTCGCCCTTCTTCTTTGAAAGTCCCTTTCTTATCTCCTTTATCCTGCCGTCCTCGACCCGTATATCCGCCTCGTAGGGCTCGCGGTTCACCGCGTCGAAAACAAGTCCGTTCTTTATCAGCATATCTGAGTCCTCCTTACTTTCTCGGGAACATCTCTTTGCTCATCTCGTCGATATACTTGCTCGTCGCCTGGTATACGCCCTTGAAGGTGCTCATTGGAAGGCCCTGCGAAGCACAGGGTATGAATCCCTTTCCGAAACGCCCGTATTTCTCGCACGCTTCGCGGACCATCTTCTCGACGTCTGCCTCGGTCCAGCCTGGAAAATCTATCGTGGCGCTGTCTATGCCGCCCATGAAGACGATCTTATCGCCGTACTCGGGTATGAGCTCCTCGATATTGTTCGTGCGCATGACGCCCTGCCAGATATCTATGCCCATCTCTATCATGTAGGGCACGAGCGTCTTGGCATAGGAATCGGAGTGGTGCATTATTATCTCGCAGCCGTGCTCCCTGTAATAGCCGTAGAGCTTCTTATAATGCGGCAGATAGAATTCCTCGAACATATCCGGAGAAAGGAACGTCGATATCTGGGAGCCCCAGTCGTCATGCTGGAAGAAGGCGTCGGGCTTCATGTATTTGCAGGCGACTTCCGCGTAGGAGAGCTCGAACTCGGTTATGTAGTCGATGAGCTCGTGCATCTCGTCGGGATATTCATAGAATGCTATCATGCAGTTTTGCATGTTCATAAGATAATGGCACTGCTCGAAAAGACCGGGAGCATAGAAGAGCGTCGCAAATTGCTCGTTCCTGTCGACTTTTTCCGCCGCCTGGATATACGGGAGCCATTCCTCTTCGGAAAAATCGACGCGGGGCGCCTTGACCTGGCTCTTCCAGTTCTCCATATCCTTCAGGACAAGGTGTTCTTCGTCGTGAATGGGAAAAGCGCCCGGAGTCCCGACAGGCCAATGCTTCGTTACTCCCCAGGCGTCCTTTTTCGGCTCGCCTCCGAGCGTCGGCATGGGACTCTGCGCGGTGACCGGAGTCTGGTATATGATGGCGAAAGGCTCATACTGGTTGACGAATCGGTCGGGATGACCTTTCGCACCCTTCAGGGTCTCTATCAGGTTCTGTCTTTTAGTGAGCATATCCGTTTTTCCTTTCAGAAAGGTTTTTTATATCCTTTTTCCCACTCTAACAAACCCTTGGGCATATGTCAACAAAGCGGAGAAGAAGAAACTGCCGGATCGCGTGAACCGGCAGTTTCTTGTTCGTGGATGCGTAAACGTCAGTAATACATGTCGAATCCGTTTTCAAGGGCTTCGGCGTATCTGCGTCCTGCCGGCCGCATCGCGGGGAGCATGTAGTCCCTGTTGTATCTTACGACGCCTATGCGGTCGTATACGCGCATACGCATATGAGTCAGACCACGCTCGAACTGCTGCAGGCAGTCGACGACGCCTCTCCCCGTCCCTCCTGCGCAGGCGATGATCACGCACCGCTTGTCGGCCAGATGATGATTCTTCATTCCCTCGCATCTGCGAAGCCTGTCGAAGAAGGCCTTGAATGTCTCGGTCATCTCCCACCAGTATACTGCGCTGACCCAGACGATGCCGTCAGCATCGGCAAGAGTCTTATATATATCCTCAAAATCATC
>JAEEGL013341630.1_pt1 | contig 24230 bp, 24 predicted proteins | sample 9134231 | NCBI WGS metagenome assembly JAEEGL01 (sample SAMN16246548, study PRJNA631951) | gut metagenome | biome: gut microbiome; feature: rumen; material: fiber-attached | host: Bos | place: Iran: Karaj | collected 2018-10
GAAATAGGCAGAACCTTTCTTGTACTCGCTATGCATTGTAAAAGCGAGAAAGTCGAGCGTTGCCATCACCACTAAAACGTTTGATATGGAAAGTGAGCAGTATCAAAACCAGATAAAGGACCTTCTTCAGGCCGTGGAGACTCTCTTGAAGTCCAATAAGGCTATGGGCGAGAAACTGGATAAAACCACTACTGCCTACGAAGACCTGAAGGCCAAGTATGCGAAGCTGGAGGGTGAACTCGCCATGCGCAAGCGTGGCCAGAACGGTAAAAGGAGCGGGAAGTCTATGGATTGTTCTGCTGCCAATCCTGATTCAGACGGCAGCAAGGACGAAAACATGCAAGCTCCAGAAGAAGGCAGCGCTTGATTTCTTCCAAGAGTTTTTCAAGAAGATTACCGAGGGCCGAGCTGATTATGAGCTCATTGCTCAGGAGGTATTAGGTTAATTACAATTAAAAACAGAAAGTCCCTGATTTTTCATGAAACGTCCAGAACCCTAGCACATGCTGGGGCTAAGGGTTATGGCTAAAAAGGGGTTGGATGCTTACGTTTAAAGGTATGGACAGCATTTACCTTGAAATCCTAAAACTGAAATCAACACAACGCTTACTGAAACTACAGTCTTTGCTGGTTTGGTTATAACTATTGAAAACAAGAAAAAAGACCTATACTTTTTCAGAAACAGATTATAGAACTTAAATAATATTAACAAATGATTAACGTTGGAATTATTGGATGTGGCTTCGTAGGCGGAGCCCTCAAAGACTGGTTGGAGCACAACAACCCTGAGTGTAAACTATTCATCAGCGACCCTTACAAAGGATACAATGATGACCTGAGTAATATCGACATTGCTTTCTTGCAAATCCATGTACCCACCGAGGATGATGGTACACAGGATTTGACCCTCATGAAGGAACTGATAACAAACCTTCCTGATGTACCTGTTTTTGTTCGCACAACTATTCTTCCTGGCACAAGTGACCGTCTTTCTAAGGAGACTGGCCATAAAGTACACTATATGCCAGAGTTCCTCACCGAACGTACACATATCGAGGACTTTAAGAAGCAGACCATGGTGTTCACTGGAGCACACGAACTTCTTACCAAGATTTTCGTTGGTAAGAAGTTTACAGTCATGACTCCTTTGGAGGCAGAGCTGACCAAATACATGCACAATGTGTTCGGTGCCTATAAGGTGACCTACTTCAATGCTTGCCGTGAATACTGCGAGCAGATGGGTGCCGACTGGCGCAAGGTGCATACAGGCGTACTGCTCTCTGGCTATATCAACGACACCCATACCTATGTTCCAGGTCCTGACGGTAAGTTCGGTTATGGTGGTAAGTGCTTCCCTAAGGATGTCAACGCCTTTGCCAAGATGACTGAGGGCACACCTCTTGGAACCCTGTTGGAGCACCTCCATGAACTGAATGTTCATTTCCGTGGAGTAGAGGAGCATATTTAACATTATGAAATCCTCATATTTTTGAGGATGATAAAATGAATTAAAAACCATTTAATGTCTAGCAATATATCAAATAATAAGCTGGTTTTAAAGAACACTATTTATTTGTATATTAGGATGCTTTTAACAATGGCGGTGTCCTTATATACGTCGCGAGTAGTGTTAGATGTGTTGGGAGTTAGTGACTACGGTATTTTCAATGTTATCGCTGGTATCATTGTACTCATATCGATGTTAAATACTTCTATGTCTGCTGCAACACAACGGTTTATTACTTTTGAGTTAGGACAGCAAAACGAGAAACGAGTATCTGACACATTTAGTATGAGCATGACAGCTCATTTCATTATTTGCATCATAATTCTTATCCTTGGGGAAACAATTGGTCTATATTATGTGGATAATTATTTGAACGTCCCAGTGGAAAGGCATAATGCGGCTCTATGGGTTTATCAAATCTCGTTGGCTACAATTATTGTGAATATAGTCAGAATCCCATACAACGCATCAGTGATTGCTTATGAAAAAATGAACTTCTACGCTTGGATTAGTATAATAGAGACGATTCTGCGACTTGTAATTGTTTTTATCTTGGCAATAGGCGATTTTGATAAATTAATTCTTTATTCTTTCTTAATATTTGTTACGGCTGTTGTTTGCTCAATAATATACAAGATTTATTGTCAGCGTAAATTTACAACCTGCAACTATTATTGGGTAATGGATAAGTCTTACTTTAAGAAAATCATGGGTTTCTTTGGATGGAATTTCGTTGGAGGTATTGCCACAACAGGAACACATCAGGTTGGAAATTTGATTTTAAATGGCTTCTGCGGTACTGTTGCAAATGCTGCATATGGCGTGGCCACTCAAGTCAACTCTGCTATATGTGGATTTACGAACAATTTCCAAATGGCTTACACGCCACAGATAGTTAAGCTATATTCTCAGAATTTGAAAGAAGAATTGTTTCGGTTGATGAACAGGTCTGCGTTACTGTCTTATTATTTGCTTTTCATTTTGGCAATGCCTCTTTTCTTAAATATTGACCTTGTGCTTGATATCTGGCTTAAGGATGTACCACCATATGCCGGAATTTTCTGTCAATGGCTTATCATTTACAATCTTATTGATTCCGTCCAAGCTCCTTTATGGAAGGTTATAACTGCGACAGGCAATATCAGGAGTTATGAGATTTGGTTAAATATAGTATTGATACTGAATATTCCATTATCCTATATATGCCTAAAGTATGGTATGGCTCCTTATATAGTTGTGATTATAAGTACTGGGCTAAACCTTGTTACAGCTTTATTCCGTGTTATACATGTAAAGATTCAGGTTTCATATCCTATATCATTTTATGCAAAAGAGGTTGTGTTAAGAGTGTTCCTCGTTTCAGGAATATACATGTCTCTGTGGTACATATCAACTTTTTTGTTTGAAGTGAATAATCTTCTGTCATTTGTAATCTTCTTTGGAATATCTGTGATAATCAATATATTGACAATCTATTTAGTCGGTTTGAATCCGGTAGATCGAAAACTAGTAGTACGTTTATTTAATGAAAAAATTCTTAGAAGAGCTTGATAATATTGAGAATTCTGAAATAAATTAATATATGAAGATGAATAGAATAAAACATTGGTTTTCTCTTTTATTTCAGCCAAGGAAATTGACAGATGCTTTCATTATGAAATTTCCACGTCTGATAAGTGATAAGACCTACATTGAATGTGCGTGGAGGAAAAAGATGAATTACCCACTGAACTTGAAAAATCCAAGAACGTTTAATGAAAAACTACAATGGATTAAGCTTTATGATAGGAGGCCGATATACACAACCATGGTAGATAAATATGCCGTAAAAGAATATGTCGCAAACTGTATAGGTGATGAGTATGTTATCCCCACAATAGGTGTATGGGATAAGCCCGAGGAAATTGATTGGAAGTCACTGCCTAATCAATTCGTGCTTAAATGTACTCATGATAGTGGAGGCTTAGTAATCTGCCGTGATAAATCAAAGTTGGATATAGATAGTGCGAAGGAAAAGTTACGCAAAAGTCTAAATGCTAACTATTATCTTGCTGGAAGAGAATGGCCATATAAAAATGTACCTCACCGTATTATTGCAGAAAAATATATGGAGGATGAATATGGTGAATTAAGAGACTATAAATTTTTCTGTTTTGGAGGGAAAGTAAAGGCTCTGTTCATAGCTTCTGAAAGACAGACAAGGGAGGAACCTTTTTTTGATTTCTTTGATGAGGACTTCAATCATCTTGATATGCGGCACGGACATCCCAATGCCCCCGTACCACCAAAGAAACCGCATAATTTTGAGTTGATGAAGCAATTGGCCGAAAAAATGTCTTCAGGTTATCCAGAGCTACGTGTTGACTTTTATGATGTAAATGGAAAGGTTTATTTTGGCGAGTTGACTTTGTTCCATCATAACGGAACAGTAAACTTTGATCCTCAGGAATGGGATTATAAACTTGGAGAGTATATAAACTTGCCTCTAAAGCGAAATTGAATCTAAATGTTCTCAAAGAGTGTAACCTATCTTAGGTTTGTAATGGCCTTCATGGTTGTTCATATTCATGCCCCCTTTCTATTGCAGGAAGGGGCAGTATGGAGTAATAATTTGAGCTGTACGTTGTGGATAATCACTTCTAGAGTGATTTGTCAGCTGGCAGTGCCGACTTTCTTCCTTATTTCTGGCTATTATTTCTTCACAAACTTAGAAAATTGGGATTGGAAGAAGTATGTGGAAAAACTTAAGAAACGTTCTAAAACAGTGCTCTTGCCATACCTTATATGGAATACGTTGTTCATTATTCCTTCGATAATTCTTGTTATTGCAGGTGTTTTTGATTTGGAGTACATGTGCGATAGTTTTGCTAAAAGAGGATGGCTTAGGATATTTTGGGATTCTAATAATAATGGAGTTGTACAGATTCCTAATGTTTTAGGTGTTAATATGGGGGCTGGTTATCCCCAGGACGGCCCACTATGGTTTATCCGAGATTTGATGGTGATGTTTACCTTATCACCCTTTATTTATTGGATTTTGAAAAAAAGTGGTGTTTACGGCTTGATTGTGGGGGGGGCATTTTATGTATTCAATATTTGGCTTCCGTTTTCAGGGTTTTCCTCTACAAGTATGTTTTTCTTTATGACAGGTGCTTGGCTTATGATGGAGAAAAAGGAACCAATCGTAGAATTTGAGAAGATAAAAAAGATGGCAATTATAGGCACGTCGGTACTTCTTATTTCAACCACATTTCTATACAATTACAATGCGACCTATTATGATATAAGTATGCGGATGTTTAGGATTTTTGCTATTCCATTGGTGTTCTTAATAATAGCACGAATGCTAGAAGATGAAACAATAAAAATATATAGGACCTTGTCAGGTTGTGGCTTCTTTATTTTTGCAGCTCACAACTATTTTTCATTTCGGGCAGTAGATTACCTTTTTGGGGTTTTACATTTTGGATTCTTAAATCAAATGCCGTTTATTAAATATCTATCGGTAGCGTCGTTGTCAATTATTATGCTAATAACATTGAAGTTGTTGATTGATAAATATCTGCCAAAACTATCAAATATACTCAATGGATACAGGTAAACAATTGATAAGCGTTCTTATGAGCGTTTATAACGAGGATATTTCATTCTTGAAAGAATCAATAGAAAGTATCCTATGCCAAACATATAAGAATTTTGAGTTTATCATTGTTTGTGATAATCCAAGCAATGAAAGAATCGTTAATCAGCTGAAAGAATATGCAAGGAGCGATAATAGGATTATAGTTCATTTAAACAGCCAAAACATAGGCCTCACAAAATCATTAAACGTAGGGCTAAGAATTTGTAAAGGTAAATATGTCGCTCGTATGGATGCTGACGATGTCGCACTCCCCAACAGATTGCTGAGACAAGTAGAATTCCTTGAAAAAAACAATTCAATTGTGGCCTGTAGTTCGTCAGTCAGGTTAATTGACGCACATGGAAATATTATTGGAGAAAGACATTTATCTTGCAGTAGCAAAAAGATAGCAGTTGAGGGCTTATTTTCGTCTCAACTTATTCACCCAGCTTCTATGATTCGCAGAATAGTTGATGGGAAAGTAATTAGTTATGATGAGACTCTAAGATACGCTCAGGACTTCGGTCTTTGGTCATCGTTGCCTATAGGAACATTGACTAATCTCAACGAAATATTATTATTATATAGAACAACGGTAACCCAAATCACATCTTTGAGACGTGATGAACAAATAGCCTGTGCGAGAGCTGTGCAATTAAGGAATATTGAAAGAAATGGACTCCTACTATGCGACAATGAAAAGGAAGTGTTTGATTTTCTCATTAATGGAAATGACAACTTAACAGTTACTCAAGAAAGTATAAAGATACTAATTTACAGAATAATGGATGTTTTCAAAGGGAAGGTGGATAAAAGGTTATTATTTAACTATCTAGCACTGAGGTATATGTCGTGTCTTTATTGCAGGGGTGTAGGTTTTATAAAGCTAATGAGATATCTGCGTGAATTTTCAGGAAGAGAGAAAGTAGTACCTTTTAAACCTGCCTTATATGTCCTTTTCTTAATTTGGAATAGATAAAACCTATGAGAATCGCTCTGATTAACTCCGTTTTAATAGGATCAACTGGTCGAATAATGTTGATGACTGCAGAAAAGGCACAACAGAAAGGACATGATGTAATGGTAATAGCACCAAAAAGCCATACAAACATGAAGCCTGTTAAACCTGAAGCGTATTTATTTGGTCATGTAATAACGCGTAATATAGGGACTCAGCTAGCCTATTATACAGGGTATAGCGGGTGTTTCAATTATTGTGATACGTGTGCTTTATTAAAGCATTTGAAGGCATTTAAACCTGATATAATTCATCTTCATAATCTTCATTCCGAATATATTAATCTCCGACTTCTTTTCAATTATATCAAGAAAGCGAATATTGCCGTTGTTTGGACTCTACATGACTGTTGGTCATTTACGGGTGGGTGTGCGCATTTTGTAATGGAAAAATGTAATAAATGGCAGACTCATTGTTATGGTTGTAAGATTCATCGTCAATATCCAGGGAGCTATTTCGATAATTCGCAAAGAATGTGGGGCTTAAAGAGGGAATGGTTTACGGGCGTAAATAATATGACAATAGTTACACCATCTATGTGGCTAATGAGTTTAGTTTACCAATCTTTTCTTAAAAATTATCCTGTAAGGGTGATTAATAATGGGATTAATTTGGATGTATTTAAACCAAGTAAGAGTGATTTCCGTAAACGATATGACTTGATAAACAAGAAAATAGTGTTGGGCGTTTCATTTGGTTGGGGTTTACGTAAGGGGCTTGATGTAATGATAAAGTTGTCTGATGTATTGCCTGAAAATTACAAAATTGTGATGGTAGGAACCAATGAGAATATAGACAAACAAGTGCCGTCCAATGTTCTTTCTATACACCGCACTGACAGCCAACAAGAGTTATGTGAAATATATTCTATCGCAGATGTTTTCGCCAACCCAACTCGGGAAGATACTTTCCCAACGGTTAACTTAGAGGCTTTAGCGTGTGGTACCCCTGTGGTAACATTTGCCACAGGAGGTAGTCCGGAATGTATTGATGAGACCTGTGGTATAGTTGTTCCGATAGATGATATCGAGGCCATGCGCAGGGCTGTTATCCATGTCTGTGAGGATGTTCCTTTCAGCAGGGATGCTTGTTTGGATAGAGCAAAAAAGTTTGACCAACATGTTATGTATGATCAATATGTAGATATGTATGAAGAGGTCGGAAAGCGAAATACTTCAAGGTGGTAAGTATAATTCTTTCCTATAAACATCGCGATTCTATTTAAAATATAGTTTGAAGAAAACTAAGAAGAAATGAAGGAAAATATATTATTACTCTGTTCTGATTACGCTTCATCATCGCATGCTAACAGTATCTGTGTTCAGAATCTGGCTGAAGAATTTGTTAGAGAAGGTCACAAAGTATGGGTGATGTCATGGGCAGAAAGTATGGAGAAAAGGGAGTTTTCTCATAACAGGGTAAACATAATAGAGAGAAAAAGGAATTTGTTTTCAAGGGTTATCTGTTTTTTTAATGATAAAGAAGGACTGTTGTGGAGCTTTCTTTTTAAGTTGATTCAGTTGTTACGTTTTGCTTACACTTATCCTTTTTATCCTAATGTTGCTCCGATGGATTCGTGGAGGCTTGAGCGATCTGCAGCAAGATTGATAAGAGAAAAGTGGATAACCACAGTTGTTGCAACGTATCGTCCTTATGAGACTATAGAGGCTGCTATTGAGTTGAAGAAACACTTTGGCGAAAAAATATGGGTAACAACCTATCACTTAGACTTGCTAACAAGTCCAGATAACACTTCAGCCTTTATTTTGAAGGCTAAAAATAGGCAGCACGATAAGGCACTTCGTAAAGAGCTTAAAATGGTTGATAGGATTTTACTGCCTAATTCAGCCCCCATGTGTGACAACAGTAAGGTAAGATATGTTGATTTTCCTGTATTTGTTTGTAATAAGGAAGAATACTTGCCTGCCGTTAGTTTTGATAACACTAAAATCAATATCTCATACGTAGGGTCTCTTGATATTGTAAACAGAAACCCTGAGAAGTTTTTTTCAATACTATCGGATGTTCCTCTTGTGGAGGGGCGCGAAGTTATTCTACATATATGGGGTAAACTTTCTGATAATGAAGTTAAGAATATGATAGATAGTTCTCCTAAAGTTATTTATCATGGAATGGCACGGTCAGAAGAGGTTTCAGGAATATTATCAGCAAGTGATTTCCTTCTTAATGTAGGGAACGGAGTTACTTATAAAATGATACCAAGTAAAATTTTTCAGTATTTTGCATCTGCTAAGCCAATTATTAATCTTGTTCGGCACAAAGATGATGCGTCTTTGCCATATTTTAAGAAATACGGATACAGTTTACCATTATATTTAACTGATGATATAAATGAGGCAGATTTAGTAGCAACGATTATAGTTTTTATTAATAGGTATTATAAGATAAAGTTATCAATACCTCCTTCTCTTTTTGAAGAGAGCTCACCTTCTTTTATATGTAAACAAATAGTTCGTTAAGAAAGTATGATTAATTACTTAAAGAAAATAGAAATAGGAACTTTTGCATCTTTGCTGATGATATTATTTTTATCAGCAGGCTTCCTAGTGTTAAATGATTATATTTCGAGTGAAGCAACAATAGTAATGTGGTTTGTTGTTCTGTTGTATCTTGTAAAAAGTGTAAAAATTAATAATATATATGTGGTACCAGCAATAACTATAATATTGTGGTTTGTACTAGCAAGTTTGATAAATGGCGATTCTTTCTATGGCGTTTTAGGATGCGTTTTTGGATTTGTTGTATCCCTTGCATTTGTTTCTACAAGAAATTATGTAGACTTCCAATCCTCTTATATAGAGGTGATGAAGATCTTATGTGTTGTTTCACTTGTTGGTTTTTTCAGTCTTACATTCTTTACATTTGTTGGGCAGAGTTTGAATTCGTTTGTAAGTCATACCCCGGGTGGTAGCCCGTTTTTTAATTTTTATTTTTTTATTTACAAACCACTTGTTCCTAGAAATACTGGAATGTTTTGGGAACCTGGGGCGTTTCAGATATTTATAAATATTGCACTATTATTAGAGACATTAAAACCAAAACCAAGCACGAGGAATATAGCGATTTTTCTCGTGACCATTATAACCACTTTTTCAACAACTGGCTATATAGCTGTATTTTTGATATTTATTTTAATACTTCTCAATAGAAGTAAAGAATTGAAAAATGCAAGAAAAATATTTATGTGGATAGCACCTGTATTGTTAGGGCTGTATATATTTAATTCTGATTTTTTAAACGACACTTCCAGTTATTCAACATTTGGTAAGATAAATAGTTTTATTGAGGCTGAAGAATGGAAAAGCCAAGGCTCAGAAACATCAGGAAGTATCCGTTATTATGGTTTTATTAAAACCTTGGAGGCTTTTTTTGAATCCCCCCTAATTGGTTTGGGTGGTAAAGGCCTAGAACAACATAATTTGGCTTATACATATGGTATGAATACATGTACTTTCGCAAATTGGTTTGGAAAGTATGGCATAGTCTATGGATTGGTAATGCTTATTGGTTTTATACGTCTTTCGGCTTTACTTGGTCATAATAAAGGTGTTTTTGCTCAATTTCTGATATTTATTTTCTTTTTCATCATTACTGCTTCAGAAGCCTTAAGCGAAAGTCCTCTTTTGAATATGTTATGCCTTTATGGCTATAATAGCAAACAATTAGTGAAATACTTTAATATAAGTATTAATCAATCGCATAAGAATTAAAGTAAAAGGGTTCATTTTAATTTATATGAAAAATATATTGCTTTTAACAAATATCTACCCAACAGAGGATCCTAAATATCCGGGGACGAAGATATGTCATTTCTTTACTAAGGAGTGGCAAAAGGCTGGCTATAATGTGCGTGTAGTGCATTATGAGTCGTGTTTCCCATCGATATACTATAAAGTGGGTGGTCTCATCAAAGAGAAGATTATGGCTCGGACGGGTAGTCTGGTAGATATGACTATTCCACGCGAGTCAACATCATACTACGTAGATGGGATAAAAGTGCTGAGAGTGCCATTGAAGAAATTTGTGCTACACGGGAGCGTACCGAAGAGAAGTGTAGAAAAGGGATATAGGGCGACTGTGAATTTTCTGCAGGAAGAGAATTTCGTTCCAGATGTCATAACGGCTCATTTCTTCTTTCCACAGGCAGAATTCTTGCACAAGTTGAAGCAGCAATATCCGAATGCAAGGACATGTATGGTGATGCACTCAAACGGTGAAAGTATCCCTCATTATTATAAAAAAGGACACGAGGAGTTGATGAATTCCATTGATGTTTGGGGCTTCCGTTCCAAGTCGTTCAGGGAGCAGTTTGAGGCTCTGTACGGCGAGAAGAAGAAGGAGTTCCTTTGCTATTCTGGTATTCCAGCTAATTATATTCAACCCGCGCAGAAAGTTTTTAGCAAGGGCGTGCATCGATTTGTATTCCTTGGAAGTTTGTATAAGTTGAAAAATGTGAATGTCACCTTGCAGGCTTTGTCGAAAGTGTATCAGAATGAGAACTACACTTTTGATGTTATTGGTGATGGGGCTGAATTGGATAACTTGAAAACGGAGGTTAAGGAGTTGCACCAAGAAAAGAATGTGACCTTTCATGGACGGCAACCTCGTGACAAGGCACAGGATATAATGGCGGATGCAGACTGCTTTGTGATGGTCAGTACGCGTGAGGCATACGGTTTGGTCTATTTAGAAGCGATGGCCAAAGGTCTCATTCCTGTTGCTACAACAGGCCAAGGCTTTGACGGTATCATCGTGAATGGTGAGAACGGCTTCTTGTGTGAGGCTGAAAATGTGAATGCTTTGGCAGCAGTACTCGAACAAATCAAAACTATGCCTGAAGAGGAACTGAAGAGAATTTCAAGAAATGCATTTGAAACGGCAAAGGAACTGACAGATGAAAAGGCTGCAGAAAAATATATTAAATCGATTATAATAGATTTGCAAAATGATTCACCAATTATCTGATTGTAAAAATCCCAATATCCCTGCATCTACCAATATTTGGCAGTTCTGCGTTATATTTCCAAATTGCAAAATAGGAGAGAATTGTAATATTTGCTCTCATTGCCTCATTGAGAACGATGTGGTCATTGGTAATAATGTTACTGTGAAGTGTGGTGTTCAAATTTGGGATGGCATTACGTTGGAAGACAATGTGATGATAGGATCCAACGTGACATTCACAAATGACATGTACCCAAGATCTAAGAACAAGGACTGGACTTTGCTTAAAACAAGGGTCTGCAAGGGCGCAACTATTGGAGCAGGATGTGTTGTACTTCCAGGTATTACCATTGGTGAAGGTGCTTTTGTGGCTGCTGGTTCAGTTGTTACTAAGGATGTGCCTGCTGGTGAATTGTGGTTGGGAAATCCTGCAAGATTCTATCGTAAGGTTGACTTTTAGGAGCGCTAAATCGTTCTTGTTGCCATTAGGATATCTTTTGTCTTGTCTGCCAAGAACAGCGGTATGTTGATGAGTGTGCCATCTTGCTTCATATTAAGCATAGAATAGCGAATACGAAGATGCGGCGCGAAGGTTTTCGTATATTGACTGAGGCTCTTTCCGGTGACACTGATACCCGATTTCACTTCTATGGGCAGGATTTCGTTCTCCCATTGGAGCAGAAACTCCAGTTCGGCCGTGTTGCCCGATGACCAATAGTGCTGTTCCTTACCAAACTGCATGACAAGGCTCTGCAGCACATAGTTCTCAGCCAGTGCACCCTTGAACTCCTTAAACTGCTCAGTAGGGGTGAAATAGAAACTTCCACTCATGCCGGCCAGGCAGCGCAAGATGCCAATGTCAACAGCATAAATTTTGAAAACGCCCAAGTCCTCGTATGCCTTCAATGGGAGTCGGGACTCCTTGCAAAGGCTGACCTTATAAACCAGTCCTGCATTCTGGAGCCATATCAGTGCGTCCTCATATTCACGTGCCCGTGCCCCAGGTCTTACCAGCTGATAGATAAACTTGCGATTCTCTTTAGCCAACTGCGAGGGAAGCGACTGCCAGACATGGCCTGCCTTGTTGGCAAGCGCAGGAGTTGTATGCTTTACGAAGTCGAGCCGGTAATCCTTCAATATGTTGGAAAGCTTGGTCTCTACGCCTTGCATGTCGCCACTCAGCATGGCCGTGGCTACTTCGGGCATTCCGCCACAGACGCGGTAGGCATTAAATACCTCGCTCAGACGGTCGAAGAAGATTTGTGGAAGGGGCTGTGGCTCCAGAACAGATGCGTAATAGCTGTAGAGACGTTCGTCTTTAGCTTTCAGAAACTCAGAGAACGAGAGCGGAAACATGTCGAGATGGTCAACTTTGCCTACAGGAAAAGAGAAATCGCGATGGCCGATGGTCAGTCCGAGCAGGGAGCCTGCGGCTGCAACAGCATACTCTGGAGCTTTCTCACAGAAGTATTTCAGAGATGCGAGTGCTTCGGGGCACTCCTGAATCTCATCAAGTATAACCAATGTGCTACCCGGACTGATAACTGCATCGGAAAGGAACTGCAACTGCTCGATGATGCGTCGTGGGTCTTTGGTGGTCTTGAAAATGTCGCCAATATGATTGTCTTCATCGAGACTGAAATAGGCGCAATGCTCAAATGCTGTCTCGCCGAAATGTTTGAGTATCCACGTCTTTCCTATTTGGCGTGCGCCAAACAGCAACAACGGCTTGCGGTCGATACGGTTTTTCCACTCGTTCAGCTGATGGATGATGGATCGTTCTATAGTCATACTTGTGAGGATTATGTGAAGTATTTCACGTTTTTGATATTTGTTTTGTGCAAAAATACACAAAAATAACAGGAAACAATACAAAACATTATTTTTTATAAGGTTATTTAACAAATCATGAATATACCATTTTTGTCATTAAAGGATGTGACTGCTCTGCATGGAGCTGAGATTAACGAGGCTGTAACCCGTGTCGTAAATGGAGGTTGGTACCTTCAGGGAAAAGTGAATGAGAGGTTCGAGGAGAACTACTCGAAGTTTATTGGTACTAAATATACCATTGGATGTGCTAATGGTCTGGATGCGTTAATCTGGATATTTCGTGCATACATCGAAATGGGCATAATGCAGCCAGGTGATGAGGTGATTGTACCGGCAAACACCTATATCGCTACCATCTTGGGTATTACAGAAAATGGACTTGTTCCTGTACTTTGTGAGCCCAAGCCCAATACGTTGGAGATAGACGATGACCTGATTGAAGGTCTGATTACTCCCAAGACTAAGGCCATTGCTATTGTGCATCTCTATGGTCGCATTGCTTATACAGAAAAGATAGGTGAGCTTTGCAAGAAGTATAACCTGAAGCTTGTGGAGGACTGTGCTCAGAGTCATGGCTGTAAGTTCACTGATGATAGAGTGACAGGCTCTATCGGAGATGCCGCTGGCCATAGTTTCTATCCAGGCAAGAACCTCGGTGCACTAGGTGATGGTGGTGCAGTGACAACCAATGACCCAGAGCTGGCTGCTGCTGTACGTGCCTTGGCCAACTATGGCAGTCAGAAGAAGTATGTATTTAAGTATGCAGGTCGTAACAGTCGCTTGGATGAAATTCAGGCTGCAGTACTTGATGTCAAACTGAAGTATTTGGTGGAGGATAATCAGCATCGTAAGGAGGTGGCTCATTATTACTATGAGCATATCAACAACCCGCTGATTACATTGCCTGACTTGTTGCCTGACGAGCAGAACGCATACCATCTGTTCCCAATTATTGTGAGAGGTAAAGAAAACCGTGATAGGCTACATGACTATCTCGATGAGAATGGCGTAGGCACTGTCTGCCATTATCCTATAGCACCACATAAGCAGGAGTGTTATTCTAAGGAGGCATGGAATATACCTCAGTTGAGCCTGCCTATTACTGAACGTTTGGCTGATGAGGAATTGAGTTTGCCTATAGGACCGACAATTACAATAAAAGAAGTTGAAGAAGTTGTTCGCTTAATCAATGCATTCTGAAAAGAAAAAGTGTATCTGGATAGTAAACTATTACACATCCAGCCCAGAAGTAACCAGCAATCCCAGGTATCCTGAGTTTGCCTCTGCCTTTATGAAGGCAGGTTATGATGTTATTACCTTTAATGCGGATACAAATGAAGGTATTAACTTCGAAGGCAAATTCAAGGATGTTTGGTATGGTGAACACCATTTTGTTCATGTAAAGTCACCTAAATATGTAGGAAATGGGTTGAGACGAATGATTAGTATATTTTGCTTTGCTATGCGCTTATACTTCAATAGGAAGAAATTCACGAAGCCTGACATTATCTTGCACAACCTGCATACACCGTTTGACTATCCTGTTTGTTGGATTGCAAAAAAGTTGCACGCAAAATACATCGCAGAAACTTGGGATATGTGGCCTGAGGACTTTGTGACCTTTGGCTTCCTGTCCGAAAAAAGTCTCGCCATGAAGTTTGCTTATTGGGCAGAACGAAAGCTGTATGAGCGGGCTGACAAGGTTATCTTTACACTGGAAGGCGGCTTGGACTATATCAAAAGAAAAGGCTGGACAATAGAGCAGGGTGGTAAGGTCGATCCTGCAAAAGTACACTATATCAATAATGGTGTCAATCTGGATGTCTTTGAGTATAATAAGAAAACGCATGTCCGAGGAGACAAAGATTTGACAGAGCCTGGAACCTATAAGATTATCTATATGGGCGCTATCCATTTAGTTAATCATGTGAGGGAAGTTGTTGATGCGGCAGCCCTTTTGCAAAGCAACCCTAAATATAGGTTCTTTATCTATGGCGATGGTAGCGATCGCGATGAGTTGGAACAATATGTGAAGAACAACCATATAACGAACGTCGTCTTTAAAGAGAAGAGAATACCATTCAAAGAAGTGGCATGGGTAGTGTCACAAGCGACAGTAAACCTAATGAACTACCAGAAGAAGTTTGGTATTCATGGTGTCAGTTCTGGAAAGATGTTCCAATATTTTGCTGCAGGTAAACCTATTTGCTGCAATGTTAAGCTCAACTATTCTGAGATAAGCAGGAATAACATAGGTATAGACCGAGATTTGGAAACACCTGAACAATATGCTACCGCCATTAGGGAATTAGCAGAGTTACCAGCTGCGGAATATGAGGCCATGTGTCAGCGTGTCCGTGAAACCGCAAAACGCTTTGATTACAGGGCTTTAGCTGCTGAAGAATTGAAGGTGATAGAGTCTTAATGGAGAATCCTCAAAACAGAATAATAATTACTTATGTATAGATATTTTTTTAAGAGACTCTTTAGTCTCTGCATAGTCTTTGTGGCTATGCTATTTATATGGTGGATAATTGCTATCATTGCCATTTGGCTGCACTTTGCCAATAAAGGTGCAGGCGCATTCTTCTACCAGAAAAGAGCTGGTGTCAATGGAAAAATCTTCAAGGTGATGAAGTTCAAGTCAATGACGGACGAGCGTGATGCTGATGGAAAGCTTCTGCCCGATACCCAACGACTGACTGCTATAGGTCGCTTTATCCGTAAGACGTCTATTGATGAATTGCCACAGTTGATAAATGTACTGAAAGGTGATATGTCCTTGGTTGGCCCTCGTCCGTTGTTGCCAGAATATACACCTTTGTATGACGAAACCCAAAGACGCAGGCTTGAAGTGAGACCAGGTATCACTGGTTGGGCGCAGGTGCATGGAAGAAACGGCTTGAAACTGAGTAAGCGTTTTGAGATGGACGTGTACTATGTTGACCATGTGAGCCTTTGGATGGATATTAAGATTCTGTGGCTTACCTTCTACGGTCTGCTTGCCACTAAGGTTGAGGTTGATAGAGGCGCACTGGAAGGTGTGGATGACCTTGGCTTTGACAAGATTGCATTTAACGAAGATCATAAATAAAAAACAACTATATGGGAAATATAGTAATTTTCGGTGCTACGGGCACCGTGGGCGTTTATACGTCACTGAAATTGAAAGAGGATGGCTATGATGTTTTGGCCGTAGGTCGGAGAAAGTCAGATAATGGTTTCTTTGCTGACTATGATATTCCTTATGCTTCCGTAGATGTTGTCAACAAGGAGGCTTTTGATGTGTTGCCCCAGAGTGATGTGGATTGTGTGATTCATTATGCCGGTGCTATGCCTGCAAGAATGAAGGGATACAACCCGCAGGAGTATATTGATACCATTATTACTGGCACTCTGAATGTGCTGGAGTATACCCGCAAAGCTGGTGCAAAGAAGATTGTGTTTACACAGTCGATTTCTGACTGTTTCTGGATGGTGAAAGATGCAACACCTATTCCTGCTGACATTTGGAGGAAGTTCCCTTTGAACAATGACCATTCGGTGTATGTAATAGCTAAGAATGCAGCTGTTGACCTGATTGAGCATTATTTCCACAAATTTGGTATTAAGAGGTTTATCCTTCGACTGCCTACCATCTATCTGTATCATCCGAATCCGAACTATTATGTGAATGGTGAGAAACGAGAGATGTGGTATAGGATTTTCATTGATAAGGCAATCGCTGGTGAGCCGATTGAAATTTGGGGTGATGCCTCAAAGGTAAAAGAAATAGTTTATGTAAGAGATTTCGCCCAGATTGTGGAATGTTGCGTGAAAGCAAACATCGATGGTGGTTTCTACAATGTAGGTGAGGAGGAATGTGTATCGTTGGATGAACAAATCAAGGGGACGATTGCTGTGTTCAGCAAAGAGGGTAAAGAATCGCCTATTATATATCGTCCTGAGATGCCAGACCCCAGCGAGTTCGTATTTGATATTTCCAAGACTAAGAATGAACTTGGCTATAAACCACAGTGGACTTATCGCGAGGCTTTGAGAGATATGAAACACGAAATGGAAACCAATCCTTTTGAGAAACTTTGGGGTAAAGAAGAGGATTATAGAGACTAATATAGTTCTGAGTTTAAAGTTTAGAGTTTAGAGACAGTTTCAAGTTAATGATAAGACAAATTGATTTGGCCCATTCTGCGGAGTGGGACGATATAGTGCGCTCATTCCAAGAATGGGATGTCTATTATTTGAGTGGATACGTGAAGGCATTCCATATTCATGGTGACGGAGATCCATGTCTTTTATATTATGAAGAGAATGGACTTCGGGCGATCTATGTGTATATGCGTCGTGAAACGGCATTGGCTGGCGTGTATGATTCAGTAACGCCTTACGGATATGGCGGTGTGCTGTTCGATGGTGATACATCGGAAGAGAATCGAAAGGCATTCTGGGCCGCATATGTTGCCAAAATGAAGGAAGAGAACATTGTTGATAACTTTGTTCGCTATCATCCTGTGCTGAAGAATGCAGTTCCTATGAAAGATGTGTCAAATGTGATTGACTTGGGAAAAACTATTGCTTTTAATTTGATTTCACCCGATGTAATATGGGAGAACATTATCAGCAAGAACCGCAATATGATTCGTAAGGCGGAGAAGAACGGTATCGAGATTCGTCACGGGAAAGACTTGGAGTTGTTCAAAGACTTCCGTCGTATCTACAATGCGACGATGGATAAAGATAATGCTGAGGAGTATTACTATTTTGGGGATAAGTTCTATGAGTCTATCCATAATGACCTGCATGATAATTACGAGATGTTTTATGCAGTTTTGAATGGTGAGATTATTGCCATGAGCATAATGCTCTTTGGTAATAAACAGATGCATTATCATCTGTCTGGCTCTATGATTGAATATCGTAATTTAGCACCATCTAATTTACTACTTTACAAGGCTGCTTTGTGGGGCTGTGAGCAAGGCTTTAAAACATTCCATCTAGGTGGTGGAGTAGGTTCTGGTGAGGACAATCTCTATAAGTTCAAGGCTGCATTCAATAAGAATTCAGACTATCAATTCTCTATTGATAAGCAGGTGTTTGACCAGGAAAAATATGATGAGCTTGTTACAATAAGAGAGGCACAAGATCCGACTTTTAATAAAGAAAGTCAATATTTCCCACTATATAGAAGCTAAAGAATGGCAGAAGAACTACAGATTTCTCAACGAGGTGTTCAGATGCCAGCATCTCCTATTAGAAAATTGGCACCATTGGCATACGCAGCTGAGGACAAAGGCGTGAAGATTTATAGGCTGAATATCGGTCAGCCGGACCTTCCTACGCCTCAGAAAGCCTTGGATGTGCTGAAAACTGTGGATAGAAAGACGTTGGAATATAGTCCTTCACAGGGGTATCGCTCTTTACGCAAAGCATTGGTGAACTATTATGACCGCTATCAGATAAAGCTGGATGCAGATGAGATAATCATAACAAGTGGAGGTAGCGAAGCAGTGCTCTTCGCTTTTATGAGTTGTCTGAATCCTGGGGATGAGATTATTGTTCCTGAACCAGCATACGCTAATTATATGTCGTTTGCTATATCGGCAGGTGCAGTAATTCGAACAGTTGCGACAACGATAGAGGAGGGCTTTTGTTTACCTAAAGTTGAGAAGTTTGAGGAGCTGATTAACGAACGAACTAAAGCAATATTGATTTGCAATCCCAATAATCCGACAGGTTATCTCTATACACAGAAAGAGATGAACCAAATTCGGGATTTGGTGAAGAAATACAATCTTTACCTTTTCTCTGATGAGGTTTATCGTGAGTTCATCTATACGGGTTCGCCTTATATCTCCGCTATGCACTTAGAGGGGATAGAACAAAATGTGGTACTAATTGATTCTGTTTCGAAGCGATATTCTGAATGTGGTATTAGAATTGGTGCATTGATTACGAAGAATGAGCGCGTGAGAAAGACTGTGATGAAGTTTTGTCAGGCTCGTTTGTCACCACCTCTGATTGGTCAGTTGATTGCTGAAGCATCCATTGAAGGAACAGAAAAGTATTCGCGAGATGTATATGATGAGTATGTGGAGCGTAGAAAATGCTTGATTGATGGGGTAAACCGTATTCCTGGATGCTATACGCCAGTTCCGATGGGTGCTTTCTATACTGTAGCTCAACTGCCTGTTGATGATACAGAAAAATTCTGTGCTTGGTGTTTGAGTGAGTTTGTTTGGAAGGATGATAAAACACCCGAAGGCAAGATTGGCGAAACAATTATGATGGCACCAGCTGCTGGCTTCTATTCAACACCAGGAATGGGTATGAATCAGGTACGTTTAGCATACGTGCTAAACAAGAAAGATATACAAAGGGCTTTGTTCCTTTTGGAGAAAGCTCTTGAACAATATAATACAATGAACAAAAAAGCTTAACAAGATGAAAGGCATAGTATTAGCTGGCGGTTCAGGAACTCGCCTTTACCCTATAACAAAGGGTGTTAGCAAGCAATTGTTACCCATCTATGATAAACCGATGGTTTATTATCCTATTTCTGCTCTCATGTTGGCAGGTATTAGGGATATTCTGATTATCTCTACTCCGTATGACCTGCCAGGATTTAAGCGCTTACTTGGCGATGGTTCGGATTATGGTGTACACTTTGAATACGCAGAGCAGCCCTCACCTGATGGTTTGGCTCAGGCTTTTATCATCGGTGAGAAGTTTATCGGTAACGATTCCGCCTGCCTTGTACTTGGCGATAACATTTTCTATGGAGCAGGGTTTACTTATCTTCTGAAGAAGGCTGTTGGTGATGCCGAACAAAATGGTAAAGCTACCGTCTTTGGCTATTGGGTGAATGATCCAGAGCGCTATGGTGTTGCTGAATTTGATAAAGAAGGTAACTGTCTCTCTATTGAAGAAAAACCAACTAGCCCAAAATCTAACTATGCGGTTGTTGGCCTCTACTTCTATCCTAATAAGGTGGTTGATGTTGCCAAACATATTAAGCCTTCAGCACGTGGGGAACTAGAGATAACGACAGTTAATCAGGAGTTCCTGAATGATGGCGAGTTAAAGGTGCAAACTTTGGGTCGTGGATTTGCTTGGTTAGATACAGGAACTCACGACTCTTTGGCTGAAGCATCTACTTTCGTTGAGGTCATTGAGAAACGTCAAGGTCTGAAGGTCGCTTGTTTGGAAGGTATCGCCTACCGCAATGGCTGGATCTCAGAAGAGCGTATGCGTGAAATAGCCAAACCTATGCTGAAAAATCAGTATGGCCAGTATCTGCTGAAAGTAATTGACGAGATGAAGGAAGAGATAAACTCTGGCACATTTAGAGGATAAGTATGGCAAGTATAGAAGACGTAAGAATCATAGAGTTGCCAAAGTTTTTGGATGCCAGAGGAAATCTATCCTTTGCGGAGCAGAATAACCATATACCTTTTGAAATAAAAAGGACTTATTGGATATATGATGTACCCGGAGGTGAAGATAGAGGCGGTCATGCATTTCGTGAGAATCAGGAAGTGGTGATAGCGCTTTCTGGGGCGTTTGATGTGATTGTCGATGATGGCGTTTCTCAGAAGATGTTTAGGCTGGATAGATCGTATTATGGTCTATACATGCCGAAGGGCTTGTGGCGTACAATGGAGAACTTTTCTACAAACTCTTTTGCTCTGGAGTTCGGGTCGGTTGAATATTCTGCCGATGACTATATCCGTGAATACGATGAATTCTTAAAACTGAAGAAAGGTGGCAAAATATAGTGTATTCGATTGTACGATGGTGGAGCTGGATAAACACCATAGTGACCGTAAGGGGAACCTTACAGTGGTTCAGAATGGCACAACCTTGCCATTTGACGTGAAACGGGTGTATTATCTGTATGATGTTCCTGGAGGTGAGAGCCGTGGTTCGCATGCTCATAGAGATTTGGAACAATTAATAATTGCTGCTTCTGGTTCGTTTACTGTTACGCTTGATGATGGAAAGGCAAAGCGTTCTTTCTTCTTGAATAGACCGTATCAGGGCTTGTATGTGAAATCAGGGCTGTGGAGAGATTTGGAGGATTTCTCTTCTGGGGCTGTATGTATGGTGCTGGCTTCAGAGGTATATCAGAAGGAGGATTATATCAGGGATTATCAAGAGTTCTTGGAATTTAGAGAAGAGGAATAACTCTAATGCTCACGAAAGATGCATTTCTGACACTGGTAAGACTTGGTATAGAGACAGTAGATGTTTCTAGTGCCTATACTCAATCCTTTCGTGAATTATCACAGAAGGATTGGGATAACACTATGGCAATGGCTGACAAACAAGGCGTGTCGGCTATTGTGATGGATGGTCTGAGTCGACTGGTGGAAAAGTATGGGAAGGATGGTGTAGCCCCCAATATCGATAGCGACTGGTGGCAGATGTATGTACTGGAAGGTACAGGCGCAATGCTTCAAACAGAGCAAAGCAATAGCCAACAGCTACAAGTGATGGATAGCTTGGCATCGAAATGGGCAGAAAAAGGATGCAAAGTTATGGTTTTTAAGGGGCAGGCAAGTGCTACGATGTATCCAAAGCCTGAGCACCGAAGCCCAGGGGATATTGACTGCTATCTGTTTGAGAACTATGCCAAGGGAAATGAGATTGCTCGTGAAGTTGGGGCTGATGTAGATGAAGGTTGGTATAAACATTCTCAAATATTCTATCAAGGTGAGACATTTGAGAACCATCAGTATTTTGTTCATACAAGGGATGGAAAGCGAGGAAAGTGGTTGCAGAAAGCGCTACAAGATGAACTCTCACAGGTACCTCGGAATTTCTTACCTCTTACTTCATCTACATTACTTCCTCCAGTTCAGTGGACTGCAATGTTCCTGACCTATCATGCCTGTGCTCATTTTGTAAGTGAAGGATTAAGGTTGAAACAGTTACTCGATTGGGCAATGCTGTTGGAGAAGCACCAGAATGATGTGGACTGGAAACGGTTTTATGAGTTCTGTGAGCGATGCCATTTGAAGAGGTTCGCAGATGCAGCTACTGAAATATGTGTGAAGTTTCTTGGAGTGAAAGTTTCGAATCCTGATATTATTACGAATAGTTCATTCGCTGATAAAATACTGGATAGTGCATTATATGATGATGACTATGTATTTGGATCTGGCGAGGGCAGTTGGCATAACCGTTGGCATCTGGTAAAGAATCTTTTCCGCTACCGTTGGAAGTATGAGGATATATATGAAGAAAGTGTGTGGCGGCAATTATGGTTCTATGCCAGTGGATATTTGTTTCATACGGAATGAAAGAAGCGATTAAGTCTTATACAAACTCGTTGATAAACGATGTTCCTCATAGTACGTATGAGGGTATGTTGTCAGCGATGTGTATCGGGATTGTGCTGCTGTTGGCATGGAGAGGGCGTAGAGCAGGGAAGTATATTGCAGGGCTATTACTGGAGGAGTATTCCTTCCTGCTCTATTGCTCTACGGTAATATATAGAAAGATGCTACCGGAACAACAATTCGACTTGATGCCGTTTTGGAGTTACAGAGCTATCATGGATGGCAAGGAGCAGTATTTGGCAGAGAATATCATGAATATAGTGGTATTTGTGCCAGTGGGTATTCTGTTTGGGATAGCCATGCGTAGTCGGAATGTTTGGGTTGCGTTGTTGTTAGGAGCAGGATTGTCCGTCGGGATTGAAGTGTCGCAGTTCGTGTTTAAGAAAGGGTTTACGGAGGTTGATGATGTGATGCACAATACGCTGGGGTGTCTGATTGGGTATGGAGTATATTCTATAGGGAAGTATGTCGATGAAAGGTTTTCTAAAAGGCGTGTGGACGTTTTGTAGTTTCTTGTTTGTGCCTCAATGGGGACGTAAGCATAAAGGTCAAAATGTTTAAGGGTTTAAGAATGAAGATAACGCAAGCAATACTTGATGGTTTAACTGAACAGGCCAAGAGCAGTCCCAGATTGAGAATGAATCTAAGCTAGCTTACTTTACTCTGAAGAAATAATGGGCAGATGGTTCAGCATGTGACGGTAGTTAATGACATTGATGTCTCCTACAGTGTTTTCAAAAAGTCCTGCATAGACGATGATTTTCTTTGTGACGGGTGTCTTAATCCATTCGGAGAGCTTAGACAGATGCTTCTCGAAAGACGGGTGGTAGGTCATGGATGATTTGACTTCAATGGCCGTGATTTCACCCTCTTGTTTCAGCAGGATGTCAATTTCATTCTGGTGTGAGTCCCTGTAGAAATAGACGCCATTCAGAAGACCTCTGTTATATCGGTGTTTGATGGCTTCCATGACCACATAGTTCTCAAAGATGGCACCACGCATTTTGTCGCGTTCCAACTGACGGGAACTCTCAATGTCAAGCAGGAAACATGCCAGTCCTGGATCGTTGAAATAGAGTTTCGGACTCTTGACGAGCCGCTTGGAGATGTTCTCATAGTAAGGCGGTAAGAGGGTGACGAGATAGGAAGCCTGGAGAACGGAAAGCCAATTAGCGATGGTCTTGTTGTCGACACCTATTTGCGGAGCCAATTCGGAAGCATTGAATACTGAGCCAATGCGGGCAGCACACATCTTCATGAAGCGCATGAACTGTAATTGGTCCTTTATTTTTAACAGGTCGCGAACATCACGCTCCAGATAGGTTTTGACGTATGATGGGTAAAACAACCTTGCCTTGTTCTTCTTTGCGCAGATAGCTGGATATAGTCCATTGTAGAGAAATTCATCTAATGACAACTCGCCCATCGTAGATTCGGTTTCCTGATAGGTCATGGGTAGTAGCTCGTAAACCCCGGCTCGGCCTGGCAATGATTCGCACAGATTCTGTAACAACTCGAAATTGGAACTTCCCGTAAGCAGGAACTGGCAGTCGGGGTTGTCATCGACAATACCTTGGATGTATTCAAGCAACTGTGGGACTTTTTGGACTTCATCTATAAACATTCCTTTCGGGTGCTGATGCAGAAAGGCGACTGGATCATGTTCTGCAAATTCACGTACACTGACATCTTTCAAACTGTACTTAGGGACTTCAGGGAAGAGATGCTTGAGCAGGGTGCTTTTGCCTGACTGGCGTGGACCTGTCACGGATATAACTGAAAAGTATTTGGATGCTTCAATTATAACCTCCTCTATGGAGCGGTTTAGATATAAATTGCTATTCATTTCTTGTGCAAATTTGGAATTTGGCTCCAAAATTACACAAATTATTTGATAACCCGATATAATATGGTATAAATCATCAAAAGTTTAACAATAATAAA
>JAEEGL016503249.1_pt1 | contig 24230 bp, 26 predicted proteins | sample 9134231 | NCBI WGS metagenome assembly JAEEGL01 (sample SAMN16246548, study PRJNA631951) | gut metagenome | biome: gut microbiome; feature: rumen; material: fiber-attached | host: Bos | place: Iran: Karaj | collected 2018-10
TCGGCTTCCGAAGGCTGGCCGGCTATCGTGCTTCTTTCAACGGTGATATTTGCCGTAAGAGTCGCGTTTGCATTGTCAAAATCTCTTCCGTAAGCACGTTGAAGGGCGAAGTCATTTGCAAGTGTCCTGGTACTGCCTACGCCTATGGAACCGTAAGATGTGGAAGAACCGGATGAGAGGCTTCCGGGAGCGGATACATTGGGCATATTAACGGAGGCACCGTTTAAAGCTGTCATAACTTCCGCAAGGCTTGTCGATTCCGCAAGCTTAAAATCAAAAGATATGGGTGCATTGTTGTCGGGGCTTTTAAAGTGATAAGTCGCGTCACCGTCGAACGTTATCTCGCTTTCGCCGTTTCCGTCATTTTCCGTTCCCCAGTTTACGATCGGATAACCGCCGTTAGTGGAGATCACATTGCCGTTTTCATCGTGGATATTTGATTTGCTGCTGTCCTTAAAAGTGGCCCATGCGACATAATCGGTAGTATAGGTGTCCGAAGGATCCGACGGATTGGTTCTTTTTATGGCTATTCCGTTTTGGTTTGCAACTATCGAATAATTCTGATCTATGATATTTTTATTGGCGTTTGTGACCGTGAGAGTTCTTGTTCCGCTGACGATATCGGCAGACTGAACGGGCGACGCTCCGCTGGCTTTCACATCCCATGTTGCGGGCTGTGTAGCGCCGTCCCCGTTGATTCCTGACATTATATCATCCAGTGTTGCTTCTTCGTCCACACTGAATTCTACCGTCATTCCGTGGTGAGTGAAACGGTATAAACCCGTGCCAAAAGAAGATGTGTCTGTAACAGGCTGTCCGTTCGGCCCGATCACTTCGCTCCATTCGGCAGCAGGCTTCTGGTTTATATAAATACCGTTACCATCGGCTGTCCATTTATAGTTTCGTGTGGCCTCGCTTACAGACTGGCCTTCCTTCATCGACAGATCGACGGTTTCGCCGTCCCACAGTGAGAAACTGACGTCAAAGTCTTCGGTTGCTATTCCTGAAGAGTCGATCTTAAGCCCCTTACTTTGAAGTTCAGAGATATTGTAACGGACGTTATTGAATTCCAGCCCGCCGACTCCGCCGTTACCGCTATGGAAAACTTCCATGTCAGTCGGTGCGGATAGGATATCCGGTGTATAGGGGACATGGAAAAGCGGGATCTCGTTAAAATTGGCAACATTAAAGATACGGCGCATTTCATCTTTTAATGCGCCGACTTCTTCGTTTATGCTTTGGCGGTCTGAATCTGAAAGAGTAGCGTTGGAACCTTTTATTGAGAGCTCGGTGATCCTGTGAAGCATATCATGTACTTCGTTTAAATATCCGTCGGCCACCTGACACAAAGAAACTCCGTCCTGAACGTTGGCAGAAGCCTGGGTAAGGCCTCTTATCATTCGACGCATTTTCTCAGAAATAGCAAGCCCTGCAGCATCATCTGCCGCACGGTTGATCTTGTATCCCGAGGATAACTTTTCGGTTGATTCCTTTTTGCGGTTGCTCACGATCCCCAGCTGACGGTTTGAAAACATCGCCGGCAGGTTGTGCGCAACTATGTTGAATCTGCTCATGTTTGAATGCGTCCTTGACCGTGAAAAACTTCTATACTATTATATCGGTTAAAGCATCCATATTCATTAGATTTTATATGCGTCATATTACATAAAAAGCAACCGGTATTCGGCGCATCATTCAACTAAAACGGGATAAATGTATGGTAACTATTCTTGTAATAATTCTGTTTCTTTTGCTATATAAAAGCAGGATTGTAGTTAATGAGGATTATCTGTCTATAAGGCAGACAACTTGTGTTAACGGAGTATTTGCGCTATTTGTGTTTTTTAGACATATATGCGGTTATGTTGAGTATACTTCGCCTTGGGATATACCGATGAAAGCTGTTGACAACTGGCTGGGGCAGCTTATTGTTGTTACTTTCATTTTGTATTCCGGATTTGGAATGGCTGAGAGCCTAAAGAAAAAGACCGCTTATTTGCGGATGATTCCCTTTAACAGGATTTTTAATGTATGGCTTCAGTTCGCTATTTGTGTAACTTTATATATTGCTATAAAATTTGCTCTGGGCACGAAATTTCCTGCAAAAAAAGTGATTCTGGGGTATGTTGGCTGGGAGTCTGTAGGTAACAGCAATTGGTATATTTTCACGATAATAATGCTGTGGATTGGAACCTGGGCTGTTTTCAGCTTGTTTAAAAACAGAACAGAAGTAATTCCATACATTGCCATGGTTGTATATTCCCTTTTATATATTGTATTGATGAAAGCAGTCGGCAGACCATCGTATTGTTATAATACCGTTTTGGCATATAATATCGGAATGTTTATCTCTCTTAAAAAGTCATTTTTTGATAAGATACTCCGCGACAGCAAAAAATGGTTAATACTTACATCTATGTTTTTTATAATATTTGGTATTGTGTGCCCGCTTGCTATGAAGAATACCATAACGATGCAGGCAAATGTTTTTCTGTTTTCTGCTTTGATAGTTCTTTTTACAATGAGGGTAAAACTTGATAATCCTATGTCATATTGGCTGGGAAAGAATCTTTTCGGCATTTATATATTGCAAAGAATTCCCATGCTTATCTTTTCAAAAATTGTTTTTTTGCAGGAACATATTTATATATATACGATTGCGTGCGCTATAGCAACTTTGCTGTTGGCGTGGATTTTTGGAAAACTATACAGCATGCTGTGGGGAAAGCTAAAGGCAGTTTATATGCATAATAAAGCGTGAGAAGCGCATTAGAAAGATAAAACTGGAAACTATTGACATTTAGCAACCGGAACAAGAGTGGCTTGTTAGCAGTTTCTTGTATCGATCCGAATCTGAATCCAATTCCGGGGTCAATAACCTTTAACGTTTATTGTAATCCGCTATCCAACCCGTCAATCCGTGCGGAAGACGCTCGTCCATAGGTGTTCCGTCATCAAACATAAGATTTGCCTGGATACCGTTCATAAGACAGTGCTGTCCCATTTCAAAACCGAAATTGATGGAAGCAATTCCCTTGTCACCGTTTCGCACCCATTCGGGCGTATAAATAAAACAGTTCTTCATCTGTTTAAGCTTAGGGAGTCTCGGAACGATTTCTTTTTTGAAAGAATGAAGCTCATCTCTCTTTCCTATTGCCAGAAACAGGAACTTTCCCTTTCTGTCATACTCATCCAAAACGTTGTCTTGTGCAAGCGCTGTACCGCCCACGGGTATACAGACATCATAATCATCCATATATTGATCCATGAGCCTTAGTACAAATGTCGCTCCCGACGAATTTCCGAGAATAATGCGAGTGCCGACTCCGCTTGTAACATTCTTTATAAAGTCCAGAGAAAGCTCATGTACAATATCCAGATAAGTCTCGGACCATCCGCCCTGAACGCGACCGTCTTCGTCCCTGTATTCATTGGCCACCGGAATCAGTATATATGCACCGCCCATAGTCTTTTGATAACTGTCGGAAGCATAAAGTTCGGCGCCGGTATAATTAATGCAAATGTCTCCCTCAAGCGCGTTGCTCGTACCGTGAAAAAACATAAGAAGCGGCATATTGCCCGAATCCTCGTAGCCATATTCTCTTGGGTCATGCCAATAATACTTTATGGTAAGTCCTCCGCAGGTGAAACTGCATGTGTGAAATTTGTGAAAAAGTTCTCCAACCTTATAAGTCGGATTCTTCGAAATAAAGTCACCAGCAGGTATTTCGTCGTACCATGTTTTTTGCTTCATACAAGCTTCCTCCGTCATTCAATCGCAGTCAAAAATAGCCTTACTCTCAAGTTTCTCGCCGTATCGGGCCTTCCAGTCTCTGTGAATGTCTGAAGCATCAAATGCCTCAAGGCCTTTCTGTGAAAGGTGCAAAATTATCATGAGACTGTAGCGGTTTTCTCTCGTGCTGTTGGATTTGTGTATTTCGAGAGCATCTACGCCTTCGAGTTTTGTCACTCCCTCAAAAAGTTCCGAGATCTCGGGATATAATCTGTACAAATCACTTTTGTCTTTAAATTTTGCAATAATGTAGTGTTTCATAGTAACTTCTCCGGTGTGCTGCCCCGTGACTATTTAAAGAATACCTGAAGCGCGTGATACAAGTGCAACTGCCAGGCCTTCATATCGTGCACTCCGCCGGGGATAACGTAGAAAGCATAGTTCTCGCCTTCTTTTAACTCCGGACAGATGGGAAGGACGCGATCCATAACGTCTTTCTGATCGTTGTAAGCTATATCCTTGTCACCGTTGCCGCAGAACATATACTTAAGGTCAAGGCCCTTTTCCGTACCGTTCTTAAGTGTCGCGCAGATACGCTTAATCTCCTCATCGTGATTGCCCTTGGGACCGCAACATCCGGAGAAAGGTCCGTACCATGCAAATAGATCGAAGTTATTGTAGAATGCTGCACGATATGTAGTCATTGAACCAAGTGACAGCCCGGCAAAGGCTCTGTGACCTCTGGTCTTAACAAGGTTTTCATCCGACACGTCTGCGCACGCATATGTGGAATAGTGCTTCTCAGCTGCGGGGATCAAGTCTTTTCTTAATTCTATATGGAAGTGCTCTGTGACGTATTCTGCGTTCTCGTCAAGATCGCCGCGATAGTAAGTGGGCGTTACGATAATGCAGGGCTTAGCTATTTCTTTTGCAAAAAAATTGTCTAAGATGGTAACCGTATCGGGGAACATCTTAAACCACCAGTCCTCGGTCACTCCGCCGCCGTGCAAAAGGTAAAGAATATCGTACTTCTTTGACTTATCATATCCGTAAGGAAGATATACCCACGCACCCTTTTTAAGGGGCTTATTATTACCCTCATCGTAGGTAAACGTGTCGTATTCAAAGCGCTCTACCGTTCCCTTTTTGTCACAGTCCTTAAGCATTTCCTGTGGCATTTCGTAAATGTACTTCATCGCTTCTCCTCCTAATATATTATATGTTTTCGCCGGCCGGGATAAAGGCCTTCTTCTAAGCAAATATGATACACCTTTTTCAGCTGATTTCATACTTTCAAGTGTAGTGTTTTCTGCTTTGGCAGATTAAAGTTATGAATTTTGCATTTTATCTGCCAATCCTCCAAAACATTCCATAACCACGCATCTGTTTGTAAAGGAACTTTGATCCTCAAAATGTCAGATCTGAAAAACTAAACAACACAGCTAAAAGGCGCTTATGAACTGTTGAAAGACAGGACATAAGCGTTTTTTTGTTGACAGACAGCATAAAATATGGCAGTATGCTTATGAATGAATATTCGTTCAGTAAAAACCGGCGAAACATTTTGTATATGAGGAGACATCGTATGCCCAAAACGGAAGAGCAGTTTAAACGGATGAGAGAAGACATGAAAAGCAGGATACTGAAGATGTCTTCTTTGTATTTTGCAAAAAACGGATTCGGAGATACCAAGATCAGCGATCTGGCCAAGCATATCGGGATCGGACAGGGAACGATCTACCTGTATTTTAAATCAAAAGAAGAATTGTTTGATGAGATCAGGAAAAATGCAGACAATAAGGAAGAAATAAAGAAGATCGGGTTATTATCGCGGATGCCGATCCCTGCGAAAGTTAAGATCGATAAGATTTCCGATGAAATATGCAAAAAACTTTCCAAAGATGAAGACTTTTGTGTAAGGATAACGCTTTTGACACAGATTTTATTGGAAAGGGAAGATATGTATGCGGATGACCTGTACAAAGAACTTGCAAAGATCATAAAGCAGGGACAGAAGGAAGGAAGCGTCATAAAAGAGGACGCTGTGTATCTGGCCGATCTTTACTGGGGAAATGTGTATCTGTACGCGTTGAAGCGACTTTTTGCAAGCAGCATTAAAACGCTTAAAAAAGAGACTTTAAACAGGATCCTGGAGGTGTGATATGGCAAGAGTAGCGATAATAACAGGTGCAACGGGCGGACTCGGAAAAGAGTTCGTACGTTTTGTGAGCAACGAAAGATCCATAGATGAGATATGGGCTGTAGGAAGAAACAAAGATAAGCTTTATGAACTTAAAAAAGAGTATGCCGGCTTGGTCCCGGTCATAGCGGATATAAGCTTAGACGGGACAGATATCATCAGGAAAAAGCTTAAAGAAGAAAAGCCGGAAGTAAGGCTTCTTGTCAATAATGCGGGAGTCGCTTACATGGGATCATACGAAGAAATGGGAAGCGAAAAAGTTAAAGACTTCTGTGAGATCAACTGCACCGGAGTTGCGGTACTGATATCCGAGGTCCTCGGGTATATGCATGAAGGATCCGGGATCATAAATGTATCATCCGCATCTTCGTTTCAGCCGAACCCGTATCTGGCACTTTATTCCGCAAGTAAGGTTTTTGTTAATAATCTTTCCAGAGCACTTTTCAGGGAGTTAAAACCACGAAAGATAAACGTTACGGCAGTGTGTCCGGGATGGGTCGATACGAAGATGCTTCCCCGGGAAAGAAACGGTAAGAAGATCCGTTACACCGGCATGATAAGTGCGGAAAAAGTTGTAAATACGGCGCTTAAGGATAATCGAAACGGGAAAGATATTTCGACGCCCGGTTTCTTTTCTAAGTATTTCCGATTATATTCCAAAGTGACTCCGACAAGGCTTGTCATGTGGCAATGGGAAAAAATGATCGGAAAGTATCTGAAATAGCGGAAGTTTTTTAGGGCAGGAGTAAGGGCAAATGAAACATGAGATAATTTATGAGCGTGGCGACCTGTTTGATGTCAACATGATCGTGATCATAAAGATCGATATCTCCGGAAACGCTTCGGAAGAGAAGATCGGGTCGGCATTTGATAAGGCGGTAAGAACAAATGAGATCCTTTTAAGCAGGATTGTTATCGAAAATGACGGGCGGGCTTTCTATGTTGACAATGACTCGCCGAAATCTTCGATCCGATTCGAAGATGAAGATTTTGATCAGATCAGAAGAAGGGAAGAAAAGATCAGGTTCAAAGTTGAAGAAGGTGAGTTCATAAGAGCTTTCGCAAGGCGGATCGAAGGCCGTACATCGATCCTTTTTATGATGCATCATATGGCCGGCGACGGAATGTCACTTCAGTATTTTATCGAGGATTTTATGACATTTTTATCCGGTGAAAGCAAAGGCTTTAAGAGCATTCAAACAGCACAGACGGAGGAGAATCTGGATGCTGTCAGTAAGGGGATCATAAAATATTACAATAAGAAGTGGAACAAAAAAGTCTTTTCTTTTGAGGATCTGGATAAGGCATATGAGGCTTATTGGAAGAACATGACCACCGATATAGATATCCACATTATAGAAAAAGACGAAATGAAAAAGATCCTTGAAAGCTGTCATTCGGCCGGGGTTAAATATACGGCTTTCCTGACAGCGGAACTGATCAAAGAGGAAAAGTCGCAAACAGATATCGGATATGCCATGGATTATCGACCGGACGGGAACAGATCCATGGGCAATCAGGCTTCGGGATTTTCCGTAAGATACAAGTACAACCAAAGAAAAAGCATTATGGATAACGCGGCAGCCATTCAAAAGAAGATCGATAAAAAGATCGAAGCTCATAAGAAGGGGTCATACATATTGAGTTTTGTGGCGGGATTTGATCCTACGCTTCACGATGCGGTCAACCTTGAACATGCGGGGACTTACCATGATAAGATTTCGTTTGACCTTGCAAAACTTATGGGATATGTGGGCAAGACGAAAGATTACAGCATTACAAACCTTACGGTTGCCGATATACCTTTAAAGTACGGAGAATATGAAATAACGGAAATGATGTTTGCGGGGCCGGTAGTATCATACGGCAGAAGAATAATAAGCGTCATAACCTGTAATGATAAGACCGTCATAACAAGACACATCAGAAAAAGCACAACAAACCCCTGATATTTGCGGTTAAAAATTTCTTGTAAAGGATATATAATATAATATATAATAGCCTCATAAAGTTTCGTATTTTTTCGTAAAGGATGCAAAAATGAGAAAAGTATATGGGTTAACAGTTGTTTTGTTAATAATGTCTCTTTGGGTTTCGGGATGCGGAAATGTTTATGAGCCCGAACCTGAAGTCAAGGTCTATGATCATACGGGCAGATACGAACTTGACACAGAAAGGGGTGAGGCTGTTATAAACGATGTAAATTTTAACAGTGGTTATGATATACCCGGTATAAAAGACAACAACAGGGTATTTTATGAAATATTTGTGGGTTCTTTTTCCGATTCGAACGGTGACGGCATAGGAGACCTTCGAGGGATCATCAACAGATTTGATTATTTAAACGACGGAGATCCGGAGTCGGGATTAAGCCTCGGTGTTGAGGGTATATGGCTTTCACCGATATTTAAATCGCCCAGTTATCATAAATATGACGTTACCGATTATTATGAGATAGACGAACAGTTTGGCACGATGGAGGATCTTCGGGAGCTGGTCGATCTCTGTCATGAAAGGAATGTCAAGATCATCCTGGATCTTGTCATCAATCATACAAGCAAAGAAAACAAATGGTTTAAAGAATTCTGCAGTGCAAGAAGACATTCTGACAGTTCAAACCAATATTATGATTATTATGTGGCATCCGATACGGAAAGCCATCCGGGCAAGATATTCTACAAGATCCCTTCCGGGGATGAGTACTATGAAGGAAATTTCTCTTCCGACATGCCGGAGTTAAATTACGATAATCCGATAGTCAGAAAAGAAGTATTGAAGATCGCCGAATATTATCTTCAGGAAATAGGCGTGGATGGATTCCGCTTTGATGCAGCAAAGTATGTATACCTAAACGAGAACGACAAAAATGTCGAATTCTGGAGCTGGTATATGGAGAAAATCCGCGAGATGGATCCTTCTGTTTACTGCGTGGCCGAGGTGTGGGATTCCGATTCGGTCACAAAAGATTATGCGGTCTGCATGAATTGTTTTGACTTTACGATGGCACAGGCGGACGGAATGATATCCGCGACCGCCAAGAGAGGAGACGTCAATAAATATACGTCTTATGTGGAGCAGTATATCGATAACGTACATTCCAAAAACGAACTTACGACAATAGTTCCTTTTATTGCCAACCACGATACCGACAGGGCCGCGGGCTACATGACGCTTTCGAGCGGATATGCTAAAGTAGCGGCCAACCTTTATATATTGGGTCCGGGTTCGCCTTTTATCTATTACGGTGAGGAGATAGGCCTTAAGGGTTCAAGAGGCAGTGCGAATACCGATGCAAATCGTCGTCTTGCGATGCTCTGGGGCGACGATGATACCATCAAAAACCCTACAGGCTCGACTTTTGACAGCAACAAACAGACAAACGGTACAGTCGACGGGCAAAAGAAAGACGGAGACAGTCTGTACAATTACTATAAGAGGCTTATAATGCTCAGAAAAGCCAATCCGGAAATAGCGCTCGGAGATTACAGGGCATATAAGTTCAAAAACACAAAGTTCGGAGGTTTTGTAAGTACGTACGAAGGAAACAGCGTATCGGTATTTCATAATACCTCGGGATCCGAGATAAGTGTTGATCTTTCAGCCGTTACGGATCAAAAGTCTTTAAAGATAACCGATGTGATAGGAATGGGAGACGCCTCGCTTGACGGTGATATACTTACGGTAAGCGGACAGACAAGTGTAATATTGAGATAGCTTATTTTCTGCGGGTTATAGGAAACTGTAATCCGCAGAATATTTTTTTCGTTAATCTTATGATAATTTTATAAAAAACCACTTGCAAAACTTTACAGGACGTGATACATTTTACTCATAAAAATAGGTTTAATGTACCTTACTATCTTTATATGCTGAGCCGGGCGAACGGATTTCGCCAATGGGAGAGATCTCATTTACCTATCAAGGAAGAAAGGAGGGGCTTATGGCTAATAACGCAGTCATTAATAATATCTATAATTATTATCTTACAACGTATGCGCCTAAGACGGATACGAAGTTCGACACGCACAAGAAAAGCGAGCTGCGTGGCGTTTATAATTCCATAGTTAAAATGAATAAAGAAGACCCTCTTTTCATCGTGGACACATCGCAGTCGACGAAAGAATATGCTGTCGGTCTTAAAGAAAACGCAAGAGAATTCAGAAATACCATAGCATCTTTGGGCGGTCTGGATGATGATGAACTTCTCAATCAGAAAGCTGCATTCTCATCGAAGAGCGCAATAGCGGATGCTTATTATATAGGTGACAATGCGGATGCCGATTCCGCACCTTCGTTTGATCTGGAAGTTACTAAACTGGCTTCGACACAGACAAATATCGGTAAGATGATCCCTTCGGGAGAGTTATCCCTTCCGGACGATCTTTATTCGTTTGATATCGCCGTTAACGGACTCAATTATGAGTTCCAGTATAACGTTTATGATTCCGATACCAACTTAAGTCTTCAGCAGAAACTTTCCCGTCTTATCACAAATGCGGGAATCGGCCTTGACGCGCAGGTGATCGAAGACGGAAACGGAAACAGTGCGATAAGGATCGAATCACAGAATACCGGAAGATCGTCGAACGGTGCACATATGTTTACGGTTTCCGACAATAACACAAGTAAGAAAGCCGGCAGTGTTGATTATTTTGGCCTTGACAATATCATCAATGAATCCGGTGATGCGGAGTTTTTGATAAACGGTGAGCCCAGACATGCATCGGGTAATATATTTACCGTAGAAAAGACTTACGAGATCCACTTAAAGAATATAAGCTCCGAAGAGGGAGATTCCACAAATATAAGCTTAAAGCCCGATGTTGAATCGCTGGCCGCAAATATCACCAAGCTGATCGACGGATACAATTCCTTTGTGGATAAGGCAGATGCTTATTCCGCAGTGCATCCGAAGAGCGACAGACTGGTTCGTGAGATGAGCGCCATCGCTTCACTTCATTCCGATGAACTTATGAACCTCGGCATCGAGCTTAAAGAGGACGGCAGGATCTCACTTGATGAAGACAGGTTAAAGAGTGCTGCTGCGAGCGGTGAGCTTAAGGATAACGCCGATGCGCTTAAAGGCTTCACAAGCGCAATGCTTCGAAAGACCAACCAGGTGGGATTGAATCCCATGAATTACGCGGACAGGACGATAGTAGCGTACAAGAATCCGGGTCACAATTACGCGACACCTTATGTTACAAGCGCATATACCGGAATGATGTTTTCGAGTTATTGCTAAAAAGGTATTGAAATCAAAATAATTTCAATACCTTTTTTTATTCTCTATTTTTCATTGGTTGCACATTCGAGTGCGGCTTTTATTACTTTATCCATATCATAATATTTATATCCGCCCAGACGACCGCCGAAAATGACATTTACTTCTTTTTCCGCGAGTGCTTTGTACTTTTCGTATAAAAGAGTATTTTCTTCGTCATTGACCGGATAGTAAGGTTCCGCTCCGGGCGTCCATTCGTCCGGATATTCTTTGGTTATGTATGTTCCGTCGCCGGCTCCGAATTCGAAATGCTTATGCTCTATGATCCTGGTGTACGGGATCTCACGCTCATTGTAATTGACAACGGCAACACCCTGGAAGTTGTCTTCGTCCAGATATTCGGTCTCGAATTTGAGCGTTCTGTACTTAAGATGTCCCAAAGAGAATTTAAAGTATTCGTCGATCATGCCGGTATAAAGAAGCCTGTTCCATGAGATCCCTTTTTCAACTGCTTTCTTCAAAAAGTCTTCATAGCTTATATTAAGCATGATATCGCAGCCGGCCAGGAGCTTTTCGACTATCTGTGTATATCCGCCCTTGGGGATGCCCTGATACGGATCGTTAAAATAATTGTTATCGTATGTGAACCGGACCGGAAGCCGTTTTATGATCGAAGCGGGCAGATCCTTGCAGTCGCGGCCCCATTGTTTTTCGGTATATCCCTTTATGAGTTTTGTGTAGATATCGGTACCGACCAAAGAAAGTGCCTGCTCTTCAAGATTTTTGGGATTAAGGATGTTTAAAGCCGCCTTTTGTTCTTCGATCTTTTTCATGGCCTCATTTGGAGTCCTTATGTTCCACATTTTGCTGAAGGTATTCATGTTGAACGGAAGATTGTAAAGCTCGTCTTTATAGACTGCCATAGGAGAATTTACAAAATGATTAAACTCGGCAAATCCGTTTATGAATTCCCAGACTTCCTTATCGGATGTATGGAATATATGTGCGCCGTATTTATGTACGTTGATATTGTGCTGATTCTCCGTATATATATTTCCCGCTATATGATTTCGCTTGTCTATCACAAGGCAGCTTTTGCCTTTTTGACGCATCATATGGGCAAAGGTGGCTCCGTAGAGCCCTGCTCCGACTATAAGGTAATCGTAATTAATCATTTCGTCTCCTTTTCTTGACTCTTTCGGTCACTTTCTTTTTCTTTTTACCGCGGTGGAAAACAACGAATAACCATATGCCGAACAATGCGCCCAGCGAGTCGATCCCGACATCACCTGCCGACATATATCTGCCCGGAACAAGGTACTGGTGTATTTCATCACTGACCGCATATACAAAGACTATGGCTTCCGAAAAGATACATGCGGCCCATTTGTTTTTGACCAGATCGGTCAGAGCATATATGGTGAACCATCCGAATACCGCATATTCCGTAAAATGAGCACATTTGCGGATCAACCAGTGGATCCTGTTTATTGTTGCCTGATCCAGGCCGGTCTTTTTGATGCTTTCGACGATCTTGATCACTTCCGTAAGGATCTTTCCGCTTGCTTCTCCGGATTCTTTTGAAGGCATCGCGGAAAACAGGAAGATTATGATCATCATGATGATCATAGGTATAAATTTAAGCAAAGTCTTTTTTTTCATAAAGGTATATTAGCATAAAAGCGTCTTTTGTGCATAAAAAATCCCGGAGCGTGCAAGGTATACAAAAAGGTGGAAAACACCCTTCAAATGATGTACAATTATCGTCATGAAAAAGGGAGTTTTTGTTTTTTTAACGGCATTCTTGATGTTTACGGCCTTTGTAGCGGTTTTCCTTATATTCAATAAGGGGATCTGGATTTACTACGGAGATTTTAACGTACAGCAGATTCCGTTTTACATACATCTTCATAAGCTTATTAAAGAAGGGAACTTCTTTTACGATTTTTCCACCGATTTAGGCGGCGGTGTTATAGGCTGCTACTCGTTTTATATTCTCGGAAGCCCTTTTTTCTGGCTCACGTATCCTTTTAAAAATGAAACGGTCGTATATCTGATCCCTTGGATCAATGCGCTTAAATATGCGACAATGGCACTTTCTTCGTATCTTTGGCTTAAGCGCCACACAAAGACTGAAGCGGGTGCGTTTATGGGTGCGCTTTTATATACGTTTTCGGGATATTCGGGCGCAGTGCTCGTATACAATCATTTTCATGACGTTATGGCGTTTTTCCCGCTCTGGCTCATCGCTTTCGAAAAGCTCATGGAAGAGAAAAAATATCTTGCATATATTTTGATGACGGCTTTCATGGCAATCTTAAATTATTATTTCTTTGTCGGTGAAGCTTTGTTCTTGGTCATTTATTTCTTTGTAAGATATCACGATGTAAGAAGACTGTTGAGGGCGTTTTTAACATCAGCGGCGGGGCTTGTTCTTTCGCTTTGGTACCTGATCCCGGCAATATCGTATACGGTAGGAAATTCAAGACTTTCGGATGTGCTGCTCGGAAATGATCTTGTGGCATACAGTGAGCCCACAATGGTGCTGGGTATCATAAAGAACGTAATGCTTTTGCCCGATCTTTCGGGGCTTAACTCAATGTTTAACGAATCGTACAGCCGTGTATCGGGTGTGGGCGGCTATCTTCCGATGATCTCGGTCTCATGTGTGATCGCATATTTTCTTATATATAATAAGAAGGATCTTGCGACGGAAAAAGAAAAATGGCCGATAAGGCTCATGATCGTGTGTGCCGTCTTTGCCTTTATACCTGCACTTAATGCTCTGTTTTCGGCGCTCAACAGTGAATATTACGCACGCTGGTATTTTATGCCGATCCTGATCATGAGCCTTACGAGTGTAAGGATCCTTGAAAAGGTGCCGGACGACAAAGGTCTTAAAGTTCCTATGCTGTACGGTAATACCGCTGTGGCTGTTGCGGTTTCCTTCTTTGCCATATGTGCGGTGCTCCCGGCTAAGACCGAAGAGGGCGGGCTTACGATACTCGGAAGTCTTAAAAGCCCGGAGCAGCTTATTTTTGAACTTACATTTACCGGAGTACTCACGATCGCGTTCTTTGTCCTCATATTTGTGCTCTTCCCGAGAGTAAAGAGCATTAAGCCGGTAGTTTTGGTAATATGGATCGCAAGCTTTATGACCGGCCTTTCCATGATGATAGCCGGTGAATGCCTAGTGGAAAGAGACAGGCAGGCCAATTACATAACTCAGGGTATCAAGGGTGCCGATAACGTTGTGCTTCCCAATGAGGATATCTGGTGCAGGATCGAGACGGAGCAGGATGTGTACAATTATCCGATGATCTGGGACAGACCCACGGTCACTGCTTTTATCAGTACTGTTCCACCTTCGATAATGGATTTTTACGAAGGGCTCGGACTTACAAGAAAAGTTACGTCAAAGCTCGGCGTTACAAGAGTCGGTGCAAGAACGCTTCTTTCAAGCCGTTATCTTTTGACGGAACGCGAGACGCCGATCGAGCATATCGGGCATGTCGAAAATAAGGATGAGCTTACTTATTTTACACTGATAGGCGATACCAACGGTTTCGATATTTTTGAAAACGATTACTTTGTGCCGATGGGTTTTTCTTTTGACGAATACGTATCGGAAAGCGAATACAAAGAGAGCGACAAGGCAAGCGGTACACTTGATAAGGCGCTTATGCAGTATATCATTTTATCCGACGAAGATATCGATAAGTACGGAAAGTATATGACAAAGGGTGAGATCGAACCTTATTCTATGAGAAGATTCTCCGAAGAATGCGATAAGAGGCGGGAGAGTGCATGTACGGATTTTAAAACTTCGAAATACGGTTTTACGGCAAATGCGGATATGGCAAAAGAAAATCTTGTGTTCTTTTCCGTGCCGTATGACGAGAACTTTACAGCTTATGTGGACGGGAAAGAAGTAAGCATCGTAAAGGCGGATTTTGGTTTTATGGCTGTTTTGGTGCCCGAAGGTATACATAAGATCGAGTTTAAGTTTGACCCTTGGAAAAAAGTAAAAAAATATATTGACTAAGATTTGCTGCCATGATATATTAATCGGGCAGAGAGTGAAGAGCTCTTTTTTTGTTGCGTTTTTTATTTAAGGCCGGTTCAAGCGGCCGGAAACAGATTGAGGTGAAATTATGCGTACAAAGATTACATTGGCATGTACAGAATGCAAGCAGAGAAATTACAATACCACAAAGGAAAAGAAGAACCATCCCGATCGTATGGAGACAAAGAAGTACTGCAGATTCTGCAAGCGCCATACCTTACATAAAGAAACCAAATAATCCCGACATAGAGCAGAGGAGAATATCATGGCTGATTCCAAGAAAGAGAATAAACCCGGATTCTTCAAGACTGTTTCTTCTGAATTCAAGAAGATAGTTTGGCCGTCGAGGGAATCTGTTTTAAAGCAGTCCGTTGCGGTTACCGTTATAGCTGTTGTGCTCGGTGGATTAATTACCGTATTTGATTTTCTTATCCAGTACGGCATTAACTTCATTACACAGTAAAGAGAGGTAACGGCATGGCAGAAGCAAAATGGTATGTTGCACATACTTATTCCGGATACGAGAACAAGGTGAAAGCCAATATCGAAAAGACTATTGCAAACCGTCACCTTGAAGAAGAAATCATAGAAGTACGCGTTCCGTTGACCGACGTTGTGGAGGTTAAGGACGGAGTCAGAAAAACTTCACAGAAGAAACTCTTCCCGGGCTATGTACTCGTTAAGATGATCATGAACGACGATACATGGTATGTTGTAAGAAATACGAGAGGTGTGACCGGATTCGTAGGACCCGGAAGCAAGCCCGTACCGCTTACGGAAGCTGAGATGAAGTCTCTCGGTATCCGTATGGAGAATGTTACGGCAGATTTCAAAGAAGGAGATACCGTTGCTGTTGTCGCAGGTGTCTGGAAAGATACTGTCGGCGTCGTATCACGTATGGATTACGGCAAGCAGACAGCTACGATCAATGTCGAACTCTTTGGACGTGAGACTCCTGTCGAGATCAGTTTCGCAGAAGTCCGCGCAATGAATTGATAAGGATATTTACGGCTCAAGCCGTTAAATATAGGTAGTTGAAGTGGGAGTGCCCGGACATTCGTCCAAGACAGGGGTACGCCTTACCACATTTTTTTAGGAGGTGCCATTATGGCAAAGAAAGTAGAAGGATATATTAAGTTACAGATCGCTGCCGGAAAAGCAACACCCGCTCCCCCGGTTGGACCTGCACTTGGTCAGCACGGTGTTAACATCGTTGAGTTTACCAAGCAGTTCAATGCGAGAACCGCAGATATGGGCGATACGATCGTTCCCGTTATTATCACGGTTTATGCAGACAGAAGCTTTAGTTTCGTTACTAAGACTCCCCCTGCCGCAGTTTTATTAAAGAAGGCTTGCAACATTAAGTCAGGTTCAGGTGTTCCGAACAAGACAAAGGTTGCTACCGTTACAAAGGCTCAGCTTAAGGAAATCGCAGAGATCAAGATGAAGGACTTAAATGCAGCAAGTATCGAAGCTGCAATGAGCATGATCGCAGGTACCGCAAGAAGCATGGGTATCACAGTATCTGAATAAAGTAAACTAACAGCAGGCCGTTAAGGCTATCACAGGTGGGAGGCAGGTAACTGCCGTTGACAATGATTGTCACGCCAAGGCGTTAACCACATTAGGAGGAAATTATAAATGAAACACGGAAAGAAATATACAGAGGCAGCCAAGCTGGTTGACCGCGCTTCTTATTACGAAGCAGAAGATGCAGTTGCACTTGTTAAGAAGACAGCTACAGCAAAGTTCGATGAGACCGTAGAGTTACACATCCGTACAGGTTGCGACGGACGTCACGCAGAACAGCAGATCCGTGGCGCAGTAGTACTTCCCAACGGAACAGGTAAGACTGTAAGAGTTCTTGTATTTGCTAAAGGTCCCAAGGTAGATGAAGCTCAGGCTGCAGGCGCTGATTATGTTGGCGGCGATGAGCTCATTCCCAAGATCCAGAATGAAGGTTGGTTAGACTTCGATGTTGTTGTTGCAACTCCCGATATGATGGGTGTTGTAGGTCGTCTCGGTAAGGTGCTCGGTCCTAAAGGATTGATGCCCAACCCCAAGGCAGGCACCGTAACAATGGACGTTGCAAAGGCTATCAACGATATCAAAGCAGGTAAGATCGAGTACCGTCTTGATAAGTCCAACATCATTCATGTTCCCGTAGGAAAGGCTTCTTTCACAGAGCAGCAGTTAAGCGAGAACTTCAATGCGATCATGGATGCGATCGTTAAGGCTAAGCCCGCAGCATTAAAGGGTCAGTACATCAAGTCCCTTACAATGACCACTACAATGGGCCCCGGCGTTCGTATGTCGGTTGCAAAGTACTAAAAGAAGGTTGACACGATAATTAAAACGTGTTAATTTATACAAGGCCGAAGACAGCAGGTGGCGGGTTACCGCCGTAAGAAGAACTCGCCTGCCGAGGAACCAGTGAGTATTTATTGTATTTACTAACCCTCTGTCTTTTGGCAGAGGGTTTTTCTTATAAAACTCCTGTTCGGCATTAATTCTATAAGGAGGTAATAAAATGGCTAAGGTTGAAATCAAAGCCCCCATCGTTGCGGAAATTTCCGAGAAGATCAAAGACGCCGGTTCTATCGTAGTTGTCGATTACAGAGGACTTACGGTTGAGCAGGATACCGCTCTTCGTCGTTCACTTCGTGAAGCTAACGTTGTATACAAAGTATACAAGAACACCTTCATCAATTTCGCAATCAAGGGAACAGATTTCGAGGGATTATCGGAATACTTGGAAGGACCTACAGCGATCGCCATTTCAAAGGACGATGCTACTGCTCCCGCAAGAGTACTTGCTAAGTTTGCAAAGACAGCCGATAAGCTTGAAATCAAAGGTGGTGTCGTAGAAGGAACATTATACGACGCAAAGGGAATTGCAGAGATCGCAACGATCCCTACAAGAGACGAATTGATCTCGAAGTTGCTTGGCAGCTTACAGTCTCCTATTACAAACTTCGCTCGTGTTATGAATCAGCTTGCTGATAAGGGCGGTGCATCCGAATGTGAAGCACCCGCTGAAGAGGCAAAGGCAGAAGAAGCACCCGCTGAAGAAGTAAAGGCAGAGGAAGCACCCAAGGCAGAAGAAGCTCCCAAGGCAGAAGAGGCTCCGGCAGCAGAAGAGGCTCCGGCAGCAGAAGAAGCTAAAGAGGAAGCTTAAGTAATCAGACAATCATACTTTAAAACTGGAGGACAATAAAATGGCTAAGTTAACAGCTCAGGAACTCATTGATGCTATCAAAGAGTTATCAGTATTGGAATTAAGAGATTTAGTAAAGGCTTGCGAAGAAGAGTTCGGCGTATCCGCAGCAGCAGGCGTTGTAGTTGCAGCAGCTGCAGGTGCTGATGCAGCTCCCGCAGAAGAGAAGACAGAGTTTGACGTAGAGTTGACCGAGATCGGACCCAACAAGGTTCAGATCATCAAGATCGCTCGTGAAGCTACCGGCCTTGGCTTAAAGGAAGCAAAGGACCTTGTAGAAGCAGCTCCCAAGGTAATCAAGGAAGCAGCAGCAAAGGCAGATGCAGAAGCTTTAAAGAAGCAGCTTGAAGAAGCAGGCGCTAAGGTAACCTTAAAGTAATCTAACCTTATAGAATATAAGACCCGGATGATTGATTCATCCGGGTTTTTGTTCTTTGTTATTTAATAAAGTGTGTAAAGAGATTGCTTTTCCTGAATACAAACGGGATCCTGTAGGGAAAGTAATTTATCATTCCGTATACATATCTTGCAATGGTAAGCATGCACACGATGATAAGCAAAGCATTGGTGAATTTGGAATATTTCCGCCCAAGAAGATACCGCTGCGTGATAAAAACGATAATGAATATAAACCAGCCGAAACTTACCGGATTTAAATACCATGCGGTAGTGAAACGGAGAGTAATTATGGAAAAAAGAGCTCTTAACATTCCGCAGCCGGGACACGGAAGTCCTGTGGTCAAAAGCATCGGGCAGGAGGCGTGAAACAGTGAAATTGTTATGACATAATATATGATGTATATAACTATTCCTATCCAAAACTTCTTAAGATCGGCCCATATTCTGTTGATAACGGTTACCAGATATCTGCACATGAATAGATTATATCATAATGTAAAAAAATATTGCGGATAAAGATGAATCATGATAACCTATAAATAAGGTTAATAAAACCTTAATAATTTGGTTAGACGGGGTACCGCAAATGGACGGAAATAATTTCAATAACGATTTTAACAATCAGAATCAGCAGGCACAACAGGCACAGCCTTCATATTCGACTCAGCCTATTCCGCCTGTATACGGTCAGCAGCCGTATAACAGCGGTATCAATTACGGAATGCCGCCGCAGCCCTATCAGGACCCCAAAAATCTTGAGCCTGTTCCGATAGGCACATGGCTTGGGATAATGTTCTTATCACTTATCCCTTGTGTAAATCTGATAATGCTTTTTGTCTGGGCATTTTCCGACGGACGTGAGTCCAGAAAGAACTGGGCTAAGGCACAGCTTATATTTATGGCGATCATGATCGTTTTGGAGATAGTTGTCATGCTCTTGTTTGGCGCAGCGATCGTTTCCTTTTATCAGAATCTTTTATATATGTATATGTGATCTAAAATATGATACCCTCCGCTTTAGAACGCGGAGGGTATTTTTTGTTTTTCTATTCTTTCATCCAGCGGCCGCTTGCACCGCAGGGAAGTATGAGCCCGGTATCGGTTACCGGAAGACCGATCTCGTCGGATCTTATATGCCCTTTATGTTTTTTGCCCACAACGGTTTCAAGCATATATGTGAGCACGGCGGGCTGAAGCCCTGTCGTATAACTGTTTATAAGGAAGAAAAGCGCATCATCGCTTAAAAGCTTTTCACATAGTTCGATAAACGGGAATATGCTTTCTTCTATCTTCCAGATCTCTCCGCCCGGACCTCTTCCGTAGGAAGGAGGATCCATAATGATACCGTCGTATTTATTGCCTCTTCTTATTTCACGTTCCACAAATTTCTTGCAATCATCCACAAGCCATCTGATCTTTGCATTTTCAAGTCCGGATGAAACGGCGTTTTCTTTGGCCCAGCCCACCATACCTTTTGATGCGTCCACATGCGTGACTTCGGCACCGGACAAAGCTGCGGCTATCGTGGCACCTCCCGTATAGGCAAAAAGATTTAATATTTTTAACGGCTTATCCGGGTTTGATTCTTTTTGCTTCTTTATAATAGAAGAAAACCAATCCCAATTGACTGCCTGTTCGGGGAAAAGCCCCGTATGTTTAAAGGCAAACGGCTTTAAATGAAAATGTGCGCCGTTAATGTATTCGATTGTCCATTCATCGGGAAGATTTTTAAATTCCCATTCGCCGCCGCCTTTTGAACTTCTGTGATAATGCCCGTTAAAGTTTTTCCAGCCGCGGTTTCTTTTGTCTGTATTCCATATGACCTGCGGATCGGGTCTTACCAGAATGTAATCACCCCATCTTTCGAGTTTTTCGCCAAGGGAAGTATCAAGAACTTCGTAGTCTTTCCATTTATCGGCTATCCACATAAATAACTCCTTGCAATTTGTTTTGTCTTGGATTAGTATAAAACCCGCATGAAAATAAGGCAATAGCGTATTTGCTTCGTGATTTTTCCCGTAAATGGGCATTTTTTTAAAAAAACGCTTGCAATACCGATAAAAATGTTGTATAGTACTGATTGCTGTGGCATTAGTAGCGATGAAGCGTGAGGTTGCCGTATTCGAAAAAGCATAATCGGATGCGGGTTTTCCGTGGAGCGAATGCAGTGCTCTTGAAGCACTACGAACAAGTCACTGTACCGACAACCGTCTATTTTATTGATAGAAACGACGTGCTGCATGCGTACAAAATGAAGAACCTTGGTTCTTCAAAATTTTTGAGAAAGCATGACACGCACGGGAGAGTGTACAGTCGCCGCTTGTGTACTGAAGCAATGGCAACACAATAGTACAAAGGAAGGAGACTTAATTATGGCAAGTCAGGTAATGAGAATCACACTTAAGGCATATGATCACACTTTGGTTGACGCATCTGCCAAGAAAATCATTGAAACAGTTAAGAAGACCGGTTCTACAGTAAGCGGCCCCGTTCCGCTTCCTACCAAGAAGGAAGTAGTTACCATCTTAAGAGCTGTACATAAGTACAAGGATTCCAGAGAGCAGTTCGAACAGAGAACTCACAAGAGACTTATCGATATCATTGCACCCACACCCAAGACCGTGGAAGCATTACAGAGATTGGAAATGCCCGCAGGTGTAAGCATTGATATTAAGATGAAGTAATTATCAAAGGTAACAAACAATCAACAAATAAACCTCTACACTAGGATGAATGGTTAACCATTCCGCTGTAGAAAAAGGAGGAAAAATGAAGAAAGCGATTTTAGCAACAAAAGTCGGAATGACTCAAATCTTCAACGAGGACGGAAGCCTTGTTCCGGTTACTGTCCTTCAGGCAGGTCCCTGCGTAGTTACACAGGTTAAGACCAACGAAAACGACGGCTATGAAGCAGTTCAGGTCGGATTCGCAGAGAAGCAGGAACGTGTTATTAACAAAGATAAGAACGGCAACAGAGAGTATGTTCACCGTCACGGTGTTAATAAGGCTTTAAAGGGTCACTTTGATAAGGCCGGCACATCCGCAAAGAGATATGTCAAGGAACTCAAGCTTGAGAATTCTTCCGAGTACACACTCGGCCAGGAGATCAAGGCTGATATCTTCGCAGAAGGCGATAAGGTTGATGCAACGGCAATCTCCAAAGGTAAAGGATTCCAGGGCGCTATCAAGAGATACGGCCAGCACAGAGGCCCCATGAAGCACGGTTCCAAGTTCCATCGTCATCAGGGTTCCAACGGTGCATGTTCATCCCCCAGCCGTGTATACAAAGGCAAGGGAATGCCCGGACATATGGGACATGTTAAGGTTACGGTTCAGAACCTTGAAATTGTAAGAGTTGATGCAGAAAACAACTTATTACTTGTTAAGGGCGCTGTACCCGGACCCAAGAAAGCCCTGGTTACTATCAAAGAAACCGTTAAGGCTAACGCTTAATTAAGATCGGAAGGAGGACCATTCAGATGGCAAAAGTATCTGTTTTTAATATGGAAGGCAAGGAAGTTGAAAAGATCGACTTAAGCGATGCTGTATTCGGTGTTGAAGTTAACGAGCATCTCGTACACATGGCAGTCGTACAGCAGCTTGCCAATAATCGTCAGGGAACACAGAAAGCAAAGACCCGTTCTGAAGTATCCGGTGGTGGCAGAAAGCCCTGGAGACAGAAGGGAACCGGTCATGCAAGACAGGGTTCGACAAGAGCTCCTCAGTGGACAGGAGGCGGTGTTGTATTCGCTCCCGTTCCGAGAGATTATTCCTTCAAATTAAATAAGAAGGAAAAGAGAGCAGCACTTAAGTCCGCTCTCACAAGCAGAGTTTTGGAAGACAAGCTCATCGTTTTGGATGAATTAAAGCTTGACGAGATCAAGACAAAGAAGTTCGCAGAGGTTATGGACAACTTAAAGGTTACAAGAGGCCTTGTTGTTCTTGCCGATAACGATAAGAACGTAGTTGCATCCGCAAAGAACATGGCAAGCGTTGACACAACACTTGTTGAACAGATCAACGTATATGACGTTATGAAGGGCGGCACCGTTGTTCTTACAAAGGATGCGGTTAAGAAGATCGAGGAGGTGTACAAATAATGGCAACAATTCAGTATTATGACGTTATCCTTAAGCCTGTACTTACCGAGAAGAGTATGTCCGGCATGGGAGAAAAGAAGTACACATTCCTTGTTCATCCTGAAGCAAACAGAGCGCAGGTTAAAGAAGCTGTTGAAAAGATGTTTGCAGGCACAAAAGTTAAGCGAGTTAACACGATCAATTACGACGGCAAGAATAAGCGCCGCGGCATGGTCGTAGGTAAGACCGCAAAGACAAAGAAGGCAATCGTTTGGCTTACAGATGATTCCAAGGACATTGAAATCTTCGCAGGTTTATAAGTCGAAGATAACTTATACGCAAATAAAGCGTGATGACAAATAGTTAAAGGAGATAAGAAAATGGGAATTAAGACATATAACCCCTATACACCCTCCAGAAGAAATATGACCGGTTTGGACTTTGCGGAAGTTACAAAGAAAACTCCCGAGAAGAGCCTTGTTACTGCAGGCAAGAAGAACGCAGGTCGTAACAATCAGGGTAAAATTACCGTCAGACATCAGGGCGGCGGTAGCAAAAGAAAATACAGGATCGTAGATTTCAAACGTTATAAGGATGATATCCCCGCTACCGTAATCGGTATCGAATATGATCCCAACAGAACAGCAAACATCGCATTGATCTGTTATGCAGACGGCGAGAAGAGCTATATCTTAGCACCCGTTGGTTTAACGGACGGTATGAAAGTTATGAACGGTAAGAACGCAGAAGTTCGTATCGGTAACTGCTTACCTTTATCCGAGATCCCGATCGGTACTCAGGTACATAACATTGAGCTTTATCCCGGTAAGGGTGGACAGCTCGTTCGTTCCGCAGGCAACAGCGCACAGCTTCTTGCCAAGGAAGGTAAGTTCGCAACACTTCGTCTTCCTTCCGGCGAAATGAGAATGGTTCCTCTTGTTTGCCGCGCAACAATCGGAACAGTCGGCAACGTTGAGCACAGCCTTGTTAACATCGGTAAGGCAGGTCGTAAGCGCAACATGGGTATCCGTCCCACAGTTCGTGGTTCGGTTATGAACCCCAACGACCATCCTCACGGTGGTGGTGAAGGTAAGTGTAGTATCGGTCGTCCCGGTCCCAGCACTCCTTGGGGCAAGCCCGCACTCGGTCTTAAGACACGTAAGGCTAAGAAGGCTTCCGATAAGCTCATCGTAAGAAGACGTGACGGCAAGGCAATCAAATAATACAGGAGGACATTAAAATGGCTAGATCACTTAAAAAAGGACCTTTCGCTGATGCAAGCCTTCTTAAGAAGGTAGATGCACAGAATGCA
>JAEEGL014585982.1_pt1 | contig 24229 bp, 16 predicted proteins | sample 9134231 | NCBI WGS metagenome assembly JAEEGL01 (sample SAMN16246548, study PRJNA631951) | gut metagenome | biome: gut microbiome; feature: rumen; material: fiber-attached | host: Bos | place: Iran: Karaj | collected 2018-10
AAACGTTGATGCCGAAGTCGAAGGCATTCTTTCGGATGCAAGACAGAGAGCTTTGGCAAATGAGAACAGAATAGTTGCCGATGCACGTGAAGAAGCGGGCAAGATTATAGATAATGCCCATCGTGAAGCAAACCTTGAAAAGCAAAAGGTGGCTGACGAAGTCAAGAAAGAAGTCATCTCAGTTGCGGGCGCCATGGCAGGTAAGATCGTGGCAGCCACGATGAGCGATGCGGATCAGAAACGTCTGTTGGATGAAACCTTAAAAGGAATGGGTGAGGATACATGGCTAAATCAGCAATAACCACATACGGTGAGGCTTTGTTTCAGATAGCGGTCGAATCCTCTTCGTGCTTGCAGATGCTTGAGGAAGTATCGGAATTGAAAAAGATCCTTTCCGATAATCCCGATCTTGGCGTACTCATGTCCAACCCCAGATTTTCCAAGGAAGAACATTCGGAAATTTTGGGAAAAGTGTTCAGGGGCAGAATCGACGACAAATTATTCTCGTTTCTCGAACTGCTTGTCATAAAGGGAAGATACGGCAACCTCGACGGTATTCTCGATTATTTCGAATCCCGCGTCAAAGAATATCTTCACATCGGACAGGCTACGGTTACAAGCGCGATTAAAATCGACGACGAAATGAAGAAAAGGATAAGAGAGAAACTTTTATCCACCACCGATTACAAAGAGATAGAGATTGAATATATTACGGATCCTTCTCTTATTGGCGGTATGGTAATAAGAATAAAAGACAGAATTGTGGATAATTCCGTACGTACTAAACTTGAAAACATCAGCAGGGATTTACACAAAATTCAACTATAAAAAGGAAAGGTGTTAAAGATCCATGAATTTAAAACCGGAAGAAATAAGTTCTGTGATTAAGGATCAGATAAAAAGATACGCTGACAAAATGGTCGTATCCAATGTCGGTACGGTTATTCAGGTAGCTGACGGTATTGCTCGTATTCACGGTCTCGAAACAGCCATGCAGGGCGAACTTTTGGAATTCCCCGGCGAAGTATACGGCATGGTTATGAACCTTGAAGAGGACAATGTCGGTGCCGTACTTCTCGGAAATACGCGTAACATCAACGAAGGCGATATCGTTAAGACCACCGGAAGAGTTGTTGAAGTACCCGTAGGCGATGCATTGACCGGAAGAGTCGTTAACGCACTCGGACAGCCCATCGACGGCAAGGGACCCATCAATACCGATAAATTCCGTCAGATCGAACGTGTCGCAAGCGGCGTTATCACAAGAAAATCCGTTGATACTCCTCTTCAGACGGGTATCAAGGCCATTGACTCCATGGTTCCCATCGGAAGAGGCCAGAGAGAACTTATTATCGGCGATCGTCAGACTGGTAAGACCGCGATTGCCATAGATACGATTATCAATCAGAAGGGACAGAACGTAAAATGTATTTACGTAGCCATCGGTCAGAAGGCTTCCACCGTTGCAAACATCGTTAAGACCCTGGAAGAATTCGGTGCGATGAGTTATACAACCGTTGTTGCTTCGACTGCATCGGAACTTGCGCCCCTTCAGTACATAGCTCCGTATGCAGGATGTGCAATCGGAGAAGAATGGATGGAAAAAGGAGAAGACGTTCTCGTAATCTACGATGACTTAAGTAAGCATGCTACCGCATACCGTACACTCTCCCTGCTCCTCAGAAGACCGCCCGGAAGAGAAGCGTACCCCGGCGACGTATTCTATCTGCATTCGAGACTCCTTGAAAGAGCTGCGAGAATGTCCGAAGAATACGGCGGAGGCTCCCTCACGGCACTTCCCATTATCGAGACACAGGCGGGCGACGTTTCGGCATATATTCCGACCAATGTTATTTCCATTACGGACGGTCAGATTTATCTTGAAACCGAAATGTTCAATGCAGGTTTCCGTCCTGCGGTAAACGCAGGTCTTTCGGTATCCCGTGTCGGCGGTGCGGCTCAGATTAAAGCGATGAAAAAGATTGCGGCTCCCATCCGTGTGGAACTTGCCCAGTACAGAGAGCTTGCCGCATTCGCACAGTTCGGTTCGGAACTTGATGCAGATACAAAGGAAAAGCTTGCACAGGGCGAACGTATCAAAGAGATTTTGAAGCAGCCTCAGTACAAGCCCATGCCTGTTGAGTATCAGGTAATGATTATATATGCGGCTACCAAGAAGCTTCTTCTTGATGTTGCGGTATCCGATATAACCAGATTCGAAGACGAACTTTTCGAATTCATCAAGACCAAATATCCCGAAATTCCCGAAGGCATCAAGACCGATAAGGAAATTAAGGAAGAAAACGAGCAGAAACTTCTTAAGGCAATCGAGGAGTTCAAAAGCGAGTTTAAATAATTAAAAGGAAGACAAGCCTATGGCTTCAATGAGAGATATCAAACGCCGGCGCGAGAGTGTCACAAGCACCCAGCAGATAACCAAGGCAATGAAACTTGTTTCCACGGTTAAACTGCAGCGCGCCAAAGGCAGAGCAATCAAATCCAAATATTATTTCAGAGCCATGTACAATACCGTTGTGGATCTTCTTTCGGATTCGGCAAATGTCGATTCTCCTTATGTAAAAAAGAGCGAGAGCGACAGAAAAGCCGTTTTGGTTATCACATCCAACAGAGGATTGGCCGGAGGTTACAACTCCAATATCGTAAAACTCATTACATCCAATAAAGAGTTCGATAAGGAAAACACGGATATTTACATCATCGGTCGAAAAGGTAAGGAACTTCTTGAGAGAAAAGGATATACAATCAAGAAGGATTATTCCGAACTTGCGGAAGGCTTTGAATACGCCGATGCGATAAAGGTCTGCAACGATTTGCTTCATGCATTTGAAAGACAAAGAATCGGCGAAATCTATTTGGCATATACCAATTTTAAAAATACCGTAAGTCACGAGCCTACGCTTTTAAAGCTTCTTCCGATTATTCCCGGAGACGTTACAAATCCCGGCGAAGCAGAGGAAGATTCTGCAGAAAAGCTTCTTCTTATGAACTTTGAGGTTCCCGATGAAGAAGCGTTCAAATACATCGTGCCCAAGTACCTGACTTCACTTATTCACGGTGCGCTCATCGAAGCGGTAGCCAGTGAAAACGGTGCGAGAATGCAGGCCATGGATTCGGCGACAAACAATGCCGAAGAAATGATCGGAAAGCTCACACTTCAGTACAACCGTGCAAGACAGGGCAGCATTACGCAGGAACTTACGGAAATCATCGCGGGTGCGGAAGCAATTTCGTAAATTCGCATGAAGTTTTACAAGTAATCATTTAAAAGGAGTATAAATTGATGACAAATATCGGTAAGATCACACAGATCATCGGTGCGGTTTTGGATATCAAGTTTCCTAAAAATCAGTTACCTCAGATTAACGAAGCAATCAGTATCAAAACAAATGCCGGCAAAGAGCTGGTAGTCGAAGTTGCTCAGCACCTCGGAGACGATACCGTTCGCTGTATAGCAATGGGACCCACCGACGGACTTGTTAGAGGAATGGAAGCCGTAGCTACGGGTTCACCCATTTCGGTTCCCGTCGGAGAAAACACGCTCGGAAGAATTTTCAATGTTCTCGGTCAGCCCATCGACAACAAACCCGCTCCCGAAGATGTAAGTTACGAACCCATTCACAGAAGTGCTCCCGATTTTGTCGAGCAGTCTACGGAGGCTGAACTTCTTGAGACAGGTATCAAGGTAGTCGATCTTCTCTGCCCCTATCAGAAGGGCGGTAAAATCGGACTTTTCGGCGGTGCCGGCGTAGGTAAGACGGTTCTTATTCAGGAACTTATTCGTAACATCGCCACAGAACACGGCGGATATTCCGTATTCACCGGTGTAGGCGAAAGAACAAGAGAAGGTAACGACCTTTATCATGAAATGCAGGAATCGGGCGTTATCGATAAAACCACCATGGTGTTCGGCCAGATGAACGAGCCGCCGGGAGCCCGTATGAGAGTAGGACTTACCGGACTTACAATGGCTGAATATTTCCGTGACAAAGGCGGAAAAGACGTGCTCCTTTTCATCGACAATATTTTCCGTTTCACACAGGCAGGTTCCGAAGTTTCCGCACTTTTGGGACGTATGCCTTCGGCCGTAGGTTATCAGCCCACACTTCAGACGGAAATGGGCGCATTGCAGGAGAGAATCACATCCACAAAGAACGGTTCCATTACATCCGTACAAGCTGTTTACGTTCCCGCGGATGACTTGACCGACCCCGCTCCCGCAACTACATTTGCTCACCTTGACGCAACGACCGTTCTTTCGAGAGCAATCGTTGAGCTCGGTATTTATCCCGCTGTAGACCCTCTTGAGTCAACATCGAGAATTCTTGATCCCAGAATCGTAGGTCTTGAGCATTATCAGGTAGCCAGAGGAGTACAGGAAATCCTTCAGCGTTACAAAGAATTGCAGGATATCATTGCCATTCTCGGTATGGACGAACTTTCCGAAGACGACAAGCTTCTCGTAAGCCGTGCAAGAAAGGTACAGAGATTCCTTTCACAGCCTTTCTTCGTAGCAGGTCAGTTCACCGGTCTCGAAGGAAAATACGTACCTATTTCCGAAACCATCAGAGGTTTCAAGGAAATCCTTGAAGGCAAGCATGACGATATTCCCGAAAGTTATTTCCTTAACGCCGGAAGCATTGATGATGTTTTGGCAAAGAAGAATCAGAAATAAACGGAGTTTATAAATGGAAGATTCAAATCTTTTCGATGTAAAAATAATTACCCCGGAGAGAATGTTCTATGAAGGCAAGGCATCGATGATTGAATTCAATACCACCGAGGGCGAAATCGGCGTATTGAAAAATCACATCCCGATGACCGTAATCATAGAACCGGGAATTCTTACAATTACAGAACCGGAACAGCCTAAAAACGCCGCGCTTCACGCGGGCTTTGCGGTTATCAATCCCGATTCGGTCATTATCCTTGCGGAGATTATCGAGTGGCCGGGCGAAATTGACGAGAACCGTGCGCAGGAGGCTTTCAAGAGAGCGCAGGAGAGAATCGCTGCCAAGGATCCCGACACGGATTTGGACAGAGCGGCCGTTGCGCTTAAAAAAGCCATATGCAGGTTGAATTCGATTAAATAACAATTTGGGTCTGTGACGAAAGTTACAGACCTTTCGTATATTTATAAAGTATTTGGAAAGGAGGGCAATAGTGAAGATTTTTCTTAAATATGCATGGCAGTATGTTGTGATTGCCATATGGTTTATTGCGTCTCTTTTCTTTTTTGAATACATTTTAAACAGGGGAAACACCGATTTGACCAAGGAGATGTCAGAAGCGTCCCTTCCCGTCATCTGCGCAAGAACCGACGGCCATGATTTCAACAGGATGTTCGGATATACCGCGGATATGGATTATTCGCTGATTCGCGACGGCATTACTCCTCTTGAAGACGGCCGAAAATTCTATGCGAGAATTTACAAAAACGGTCAGAAAATCGAATCCGTAAAATACGAATTAAGAAGCATCGACAAGGAAAGATTTGTTGAAGAAGGCGAAATAACGGATTACAAGGACAGCGGCGATTATTCCGATGTTATTTTTTCTTTTAAAGACATCATATCCGAAAAAACCGATTATTCGCTTAAGATAATACTCACTCTTTCGGACGGACGAAAGGTGAATTATTATGCAAGGGTCTTTATCGACGACGATTTGAATTTTTCCGAAAAAATAGGCTATGTATATTATTTCAACGACTGCACCTTTGACAAGGATCTGGCGCAGGAGGAAATCGCAATATACATGGAGAGCAATTCTTCGGGCGACAATACCGATTTTTCGCATGTAAACATTCACAGTTCGATGGATCAGGTTACATGGGGCAATCTTAATGTCAAAAGAACAAGCGACCCGGTATGCACCGTAGGGGAAATCGACAGCAAGAATGCATATATGAAGCTTGAATATACCGTATCGGCATTAACCGGCGAGGGCAACCGTACATATATGGTTACCGAATATTACAGGTTCGTAAAGGGCAAGGAACGTATGTATCTTCTGTCTTTTGACAGATACATGAACACCGTGCTCATTCCGGACGAAGGCGTGGTTTACAAAGATACGCTCATGCTCGGAATTATGCCAAAAGACTTCGAATATGCCGAGAGCGAAGACGGAAATACTTTTGCGTTTGTAAACAACAAGGCTTTGTACATTGTCAATTCGGCGCAGAATTATTTCGGTACGGCGTATTCTTTTTACGATAAATCCAATATGGATGACAGGTGCTTAAATCCGAATCACGATATAAAGATAGTCAGAATCGACGAATCCGGAAATGTGTGCTTCTATGTATACGGATATTTCAACCGCGGCGATTACGAGGGACGGTGCGGAATACATCTTTTCGAATACAACGCCAAGACCAATGTTGTCGAAGAAAAGCTTTTTATCGAATGCGACAAACCATACGAGGTAATCAAAAACGACATAGACAAACTCGCATTTGCGAATACGTTCGGCGAATTCTATTTTTATCTCGATCAAAAGATTTACAAGGCGAATATAGAAGAGCAGGAATACGAAACAATAGTCGAAAACATATCAAACGACAAAATTTACGTCAGCAAGAATTACAGCATGTGCGCATGGGTTTCCTCAGAGGACAAAACAGGAGTGCTGAAACTTACTTTCCTTCGCATGGACAGATCGGAAACTTTTGATATTACCGCCAAAAGCGGAGAACGCCTTAAAGCCCTCGGCTTCATGGGAGACGATTTGGTTTACGGCGAAGCGAAAATCGAAGACATATACGAAAACGTTTTCGGCGAAAAGATCGTTCCGATGTACAACCTTAACGTAATCAACAACCAGAAGGAGATTCTTAAGCAGCGTCGGGAGGAAAATATTTACGTTACGGGATTTAAAAACAACGAAAATCTCATTACGCTTATCAGAAATACGCGAAACGAAAACGGTGAGCTCGAGAGCGCCCCGCCCGACAGTATCGTTGATACCACAAAGGCGAGGGAATACAAAAACAATTTCGAGGTTGTCGCTACGGAAAACTTAAAAAAGATTGTCCAGGTTACGCTCAAAAAAGAAATGGACACCAAAAAGATAAAATACAGAACTCCCAAAACGGAGATGTATGAAGGCAAGAGAGAAGTCGTCATGGAAAGCGATTCGAAGGACCTTTATTATGCTTATGCTCTTGATGACTGCCTTGGCATATTCACGAATCCTTCCGCAGCCGTTAAATGCGCAAAAGAAGCGTACGGATGCGTTATTGACCAAAACGGTCATTATATATGGAAGAAGGAAGTTTACAGCTCAAAGAACCAGATTATGCGCATAGAGGAGACAACCGAAGCCGACGAAGAGACTTCATCGCTTGAAAAATGCCTTGAAATCGTTCTGGAATACGAAGGATATTCTCTGGATGTGAGAAAAGATCTGGAAAACGGAATGGGCGTTAGCGACATATTGGAAAAGAATATTCCCGACTGCAAGGGAATAGAGATAATCAATTCCGATACCGAAGAGATAAAATATTATCTTAACAAGGACATTCCGGTTATAGCCATGGCAGGAGAAAACACCGTCCTTGTCGTGGGATACAGCGATACGGCTTTCGTCTGGCTAAACCCCCGAAGCGGCAATCTCATGAAGGTCGGTTTGGATGAAGCGAAGACATTCTATGAAAACAACGGATATTCTTTTGCGACATATGTTAAATGGAATTCGTAGATTTATAAAATGTTTTCGTATATAATATGGATGTTTTTTAAAAAAGATATTAATTAATAAAGATAAACGGAGATATTGAAATGATCAGACAGGACTACAAAGAAATGCTTAATGCAAAATCGGTTATCAGGGAAATGTTTACCTACGCAACCGAAAAAGGAAAAGAAATCGGATACGAAAACGTATTTGATTACAGTCTGGGTAACCCTTCGGTTCCCGCTCCCGCACAATTTACCGAAACGATGATAAGACTTCTTGAGAATACGGACCCGGTTAAACTTCACGGATACAGCCCTTCACTCGGAATTCCTTCGGTAAGAGCCGCAATTGCCGAATCTTTAAACAAAAGATTCAAAATGAATTACACGGCAAACCATATTTTCATGACAACAGGTGCCGCAGGCGCGGTTGCACATGCGGTAAGATGTGTGACAAATACAAACGACAAGGTTCTTACTTTTGCGCCTTTCTTCCCCGAATACATGCATTACATAAACGATACGGGTGCAGTGCTTAAGGTTGTTCCGCCCAATCTCGAGAATTTCCAGATTAATTTCGAGGCATTTGAAGAAATGTTAACCTGCGACGTACAGGCCGTATTGATAAATACACCCAACAACCCTTCGGGTGCCGCTTGTTCTTCGGAAACATTAAAGAAACTTGCTGACATTTTGTATAAGAAGCAGGAAGAATTCGGACACGATATTTTCATTATTTCAGACGAACCTTACAGAGAAATAGTATTTGACGGCGCGGATTCGCCCTATGTGTCCAAATTCTATGACAATACCTTAAGCTGCTATTCATATTCCAAATCGCTCTCGCTTCCCGGCGAAAGAATCGGATATGTTGCAGCAAATCCCAAATGTACGGATGCTGAATATATATCAGGTATGTGCTCGCAGATTTCAAGAGGAACGGGTCACAACTGTCCTCCATCGATTATCCAGCTTGCGGTAGCAGAAAATCTCGAACTTACAAGCGACCTTAAAGTATATGAGACAAACATGAATCTTATTTATAACGAACTCGTAAGACTCGGCTTTGAAGTCGTTAAACCCTCGGGAACATTCTATATCTTCCCCAAGGCTCTCGAAGCCGATGCCAAAATCTTCTGCGAAAAGGCCAAAAAATACAATCTGATTCTTGTTCCTTCGGATACTTTCGGCTGCGAAGGATATTTCAGAATGTCATACTGCATCGAAACCGAAAAAGTAGAAAGATCTTTGGCAGCATTAAGAGAGTTTGTGAAGAATGAATATGGACGAGAGTAGTTTTTGTGCATAACTGACAAAAAACGCTATGTTTTTTCTCTAAAAGTGTCCATATGACAGAAAATACAATCGAACATTTGACAAAAAATATACAATATATTAAACTTCCTTTATATAAGCACTATTTTATGTAAATCTTTTTATATTTGGTTAAAATTGTGTACACCTCTTGGGGTGTGAAAGGAGAATTGTTATGGCAGAGACCAAGAAGACAACAGTTACGGTTAAGCCCGCTGCTAAAGCAGTAGCAGCAAAGGTAGAGGAAAAGAAGGCAGAAGAAGCTAAGGCAGCTGCAGCAAGCGTAGCTAAGGCAGAAGAAGTTAAGGCAGCAGCTCCCGCAAAGGCAGCAGCACCTGCAAAGGCAGCAGCTCCCAAGAAAGCAGCAGCTAAGAAGGCAGCTCCCAAGAAAGCAGCAGCAAAGAAGGCAGCAGCTCCCGCTAAGAAGGCAGAAGAAGCTAAGGCAGCAGCACCTGCAAAGGCAGCAGCTCCCGCTAAGAAAGCAGCTCCTGCAAAGAAGGCAGCAGCTCCTAAGAAAGCAGCAGCTAAGAAGGCAGCTCCCGCTAAGAAGGCAGCTCCTGCAAAGAAAGCAGCTCCCGCTAAGGCAGCAGCACCTGCAAAGGCAGCAGCACCTGCAAAGGCAGCAGCTCCCGCTAAGAAAGCAGCTCCTGCAAAGAAGGCAGCTCCCGCTAAGAAAGCAGCAGCTCCCAAGAAAGCAGCAGCTAAGAAGGCAGCTCCCGTTAAGGCAGCAGCTTCTAAGATTGCAGTATATGTACAGTTCGATGAGAAATCATACAGCTATGAAGATCTCGTAAAGATCGCAAAGGATGTATGGGTATTCGACCTTGGAAAGAAAGCTGCAGACTTCAAGAGCGCCGATATCTATGTTAAGCCTCAGGAAAGCGTTGCTTACTATGTAATCAACGGTACCGTTGAAGGAAGTTTTGGAATCTAATATTTCAATATATATCACAAAAAGGATTCGGGTTGGCCGGGTCCTTTTTTTGTGTCCGAAAGTTCACGGTTTCATTTTTTAAAAAAATGTTGACATACATATTCAAAGGTGGTAAATTATGAAATGTGGATATTAGCACTCGACACAAATGAGTGCTAACGGCGAAAAGAAAAAGGTTGAATATATGGAATTAGATGAAAGAAAAACCGTCATTTTAAAGGCAATCATCAAGAATTATCTTGAAACCGGAGAACCGGTCGGATCCAGAACTATTTCTAAATATACCGATTTGAATTTATCCAGCGCAACCATCCGCAACGAGATGGCGGATTTGGAAGAACTCGGATTTATAGTTCAGCCCCATACCTCCGCCGGACGTATTCCTTCGGACAAAGGATATCGTTTCTATGTAGACTCAATGATGCTTGAGCACGAAAAAGAAGTGGAACAGCTTAAAGACGTTCTGCTCGAAAAAGAAGAAAAGCTCGACCACATGCTTAAGCAGGCAGCGAAACTCATGGCCGTAAATACCAATTACGCCACAATGGTTACCGCTCCCAGAAATTCGAGAAACGTTCTTAAATTCCTTCAGCTTTCGAGAATGGACGATTCCCACATACTTGCGGTTATCGTTATAGAAGGAAACGTTATCAAAAACACCGTTATAGAAGTTACCGAAACTCTTAACGACGAAACGATGCTTAAGTTAAACATTCTTTTGAACACACACTTAAACGGTTTGTCGGCCGAAGAAATCAATCTCGGTCTTATCTCTTCGCTTAAGCAGCAGGCCGGTATGTACGGTCCCATCATTGCGGAAGTAATCGATGCGGTTGCGGAAACAATCAAAGAAGACGAAGACCTTGAGATATACACCTCGGGTGCGAACAATATATTCAAATATCCGGAACTTTCGGACAACCAGAAAGCCAGCGATTTGATAAACGCATTCGAAGAAAAACAGCTTCTTACACAGCTTATCGATGATACGAATGCCGAAGGAAGCAATGAAATCAAAGTTTACATCGGAGAGGAATCGCCGATTCAGACCATGAAAGACTGCAGTATCGTAACCGCCAATTATGAATTCGGCGACGGTATGCGCGGCATGATCGGAATCATCGGTCCCAAGCGTATGGATTACGACAAGGTGGTCGGAACGATTAAAACAATCAAATCCCAGCTCGATACGATGTATAAAAAAGACGAATAAATTTTTACCCGGAGGAAATTAAAAGTGGCAGGAAAAAAGAAAAATTCCAAGCCCAAGGCTGATTCGAAGAAAATAAACGAACAGCTTGAGGAAGAGGCAGTAAAAGAAACAAAAGAAGAAAGCGCTCCTTTGGAAGAGGAAAAAACCGAAGGCGAAGAAAAAGAAAACGCCGAGGAACAAACCGAAGAAGTTAAGGAAGAGAAGAAAACCAAGGAACAGGAAAAAATAGAGGAACTCGAAGACAGAGTAAAACGTCAGCTTGCCGAATTCGAAAACTTCAGAAAAAGAACGGACAAGGAAAAAGAGCAGATGTTTGAAACCGGAGCAAAGAGCGTACTCGAAAAGATACTTCCGGTTGTCGACAATTTCGAAAGAGGTTTGGCTAATCTCAAGCCCGAAGATGAGGGCGATCCCCATGTCGAAGGCATGAAGATGATATACAAACAGCTTATGACGGAACTCGAAAAACTCGAAGTCAAGCCGATTGAGGCGGTAGGCTGCGAATTCAATCCCGATTTCCACAATGCAATAATGCAAAGTGCAAGCGACGAATACGAATCCGGATACATAGCTCAGGAATTGCAAAAAGGATATATGTACAGAGATACGGTTTTAAGACACAGTATGGTAGCGGTAGTACCCTAGTTTTGACGCAAACGGGATACTTCGACAAACATAAAAAACATTAATAAGACTTTTAGGAATTTATATTCAGGAGGATAAAACAATGGGAAAAATTATTGGTATCGATTTAGGAACAACTAACAGCTGCGTAGCTGTTATGGAAGGCGGTCAGCCTACAGTTATAGCCAACACGGAAGGTGCAAGAACAACACCCTCGGTAGTTGCATTTACAAAAACAGGCGAAAGACTTGTCGGTGATGCCGCAAAGCGTCAGGCAGTTACAAACGCTGACAAGACAATATCTTCAATCAAGAGAGATATGGGTACGGACAGAGGCAGAACAATCGACGGTAAGAAATACTCTCCTCAGCAGATTTCCGCCATGATTCTTCAGAAGCTTAAAGCTGATGCGGAAGGATACCTCGGCGAGAAAGTAACAGAGGCGGTTATTACCGTTCCCGCATACTTCAACGATGCTCAGCGTCAGGCAACAAAGGATGCAGGTAAGATTGCCGGTCTCGATGTAAAGAGAATCATCAACGAGCCTACAGCAGCTGCTTTGGCTTACGGACTTGACAACGAAAAAGAACAGACCATCATGGTATACGATTTGGGCGGCGGTACATTCGATGTTTCAATCATCGAAATCGGCGACGGTATTATCGAAGTTCGTGCCACGGCCGGCGATAACAGACTCGGCGGCGATGATTTTGACCAGAAGATTACGGATTACATTTTGGCAGAATTCCAGAAACAGGAAGGCATCGATCTTTCCAAGGATACAATGGCACTTCAGCGTATCAAGGAAGCCAGCGAAAAAGCAAAGAAGGAATTATCAAGCGCAACGACAACGGATATCAACCTTCCTTATTTAACGGCTACGGCAGAAGGCCCCAAGCATTTCGAAATGTCTCTTACAAGAGCAAAATTCGATGAACTTACACATGAACTCGTAGAGCGTACGGCAGGCCCCGTAAAGAGAGCTTTGGACGATGCCGGAATTAAGGCAAGCGAACTCAGTAAAGTACTTTTGGTAGGCGGATCCACACGTATTCCCGCAGTTCAGGATAAGGTTAAACAGCTTACCGGTCATGAACCTTCCAAATCGCTTAACCCCGATGAATGCGTAGCTCTCGGTGCTTCCATCCAGGGCGGTAAACTTGCCGGCGATGCAGGTGCGGGTGAAATCCTTCTTCTCGATGTTACACCTCTTTCGCTTGCCATCGAGACAATGGGCGGTATCGCTACAAAACTTATTGAAAGAAATACAACAATCCCCGTTAAGAAGAGCCAGGTATTCTCTACAGCAGCCGACAACCAGACAGCCGTTGACATCAACGTAGTTCAGGGTGAAAGACAGTTCGCAAGAGACAACAAATCCCTCGGCCAGTTCAGACTTGACGGAATTCCTCCCGCAAGAAGAGGCGTTCCTCAGATTGAAGTTACATTCGATATCGATGCTAACGGTATCGTAAACGTATCCGCTAAGGATCTCGGAACAGGCAAGGAACAGCACATTACAATTACCGCAGGTTCCAACATGTCCGATGACGATATCGAAAAGGCGGTAAAAGAAGCAGCCGAATACGAAGCTCAGGACAAGAAGAGAAAAGAAGCAATCGATGCACGTAACGATGCAGACTCAATGGTATTCCAGACAGAGAAGGCATTAAACGAAGTCGGAGATAAGATTTCCGAATCCGAAAAGACCGATCTTCAGGCTGAAATCGAAAACGTTAAATCGATTCTTGAGAGAACAAAAGACAAAGAGATGAGCGAAGACGAAGTCGGCGAACTCAAAGCGGCTCAGGAAAAGATGATGGAAAAAGCACAGGGACTTTTCACAAAGATGTATGAGTCCATGCAGGGTGCGGCAGGCGCACAGGGTGCAGGCCCCGATATGAGCCAGTTCACACAGGGCGCAGCAAGCGACGGTCCCACAGACGGTTCCGAAGCAGGCGATTTCGGTGATTTCAGAGAAGTATAATTATCCGAAAAAAGACAGATAAAAAAGTGTGTCGGGGTCAGAAGCCCCGACACATATTTGCGAAAAAAGATTGATTGAAAATCCGAAAAATAAGGCAGTAATTTGCCTTGGAGGATATTATGGCAGAAACAAAAAGAGACTACTACGAGGTCCTCGGAGTAGATAAAAACGCAGACGAAGCTGCGATAAAAAAAGCATACAGAGCTCTCGCAAAGAAATATCATCCCGATATGAATCCCGACGACCCTTCGGCGGAAGCAAAATTCAAAGAGGCATCCGAAGCGTATGCCGTATTAAGCGATGCCGACAAGAGACGTCAGTACGATCAGTTCGGTCATGCGGCATTTGACGGCGCAGCAGGCGGCGGAGCCGGAGGATTTGATTTTAACAGTGCGGATTTCAGTGATATCTTCAGCGATCTGTTCGGCTTCGGAGATTTCTTCGGAGGCGGCAGAAGAGCGCAAAGAAGCGGTCCCAGAAGAGGTCAGGATATCGTTTCGAGAGTACGCATTACTTTTGAAGAAGCAATTTTCGGCTGTGAAAAAGAAATAGAAGTCAACGTTAAAGAAGAATGTAAAACCTGTAAAGGAAGCGGCGCAAAACCCGGAACCAGCCCCGAAACATGTCCTACATGTAAGGGCAAGGGACAGGTTGTTGTTACAAGCAATTCCCTTTTCGGTCAGATTCAAACCGTACAGACCTGTCGCGAATGCGGCGGTAAGGGAAAAGTAATAAAAGAAAAATGTATGGACTGCCGCGGAACCGGATATACAACCATCAAGAAAAAATATGCGGTTAAATTCCCTGCAGGTATAGATGACGGACAGCTTGCGTGCAGAATACCCGGAAGAGGCGAACCCGGAACCAACGGAGGCCCCAGAGGAGACATCCTCGTAGGTGCTGTTGTAGGCTCCCATTCGACCTTTAAAAGAGAAGGCATGAATATTTATTCAACGGTATCGCTTCCCTTCTCCGTAGCGGCTTTGGGCGGTGAAATTTTCATCGACACCGTTGACGGAAAAGTCGTATACGATATCAAAGCTGGTACTCCCACGGATACCACGCTGAGACTCCGCGGAAAGGGTGTTCCGAATGTAAAGAACAAAGACACGAGAGGCGACCACTATGTCAAACTTGTTGTCAAAGTTCCCGATCATCTCTCGCCGGAGGCAAAGGAAGCGTTAAAATCATTCGATGCATTAAGCGGAGATTATCTCAATGCAACCAAGAATGCATCCAAAGACGGCATACCCAAAGAAAAGAAGAAAAAAGGCCTTTTTAAGTAAACAAAAAGCGTCGGAAATGCGATATTTCCGATGCTTTTTTGATTTTATCAACATCTGAAAAACCGCTCTTTGGGTTGACTAATCGGGTGTATTTTGGTATTTTTATATGGAGGGGCAAACTATCCGAAAGGTTAGGACGCAAAGTCGTAAGCCGTAAAGAAATTTCATTTCAGGTAGTTAGACTGCAATCAGTTTTTTTTTCTGATTGCTTTTTTTAATTCATAGTGTAAAGGTATGGGAAAAAACTTGAATAACGGAATCAACACGGGATATTTGTGCTTTCTGATTTTGGCCAAATATCTTAATGTAAAAGTACCATCACAAGCTGTTGAAAAATTCGAAGGTAATTGTGATACAAGATTTGAATTATATAATCTCTCCAAGAAGTTAGATTTGAAAGTAAGGGCCGGTAAGTTTACGGATTCTATGATTCGTAAAATTAGCGTTCCTATGATTGTGGAGAAAGACGACAACAATTTCGTTTTAATTCTCAAGACGGTCGGAGATGAAGTGACCGTTCTCGATCCCCGTGAGGGAGTTCCCAAAACAATTAAATTCAATGCATTGCTTCATAACCTTACAGGTTGGGGTATGGTGCTCGGAAAGAAGAGTACAAAAGACGAACCCAACCGTAAGTTTGGTTTTTCGTGGTTTATTCCTACCATTTTAAAATTCAAAAAACAGTTCGTTTGTGTTCTTATAGCTGTATTTACCATTCAGATTATCGGGATTTTGACGCCCCTGATGACTCAGGTTGTCGTGGACAAAGTCCTTTCTCATCATGCGCTTTCCACGCTTTATACAATTGCAATCGGTATCATGATTGCATATATTTACGAACTTGTAATCGGGCTTTCCAAAAATTATCTTTTCGTTCATACGACGAACAGAATAGATGTTATTTTAAGTTCCAGATTATTCCATCACCTTTTTGCCCTGCCTCTTAAATATTTCGAATCAAGAAGGGTCGGCGAGACGATTGCGAGAGTAAGAGAACTCGATACCATCAGAAGCTTTCTTACAGGTACGCCTCTTTCCTCACTGATTGATTTGTTTTTCATTACGGTATATCTTTTTGTGCTGTATTTTTACAGCGTTCCGCTGGCAATTATCGTAACCGTATCGCTTCCGATTTTTGCCCTGCTTTCGCTTATAGTTACTCCTCTCTTTAAAAAGAGTCTGGACGAAAAATTCGCAACGGGTGCCAACGCACAGTCGTTTCTTGTGGAATCCGTTACGGGTATTCAGACCGTAAAATCTTTTGCGCTTGAGAACAAATTCGAAGACAAGTGGGGCGATTTGCAGTCCGATTATGTCAAGGCGGGATACAAGACCAGTTTGATATCTTCGACTTCGGGAAGCCTTGCTTCTTTTATTCAAAGGGTAGTGGATCTGATAATCCTTATTGAGGGAGCAAAACTCGTTATAGACGGAAGAATGACCATAGGCCAACTTGTAGCTTTCAGAATGCTCGCCAACAGAGTCAGCGGCCCCGTATTAAGGCTTGTACAGCTGTGGCAGGAGTATCAGCAGGCTTCTTTGTCGGTAAGACGTATCGGAGATATTTTCAATTCCCCGGTTGAACAAATGAACAAAGATACCGTAAATGCTCTTTCGAACATGGAAGGCAAAATCAGATTCGAAAAAGTATGGTTCAGGTATCGTGCGGACACGGCAGATGTTTTAAAGGACCTCAGTTTTGAGATTCCTTCGGGAAGAATAGTGGGCCTCGTGGGAAGAAGCGGATCGGGCAAAAGTACCATTTCAAAACTGGTACAGAGATTATATATCCCCCAAAACGGTAAAATTTCGGTTGACGGAATGGATCTTTCCGTTATCAATCCCGTTGCTTTAAGAAGCAAAATCGGAGTTGTGCTTCAGGAGAATTTTATGTTTAACGGAAGTGTTGCCGACAATATATCGATACACTGTCCGGGAAAAGATATGGAAGACATTATCAATGCAGCCAAAATCGCGGGTGCGCATGATTTTATCATGGAACTGACCGAGGGATACGACACGATAATCGGTGAAAAAGGTGTTTCTTTGTCCGGCGGTCAAAAACAAAGAGTTGCCATAGCCAGAGCCATAATCAACAATCCCAGAATATTGATTTTTGATGAAGCTACCTCAGCTCTTGATTATGAATCGGAAGCAATCATACAAAACAATATGAGAGATATCTGTAAAGGAAGAACCGTGCTTATTATCGCGCACAGACTGTCTACATTAAAAATCGCGGATGAGATTATGGTTATCGACAGAGGAGAAATAATAGAAAGAGGTTCGCACGACGAACTTCTCAGTATTAACGGTCTTTATTCTTATCTTTACAATCAGCAGTTGAGAGGTGAAGTGGAATGAAAAAAGACAAAAAATTAAGCGATTACATCATAAAACGGGAAAAGATAATCGAAAAAGATCTCAAATACGATTTTCTTCCCCAAATGCTCGAAATAATCGAAAAACCGGAAAACAAACTTTCGGACATAATTATCATTATGATTCTTGCGTTGATAGTTTCGGCTGTAATTTGGGCGGCGGTTGCCAAAGTTGATATGGTTGTTACCTCTACAGGAAACGTAATGCCGGAAGGAAATGTCATAAGCGTTATAAACGCTTACGGTGGAGAAGTTTCAGCCATCAATGTTAAAGACGGAGACAAAGTTAATAAGGGACAGATAATAATGTCTATTAACTCCGAGAACGAAAAGGCATCATTGGAAGAACTTGAGTATCAGCTTTCAATTTTGGAATGTCAAAAAGATGTTTATGAAAAAATAAGGGATTACGACGAAGAGAGCCAGCAGGAAAGTGAGAAAGAAGAAGGCGAAGAAGAATTACCTTTTGGAATAAATATTAAGGATTATAAAGAAAATGAGAGTGTTGCCGGAGCAATAGTTGCAGAACAAGAGTTATTTCGTTTAAAAACAAAAGAATTTGACATTGAGCGAAAAAGAACAGACAACAGGGAAGCAATCGACAACCAGAAAAAAGCATATGTGGCTGAGCGTAATCTCACCATAATGCAGAATATCAACTCCCTTGAAGTAAAAATAAAAGAAACTACAAAAAATATAGAAGATACCAAACGTACAATTAATGATAAAGAAATAAAAGCCCCGGTGGACGGTGTTCTTTCAAATTTATCGGTTAACTCCGAAGGAGTAGTGCTTCCTTCAGGACAGAACGTTTGTTACATAATTCCGGAAGATTCTGAAAGCAGATTTATAGCTTACGTTAAGACTTCAGATATCGAGAGCATTCACTTAGGCGATGAGGTTAGAATCAGACTTTCTTCTTTAAAAGATACTGAATACGAACGTATGACCGGAGTAGTAGAAAAAGTCGGCGACTTGGCGATAAATGCTGAAGGGATGGGAAGTGTTTATAAAGTTGAAGTCAAAATCGAAGAAATACCAGAAGAACTTCTTAAGGTCGGCGTTGACGGAACCTGCGATATCATCGTAGGAAAAAGAACGGTTTTGATGTATTTCATGGAACCGTTCATCGACGGATTACGTGACAGTTTACACGAGAAATAGTTGAATGTATTTTTGAAAGATTAAGAAAATGAAAAGCTTTGAATTAAATCGAAAAACAGACATTGTGCCTTTCATGGATAAAAAGGGAAACATTATCCATGAAATAAAACTTCCTTGCAAAGTTCTTCCGATTTTATCCAAAAGAACCGCAGTAAGCGACGACGGATTATATTTTAAAGGCGCAGGAAGCATATATAACTGCCATTTTACCAACGATTTGGACGATGGAGTTAAGTTACTTACCAAGACCGGAATTATCTATGAGGAAAACAAGGTCACTTACTTGAATCTTTGCGGTAAATTCGGAATATTTGATTTTCCTCATCAACCTATGTTTTCCGACAAAGAAGGAGGATGTGGTCCAAAGGAAAAGAACTTATTGAGAATGCAAATGTTGTTTGAACGTTCGGCAATAAGTGAGATTACAGAGGTTTTAGATATAGGCATTCCGGATCACAATATTTATGTTTACAGACTCAAAGATGAAAAGGGATCGTTAATCGATACATGTGAATTGATTGAATATGCATTGACCAATAACTTCTGTACTGCTTGGGATAAAAACTTATGGGCGGATATATATAACTGCAGAAATGTTAGAGATGTTGGAGACTGGTTTATATCATTCTCAATATCGGAAAAACTTGGAACGGTATATGCATTACTTCATTCCCTTTACGAAACAGATATTTATCAATACTTGGAATTGTTAAGACTCTTGATTGGGGAGATGAGCACCGAAAAACACTTTTTAATTTATTACAGTGCTAAGGTTGTTCAAAAATTCTGTCCTAAAGAATGGGAGGAAAAGGGTGTAGATCTTGAAAATGTTTCACCAAAACTTTTCAGCGACCTACTAGTCTTAATGATAAAAGGAAAAGCTTGTTGCCATCTGGAAAACGAAGAAAAATGGGGTTGGACCAGAGAAAAACAACTACAAAAGATAGTTGATTATCAGAGCAAAATCGGAAAGATTCTGATAAGAACCAAACAGGCTATCTCTCTTGAGGATGAAGGGAGGGAAGCATGAAAAGAATTAAAAGCATAATAATGCTAATTTTGATGGGAGGAATTCTATTAATGAGCGGATGTGAGGCAAATTCTTGTAAAGATTTACGTGCGGAATCAAAAGAATTGTTGTTTCAAAAATACAATGAAGAGTTTAACGTGCTTTCTTTTCAAGACAGAGGTGATATTTGGATAGCTGAATGTTCACCTATAGAAAACGAACAAGTTATATTTAAGGCAAGATTTGATAAAGAACCGGAAATGTTGGTTTTAGATGATTACGAAGAAAAATACTTGGCTGATTTACTTAATGAAGAACTAAAAAAAGATATTGAAGTTTTTTTCCCGGGAGCATACATACACGTAGACCCTGATTTTCATCTGAAGGATAAATCTTCGGAAGTAAGAGGGAAGAGTATTCAAGAATTAATTAAAGATGTTGAAATGGAAGGAAAAGCATATGGCCTGTTTGTACGTATTTATTTTGACAAGGAAAGGGGTTCAAATAAATTGTATGAGGAAGAGTATTATTTTTTCGAAAACACAATCAACGAAAAGATATCAAAGGGAATGATGCTTCCAATTACTGTTGACATTACAAAAGTTGATTCGGAAACTATTGAAAGATTAGAAGAATATTATTTACACAATTACGGAGAAGCAGAGTCATATTTTAGAAATAATATTTTAAAAGTTGAAGATTACAGTATAGGAATCTGTTCGAATTCATCAAGCGATTTAGGTAATCCACCTAATATCTCAGCATGTTTTATAAAAGATTATTCAGGATACATAGGTGACGTTAACGAATACATAAGAAGAAGGGAGCTTTTAGAAAATGAGTAATTATACCGATAGACAAATGATTTTTGCAGCACAATTATCATATTTGGATTTTACGCAAGATGAAATTGATAATTGGCGAAAAAAACATAATGATGAATATCCTACAGTAAGAGAGCTGCTTTTATATAGAGCGGGTATTATAGATAATAATATTAGCGTTGAAGATTTAACCGATGGCGAATTAAACGATATATTTAGTACACACTATAATTATGATTCATCCAATAAAAAAGAAGGAATGAATGAAGTCAGAAGATTTATAGAAAGACTTATCGGTGTTAATGAAGAAAAAGCAAATAATAATACTGACGAAGACCATGTCAAGATTGTAGATAAAAAATATACTAATCCTGAGACTGGTGAAGTAACCGAATATGCTGATTTTGAAATAAATAATAAGGTTGACTCGTCGTGTGTATGGGATCTGGATACATCTGCCAGCTCTATAGCAACTCATGTAATTGAAGATGATCAAAATGAAAAAGTGTATTTTTTGGAATGCGCAGATTGGAAGGTTTATAGTGTTGAGGATAAGAATTTTGCTACTGAATCAGGAATGTTTGCGTTAACGGTAATGCCGTCTGAAGGAGATGCGATAGTTGTATTTCGTGGTAGCGAGCAAGGTGCAAGCAACAATGAGAATCATACTCCTCATGAGCAAGGATATCAGTTTGTTTTAGACTGGCTTCAAGCGGATTTCGGATTGCCTCAATGTGAAATTACAGCACAGGAAAGGGACGCAGCAAATTATTTAAGAAGCATAATGAATGATGATAATTTTTCAAAGGTATCGGTATCAGGTCATTCATTAGGAGGGGAATTAGCTCTTACCGCCGCTGCTTTGGTGGTTGATGATTTAAACAAATTCCAGCAAGGAATTTCATTTGATGGACCAGGACATCCTAATGAGTTTTATAAAAATCCCGAAATTGCAGACAATTACAACAATACGTTATTTAGAGAAAAGCTTAAACATTATCAGTACACAGCAGTTGGGGCCTTGTATAATTCATTAGCTTTACCGGAAAATTACAAAAGAGCACATGTAATGCATAATGAATCAAGTATGACAGATAGGATGTTTATTTTTACAGGTATTTTTCCGCATTCAATGTATAACATTGATGTAAATTTAGAGACTGGAGAAGTAGTTACTGAATCAAGGAATCCATTGGCGCAAGACTTTCTTTTACAAAATTCTCATATGTTGGCTGATGCACTTGATGCGACTCTTTTCTTGGGAGAAAGAATACCTCCTATTAGAGGATTGGCAAGAGATTTAGCATCTCCCCTTATAACAGATGTTTCTATGGTCATACTAAGGAACCATATGAAAAAGGATTATAATAATTTGACTGATGAGGAGCGAGAATTTGTTGATAATTATCGACCAAATCAAACAATAATGGTTGATTTATTTAATGCTATTGGAAATGGATGCAGTGCTCTCGCTAATCAAACAGGTTGTATGGCTTTCTATTTTGATGCATTAGGTTCCATATTTAATATGACAGCCGTAACAGTTGAATCCATGAATATGATAAAAGAAGGAAAATACAGAACGGGAATAGTCAACTTTCTTCAAGGATTATGTTCTAACTTAGCGGATGGATTAGTACCGGATATCTTCTTACCGGATATAATTGATTTAGGTCAAACTTTGAATAAAAAAATTGATGCATGGATTAAGGATAAGGGATCTCAAGCTGGAAGTTATATAGGAAATACTATATGTACCTTTTTGGCAATAAAGGATAACTCAAGTGAAAATAAACTTACCGCTCTTTCTAAAATAGTAATTCGAGAGCTAGAAGAATTAGCAATAGAAATGGTTGTTTTATCAACAGAATGGGCACAAGCACAGTATTATTGGGACATAAAAGATGTAAAAAATGGAACAATTATTCAGCAGAATATGGCCTGTGAGTTGAAAGGATATATTCAACAACATTTGATGGCTATAATTGAAGCTAAAGAATTAATGAAAGAAAATGATAACAAGGGACAGTTGGCATTAACATATTTTTCTAATGTTTTATTGAATACATTGACTTGTTTTCTTGACAAAAGTTTTCCTAATGCAAAATATACCTCTTTATATGATGACGATGATAATTATTGGAAAAACAAAAATGTTTCTGATGATGAATTAAAACAAACTGGTAGAGGATTAAACAATTTGTTTTGGTCAAATACTTGTTCTGGAAATTTGGGAAGAATTGGTAGTAATTTATTAAATTCAAATGATTCTCTTGATTTAAGCATTCTAGACAAACTAAATGATTTAATGGATTTGTTTAATAATGCGATAAATGCCGTACGTTATGTACCGGATCCACTTGTTATAGATTTGGGTAATGATGGAATTTCATTTTTATCTATAGAAGACGGAGTTTATTTTGATGAAGACAATAGAGGACTTCGAGAAAGAACTCAATGGATTAGTCCCAAGGATGCTCTTTTGGCAATCGACTTGAATGAAGATGGAATAATAAATGGCGGTGGAGAGCTGTTTGGTACGTCATCCGTTCTTACAAATGGTCAGTTGGCTCGAACAGGATTTGAAGCATTGTTAGATTATGATAGCAATAATGACGGAATTATTGATGAAAATGATACATTATTTGAAAAAATCCTTTTTTGGCAAGATAAGAATTCTAACGGTATTTCAGATGAAAATGAATTAGTCTCACTCAAAGAATTAGGTGTTAAAAGTATTTCATTAGATGAATTTGAATATGATGAAGAAGGAAGAAGAAAAACTTCTATATCATTTAAAAATGGACAAACAGTTGGAATTCATGAAGTGGATTTCCTAGCGAATTATTATGATTCAAAGGAAATTGATGAAATTGATATTTCAAACGATATTAAAGAATTGCCTAACATTGCGGCAATTGGAAATGTGGCTTCGCTTCATACTTTGATGCAAATTGATGAGTCAGGAGAACTTAAGAAATTAGTTGCTGAATTTGGTAATCTTCGTTCTGTAGACGAAAGACAGGCTGTTTTAACAGATATTATTTACTTTATTACGGGAGCAAATGATATTACGAACGGCAGTAGAGGAACTGAATTTGATGCAAAGAAATTACATGTTATCGAAACATTTATGGGAGAAGAATTTATCGGAACAGCTGGTAATAATCCCGTAAATACTGCGGCAACTATACTTGAGGATATCTATAATGAGTTATTCAATATATATTACACAATGCTAGCAAAGGATAGTATTTTAAAAGAGTATCTTCCTTTATTATCAGTTACTGAAAGCGAAGAGGGAGAAAGAATTTTTAATACCTCATTGCTTGAATTTGTACTGAGTTTCTCTATTGAAAATGGCCTTGATATGAAAAGTGAGGTAACAGAGGTAGCCAGATTTATTTCTGTCTTTAGTTCTAATAGAAATGAAAGCCTTAGAGGATTTATAGAAAAATATGCTGATTATGAAGGTTATTTAGATGAAATAGCCAAGTCAAATATTAGTTTCGAATTTGGATCCGCTAGTGAAGATAGTTTGAGTGGAACAAATATGAATGATACCTTCTTTGCTGGATTTGGAGATGATACTGTTCGTGGCAACGACGGGGCAGATATTCTTTACGGAAATGGTGGAGACGATAGCATCTATGGAGGAAACGGAAACGATACGTTAATCGGCGGCACCGGAAATGATTACATGGAAGGAGGAAATCATAACGATACATATGTCTTCAATCTCGGAGACGGAGAAGATACGATTTATGACTTCCATGATTCCTTTGATGAAGGA
>JAEEGL011696464.1_pt1 | contig 24228 bp, 24 predicted proteins | sample 9134231 | NCBI WGS metagenome assembly JAEEGL01 (sample SAMN16246548, study PRJNA631951) | gut metagenome | biome: gut microbiome; feature: rumen; material: fiber-attached | host: Bos | place: Iran: Karaj | collected 2018-10
GCGAACGGCGCGCATACGCCGTCTTTGAGGGGAGGCTGTGCCGCCGGTATCACAAGCACCTCCGCGAGCTTCAGTTCCTTCTTTACCTGTACTGCAAGCTCAACGTGGCCGTTGTGTATAGGGTCGAAGGTACCTCCAAGTATGCCAATCTTACTCATCTATGAATACTACCCGTTTGTCTTTGTCCTTGTTCTGTCTGTAAATGACGAACTTCGTGCCTATGACCTGAATGGGCTCGGCACCCAGCTTTTCGCAGAGAATGCCGCATACCTCGCGCGGGGTGAGTTCGCAGGTCTCGTGGACCTTGCCTTTTATCATCTCCCGCGCGTTCAGCGCATCATCGGCTTCTTTTATGACCTCGTCGCCGACGCCGTTCTTTCCCACATAGAGTATCGTCTCGTAGGAATTGGCGAGAGCGCGGAACTTCGCTCTTTGTTTACCCGTCATAGTGTCTCCTTACAGCTTGATGTACTTGCTGCGGTTGGAATTGTCGTCCTCATCATCCTCATCGTCGGTGAGCTCTTCCTCGTCTTCCTCGAAACAGAAGTCGTTGAAGTCGTCGATGCTGTCATTTCTCTTTTCGTTATTTTTGATCTTTTTGACCTTTGCGCCCTTGGGAGAAACGAGAATGCCTATCACAAAACCGCACACCAGTGCCGCAAGCACAAACAGTCCGAACATTCCCTTGCTGAACGTGATATCGGATTCGGCAAACGCTTTCACCGCCTCAAACTTCTCTTCCACCACTACCGGTATGATCTTTTTCATTGTTTTTTCCTCCTGTAAGATATAATTTCATATTATCAGGCTGTGTGCCTGTAATTGCTGTGACTGCCGGGCTTTGTCATACATTTCTTTCCGCGAGTATATCAGCGAGCTGCTTTATCGCGGATGCGCGGTGGCTTATCTTGTTTTTCTCCTCCGCGGAGAGCATAGCCACGCTCGTGTCTTCGTCCACCATGAATATCGGGTCGTAGCCGAAGCCGTTCTCACCGAGCGGCTCGGTGCCTATCCTGCCTTCGAGCGTGCCGTGTACACTGTATTCCGTCTCGTCGTCGAGTATGCAGTACAGCGAGCATACGAACCGTGCGCCGCGCATACTCTCGTCAACGCCGTCAAGCTCTTCGAGTATCTTGTTTATGCGCTGCTCGTCGGTAGCTCCCTCGCCCGCATAACGTGCGGAATATATTCCCGGCGCGCCGTCGAGAAAGTCTATTTCAAGTCCGCTGTCGTCCGCGATAACGGGGCATTTGCAGATATCATAGACAGCTTTTGCCTTTTTATGCGCATTTTCGGCGAAAGTCTCGCCGTCCTCTACCACGTCGATATCTATTCCCGCGTCTCTGAGCGACACGGGCTCATAACCGAGCGGTTCGAGCATCTGTTTTATCTCTTTTACCTTGCCTTGATTGTTTGTTGCGATTATCAGCTTCATATCAGTCGTTTTCCTCGTATCCGTCTTCATTATCATCTTTTTCTTCGTCGTCATCCGACCTGCCGCCGATATCTTCCGCGAAAAGTATCTCCGCGTAATCTTCGGGGATGAAGTTCTGCAGGTCGTCTATCTTCTCGCCTACTCCGACAAGCTTTACGGGAATGCCCAGCTCATCGTTTATCGGTAAGATTATACCGCCCTTTGCGGTGCCGTCAAGTTTGGTGAGTACGATACCGGTTATGGGGCAGACCTCCTTGAACAGCCTTGCCTGATTTACGGCGTTCTGACCGGTGGTGGCATCCAGCACGAGCAGTGTTTCGAGCGAGCAGCCGGGGAGCTGTCTGTCAACGATACCGGCGATCTTGCGCAGCTCGTCCATGAGGTTCTTCTTATTGTGGAGCCTTCCGGCTGTGTCGATCATGAGTACATCGGCGTTGCGCGCTTTTGCGGCATCACAGGCGTCGTACACCACCGAAGCGGGATCGCTGCCCTCGGCGTGCTTGACGATATCAACGCCCGCTCTGTCCGTCCACACGTTGAGCTGATCTATCGCTGCCGCACGGAACGTGTCCGCTGCCGCAACAATGACCTTCTTGCCGTCGCGTTTTAAGTTCGCAGCGAGCTTGCCTATCGTGGTGGTCTTGCCGGCGCCGTTCACTCCGATAACGAGTATAGCCGACGGCTTTGTATCAAGCCGCAGTAAATTGTCACCGCGCAGCATATCGGCAACTATCCCTTTGAGCAGGCCTTTTACCGCCGCGGTATCAGTCGTTCCCGTGCGCTTTACCTCGGCGCGCAGTCTGCTGCAGATATTCTCCGATGTCACTGTGCCGATATCGGAGAGTATCAGTGTTTCCTCCAGCTCCTCGAAAAAGTCCTCGTCTATCTTCGTGAAAGAGTTCACGAGCGTGTTGACCTTCGATACAAAGCTGTCCTTGGTCTTTTTAAGACCTTCTTTGAGCTTACTGAAAAATCCCATTTATTATCCTTTCATTTGCCGTTTTTCCCGAAATGTCTGAACGCGAGCACGCCTATCGGAATGAAGTAAACGCACCAGATCAGCAGAGCTATATTTCCCCCTCCGCTGCTTTCTCCAAGGTTAAGGAACATACCCGTCATCGGCATTATGAGGCACCCGGGGAAGAACGCTCCGTGAATGATAAGCAGCCATTTCAGCCACTTGTCCGGCTTATCTTCCGCTTTGAAGGCGAGTCCCGTGAATAATGTCGAGAGCGCCATCATCCCATATCCGAGAAGGTCGTAGTTGAATATAAGTCCACCGCGGCCGAAGTTCAGAATGCGGGAAGCCTGTTCGGAGAGCTCCTCAAGACTGACAGTGGTGCACTGAGAGAAATATACGAGCATTACCAGCACCGCGTAAACCCCGGAAATCACAAGTCCGGCATTTGCGGGGACTCTGCGGTCGTCAGCGCTCTCGTGGTGCAGTCCCGCGGTCATCATTATGAACCCGAGTGGGAGTATCAGGCAGACAAAATACTGACCGAACGAAAAATCCATCAGTATGAACACAGCGAACAAAAGCACTGTCAGAGTGACTATCGCCGCACCGATCATAGAAATTGTTCTGTTCATTTAATGTCTGATATCCTTTCTGAAAACTACAGACGGTTCATCTGTCACTACGTTTTCGGTTCCTTTGTCGCACAAAGGAACCAGTGAGGGAGCTCGAGGGAGAGGCAGCGCCTCTTCCTCGTGCGCGTATGCGCAGTCTCGAGCGCAGCGACTCTCAATCCAGCTCAAGTTCCATATCATCTATAAGCTCCTGATGTATCAGTCTCGAAACGCCCTTTTCCTGCATGAATACGCCGTACAGCACGTCGCAGCCTTCGATAGTTCCGCGTCTGTGGGTGATTATCATAAGCTGTGTATTGGTGCAGAAGCGTTTCAGGTAAGTTACATATTTCACGACATTTATCTCGTCCAGCGCAGCATCTACCTCGTCGAGCATACAGAACGGGGTAGGGCGGTGGAGGAGTATCGCGAAATATATCGTGATAGCCACCATAGTCTGTTCGCCGCCGGAGAGCGAGATAAGGTTCTTGATAAGCTTTCCGGGAGGTGCCGCGAAGATTTCTATGCCGCTTTCGAGCACATTCTCGGGATCCATAAGTTCAAGGTGCGCTTCACCGCCGCCGAATACCTCTGTGAATATCGAGCTGAACTTCTCGTTGATATCGTTGAAGCTTGACAGAAAGCGCGCTTTGATCTCGGTCGTGAGCGTGTTAATCAGCTTTTCGAGTTCGTCACGCGACTTCTCGACATCACGCAGCTGCGCGGAAAGTGCGTCGTACTGCGTCTTCACCTCGTCGTATTCCTCGATAGCCTTGTAGTTTACCGTGCCGAGGGCGCTCAGCTGTGCGGAGAGCGACCGCAGCTCCTGCTTGGCGGTATTTATGTCGGAGAGCGGTTCCGCCTGCTCCTTTGCCTCGCTTACGGTAAGCTCGTACTTGTCCCAGAGCGATACTATCAGCTTTTCCTTCTCCTTGTCAACGGCGCTGCGTCGTTCTTCCGCGGCAGCAAGCGCGTTGGAGAATTTCAGTTTATCGTCGTTCTTTTCGCGTATTTCCTTGTTTATCTCGTTTATGCGCTTCTCGCAGCCGTTTTCCTTCGAGATAAGCTCGTTGATGGCGTTTCCGGTGTCTCCGAAGCGCTTGTTCGCTTCCTCGATATCGGCTTTCTTCGCTTCGATATCGCGCTTCAGTTCTTCCGTGGAAGCATTCACCCCGGCTATCTCGGCATCAAAGCGCTCACCGCTTCCCGCGGCGGCTTCCTTTGCGCGTTCGGCCTCGGCTTTCTGTACCGCAAGGCTCTCTATATCCTTTTCCGCGGTCAGACGCTCCATATTCAGCGCCGATATCTTGTCGGATATCTCCGCTCTCTGTGAATTCGCCTGTTCGCGCTTCTCATCGGCCTTTTTAAGCTTTTCCTCGTTTGCCTCTATCTTCGCGGAAAGCTCCGTGATGCTCGCATTGGCGGTCTTTATCGATTCGTCCTGCTCTGCTATCTGCTTTTTTCCGCGGCTGATGATAAGCTCGGCATTGTCCTGCTGTTCCTCGGACTGGCGGATAAGATCCTTCACGCCGCCTATCTCCGCGGTGAGGCGGACTTCCTCCTGTTTTAAGGCAGTAAGCCGCTCGTTGAAGCCCTCTATCTCGATAGTCATTTTGTTGACCTCGGCGAGCAGGGTGTTGTAATCCGCCTGCGAGGTCTTTATCTTCCCGGAGAGCTTATCGACTTCCGCAGTGAGCGTGTCGATCTCCTGCTTACGGGAGATGATGCCCGACGTTTTCGTGTTTATGGAGCCGCCCGTCAGCGAACCGCCCGCGTTTACGATCTGTCCGTCGAGTGACACTATTCGGAACTTGTATCCGTACTTTTTGGCTATCCTGTTCGCGGAGTTGAGGTCGTCCGCGATAGCCGTTCTTCCGAGCAGCGAGCGGATTATCTCGCGGTATTTCTCGTCACAGCCGATAAGCTCCGACGCAATGCCCTCAAATCCGTCCTCGTTCTCCAGCCCGTTCTGCGTGAGCAGACTGCCCTTTATCGTGTTCACGGGGTAGAATGTCGCACGTCCGGCTTTCGTCTCACGTAAGAAGTTTATACAGCGCTTGGCGGTCTCGTCGCTGTCAACGACAATGTTCTGCATTGCGTTTCCGAGCGCTATCTCGACTGCCGTGGCGTATTTCTTATCGACCGACATGAGCTCCGCGACCGTGCCGTGGATGCCGCCGAGACGCCCCTGCCGCTTTGCGGTCATAACCGCCTTGACACTGTCGAAGTAGCCCATCATATTCTTTTCGATATCGGACAGTGCTTCGAGCCTCTGGCGGCTGCTGTCGAACGATCTGCGCAGCTGCTCGTAAACGGTGCGGCTCTCGGTGAGCTTGCCGTTCTTGTTTTCGTAAAGCTTTGTATAGCCGCCGAGCTTGTTTTCAAGCTCGGACTTTTCCTCCTGAAGCTGTTCAAGCTCTTCGTTCAGCGTTTTGCGTCTTGCTCTGTATTCGCTTACCGCCTTTTCGCGGTTCTCGATCATCTCCGTGTCGGCCTGCAGGCGCTCGGTAAGCTCCTGCTTTGTCTTTTCCGCCTGCTGGAGCGTAAGCTTCGCCTCGGTGAGCTTTGTGTACATGATACCGGTCTCGTTGTCGAGCGTCTTGTACTCGTCGTCGAGCTCCTTGTCGCCTGCGGCCGCATTTTCGAGCCTTGCTTTCAGTTCGTCTATCTCTCCCGCGATACGCTCACAGTCGGCGCGTTTCCCGTCGGCCTGTTTTTCGAGGTCGCTTATGCGCTCGGTGAACTCGTCCGCGCTCTTGCTGCTCTCTTTTTTCTGGCGTTCTATATCCTTCACGCGTTCGGCGTTGTGCTTGATCTCGTTTTCGAGAACGGCGATATCGGTATTCATACGGGCAATCTCGTCACGCGCGCTCTCCGAGCTCCTTCGCAGGTCGTCAAGCTGTGCGGCGTATTGCGACTTTTTTGTGGCAAGCGCGTCGCTCTCATCCTCGAGCTCTTTTATCTCGCGGTCGAAGTGGTCGCATTCGCCCTGGTTCTTCAGCACGGAGTTCTCGATCTCCGTCATATTTTTGTCTATGTCCTCGAGCTCCGCCGCCGTAACCGATATCTCTACGGTCTTTTTGCGGGAATCCAGCTCGATAGCCTTTGCGGCCTTCTCGGATTGCTTTTTCAGCACGGGGACACGTTCCGCGAGCGCATCCTCCGATGTTTTCAGAATGTCGTAATTTTTTTCCGCGCGTTCGAGCTCACGTTCCGCATCGGCCTTCTGATGCAGGAATTTTGAAACGCCCGCGGCCTCCTCGAATATCTCGCGGCGCTGGCTGCCCTTTGCGTTGACTATCTCGGCAACGCGTCCCTGCCCGATTATCGAGTAGCCCTCGCGTCCGAGGCCGGTGCCCATGAGCAGCTCCTGTATATCTTTAAGTCTCGATTTTTCGCCGTTTATGAGGTATTCGCTCTCGCCCGTGCGGTAGAGCTTTCTCGCAATGACCACCTCGTCGCTGTCAACACCGAGCTTGCGGTCGGTATTGTCGATAGTCAGCGCGACCTTAGCAAAGCCCATCTGCTTGCGCGTCACGGTGCCGTGGAAGATAACGTCCTCCATTTTGTCGCCGCGCAGGGTCTTTGCGCCCTGTTCGCCCATGACCCACCGCAGAGCGTCGCTTATATTGCTCTTGCCGTTGCCGTTGCTGCCGACCACGGCGGTCATTTTCGTGTCGAAATCCAGCACCGTCTTGTCCGCGAAGGACTTGAAGCCGTGGATCTCAAGTGTCTTAAAGTGCATATATTTTCAGTCTCGTTCCTTTTTCTTCTTCTATACGGAATGTAAAGCCCAGTTCTTCGAGCTTACGCTTGTTTTCTTTCTTCTGTCCCATTATCTTGCTGATGTTCGCCTTGTCGGTGCGCACGATAAAGCGGTTTCCGCCGAGCGCACGCATTTCACGCAGCATATCGTTATAGAATATCCTGCTCTCTGCTATTTCCCGCAGCGCCGGATGATACACCCCGCCGAGCATCTTCGCCTCGACCTCTTTGCTTGCGTGAAGTCCCATTCGTATCACGGGAATGCCCGCTTCACCGAACATCGTCAGCAGTTCTGCGCACAGGTCTATGGTCTCGTCGAACGTGAAGGTGCGGTATTCGCCGCTCTTGTACAGTTCGCCGAGCTTTGTGCCTTCGAGTATCACCGTCGGGTAAATGCGCACAGTGTTGGCTTTCAGTTCAATGAACCGTTTTGCGGTATCAATGCAGTATTCCGGCGTATCGCCGTACAGCCCTGTCATCATCTGGAGTCCGAGGGAAAACCCCCGTTCTTTTATCAGGTTTGCTGCGTTTTCAACATCCTCCGGGGAATGTCCGCGCTCGTTCATTTCAAGCACGCGTGCGTTCATGCTCTGCGCGCCGAGTTCTATCGCGGTCATACTATATTCCCGCAGGATATCGAGTATTTCTCCGTCGATGAAATCCGGCCGGGTCGAGCAGCGCACACCCGTGTAAACATCGGGTGCCGAGTTTGTGAACTCGCCCGCCGTTTCGAGCAGCGATATCATATAGCTGCGGTCTATGCCGGTGAAACTGCCGCCGAAGAATGCTATCTCCGCGGTCATACCGCGTTCCCGCAGGTGCGGTAGCTGTTCTGCGAGAGTATGTCTCACCTCATCGGCTGTCGGAGCCTTCGGGACACCGCTTATCGAGCGCTGGTCGCAGAAGGTGCAGCGGTGGGGGCAGCCGTTATGCGGCACGAACACCGATATGTTAGTTTGTTTCATAGCCCATTAAAGAGAGCGCTTCCTTTGCGGCAGCCTGTTCGGCTTCCTTTTTGCTGAGACCCTGTCCTCTGCCGATGACCTGTCCGTTCAGCAGTACGTTTGCCGTGAAGGTGCGCATGTGGGCGGCACCCTGTTCGCCGACTATCGCGTATTCGATATGTTCCTCGGGGTTCTGCTGTATTACTTCCTGTAAGCTTGTCTTGTAATCCCCGATTATCAGCTTATCGCTGGCGACTGTCTCCGCGGGCGGCATGAACCGCATAATGAACTTTTCGGCGCTTTCGAGACCTCCGTCAAGGTAAATCGCCGCGATGACCGCCTCGAAAGCGTCGGCGAGAATGGACTTTCTTTCGCGTCCGCCTGTATTTTCCTCGCCTCTGCCGAGCTTTATCGCTTCGCCGAGCCCGATGCGCTTTGCGAAGGTGTACAGCGTATCCTCGCACACAAGCTTTGCGCGTATCTTCGTCAGTCTGCCCTCCGGAACATCCAGCAGCAGGAACAGGTATTTCGCCACGACAACTGAAAGTACGCTGTCGCCGAGGAATTCCAGCCGCTCATTGCTGTTGTGCTTGCCGTTGACATAGGACGAGTGTGTGAGCGCTTCTTCGAGGTAGTTTATATTCTTGAATGTGTATTTAAGTCTTTTCTCTATATCGGTCACTTGTCCGATTCTCCTTTGACCTTGTCTCCCATTTCCGCGAGCGTATCGGATATCAGCTTGTTCACGTCATGCCGTGCAAAGCTTTCCGCCTGCCATATCGCCTGTCTGAAAGCAAGCGCGTCGCTGCTGCCGTGAGCTTTGAATACGGGCTTTGCCGACCCGAGCAGCGGTGAGCCTCCGACTTCGCGGTAATCCATCTGCTTTGATATCTTCTTTATGCCCTTCATCGAGAACAGCGCACCGACTTTGGCGATACCGCTGCCGAATATAGTCTCTTTGAGGGCGGTCTTCATAAATTTACCCATGCCTTCGACGGCTTTAAGGTAAACATTTCCGGTAAATCCGTCGGTCACAACGACATCCACTGCTCCGAGCGGAACGTCACGGCCTTCAACGTTGCCGATGAAGTTAAGCCCCGAGTTGCTTAGGAGCTCATAAGCTCCGTGCTCGAGATCGCGGCCTTTTTCTTCCTCCGCGCCGACATTCAGCAGACCCACACGCGGGGTTTTGACATGCATGAGCTTTTCCATATAAATGGAGCCCATTACCGCGAACTGTAACAGCATTTCCGGTCTGCATTCGAGGTTCGCGCCGCCGTCGAGCAGCAGATAGTGGTTTGTGGAGCTCGGCATTATCGGTGCGAGTGCGGGACGCTTTACGCCTTTGAGCCTGCCCGTAAGCACGGTGCCGCCGACAACGATAGCGGCGGTGCTTCCCGCACTGACAAAGGCATCGGCCTTGCCCTCGTTCACGATAGCAAACGCTCTGCCCATCGAGCAGTCTTTCTTGCTTTTGCGTATCTCCATGGGGTCGTCCTCGATAAGTATCACTCCGTCGGCATCCTCAACGGTAATTTTGTCCGACGCGACTTCAAGAGCCGCCATGCGCTCCCGTATCTTCTTCTCGTCACCTACGAGCACTACTTCGACGGACTCTTTCTTAATTGCCGCCGCCGCGCCCAGTATTACCTCGTCCGGCGCATTGTCGCCGCCGAATGCGTCTATTGCTATCTTCATCTGTGAGCTCCTTTCCAGAGGTCGCTTACGCTCGAGAGAGAAGTGTCTCGCCTGTGGGCGAGCCACATGAGGATAGGGCTCCTTGTGTTTGCTTTTAAGCGCCGCGTCGTGCGGCGGCCGGAGCAAACACTCAATGCTTCCTGCATTTGCCCTATCCTCAAACTCCTGACCCGGTTCCTTTGTGCGACAAAGGAACCGAAAGCGTTGAGAATGTATTTTCAGTATTGTACCTGTTGTACACAATTGTTATCTGTCGATCAGCTTCAGATCTTCCAGTCCTCTGCGGGCTATCCCGGCGTATCTTTCCTGCTTGCCTTTGACGGGCGTGTCGAGCGGGGGAAGGATCCCCATGTTCGCGCCCATAGGCTGGAAATCCTCGTTCGGGGTGCTGATGTGCCTTGCGAGCGCGCCGATCATACAGGTCGGCGGTAATTGCAGGGGGGGAAGCCCCTTTAATGAACGTGTGATGTTTATGCCCGCAACGATGCCGCTTGCTGCGCTCTCGGTATAGCCCTCCACCCCGGTCATCTGTCCGGCGAAGAAGATATTCTCGCTGCCTTTGAGCATGAATGCGCTGTTGAGCAGGGCAGGGGAGTTGAGGAAGGTGTTGCGGTGCATTACGCCGTACCGCACGAACTCTGCGTTCTCCAGCCCCGGTATCATTCCGAAAACACGCTTCTGCTCGCCGAATTTAAGATTGGTCTGAAATCCCACGATATTGTAGAGCGTGCCGTCTTTGTTCTCCTTGCGAAGCTGCACTGCGGCGTAAGGCCGTCTGCCCGTTCTCGGGTCGGTAAGCCCCACCGGCTTCATACAGCCGTATCGCACGCTGTCCGCACCGCGCTTTGCAAGCACCTCCACCGGCATACAGCCTTCATACACGGTGAGATCCTCAAACTCGTGCAGGGGTGCCGTCACGGCAGTCACAAGAGCGCTGTGGAACCGCTCGTATTCGTCCTTATCGAACGGACAGTTGATGTAATCCGCGCCGCCCTTGTCGTATCTCGACTGAAAGAATGCGCGCGTCATATCTATGCTCTCGGCGGTAACTATCGGGGCAGCCGCATCGTAGAAGCTGAGCGCCTTTCCGAGCTTCCCGTATATCGTGTCCGCGAAAGTGTCGCTTGTGAGCGGCCCCGTCGCGATGACAGTATCGCGTTCCGGGAACTCCGTTATTTCCCGCTCAACGACCGTTATCCGCGGATGTGAGCGTATCTTATCCGTGATATAGTCGGAAAACTCCGTGCGGTTGACCGCGAGCGCTCCGCCCGCTTCCACTGCCGTTTTTGTGGCAGCCTCCATTGTGAGCGAGCCGAGTATGCGCATCTCTTCCTTGAGCATTCCCGCGGCGCTTTCTATCCTTGACGCTTTGAGGGAATTGCTGCACACGAGCTCGGCAAAGCCGTTGTAACGGTGTGCGGGAGTCATTTTCTTCGGCTTCATCTCATACAGCGTGACATCAGCGCCGCGCTCTGCGGCCGCCCATGCCGCTTCGCAGCCCGCAAGTCCCGCACCGACAACGCTTACCGTCATTCCTTGTCCGAAGCCTCCGTCTCGTAGCCGCAGCCTTCACGGGCGCAGTATATCTTACCCTTCTTGCCGGCCTTCTTGAACAGTGTTGCGCCGCACTGCGGGCAGAGGTCGGGAATAGGCGTATCCCACGTCATATAGCCGCAGTTCTGGTAATCCTCGCAGCCGAAGAAAGGCTTGCCCTTCTTGGACTTTCTCGCGAGCATCTTCTTGCCGCATTTCGGGCAGTTGCCGCCCGTCTCGGTAACTATCTTGCGTGTGTTCTTGCATTCCGGGAAGCCCTCGCAGCCGAGGAATTTCCCGTAAGGTCCTATCTTTATGACCATGTGCCGTCCGCACTTCTCGCAGATTATGTCTGTCGGCTCGTTCGGGACTTTAACGCGCTTGCCCTCCATATCCGACTCCGCCTTTTCGAGAGTTGTGGCAAAGTCGCCGTAGAAGTCCTTCAGAACTTCATACCACTGCTCCTTGCCCTCCTCGACCTTATCGAGATTGCCTTCCATCTGCGCGGTGAACTTCGTATCGACGATCTGCTCGAAGTGGTCTTTCAGCAGGTCGGTGATGACATCGCCGAGCGGGGTGGGTTTGAGCTGTTTCTGTTCGCGCTCGACGTAATGTCTGTCGAGTATCGTGGTGATAGTCGGCGCGTATGTTGACGGTCTGCCGATGCCGTTTTCTTCGAGTGCCTTGATAAGGCTCGCCTCGGTGTAGCGCGGAGGCGGCTGGGTGAAATGCTGGTTGCCGAGCAGCGATACCACAGCGAGCTTTTCGCCGTCTGTGAGTTTGGGTATCGCGCCGCCCTCCTCGGATACACTGTCTGAGCTTTCCTCGTACAGTCTTGTGAAGCCGTCGAATTTCACCGTGAAGCCGGTCGTTCTGAACAGGCAGTTCCCGGCGGTGATGTCGATTACCGCGGAATCCAGCAGAGCGTTCTCCATCTGGCTGGCCATAAAGCGCTCCCAGATCAGCTTGTAGAGCTTGAACTGGTCGGACGTCAGGCTCGACTTTATCTCCTCGGGGGTTATGTCTATCGTTGACGGACGTATCGCTTCGTGCGCGTCCTGTGCGTTGTTGCGGGATTTATAAACTCTAGGCTTGGCGGGAAGGTATTCCTCGCCGAAGCGGCTCCTGATGATATCGGCGGCTGCCTTCTGCGCTTCTTCTGAAACACGCAGGCTGTCGGTACGCATATAGGTTATCAGACCGACTGCGCCGCGTCCTTCGAGCTCGATACCTTCATACAGCTCCTGCGCTGTCTTCATCGTCCTTCTCGCGTTAAACGAGAGGCGGCGGGAAGCTTCCTGCTGTAATGTCGATGTTGTGAACGGCGGAGCGGGCTGCTTCTTTCTGACGGATTTCTTGATAGCGGAGACCGTGAATTCCTTATCTTTGAGGTATCCGAGTATCTTATCGGTCTCTTCCTTAGTTTTAAGCTCGGCCTTTTTGCCGTCTATCTCGGTGAGCTTCGACGGGAACTGCTTGCGGGACGCGCTGCCGTGGAGCTTTGCATCTATCGTCCAGTATTCCTCGCTCTTGAATGCTTTTATCTCGTTTTCGCGGTCAACGATAAGTCTTACCGCGACCGACTGTACGCGCCCGGCGGACAGTCCTCTGCGCACCTTCTTCCACAGGAACGGCGAGAGCTTGTAGCCCACTATCCTGTCGAGTATGCGCCTTGCCTGCTGCGCGTTGACGAGATCCATATCTATGCTTCTCGGTGCTGCCATACCGTTCTGTATGCCGGTTTTGGTTATCTCGCTGAACGTTACTCGTATCGGCTTGCTGCCGTCGAGCCCGAGAACGTGTGCGAGATGCCAAGATATAGCTTCTCCTTCGCGGTCCGGGTCGGTCGCGAGATACACGGTATCCGACTTTGAAGCCTGCGATTTGAGTTCCTTTATCAGCGTGGATTTCTCACGCTTGTTCTCGTACATCGGCTCGAAGTTGTGCTCGATATCCACACCGAGTTTCGACTTCGGCAGGTCACGGATATGTCCCACCGATGCCACCACCTCGAAGTTCTTGCCGAGGTACTTTTTGATGGTTTTCGCCTTTGCAGGCGACTCAACAATGACCAGATCTGACAAATCTACCAACCCTTCTTGTGATAATTGATAATTGACAATTGATAATTGATAATTGTGGTGTCGCTTCGCGACATTTTTTAAAACCGGCGAAGTGAAAGGTGTTGTGCGTTCTTTGATGAATTGCGAAATATACGCATGATCGCGCGCTTTGGCACGATCCGGATCGTCGGCGAGGATGACACAACAATTATCAGTTATCAATTTCTCATTTCGTAACAGAATATCGCCGCAGCGACCGCCGCGTTGAGCGATTCCGCATTCGCTATGGGGATGTATATGCTTCTGCCGGCGGCCTCTATGACTTCCCGTGACACGCCGTTGCCCTCGTTGCCGATGACCACCGCGCACTTGTCGGGGAATACCGTGTCGTCGATGCTCGCGGCATTCTTATCGAGCACGGCGGTATATACCGTGTATCCGGCCGCCTGCAGTCCCGCAATGAAGCAGGGCAGGGGAGTTACCGCGAACGGGAGTCTGAACAGGCTTCCCATTGCTCCGCGCACGACCTTCGGGGAATATACATCCGCACAGTCTGGAGAGAGCACCAGCCCGCCGATGCCGAGCGCATCGCACGTTCTTATGATCGTGCCGACGTTTCCCGTATCCTGTAAGCCGTCCAGCAGGATAAGTCTCCCGTTGTCTATTTTACACATTTCCGCGGTTTTGTCAAGCTTTTTCGCCGTGAGGAATATCCCCTGCGGCGTTTTTGTGTCGGAAATGTACGAACCGAGGTCGTCCGTGATGATAACGGGCTCGGCCGCGGCGCTTATCTCGTTCACTGCGTCGGGGTACTTTCGCAGAGCGGCCTCGGTGACGAAGGCCGACGTTATGTCAAGTCCCGCCCGCACTGCCTCGGTGCAGAGCTTTGCGCCCTCTATATTGAAGCATCCTTCCCGCTCTCTTGCCTTACGGTCGCGGTCAAGCTCCCTGTACAGTGCTATTGCGGGATTTTTTCTTGATGATATTGTCATTGACATTGGTTGCTGTTTGTGATAAAATAAATGTATGTTTATGCGGTCCCTTTCCGGGAGCGCAATATCTTCCGGGGTGATATAGTGTTTTCCGAACTTAAAAATATCTGTGCCGAGACGGGCCTTTCCTTCTCCGAAGAGCGTACCGCTCTTTACGGGGAGCTTCGCGGTCTCGGTGTTACCGTGTCCGATTCGGACGACGGGTATGATGTACGTTTTTTCTGCGAGCGTCCTTTTGAGCGCGAGGGGGAGATATTCCCCGTTATAACCGCTCTTTCCGCGCCGCTCCCGAAGAACGCGCTGCTCAGCCAGTCATGCGAGGTGGGGTATGTCCGCGTCCTGCTCGACAAGTACAGTCTTGTGCAGGAGAATATCGTCTTTCTCGCGGAATTCATCGGCTCACTTGCCGATAAGCTCGATGAGCTGCACCTTACCGGGAAGCCGTATTCCTTCCCGCGTACAGCCAGAGCTGCCGAGCCTGTCAAAGCGGGCAAGGACGATGTGCGGGTAAATCTCGGATTTGACCGCCGCAGTGTATTCGGTCTGCTCGGGTCGCTGCTCGGTGCCGCCGCAATGACCGTTATCGCGATACTCATCGTCAACGTAAAGGGCGAAGTGGACGCGTTTGGGCTGGCGTTCGAGGTATCGACGTACATACTGTCCGCTGCTACCGTGTTCGTCGTGTTTGCCGACTACCGCTTCATTGCCCGTAAGCTCGACGCCGCTGGGATAATCGCGTGTCCGCTGATGTCAGCCGCATCGGTTGTGCTCGCGGGATTCGGTGCAGGTGTAAAGACCTGTGCACAGCTTGCCGGGGTATCGTTCATGTCTGCACTGCGTGACTATCCGACATATCTCGCGGCCGCTCCCGAGGTCGATAAATTCGTCGCCGGGTATATAACGCGGGGGCTCGTGCTTTCCGTGGTCGCCTCGATAATCTTCTGCATTATTTATTTTGAGCGGCATCCCGACGAGACGATACTGTCGGAAAAGATCCGTTCGGCCAAGACCGATGCGCCGGACAATCCGTTCGAGGGCGTAAAGCTGCCGTTTGGCCGTGAAGACCGTGATGACCGGTGATCGGTCTGTTTGCGCTTATGCCGGATGCGCGGATCTCGTCACGATCCGGATAAGCCGCCGAAATAATTATCAATTATTTTGTCAATATTGACAAAATATCACGCCCGCGCGTAACGGACGTGATATTATTTTTTCTTACAGAGCTGCTTTAGCCTTGTCGCAGAGCGCGGTGAAACCGGCCGCGTCGCTTATCGCGATCTCGGAGAGCATTTTGCGGTTGAGGGAGATATCAGCCTTCTTGAGGCCGTTGATGAATGTCGAGTAGTTCATACCGTTGAGCTTGCAGGCTGCGGAGATACGAGCGATCCAGAGCTTTCTGAAATCTCTCTTCTTGAGGCGTCTGCTGATGTAAGCGTACTGACCGCTCTTCCATACGGCTTCCTTCGCGGTTTTGAAGAGCTTGCTCTTACCGCCCCAGTAGCCCTTCGCGAGCTTTAATGTCTTGTTTCTTCTTTTGCGTGTTGCCAAAGCGCCTTTGATTCGTGCCATTTTACTTTCCTCCTGTTATTATCTTTTGTCCAATCAGTTTGCGTAGGGCATGAGTGCCTTGATCTCGGCTACATTGGTCTTGTCGCTGTAACCGGCGGCACGGTTGATTCTCTTGCGCTTTGTCGCCTTCTGGGTGAGTCTGTGGCGGCGGTTGGTACGCATATACTTGATCTTGCCCGTTCCTGTAAACTTAAAGCGCTTCTTGGCACCGCTGTGAGTTTTGATCTTGTTCTTTGTTGCCATTGTATGTTCCTCCTTTTTTATTGACTTATCATTCTGCGGCAGGCTCGGGGTCGCCGCTTTTTGCCTTTTTGGTTGAAGTCTGCGGCTTGGGCGAAATGACTATCATATAGTTCTTTCCTTCAAGTGTCGCGGGCTTATCCGTACTGCCGTATTCAGCGCAGGCGTCCACGAATTTCTTCATCAGATCCTCGCCGAGGTTCATGTGGGTGAGCTCTCTCGCACGTCTGAAACGCACACGGAGCTTTACCTTATCTCCGCCCTTCAGGAACTTCACTGCCTGGTTGATCTTTGTGTTGAAATCGTTGGTGTCGATGTTGAGCGACATCTGGATCTCTTTGAGTTCGGCCTGCTTCTGGTTCTTGCGGGCTTCTTTTTCGCGCTTCTGCTGCTCAAACTTATACTTGCCGTAGTTCATGATGCGGCACACCGGCGGGTTGCCCTGCGGTGCGATAAGCACGAGATCGAGGTCTGCTTCGAGCGCTTTTGCGTAGGCGTCCGCGGAGGACATTACTCCGAGCTGTTCGCCTTCGGCTCCGATAACTCTGACTTCCTTTTCGCGTATCTCATCGTTGATGAGAAGATCCTTTTTGCTGATAGTGTACACTCCCTTTCAAGGCGATTTTGATCGTAAAAAACAAAAAACGCGGAAGATCGTCCGCGCTTATATGATCCGAAATATTACTTATGCGTAAATCTTATGGGATCTTATAAACAACCGCGCCCGACAGCTTTACCGCGTCGGCGGGTGAGAAACGATCTGCTTTTTGTTTATAATACCTTGCTATTATACTACACCTTTTCCGATTTGTCAAGTGTTTTTTTAAAAAATTTTTCAACCTGTCGCGACAAGTCATGGCATTTTCATTGTCATCCCGCGTCGGAAACGGCAGCCGAGGTATTCCCCGCGGCCTTGTAGGTGCGTCTGCCCTGTACCTCTCCGCTCTCGATCTTTCCCTTGTACACTTCAAACTCCCGGTCAACGAACTCCGCGAGCTCGGTGAGGCCGTCGTCATCCTTCCCGGCGGTCTTGTCGCACACAGGCTCGGACAGCTCGAAGCACTTCATTCCGTACCACACGATAGCTGTCAGCCCCTCGTCGGATGGCTTAAGGATAAAGTTGAAGGTGTTTTCGCTCACGATGTAGGGGTTGCCCTCGGTGAACCACGACAGGTCGGGAATATAGAAGTATCCCGAGCGTCTTTTCTGGGTGTTTCCGGACATATTTCCTCCTATAACAGTTCACGGTACGGAATGTTCCGTACCGCGATAATAATTCTTGATTTGTCGTCTGTGCTTACTGTGCCGCTGTGGTGGTATCGGCCGCAGATGTTGTGGTGTCCGCTGCGGGAGCTTCCGTGACAGTGTCTGCGAGTGTGAGCTCACCGGTAGTGGTAGCTATAGCGAGCTGGTCGGAAACGCTTTCCGTGTCAAGTTCGGCGGTATCGGCGCTCTTGTCACCGCTCCAATATACGGATATGAGGTTAACGGCAATGGCAATGATGAATACGAGCACCGCCGCGACCTTTGTGGCTCTGGCGAGCTTTGCTTCTTTTGTTCTGCCGCTGTTTTTCTGGTAATAGTTATCCGTGCTGCCGCCGGTGATGACGTTGGACATACCCTGCTTGGATTCCTGCATCAGCACGACCGCGACGATGAACACGCACGCTACGATAAGAAGAATTGCGAAAATTATTTCAATGACCGACATCTGCGATCCCTCCGTTAAATTGTTCGGTTGAATTTTTTCATAAGGTAGCATTTATTATAACACATTTCGGAGACAATTGCAAGTGTTTTTATCATTCACATCAAGCGTCATAGTTCACAAAATTTTCTTTGAAAATCGCAGCTTTTTTGTCAGAAACGTTATCCGAAGTGAGCGAACAGCCTTATTACCCCTGCCGGATGCAGTGATAATAAGAATATGAATTATGTGTAATCCACAACATTGACCCACGAAGCGAGGAACTCCTTCTCCTTCTCATTGCCCTTGACGGACTGAGATGCCGCCACAATGGGCATCCACTTCTGGACGTACTGGAGCGCGGTATCGGTCTTTTCGCAGAATGTTTTGAGGTACTGCTTGCCGATATCCTCGTTTCCCGCGAGGCAGAAGGTGAGATATGTGCGCGCCGCGTCTGCGGAGGCGTTGCCCTGTGTGGCATGCGCCCAGTCGATGATATAGGGCGTGCCGTCGGGCGTGATTATCACGTTCGAGGGGTTGAAGTCGCCGTGGCACAGCTTTAAGTGCTTGGGCATGGATTCAAGCGTCGTATGCAGGTCGTAGCGCACGGTTGCGGGGAACTGCGATGCCGAGATCTTCGCGTGCATCTTGTCCTTCAGCCTTCCGAGCAGCTGGCATTTGTGAGATTGTATGTCGATCTGTAAATTCACAAAGGTCTCCATATACTCGTCCAGCTTTGAGGGGTCTTCTTTCCACATATCCATAAGGGTCTTGCCCTCGATGAAGTCGGAAACTATCGTCCACTTGCCGTCTATCGTGATGACCTCCCGCACCTTCGGGATGTTCAGCCCGGTAAGCTCCACGCGCGCCTGATTGAGCGCCTCGTTGAGCACGCCCTGCTTCGGATAGCCCTCGTTGAACACTTTCAGACAGCAGTCGCCGTCCCTGTATATCGTCTTGTCTCTGCGCTTTGCCAGAACATTGTCAAGCTTCATCTTTCACGCCCCCTTACTTCTTTGCAGACGGCTTCCTGCCGCGTTTTTCCGGTTCTGCCGGTGCAGACTCCGCCTTAGTTTTCCTGCTGCGTTTTTTCTGCCCGGGCTCCGCGGTCACGGTGCTTTTTGCAGCCGTTTTTTTTGCGGGAGCCGCCTTGCTCTGCACATCGCCGGGCATTTCCGTTTCCACGAAAACATTGCCGTAGTAAGCGTCCAGATAGAGCTGTTTAAGCTCGGAGATAAGCGGATAGCGCGGGTTTGCGCCGGTGCACTGATCGTCGAACGCAGCTTCGGTCATTTCGTCGAGCGTTTCGAGGAAGTCCTTCTCCGATACGCCGTAGTCGGCTATGGTCGCCTTTATGCCGATCTGCTTTTTTAGCTTTTCAACCGCGGCGATAAGGTTTTCGAGCTTATCACTGTCGGTCTTTCCGCCGAGCCCGAGGAAGTCCGCGATCTCGGCATATCTCGCGAGCGTATGCGGGTGGTCGTACTGCGGGAATGTGCCCATTTTAACGGGAGTCTCCGATGCGTTGTAACGCATCACATTGCAGATAACGAGCGCGTTCGCAATACCGTGGGCGATATGGTGGTAAGCGCCGAGCTTGTGCGCGAGCGAGTGCGAGATACCGAGGAAAGCGTTTGCGAAAGCCATTCCCGCCATAGTCGCGGCATTAGCCATTTTTTCGCGCGCCTCGACGTCATTTCCGTCGTTGTACGCTCTCGGCAGGTATTCAAATATCGTTTTGAGAGCTTTCAGAGCGAGACCGTCGGTGTAGTCGGTAGCCATTACCGAAGCATAGGCTTCGAGCGCGTGTGTCACAGCGTCGATACCGGATGCCGCTGTCAGCCCCTTGGGCGCGGTCATGTGCATATCGGTGTCAACTATCGCCATGTTAGGCAGCAGCTGGTAATCCGCCAGCGGGTACTTGCAGCCGTCGCTCTTGTCGGTGATGACCGCGAAAGGTGTCACCTCGGAGCCCGTGCCCGCGGAGGTGGGTATCGCCACGAAATAGGCCTTTTCGCCCATTTTCGGGAATGTATATACTCTCTTGCGGATGTCGATGAAGCGCATGGCCATATCCTTGAAATCCGCCTCGGGATGCTCGTACAGCACCCACATTATCTTTGCCGCGTCCATTGCGGAACCGCCGCCCACTGCGATGATAACGTCCGGCCTGAACGATGTCATCAGTGCAGCGCCCTTCTGTGCGCTGTCGAGCGTCGGGTCGGGCTCAACGTCGAAGAATGTCTCGTGGACTATCCCCATAGCGTCGAGCTTGTCGGTTATCGGCTTTGTGAAGCCCGCTCCGTACAGGAAGCTGTCCGTTACCACGAACGCGCGCTTCTTGCCCATGACGGTACCGAGCTCGTCAAGCGCCACCGGCAGGCAGCCTTTCTTGATATACACCTTCTCGGGTGCTCTGAACCAAAGCATATTCTCTCTCCTTGCAGCGACTGTCTTGATGTTGAGCAGGTGCTTGACGCCCACGTTCTCGCTTACGCTGTTGCCGCCCCACGAGCCGCAGCCGAGGGTCAGCGACGGCGGCATTTTGAAGTTGTACAGGCCGCCGATACCGCCGTGCGAGGACGGTGTGTTTATGAGGATACGCCCGGTCTTCATACGCGCCGTAAACTCGTCGAGAATGGCCTGTTCGGTCTGCACGTTGAGATAAATGGACGAGGTGTGTCCGAAACCGCCGTCCGCGATGAGTCTCTCCGCTTTGTTGAAAGCGTCGTGTATATCGTTCGCCTTGTACATGGCGAGGACGGGCGAAAGCTTCTCGTGTGCGAATTCCTCCGAAATGTCAACGTTTGTCACTTCGCCGATCAGTATCTTTGTTCCGGGCGGGACTTTAACGCCGGAGAGTTCGGCGATGGTGCACGCTTTCTGACCGACGATCTTTGCGTTCAGCGCGCCGTTGATAATAATGGTATGGCGCACCTTGTCGATCTCGCTGCCTTTGAGGAAATAGCACCCTCTCGCGGCAAATTCACGCTTTACCGCGTCGTAGATGTCCTTATGAACGATAACGGACTGCTCCGACGCGCAGATCATGCCATTGTCGAAAGTCTTTGAATGGATTATCGAGTTGACTGCGAGCAGTATGTCGGCCGACTTGTCGATGATGGCGGGGGTATTGCCCGCACCTACGCCGAGAGCAGGCTTTCCGCTCGAATAAGCGGCCTTGACCATGCCGGGGCCGCCGGTTGCGAGGATTATATCGGCTTCTTTCATAACGAGCGTGGTCATATCGAGGTTCGGCGCGTCTATCCACGAGATGATGTTTTCGGGGGCGCCTGCCGCCACAGCCGCATCGCGAACGATACGGGCCGCCTCTATGGTGCTCTTCTTTGCGCGCGGGTGAGGGCTGAATATAATGCCGTTGCGCGTTTTGAGCGCGATAAGAGCCTTGAATATCGCGGTTGAGGTCGGGTTAGTCGTGGGTATGACCGCCGCTATAACGCCGATAGGCTCCGCGATCTTCTTTATCCCGAAGGCCTTGTCCTCTTCGATGACACCGCACGTTCTGGTGCATTTGTACTCGTTGTAGATATACTCCGCAGCATAGTTGTTCTTAATGACCTTGTCCTCGACAACGCCCATTCCGGTCTCTTCCACTGCCATTTTTGCGAGCGGTACGCGTGCCTTGTTTGCCGCGGATGCCGCCGCAAGGAATATCTTGTCCACCTGTTCCTGCGTAAATACGGAGTATTCCTTCTGCGCCGCTCTGATGCGCTTTAATTCGGCCTCCAGAGCCGGTACACTGTCCACCGGTTTTCTTTCCTTAACTGCCAAAAGATCTCCTCCTTTTGCGTATAGTCACTCACGCTTGAGAGGTCGCTGCCGCTCGAGAACGTGTCTCGCCTTTGGGCGAGACACACGAGGGCAGGGCATCTTGTGTTTGCCTTTAAGCGCCGCGTCGTGCGGCGGTCGGAGCAAACACTCAATGCTTCCTGCATTTGCCTCCCCTCGAGCTCCCGACCTACTTCCTTTGTACGACAAAGGAAGCGAAAGCGTTGAGTTGTTTGATTTGCAGATTTGTGTAAACAGCAGAATTTCTGCCGCAAAGTACGGAAAAATCGCAGATTTCCGCCCTCTTGTTATATTTTAACACATATTTGCAGTTTTGGCAATATTTTTTCGTGAAAATCAAAAAAAACTTTACTTTTTATATTATATGTGGTATAATGATTGTATTCGACGGGGCTTCCTCGTCTCGCCACGATTCAGATATGCCGCAGCAGGCGGCATCCGCAATTGTCAATTATCGATCAACATGAAGGAGTTGGTGCTATGTACGCGATGAAGCTCACCGCGCCCTGCAAAGACTATATCTGGGGTGGAACAAGACTCAGAGACGAATACGGAAAGAAGTCCGATGCCGATAAGGTCGCCGAGAGCTGGGAGCTTTCCTGCCACAAGGACGGCAGGAGCGTTATAGCCAACGGTGAATATGCGGGCTTAACGCTTGAGGAATATATCGGAAAAGAGGGGAAAGCCGTGCTCGGCACAAATTGCGCACGGTTCGAGTATTTCCCGATCCTGATAAAGCTGATAGATGCGAAGGATAATCTTTCCGTGCAGGTGCACCCCGACAATGACTACGCTCTGCGTGTCGAGGGGGAATACGGCAAGACCGAGATGTGGTCTATCATCGATGCCGATGAGGGTGCGGAGCTGCTCTACGGCTTCAGACACGAGATATCCCGCGAGGAATTCGCCGACCGCATAAAGAACAACACCCTTCTTGAAGTGACCAACAATGTGCCTGTACACAAAGGCGACGTGTTCTTCATCGAAAGCGGCACTCTCCACGCGATAGGAAAGGGCATACTGATAGCTGAGATACAGCAGAATTCCAACACAACATATAGAATATACGATTACGGCAGGGTCGGCAAGGACGGCAAACCTCGTGAGCTGCACGTCGAAAAGGCCTGCGAGGTGACAAAGCTGATATCGCCGACGCGCCCCACGAAGCCGCAGGGCGAGCGGGTGCAGAAGGACGGGTATGCAGAAACGCTGCTCGCTTCCTGCGAGTATTTCAACGTGAACAAGCTCGAAGTGCAGTCGGGAGCCGCTCTCGAAGCGACGGAGAGATCGTTCAACTCGCTGCTTGTGATTGACGGAAGCTTCACCCTCGGCGACCTTTCGCTGACAAAGGGTGACAGCGTGTTCGTTCCTGCCGGTTTCGGGAAATACACGCTCTCCGGCAGCGGCGAGGTCATACTTACAGACATAGTATGATAAAGCCGTGCCCCGTTGTATAGAGCGGGATAAATACAAGTCTGGGGGAATAATATGAAATATTACATCGGAATAGATATAGGCGGCACGAATCTGACTACCGGCGTAGTGGACGAGAATTGCAGCATAGTCGGCCGCGGAAAGATAAAGACTGAGAACGGCCGGCCTTACGGTGACGTTATAAAGGATATCATCGAGACTGTGAATATCGCAGTCGCCGACGCGAAGATAAATATGGACGATGTGCGCTGGATCGGCGCGGGATGCCCTGGCACCTGCAACACCGATACCGGTATAGTCGAATATTCCAACAACCTGCGCTGGAACAACGTCACGCTGCAGGCGGATCTTGAACGGGCTTTTGCGAAGAAGACATATATCGACAATGATGCCAATGCTGCCGCTTACGGGGAATTTCTCGCGGGCGCGGCAAAGGGCGCGAAGAACGCCGTGGTCATCACGCTTGGGACCGGTGTCGGCGCAGGCATCATCATCAACGGGAAGATCTTCTCGGGCACGAACTTTGCGGGCGGCGAGATAGGGCATACCGTCATAGTGGTGGACGGCTATCAGTGCACCTGCGGGCGTAAGGGCTGCTTTGAGGCATACGCCTCCGCAACTGGACTTGCCCGAATGACGAAGGAAGCGCTCGACAAGCACCCCGAGAGCAAGATAGCACAGCTCGTGGAGGCCGACGGCCGTATCAGCGCGCGCACGGCATTCAACGCGGCAAAGATGATGGACGACGTGGGACAGGCCGTGGTTGACCGCTACATCAAGGCGCTCGCCTGCGGTATCACCAACACAATTAACGTCTTCCAGCCGGATATACTCTGCATCGGCGGCGGCGTGTGCAATGAGGGCGACAGGCTGCTTCTGCCGCTGAAAGAGCTTGTCGCGAAGGAAGTGTATTCCCGCAACAGCAAGAAAAACACCGAGATATGTATATGCAGTCTCGGAAACGATGCCGGTATCATCGGTGCGGCGATGCTCGGCAAAAGCGCCGACAGCGGCATTCTCAAAAGTGTGCTGAATGCTGCAAAGCCCAAGTAGATCAGACTCTTCCGCGCGCTGAAGCCGGAACATGTTTTGAAGAACGCGATAATAAAAAACAAATAAACACGGACATTGCGTTCGTGTTTATTTAATCAAAGCTATAAATCATATTCACTACGCTTTCGGTTCCTTTGTCATACAAAGGAACCGGGTCAGGAGCACGAGGATAGGGCAGAGCCCTGTCCTCGTGTGTCTCGCCCTAAGGCGAGACACTTCTCTCGAGCGGCAGCGGCCTCTCAGGCGTGTGCGACTATCCGGACGACTATGGACAAATTCATTCTTAAATCCCCTTACAAGCCTACCGGAGACCAGCCGGAGGCTATAGACAAGCTTGTTGCGAGCATAGAGGCGGGGAACCGCGAGCAGGTCCTCCTCGGCGTTACGGGCTCGGGCAAGACCTTCACCATGGCGAACATCATTGAGCGTGTCA
>JAEEGL012172687.1_pt1 | contig 24228 bp, 17 predicted proteins | sample 9134231 | NCBI WGS metagenome assembly JAEEGL01 (sample SAMN16246548, study PRJNA631951) | gut metagenome | biome: gut microbiome; feature: rumen; material: fiber-attached | host: Bos | place: Iran: Karaj | collected 2018-10
CGAAGCGCCCTCGGCAGTACCGACGGCAGAGCCCACCGCCGTCGCTACCGAGGTGCCGACCGAGGAACCCACGCCCGCGCCGACGCCCGCGCCCACGCCCGAGCCGCCGCCCACTCCCGCGCCGACTCCCAGCCCCGCGCCCACGCCGAGCCCGGTGCCCACGCCGAGCCCCGTACCCACGCCGACGCCGACGCCCAGACCGCAGAACGGCAGGCGCGTGATCTACCTGACCTTCGACGACGGCCCCTGCGAATACACGCCCGAGGTGCTCGATATCCTCGCCCGCTACAACGCCAAGGCGACCTTCTTCACGGTCGGCTACTTCGTGAACTGGTATCCCGAGATCACGAGGATGATCATGAACAGCGACAATCTGCTCGCCTGCCACACCTATTCCCACGATTTCAACATCATCTATGCTTCCCCCGAAGCGTTCATGAACGATGTTCACCGCTGGGAGGAGGTCGTGCAGAGAGCCTGCGGCCGCCTGCCTGAGAGGATCTGCGTGCGCTTCCCCGGCGGGACCAGCACAGCCTCGGCGATCCCCGTGCGCGACGCCATAATGAGGCTGCTTCGCGCCGGCGGCTACCGCTGGTTCGACTGGAACGCGGGCGATAACGACAAGTGGCCCGGCGGCAACGTCAACCACCTGCCCGAGGAGGAATACTTCCTCTGGTCGTACTACGAGACGATCGGCTGGTTCGAGAACCGTCCGGACGAGCCCGTGATCTTCCTGATGCACGATACCGAACGGGGCTCGGTCAACATCCTGCCCCGCATCCTCGAGGACCTGATCAACCGCGGCTACACCTTCGACACGCTCGATCACCATCCCGACTGGAATAACTGAAAAACGAATGATAATAAAGAAAAACGATCCTCCGCGAAGAGGATCGTTTTTCATATCCGGATCGGTTTATTCTTCGTTTGAGCCCGCGATCGCTATGCCGCGCAGCTTCATCGCGTAGGGACCGGAATAGTTCTCGCTCGTGAAGCGGTCGGTCGAGAACGCGATATCCTTCTCGGCCTCGAGAAGGCTGCCGTTGACGGAGCCGCCGGTCACCGGGGTCACGCCGTTTTCGTCGATCAGGTAGGCGAGGCGGATCTCGCCGCCGAAATGCCCGCTGAAGGGATCCATCTGGAAATCGGAGAAGGTCACCGCCCACAGGCAGGGGGTCTTCTTCATCTCCTCAAAGCTCATGCTGCCCTCGTTGCCGCAGGCGAAGCGTTTGTAGTCGCCGGTGGGTTCGACGCCGAGGTAGCGGCAGAAGCGCGTCGCGCCGTGGATCAGCTTAAGCTTGCCGTCCTCTATAAGCGCGCGGTCCGTCATCGGCACGCCCTCGTTTGAGAACGGAGCGTCGGCAAGCAGCGTCAGGGAGAGCCTTTCGCCGGCCGTCTCGCCCTGCACGTCGTCGCCGACCTGCCAGGTGGAGTAATGCGGGTAGATCATGGCCGCCGCGCTGCGCGCCGCGAAATAATTCAGCACCTCCGCGACGTTCTCGCCGGAGAGGATCAGGTCGTAGCTGCCGCTCCTGAGGATACGCTCGGCATGGGCGCGGTCGCGCACGAAGGTCAGCGCCTCGCGTACGCTCGCGGTAAAGCCCGCTTCATCCAGCTCGCTCATGCCGAAATGCTTATACATCTCAACGTCCTCGGGCTCCTTGGCCTGAACGACGTATTCGCCCTTGATCTTGGCGTCGGTCCAGCTCACGTCGGTGCCGGAGCTCGTGACGATGCGGTTCTCGGTCTGGACCGCAAAGACCTCGGCGGAATTGATGAACGCGCCTTCGACGTCGTTGGCGGAGAAGAGCTGCTTTGCCGTCATGACCGCGGCTTCCTCGGGCGTGAGCGCCGCAAGGCGGGTCGCCTTGAGCACGAGCTCGCTTTGGACCGGGTCAGCGGCCTCATAATAGGGGTTCATGGCGAACTGCGCCGCATAATAGGCGTCGCGCAGCGCCTTGACGCCGTCGCCCCCGAGCATGGATTCATTGAGGATGACCTCGGCCGAAGCCTTGAGCTTCTGCCCGTCCCTCTCCTCGGTGCGGAACACGGTGACGCGGTATCTGGTCACGTCCTTGATGCGCCGCATATCCAGCCTGTCGCGCACGAAGAACAGCTCCGCCGTGCGCTCCTCCTCGATGTGGATGCGGTATTCCTTTACCATCGCGAACATGATAAGTTCTTTTATCCTGTCTATTCTGTTCATGGTGACGCCTCCTTTAGCCCAGCCTTATCCTTGCCTTCATGTACGGGCCGCCGTCGCTGACCTTGACCCACTCCTTGTAGCCCTTGCCGCAGAAGCCGCTGCCGGAGAGCTCCACGCGCTTGCTCATCATCGAAACGGATTTGAGCAGGTCGGGCACGTAGCCGGTCAGCACGATGGGGGAGAAGATGCGGCCCGTCAGCTTGCCGTCCCTGATCTCGCGGGCGACGTTGACCATGCACTGGATGCCCCAGTTCTTCGGGTCCTCCATGCCGCTGGACGGGTTCTCGAGCAGGAAGCCGTAGGCGATCGAGGCGATCATCTCCTCGGGGGTGGATTCGCCCGCCTCGAAATAGGTGTTGGTCATGCGGGTGTAGGCCTTCCTCTCGGGGCTCTCGCGCCTGCCGTTGCCGGTGGGAGCGACGCCGAGCCTTTCGGCGCTCAGCAGGTCGCACATGCCGCGCCTGAGGATGCCCTTGTCGATGATGACGGTGTCGCCCGTCAGTGTTCCCTCGTCGTCGAAGCTCCAGGTCGCGCTCTCGTCCACGGCGCTGCCGTCGTGCATGGTGACGAGCGGGCTTGCCACGTATTCGCCGATGAAGCTCTTCGCGAGCGCGCGGTCCTTAACGAACATATCCATCTCCACGCCGTGACCGAACGCCTCGTGCACGATCATGCCGGTGACCTCGGGCGAGCAGATGCAGTCGTATTCGCCGGGCTCGATGGGCGAGCTGGTCAAAAGCTCCAGCACCTTTGATGTGACCTCGGGCACGTCCTTCTCCACCAGGGAGAGCAGCTCCGCGCCGCCGAGGATCGAATAGGGCTTGTAATAATCCTTGATCTCCTCGCCGCGGCTCGCGAGCGCGACGACGGAGGCGTTGGTCCACATATGGCTCTCGTCCAAATCGCGGTTCGTGCTGATGAAGAGCTTGCGCTCGTAGGAGCAGGAGCAGTTCACGAGCATATCGAGTATGCCCTCGGTCTCGAGCCCTTTCTCACGGATACGCTTGAGCAGGTCGAGAATGGCTTCGTCGCCCATCATTTCGGGATCCATCGTGAAGACGGCCTTCTTTTCGATGACAGCGGGGGAGTCGTCGGGGATCGGGGAGGCGAGCACGCCCATGCTTTTGCCGAGGCCGAGGCCGCGGCTGAGCTCAAAGAGGCGGGCACGCATCACGGCGCAGATCTCGGGGATCATCTCCTCCGAGAAATCGTTGATCGAGTATTCGGCCATGCCCGCGCCGTCGTGCACGCGGATGCAGAAGCCGCTGCCGCGGATGCCGTCGGTGCCGATGGAGATGCCGCTCCTGCCGACGCGCCAGCTGCGGTAATGCTCCTCGACCGCCAGCACGGAAGCATAGCCGAAGCTCTTTTTGAGCTCCGCGACCAGCTTCTTGAGGGCGGGCTTGAGATCGGTCATTTTTTCAAACATATGGGTCTCCTTTATATTAGTTTGGTTTTGATTTTCCAGTTAACTTCGGGGGTAATGTGGTTGCATTACACTTGTTCCGTCGGTTTATTTTCTCCGTGCCGTTGATGCGCTATATCAGCCCCAGCGCCTTGAGAAACAGCATCAGCAGCGGCACCAGCACGAAGCAGCCGAGCGTGGTGACGCTCATCCCTCCGGCCACGAAGCTCTCGTCCGCGTCGTGCGCAGCGGCGACGACGACGGCCTGGGTCATGACGGGCATCGCGCTTTCGACGACCAGCACGCCCGAGGGCATGCCGCCGAAGCCGAAGAGCTTGCACAGGCCCGCCATGATGAGCGGCGCGCAGATAAAGCGCACCAGCATGACGCCCAGCATATGCTTATCCGGCTTCATGCTCTTAAGGCCGTATTCGTAGAGCGCGTAGCCGATGTAGAAGAGCGCGATCGGGGTCACGATATTGCCCATGTACCCCGCGAGCCGCACCACCGGAGCGGGCATGCGCACGCCGAGGGCGAGCAGGGGAAGGCTGATAGCGAGCGCGACCAGCGGGGGAGAGATCAGCTTTTTAAGGTTCGAGAAGAAGCCCTTTTCATGCGCCTCGCCGTCCCCCGAGCGGCTGATAAGATAGTTGCCGACCGTCCAGAAAAGCGTGGTGTTCACAATATAAAAGCACATCACGTAGGGCACGGCGGCGTCGCCGAACAGGCCGGTGTTCATCGGCAGGCCCACGAAGATGGAGTTCGAGAACGCGCACATAGTGATGAACCCGCCGCGGCGCTTAGGGTCGGGCTTGAGCACGGCGGCGAGCAGTATGCCGAGGGCCAGCGTGATCAGCATCGAGAGCGCGGGCAAGAGGAACAGCAGCAGCGGCCTGTCGAGCTTCGTCAGGTCGAGGTTGCCGAACACGTTGTTCACCACCAGTGCAGGCATGCCCGCGCAGATGATGAGCTTGATCATCAGGCTCTTATGCTCTTTTCTTATGAAGCCCAGCCTGCCGAACAGCCAGCCGACGCCGACCATGAACATCACGATCAGAACGGCAGAGAGGGAATGGAGAGTGGTCTCGAACATGAAATAAAATGTTGGGGCGGCGATCTGCCGCCCGTGCTATGCGAGCGAAGCGAGCCCGCCCATTAAGCCGCAAGCGGCTTAATGAGTCACCGCGCCGCAGTCAACTTCGCTGACGGCTTCCCCCCGGGGGAAGCCATGCCGGATCGATACACAAAAGGGAAGCAAGCGCCTCCCTTTTTCTTAACTTATTTGCTTATCTTCCTGCACTCGAGGTAATACCTCTTCTCGTGGGCCTCGCCCATCGAGAAGGTCTTTCTCGGCAGCGCGCCGTCGAACACGACGGTCTTGAACAGGTCGCCCTTGGCCATGGGCGGGAGCAGGAAGCCTACGTTGCCGGGCTTGGAGCCGAGCTCGTTTACGACGTCCTCGCCGTGGATGTAGTCGATCGAGGCGCCCTCGGTCTTCTTGAGCAGCACGTCGAGCGCGTTCTGCAGCGTGCCGACCTCGAGCTGAGCGGCGGGCTTTTCAACGACGATCGCGCCGAGCTTGCCCTCGATCACGAACGGGATCGCGTGAGCGCCTTCGGGCAGCTCCTTGAGCGCCCTCGCGCGGCAGTGCGGGCAGTCGAAATAACGGATCTCGGCGGCGCCGTTCTGCTTTTCAAGCTCCTCGCCAAGCGCCTTTAGGAAGCACTCGGGGCAGACGTTGAACACCACGCGGTGGATGGGTTCGAACACGATGCCCTCGTCGTGGACGTTCTCGAGCTCGACCAGCGCATAGCGGGCGGGATGGTTCGCCCTCTCCTCCTCGGGAAGGGTCGCCTTAAGCTTCTCCCAGTTGGCCTTCGCGGTCGCGAAGCTGTGGTTGCCGTCGCCCATCGCGAAGAGGAGCGGGGGCATCTCGGTGCCGTATTTGGTGGGGTTGACCAGCGCGGCGATCGCCTCGATGACGTTCTTGATGGTCTCCTCGTCGTTGACGAGCCAGCCCTCGACGTGGCCGCCGCCCTGCATCAGCTCGAAATCGTAGAGCTTCTCGAGCTTCTTTTCGCAGAGGGGTTCGATGACGGTCTTGTTCTCGTCGTCGATCAGCACGATGATATGCGGCAGCTCCACGGTCGCGGCCTCGCGGATGCGGAGGCGGGGCGGGATGCGCTCGACGATGGTGCCCTCGGTGGCGCGGATAAGGGAGGTGGAGCCCTTGGAATAATCGTACTCCTCAAGATCGAGCGCGACCACGAGGCCGTTCCTCGTCTTGCCGTCCACGGTGCGGCGGGTCAGCACGAAGCCCTCGCCGATGTTTTCGAGGGTGCCGTCCGCAACGTATTTTTCCATCGTTTTGCGGATCTCGGCGATGCGCTCGGCCTCGCCGGGCTTCTCGAGGTAGATCTCGGGCAGCATCAGGCGCAGGGTGGAGGGGGCGGCGCCGACGATCTCCTCGCACTTGTTCCAATAGTCGGGCTGGGAGGTGTACTGGTCGCAGGCGACGCAGGCCCACTTGGTCATGTCGACGTTCTTTGCGGGCATCATCAGCTCGGGCACGCAGATGCCGATTTTGTTTTCAAACTTCGGGTTCATTTCTTGATCCTCCATTCTTTGTCTTTGGGGTAGCGCTTCTCCCGCCGCTTTTTTCGGCAGGGCCGCAATGATACATATATCATTTTACACCTTTTCCAAAGGCTTGGCAACGGAAAAACGGCCCCGGGCGAAATATATCGCCGGGGCGTTTCCGGCGCACTGCGAAAGCAAAGGAGACAAAATGGAAAATAAAACAAAAAAACCGCTTTTGTATATTGAACTGGCGCCCGTAATGTGGTATAGTATAAACAAGCGGAGAATACCCATGCTGTGCTCTGCGGCAATCGATCGAAAAATACACAGGAGGAAAAAGCAATGAAAACAAAGCGTATCCTTGCGATCGTCCTTGCGGCGCTTATGGTGATGACGATCGTACCCACGGCTGTCTTTGCGGCGGCGGACCCCGCTCCGGGCAAAACCGAAGCCGAGGCGGCGCCCGAGAAGGCCGAAAATGCCGATAAACCGAAGGCAGAGATAACGTCTCTTGAAAGCCATCTTTACATCAACGGCACGAATCTTCCGTTGACCAACTACGTTCCCGGCTTCTCCGAGCAGGAGGCCACCACCGACGGCGTGACCCATTACTGGATAGAATCCAACAACTACGGTCAGGCCAACAGCGACGCGATGCTCACCATCGACTCGTTCTACATGAACTCCGGCGAGACCATCACCTTCCAGTTCTGGTATGAGACCGAGTCCGGCTGGGACACGTTCAAGTTCATGGACAACAACTCCCAGGTGTTCTCAAAGAGCGGTTCGTCGAGCGGCTGGGAGAGCTACACCTACACCTGCTCGAGCAGCGGCCTGCATGAGTTCGACTTCATCTACCATAAGGACGGCTCGACCAACACCGGCGCGGACTGCGTCCGCATCGGCTATCTCTACTACAGCAGGCAGAGGGATTTCTACATTACCCGCGCCGCGCTCAACCAGGGCATGAGCGGAAACATCATCTCCGTGGCCACCACCGGCACCTATCCCTTCTACGCCAAGGAGTCCGGGAGCACGGGCCACGAGCTCTACCTCTTCAGCGGCAACAAGGGCGAAGCCAATTCGAACTCCACGTTCACCGTCAAGGCCTGGGTCGAGTCGGCTCCCATCGACTTCACCTTCGATTATGCGATCTCAAGTGAAGTGACCTACGACTATTTCAAGTTCTCCGTCAACGGCACTGAGGAATTCAGGACCTCCGGCTACAACGACTACAGCTGGACCTCCCATACCTACACCTGCCCGACGTCGGGTCTCTACACCTTCACCTTCGAATACGTCAAGGACGGCAATATGAACTACGGCGAGGACGTTGTCTGCATCGACAATCTCCGCTTCGCCATGCAGGACGCCGGCGGCAGAGCGGGCGACTATAACTACCGCTGGTACGACGACGAGTCCAACCTCAACTCCTTAAGTTCCGATGCTTTCCTGACCTTCAACTCCCCGAAGGGCAACGCGAGCTGGGTCGGCACCAACAACGCCGGCGGCAACGACTACCGCGCGATCAACAACAACCGCTACGTCAACAGCTCCGACTCTTATATCGAGACCATCGTCAACATGGCGGCGGGCGAAACGCTCAGCTTCCAATATTATGTCTCCTCCGAGGACGGCTATGACGGACTGAGGTTCGACGTCAACGGCGATACCGAGCTGTTCGCCTCCGGCTGGTGGCAGTCGAGCTGGCATACCTACACCTACACCGCTCCGTCAACCGGCAGCTACGTCATGAGATGGCAGTATCATAAGGACAGCACCAATGACGAGGGCTACGACTTCGCGATGATCGACACCGTACGCTACACCGGCAGCCACAGCTACGGCAACGCGACCGACGGCTGGGGCTATCACAACGCGTTCTCGCTCGAGGATGCGCTCATCGACGCCTCCAACAACGGCGGCTCGGTCCGTCCCTATTCCGACATCATCGACGGCAACGAGTACTTCCTTCCCTACAACGACGGCAGCGGCAACTGCCTGATCTCCCGCAACAAGTACTACGAGGGCACCACGGCCTTTGCCGACGTCTACTGCGATGATATGATGCCGGGCGATCAGATCCGCTTTGAATACACCGTCCGTTCCGAGAGCGCGGATAAGCTGCGCATCACCCTCGACGCCAACGGCTCCTCGAACGACGTCAACCAGCTGATCAACGGCAGCGCGACCGACAGCTGGCATACCTTCACATGGACCTGCCAGTATGCCGAGGACCTTTCCATACACTTTGAATTCGCGAAGGACAACTCCGTCAACACCGAGCCAGACTGCTGCATGCTGCGCAATTTCGCGGTCATCAAGGCGCCCAATGCCGACCTCGACAACGCGATGAACGCGTCCGGCAACGACATGCACTTCACCAGCGGCGGCACCTACAAGTGGGAACCCGGCTACCTCGGCTCCGACCTCTGCGCCATGCCCACCAACCGCGGCAACCTCACCGGCGGCAGCGGCTCCGACTGCACCGCGACCGTTTCCACCACCGTCTACATGGACTTCGGCACCTTGTTCTCCTTCCAGTATAAGGCCGACCTCAACAACAGCAGCTATTCCGACTGGACGCCGAACTTTACCTGCACGGTAACACACTGCGACGCCGAGGAGATCCTCGATCTCAACAGCACAGCTGACGTGACCGGCTGGACCACGAAGAACTACGAGGCCTTCACCTCCGGCTTATATACCTTCACCTGGACCTATACAAGGCCCGAAAGGGGATGGGAATTCGATCCGTTTGACGTCGTTGCCGTCCGCAACTGCAGCTTGGCGCCCGACGCCGGCATCGACTGGCCGAGCATCGACGAGGCGCTGAACGTCGAAGGCGGCAATCTCCACTTCGATAACGACCTGTTCTGGTCCGACTACTGGTTTGACGACGGTATCGTCACCTCCGCCACCTGGGGCGAGGGCAACACCAACGCGACCCTCACCACCAGCGTCCAGATGGCCGCGGGCGACAAGCTCCGCTTCCAGTACTTCGTATCCAGCGAGCAGGACTACGACTACCTCGTCTTCAGAGTCAACAACAACGAGGTCTTCACCGAGTCCGGCCTGGTCGAATGGGAGTGGTACGAGTGGACCGCACCCTCCGCGGGCACCTATCAGTTCGAATGGACCTACCATAAGGACGGCACCCTCAACCGCGGCATGGACTGCGCGAAGCTCGACTTCGTTGAGCTGATCGCCAACGGCACGCCCGAGCCGCCCACCGGCATCCTCGGCGACGTCGACGGCAACGGCACCGTCACCGTATCCGACGCGATCATGGCGCTGCGCTGCGCGATGGGCATCATGACCCTCACCTCCGAGCAGAGGGCAAGGGCGGATATGGACGGCAACGGCACCATCTCCGTCTCCGACGCGATCATGATCCTCAGGAAGGCCATGGGCCTGCTCTGATGCTCTGACCGATGATCCCCTACCGGTACGGCCGGCCCGCCATCAAAGGCGGGCCGGCCTTCGTTTTGCCGTTAATTCGTTTTACATCCCGCTTGCTTTTGATGCGGCGAACTGCTATAATATATCCATCCCTTTAAACCGCATAAGGAGGCACACCATGAAGCTTAAACGAACCCTTGCGATCGTGATCGCGCTCATTTTCGCGCTATCGGTCCTCCCCCTTACGGCAATGGCCAGGTCCTCAAAATCCGCGGGCAACCCCGAAAAGGTCTGGGCGCCGTATCTCAACATCAACGGCTGCCTGCTCACCTACTCCGATGACGACATCGACCGTCCGTGGTACACCGTTCACGGTGAGGACCGCGATTACTGCGAGTCCCACAACGCCGGCGAAGCGAACATTGTCAACAGCTTCCGAAGCGAAGAAGTCATCTGCAAGGAGCAAGATTACATCACGTTCGACTTCTGGTATGATACCGAACAGAACTACGACTTCTTCAATTTCTACGTCTATTATCTCGACGACGACTTCGTCGTTCAGGACCTGCATCTCTCCGGCAGCTCGGGCGGCTGGCTGACCAATACCTACACTATCCCCGAGACCGGTACCTATTACTTCAGGTGGGAGTACGCGAAGGACGGCTCCAACGACGTCGGTGCGGACTGCGTCCGCATCTCCCGCGTCTACCTCTCCGAGCACTGGAACTATCAGCGCGCGGAGGCCGTCACCAAGGCGGGCACCGGCCTTTTCGAGTATGATTTCTCCGGCAACTATCCGTTCGTGAAGAACGATACCGAAAACGAAGGCCACCCCGATTTCCTGCTCAACGGCAACGAGAACATTGCGAACAGCACCAGCCAGTTCACGATAAGCGAGCACACCAGGCCCGCAACGCTCAAGTTCGACTACGCGGTCTCCTGCGAGGAACAGGGCTCGTCCGGCAGCTATTTCGACTATTTTGAGGTCACCGACAACGGCACCAGCATCCTCAAGGTCGCCGGCAACCACTGGAGCTGGGCTTCGTTCTCATATGAGCTCAGCCAGGGCTGGCATGATATCCAGTTCAAATACGTCAAGGACGGCAGCGTCAACGGCAACTTCGACCGCGTCGCGGTGGACAACATCGAGCTGGTCTATCCCTCGAACGACGCCTCCGCCAGATGGTTTGACATCAACTACCTCGGCTCTTCCGCCAATAAGATCTACTTCAACACCCCCGCCGGCACCCGCGGCTGGGGCCACAAGATCAATTCGGGCGGCAGCAACGGCCGCGGCTTCAGCAACAACCGCTATCTTACAAACTCCGAGTCCTGCTGCGAGACCGTCATCAACATGCAGAGCGGCGAAACGCTCAGCTTCGATTACATCGTTTCGAGCGAGGAATATCATGACAAGCTGATCTTCACCGTCAACGGCGAGGAGAAGCTGACCGCTCACGGCTGGAGGGACAGGTACTGGCATGACTACACCTACACCGCTCCTTCCACCGGCACCTATCACTTCAAGTGGACCTACCATAAGGACGATACGGTCACCAGGGGCTGGGACTACGCCTATATCCGCAGCGTAACCTACAACGGCACCTACAACCAGAGCGTGAACCTCGGCAATATCGTCAGCGACCAGTCCAACGTGGACGTGACCTTCACCTCCGATCCCACCTACGGCCACGGCTTCACCCCGGTCATGACCTCCTTCGGCAAGGACAGCGAGACGGTCTGGGCGGCGCTCTCCCGCAACAAGTACATGGAGAGCACCACCGCTCAGCTCAAGGCCAACGCCGGCACCCTCCCGGCGGGCACGCTGATCTACTTCGATTATTACGTCTCCAGCGAGCCGGATTACGACAAACTGACCTTCAAGCTGATGAACGGCAGCCAGGTCGTCAGGAGCGAGGAGCTCGGCAGCGGCGATTACGGCTGGCGCTATTTCGAGATGACCACCCCGAGCGCGGGCAACTTCGACCTCGTCTGGGAATACTCCAAGGACGTCAACGACGACTATAACGACGACTGCGCGATGGTCGCGAACCTGATCGTCGAGATCCCGATGCCGAGCCTTGACGACGCGCTCAACGACGATATGACGCAGCAGACGCTCCACTTCACCTCCACCGGCACCTATCCCTTCGAGGTCGGCATGTCCGGTTCGTCCTACTACTACGCCTATTCCACCAACCACGGCGTGGCAAGCTCCTCCTCCGTCATGACCTCCACCGCGACCTTCCAGGCGGGCGACAGGCTGAGCTTCTACTACCTGGTCAACAGCGAGGAGAACTACGACTTCTTCAACTTCTACGTCAACGACCAGCGCCTCGTCCACGAGAGCGGCGAGCCCGGCATCCTGATCTACAACTGGACCGCACCGTCAAGCGGCACCTATAACCTCAAATGGGAGTACACGAAGGATACCTCGCAGAACGTCGGCAATGACGACGTCAGGATCTCCATGGTCAAGGTCATCAAGGAGGGCGGCACGCCCGGCAGCGGCAACGGCGACGTCGACGGCAACGGCACCGTCACCGTGTCCGACGCGATCATGGCCCTGCGCTGCGCGATGGGCATCCTTACCCTTAACTCCGAGCAGAGGGCCAGGGCGGATATGGACGGCAGCGGCACTGTCACCGTCTCCGACGCGATCATGATCCTCAGGAAAGCCATGGGCCTGCTTTGATAACGCATACAAAACCTAACAGAAAAACCGGAGCTTTCGCCCCGGTTTTTCTGTTGAACGCGGCCCGCAATAATGATATAATATTTCCATACCCCAAACAAAAGGAGGAACGCCCCATGAAAGCAAAACGCATCCTTGCCATAGCGCTTGCCGTGCTTATGGCGCTGGCCGCCGTACCGGCGCTTGCCAAGACTGCGTCCGACGAAAAGGAAGACACGCGTCTGCACGAGAGCTATTTCAACGACCCGACCACGGGCACGTATCTTAACTATACCGATGAAAACGTCGCCTGGCTCAACAGGAGCACCGATACCTACAATTATATCGAGAGCGGCAACGCGGGCACGGCGTCCAGCCGGAGCACGATCAAGACGGCGAGCGTCTATATGTACGAGGGCGAGTATGTCAGCTTCCAGTACTGGTACAGCACCGAGGAGAACTACGATTTCTTCATGTTCTACGTCAACGATTACATCACGTTCGACGGCTCGGGCGAATCGAACGGCTGGGCGAGCTATACCTACACTATCCCGTCCGACGGCTTCTACGTGTTCGAATGGGAGTATCTCAAGGACAGCAGCAACGACCTCGGCAGCGACTGCGTGCGCCTTGCCTACTGCGTCAGTTCCGCTCACTGGCATGACTACCGCGAGCGCGCCGGCCTTGCCGCGACCGGAGGCGGCCTCCGCTTTGCGGCCGAGGATCCGTCCGTATACGCCTTCGGCGTCCGCAGCTCCGATCAGGAGAGCAACCCGCTGTATCTCAGGTCCACGAACGGCGGCACAGCGAACTCCGTCTGCCGCCTGCAGGCGACCGCGACCGTCCCCTCGGCCGATACGCAGACGACCAAATACATCAGCTTCGACTACGCGGTGGAGTGCGAGGCGAATTACGATAAGCTCCGCTTCCTGATCGACGACGGCGTCGTGCTGACCGAGAGCGGCACCGGCGATTTTTCATGGAAGCATGCCCGAGTAGAGGTGCCGTCCGGCACCCACACCTTCACCTGGGAATACACCAAGGACAGCAGCGTCGACGGCGGCAACGACTGCGCCGCGATCGACAATATCCGGCTGGAGAACTATACGGGCGCGATGGACCGATACATCAATTTCTCCGCCTACGTCAAGCCCGAAACCCACGCGCAGCTGATCTTCAACACCCCCGCGGGCAGCGAGGGCTTCGCGACCACGCAGCCGAGGCTCATCAACAACAACCGCTATATCGATTCCTCCTCGAGCTGCTTCGAGACCGCGATCACGATGGCGGCGGGCGAGCATCTTTCCTTTGACTACATCGTTTCGAGCGAGAGCTACGATAAGCTCTACTTCAAGGTGGACGGCAGCACCGTTATAACGGCCTCCGGCTGGGAGGATACCTCGATTAAGCACAGCACCTTCACCGCCCCGTCGACAAGGACCTATACCTTCCGCTGGGAGTACGTCAAGGACGGCAGCATCTCCAAGGGCTGGGACCTTGCCTGCATATTCAATATCCTCTATGACGGCGAATATTTCGGAAACATCACCGCGGCGGATATCAACGATATGCTCAACCATCCCGATACCGACGATCCGCTCCAGTTCATCGGCGGCGCGGGCGTGGGCGGCTGGTTCATGCCCTATATCGACTCCGAAAGGACCGCGCTGGTCTCCATGAACAAGTATTATGAATCCACCCTCTCGAGCATCGGCACCACGAGCTATATGAGCGAGGGCGATCGGCTGACCTTCGACTACATGGTCTCCAGCGAGTATGACTGCGACACGTTCTCGTTCAACGTGTACCTCGGCGACGAGGAGGTGTTCAGCATCGAGCGGAGCGGCGATCAGGTCTGGCACGAGTATGAATACGTGTTCGAGCAGAGCGGCGATTACCACTTCGGCTGGTCGTATTTCAAGGATATCTCGGTCGACGAGGGCGACGACTGCGCCATGATCGATAACGTCCGCATCACGAGGGCGGGCGATCCCCCGATGCCGAGCCTCGACGAGGCGCTGAACCCCGACGGCTCCGATCCCGAGACCTGGCTCAGCTTCTCCTCCGACGGCAGCTATCCCTTCATCGTCGACTGCGATGCGAACGGCAGGCTGTTCGCCGAGTCCACCAACCAGGGCGCTGCGAACTCGAGCTCCTCCGTCTCCACCGGCGGCGTCTTTGCCGAGGGTGCGGTGCTCCACTTCGAGTATCAGATCAGCTCCGAGGCGAATTACGACGGGCTTATCTTCTGCGACAACGGCAGCGAGGTCCTCAGCGATTCCGGCACCGGCAACACCAACTGGCAGACCTTCACCTATGTGCTGACCGGCGGCTGGCACGACCTTGAGTGGACGTATAGCAAGGATCAGAGCGCGAACGCGGGCGAGGACTGCGTCCGGCTCGACAATGTCTACACCACCTGGACCCCTCCCGTTGAGGGCATCCCGGGCGACGTCGACGGCAACGGCACCGTCACCGTTTCCGACGCGATCATGGCGCTGCGCTGCGCGATGGGCATCCTGACATTGACCCCCGAGCAGTTCGCCCGCGCGGATATCGACGGGAGCAGCACCGTCACCGTCTCCGACGCGATCATGATCCTGAGAACGGCCATGGGCCTGCTGTAAAAGCTTTTCAAACAACAAACGGCCGGTCCGCATCATGCGGACCGGCCGTTTTCGTGTGTCTTTATCAGTCGGCGGGGCGCTCTTCCTCGTGGGAAGTCGTCACGGTGTTGCACTCCTCGGCCCTGCCCTCCTTGCGGGCATAGTAGTTGTCGATGGCCGCGCGTACGGCCTCCTCGGCCAGCACGGAGCAGTGCAGCTTTGCCGGGGGCAGCCCCTCGAGCGCTTCGACGACCGCGGAGTTGGTGAGCTGGAGCGCTTCGTCGATCGACTTGCCCTTGATGAGCTCGGTGGCCATGGAGCTGGTCGCGACCGCCGCGCCGCAGCCGAAGGTCTTGAAGCCGACGTCCTCGATGATGCCGTCGTCGTTTACCTTGAGGAACATCTGCATGATGTCGCCGCACTTGGCGTTGCCGACCATGCCGACGCCGTTTGCGCCTTCGACCTCGCCCATGTTGCGGGGATGCGCGAAATGATCCATAACTTTCTCGGTGTACATTATTTTAGTCCTCCTGAACAGATAGTATTTCGGGTTTTATGCCGGGACGGTCCGCTTACTGCTTCCAGAGCGGGCTCATCTCGCGCAGGCGGGCGACGATCTTCGGCAGCACGTCGAGCACGTAGTCGACGTCCTCCTCGGTGGTGTCGTCGCCGAGGGTGAGGCGCAGCGAGCCGTGGGCGACCTCGTGGGGCAGGCCCATGGCGAGCAGCACGTGGGAGGGATCGAGGGAGCCGCTCGTGCACGCGGAGCCGCTGGACGCCGCGATGCCGTTGAGGTCGAGCATCAGAAGGATGCTCTCGCCCTCGATGAACTTGATGGAGAAATTGACGTTGCCGGGCAGGCGCTCGGTCGGGTGGCCGTTGAGCTTGACCTCGGGGATCAGCTCGGGGATGCGGCGGATCAGCTTGTCGCGAAGCGCCGTCATGCGCGCGCTCGTCTCGTCGATGCGGGCGCAGGCCTTCTCGATAGCCGTTCCGAGGCCGACCACGCCGGGCACGTTTTCGGTGCCGGCGCGCTTGTTGTGCTCCTGCGCGCCGCCGGTCAGCAGCGCGGGGATCACTATGCCCTTGCGCACGTACAGCGCGCCCACGCCCTTGGGGCCGTGGAACTTGTGGGCGGAGAGGGAGAGCATGTCGATATTCATGGCCTGAACGTCGATATGCACGTGGCCGACGGCCTGCACCGCGTCGGTGTGGAAGAACACGCCCTTTTCGCGGCAGACCTTTCCGATCTCGGGGATCGGCATGACAGTGCCGACCTCGTTGTTGCCGAACATGACCGAAACGAGGATCGTATCGGGCCGGATCGCCTCGGCGACCTGCTCGGCGGTCACGCGGCCGTATTCGTCGACGGGCAGATAGGTGACCTCATAGCCCATCTTCTCAAGGCGCTGGCAGGTGTAGAGCACCGCGTGATGCTCGACGCTCGTGGTGATGATGTGCCTGCCCTTCTTCTGATAGCGCTGGGCGATGCCGAGCAGCACCATGTTGTCCGCCTCGGTGCCGCAGCCCGTGAAGATGATCTCACGCTCGGGATCGGCGGCGTTGAGCGCCTTCGCGACCTTGACCCTCGCGTCCGCCACGGCCTTATGCGCCTGCTGGCCGGGGGTGTGAAGGCTGGAAGGGTTGCCGTAGATCTCGGTAAAATAGGGGAGCATGCTTTCGAGCACTTCCCTGTCGAGCGCGGTCGTCGCCGCATTGTCCATGTAGACCTGTCTCATTATTCCGTTCCTTTCAGAAGTTCGATTATCGATTCTTATTCAGCCGCTCGCGCTGCTGAGCGTAATCCTCGGCCATATCGCGTATGGTCGTGGAATCGAGCACGTCGTCGATGCGCCGCTGGAGCTTGAGCCAGAGCGGGCGCGCCGCGCAGGAACAGACGTTGCCGCAGTCGCTGCCCTCGGTGCCGACGCAGTCGACGAGCGCCGTGGTGCCCTCGAGCGCCTTTAGCACTTCGCCGACCGAGATGCTCTCGGGGGCGCGGGCGAGGGTGTAGCCGCCCTGGGCGCCGCGGCTTGCGCTGACGAGTCCCGCCTTGCGGAGCACGCCGATAAGCTGCTCGAGGTAGGCGTAGCTGATGCCCTGCCTTTCGGAGAGCTGGGCGATGGAAAGCCGCCCGCCCAAGTCGTATTCGGTGGCGAGATCCACGATGGCCTTGAGCCCGTAGCGGCCCTTGGTCGACAGCTTCATATGCTTTCCTCCGTTCCTTTTCAGTCTGCCCTTTAGCAGAACAAATCATACCATATAACTCGGAATTAGTCAATAATTCCGAGCGATCCGCTCGGATATATTTTGCGGCTCGCCTGGGCGCCGAACCTCGGTCAGGGAGAAAACCGCAGCATGGCGGAAACCACACATAAATCTCATAATAGGAGAATTATAGAAATTAAACTCTCTAAATAGTTGACATATGCATGAAAAGCTGATATAATTAAAAGTGATGGGGATCGCGTTGGCCACCGCTCTTCCGTCACGGGACCCGCGCCGCCCGATAAAAAGGGGGCGGGGGATCCGAAAAGCATAAAAAGACAGGTGAGCGACCGCTTGAAAGAGAGCGGGGCGCTCCCGTATTTTTGGATCGTTGCCGCATGTGGTCCGAAAAAGGCCGAAACGAAGAAAGGAAGCGGCGAAAGCCGCGAAAGGAAAATGAAGAAAAAGAACATTGCCGAAAAGCTGTTCGGGACGATCTCGGAGCTCGAACGCATGAAGCGGGGCGGGGCGCCGCTCCCCGAGGAGGAGAAAGCGCCTTCCCCCGAGATCCCGGAGGAGGAAACGCCCATCCCCGAGGAAGCCGACGAGAACGAGGCGCTCGCTATGCTCGGCAGGGCCTTCCTTGAAAGGCTCTCCGTGCCCGAGGGCATGACCGCCGCCGAGGCCGCGCTAACCGTCGTCTCCATGTGGGATGAGGCAAAGGCTGAGCCCGCCCCGGAAACCGGCGCAGGGGCGAGGGAAAACCTCCGCCTGCCCGAACCGCTCAGCGGGGGCCTTGCGGACGCTCCCGAAGCGGATTACGACAGTATGAGCGCGGAGCAGTTCAGGCGTCTCGCCAAACAGCTCCGCCGCGCCAGCAGGGACGGAAGAAAGATCCGCCTCTGAGAACCGAACGATAAAGAAAGGAAAACACTATGAGCAACAATACCGACAGCTTCGACCTGCTCTTTCCGCGCAGGTACTACGACCGCCAGCTCCTCGAGAGCGCGAAGACCCGCCTCGTCCACCAGGAGTTCGGCCAGAAGCGCAGCATCCCCAGAAACAGCGGCAAATACGTCAATTTCCGCCGCTGGAACCTCTTCGACCCCGCCGCGGCCGTGAGCGGTCTCGTTGAGGGCGTCACCCCCGAGGGCCAGACCCTCTCCCAGACCGAGGTCGAGGAGGAGGTCAGGCAGTACGGCGCCTACGTCGAGGTCACGGACCTGCTCGACCTTACCGCCTATGACGAGGTCATCAGCGACTCCGCGGAGCTGCTCGGCGAACAGCTGGGCACCGTAGTGGAGTGGGTCACGCGCGACGCGATGAACTCCGGCTTCAACGTGCAGTACGCCAACGGCAAGACCTCCCGCAGCGCCCTGACCGCGAGCGACAAGCTGACCACCGAGGAGATCCGCAAGGCGGTCCGCACGCTGAAGAAGAACAAGGCCCGCCCCTTCTGCGAGGACGGCCGCCAGCCCCATTTCGTCTGCATCTGCTCGCCCGAGGCGACCTACGATCTGCAGAACGACGAGATGTGGAAGAACGTCTCCACCTATTCCAATTCCGAGGCCATCTATTCCGGCGAGATCGGCAGGCTCTACGGCGTCGTCTTCGTCGAGAGCACCGAGGCCAAGGTCTTCACCCAGAGCGTGCGCAACTACGTCAACGCCGCCACGAGCTCGTCCAAGAGCTTCGTGCTCAAGTTCGACCCGACCGAGGCGGAGGCCGCGTATCTCTCCGTCGGCGGCAACAGGATCATGATCGGCAACACCGAGTACAGGCTCGCCGCCGAGAATTCCTACGATCCCGACACGAGGACCGTGCGCCTCAGCGTCAACGCCACCCTCTCCGCGAACGATCCCGTCTGGTCCAACGACGCGGGCTACCGCGATCCCGACACCAACCGCCTGCTCGACGTGCATTCCACCCTCGTCTTCGGCAGGGACGCCTACGGCGTCATCGACGTGGACGGCAAGGGCGCCGTGCAGCTCATCGTCAAGCCCCACGGTTCCAGCGGCACCGCCGACCCCCTCGATCAGAGGGCGACGATCGGCGCGAAGGTCACGGCCTACGCCGCCTGCATCCTCAACGATCTCTGGATCGTGCGCATAGAGCACACCGTCTCCTGACGGAGCGGCCGAGAAGCCGGCCGGGTCGAAGCATAACGGCCCGCCCGGCCCATCGGGGAAAGGAACAGTATGAAGGCAATGTTCAATCTGGGCGGCTCGCCGCGCAAATACCGCACCCGCGCCCCGCGTTTCCCGAAGACCGACGGCCTCAGTCCCTTGAGGAAGGAACCTAAAGGCACGGTCGGCGGCGATAACACGCCGAGGAATCCCGCGAACGCGCCGGGAACGGGGGAGACGAGCCCCTCCGGCGGCGCGCCGATGCCCGCCGATCCGCCGGATACCGGTTCGGATCCCGGCAATAATTCCGGCGGCGAAGGCTCCGGCGAAGCTCCATCGGGCAGCGGCGCCCAGCAGGGCGGCGGCGCCTCGGGCTTCGACGATTACTATAACCGGCTGATCGCAGCGCTTAGGAGCTACGGCGTCGATATGACGCTGCCCACGCTCGAGGAGCTCTATCAGCAGCTCTCAAGCTTCCTGCGTCCCTCGGTGGACGCGGCGATCGCAAACCGCAGGAGCTACGGCGATACCGTCATGGCCGAGCTCGATGCGGACGCTTATTCAAGGGGCATGGGCGGTTCGAGCTATCTTTCGGGCATGAAGAACCGCGAATACAACGCCGTCGCGAGCGATATCGCCGCGATGGAATCGAATTACAGCGCCTCGCTCGCCCGGTATCTCTACAACGCCTCGAACGAGCTGCAGTCGATACAGCTCCGCTTCGAGCAGATGCGCCGCGAGCAGGAATACGAGCTGCAGCGCGAGCGTGAGCGCCGCCAGCATGAGGCCGCCCTCCAGTATCAGCGGCAGCAGCATGAGCTGGCCCTCGCAAGGCTCCGCGCGCAGTCGTCGGGGCATTCGGGCTCGGGCTCCGGACGGGGCTCGCAGCAGAGCTCCCCTCAGGCGCTCTCCGAGGACGACCTCGCGGCGAATTACAACGCCTATATCGTGTATATGGAGTGCATCTCCGAACAGGACCGCTACAACGCTTTCCACTCGAGCGACCCCTATTGGCAGCGGATCCGCAGCGAGATGATCTCCGGCCTGTCCGGCTCCGCCTACGCGCGCCTGCGCTCGCTCTATGATCCCCGTTACGGGAGCGGGCACGGCGGCGGCAGGACCGGCACGAATCCGACGGTGTACGAACGCATGACCGACTGAAAGCGGCTTGCCCCGGCCGCGAACGAAAAACCATAATGAAGGGATCCTAAAATGAAGAATGCGATAGATTTCATCCGCTTCGCACTTTCCCACGCGAAGAGCGGATCGATACCCGCCGGGGCTCAGCTGCCGCTCGATATCGAGGAATGCGGCACGGCGCCGTGGGAATACCTGCCCGCAACTGCGGGCGAACCGATAACGCGCGAGCTGCTCGACGAGCGCTGGGAGCATTTCTACTCCCGCCTGGGCTGGACGCGCGAACAGTTCGACCGGATGACGGCCGATTTCCCCCATCTCAAGACCTGTGCGGCCGACAGCCAGGGCCTGCTCAACTGCTTCCTCGGCATGGAGGCGACCCCGCATTACTGCTACAACGCCTGGTGCACCGAAAAGGGCGAGATCGCCAAAGTCAAGCGCCCCTTCGCGATAGGCGAGGCCGTGTTCTTCCGCGATGAGGACGGCCGCGCGGTGCACACGGGCTTCGTCTGCGGCTCCGTCGGCGGCGAAACGCTGATAGTGGAGGCAAGGGGCCTCGGCACCGGCGTATGCGTGACCAAGCTCTCCGAAAGGCCTTTTACCCACCGGGGGCTCGTCACCGAACAGCTCCATTACGGCGAGGACTGCGTCGGCGAGCAGCTCCTGCTCTCGATAAAAAAGCCCCTGCTGCGCGGCGAGCACATCCGCCGGCTGCAGCTCGCGCTCAATCAGCTGGGCTATTTCTGCGGCGTGCCCGACGGCGTCTGCGGCGAGCTGACGATGCTCGGCGTCAAAGACTTTGCCGACGCCCATTTCCGCATGAAGCGCCCGCTCGAAAAGGCTTCGGAAAACAAAAAAAGGGCCTGAGCCCTTTTTAGCCGAAACAGCGCCTTCCTGTAAAGGTCAGTCCTCCGCCCTTTTCCGAAGCGCCAGGATGCTGATCAGCGCGCCTATAAGCACGAGCAGCACGCCGAGCCCCTTTAAAAGCCCCATCGCCTCGCCGAACACGAGCATGCTGGTAAGCGAGGCGAAGGCGGGCTCGAGCGTGTTCAGCGCCGAAGCCGCGGTGGAACCGAGCAGGCGTATGCCCGCGAGCAGCAGGCGCAGGCCGATCACGTAGCCGAGCAGGGCCTCAAGGAAGAGCAGCAGCCACATAAAGCCGCTCCCCGGCAGGCTCAGCCTTCCCATGGCAAGGCCCGCGATCAGCGCCGTCAGCGCCGCCGCGCCCGTGATATAGACGTTTGAGACCCCGGTATCGAGGACCGCGTAGCTCGCCCTCCTTCCGGCGATGAAATAGACCGCATACACGGCTCCCGAGGCGAGGGCAATAACTATGCCGATCGCGTTCACCTCGCCCGAGAAGCCGGAGGCGGAGATCAGCGCGATGCCGGCGATGGCGAGCGCGAGCGCGATAAAGATCGCCGCGCGGGGCTTTTCACGGAAGAACAGTATGCCCGCGAGCGCCACGAGCACCGGATAGGTGAAGTTGATCACTATCGTCATGCCCGCGGGTATGCGCAGGTAGGCGTAGGTGATGAGCAGCAGCGTCAGCGCGAGCATGACGCCGCCGAGCAGCGCGAGCTGCCAAAGCTGCCTGCCCGTTACCGTCGGCTTTTTGCGGGTAATAAGGCAGCTTATAAGCGAGAGCAGGCAGGCGAGCCCCATGCTCAGAAACACGAGCGTCTCGTTCGACACCGCCCTGTTGGGATCGGCCGAGACGACGGAGGCGACGGCGCTGCCGAAGACGCGCGCAGCGAAATCCGCGGGCAGTCCGCCGCGCAGGCAGGCGTTCGAGATTATCGGCGTTATGCCGTAGCAGGCGGAGGCGAGCACGACGGCCGCCACGCCGAGCGCATATCGGTTTTTACTGCCGTTCCGGGGCATGATGCTTCGTCCTTTCAAGAGCGCGGGGGATACCCCCTGTGAAGAACATATTACACCAAATCAGTCCTTTTTTCAATCCGAAAAACGACCGGGAGAGCCCCGGGGAAAGGAGCGGGCGGAATGAACACGGTCAAAACCGAAACGATCGTTATACGGCCGACGCCTAAGAACGAGCCCTGGACGGGCTGCGTCAACTCCGTCAACTACCGTATCGAACGCGGCGTGCCGGTCGAGGTGCCGGCCGAGGTCGCCGAGCTGATACGGCAGAGCGAGACGGCGAAGGCGCAGAGCCTTAATGGGCTCAGGCGGTTTCTCAGCCGGGACGGCGCCAGGCTTTAGCATCAGAACACCGAGAAAGGAACATAAATGACACTTAATGATATCATCGTTTCCGCGCTCGCGCAGCTCGACCGCGGGCACGACGCCGAAACCGTCGCTATCTATCGCTCCAGGCTGACGCAGTACGCGAATGAAGCACAGAAAGACCTTGCCGAAACTCTGGGCTTTACGCGCACGGAGGAGGTCCCGACCGAGGACGGCATCCTCTATCTCTACACGCTCGAGCGCCGCTGCACGCGCATCGAGAGGATCTGCCAGCGCGGCAAGAGCGTGCCCTTCCGCGCCGAACCGAAGCCCGGCCTCATCATGCTGCCCTATGCGGAGAACGCGGTCGTGACCTACCGCTTCGTGCCGAACGACCTGGTGAACGACAACGACGTCAGCGAGCTGGACGACTACCTGCATCCGCTGATCGTCAGCTACGTGGTGGGCAGGGAGCGCATGGGCGGCGACGTCGCCACGCAGGACGGCGCGAACATCTATCTTTCCATGTACAACGCCGCCAAGGCGAAGCTGCGCGGCTATCTCAAAAGCGACGACGCCTTCAGGATCGTCAACCGCTGGTAAGGAGCGCCCATGATAAAAACCTATGAGATACCCTATTTCATCGGCCTCGACCAGTCCGTCGAGGAGGACCGCATCCGCCCGGCCTTCTCGCCCGACGCCGTCAACTGCGAGACCGAGGGCGGCAGGCTGCGCACGGCGAAGGGCTATTTAAAGTATTCCTCCGCCCCCGTGCCCGGCGCCGCCGCGGTCGACCTGCTGACGAGCCTTAGAAAGAACGACGGCAGCGAGATACCGGTCTGCATCACCGGCGGCAGCGTCTACGCGCTGGTCAACGATTCCTGGCAACTCAAATACAGCTACGAAGCGCCTATCTCCCACAGCTACGACTGCGCGGCCGTCCGCATCGGCGCCACGGACCAACTCGTCATCGCCGACGGAAAGCACCGCATGCTGAAGTTCGACGGCTCGACCGTCTCCCTCTTCGGTTCCGAGGAGGGCTGCTCGGATATCCCCTGCGCGTTCCTGACCGTCTACCGCGGCAGGCTCTTCGCGGCGGGGGAGAGCGAAAACCCGGACCGCCTGTACTATTCCTGCCTGCCCGGCAGCGGACGCACCGTGGAGGACTGGGGCTATGTCGAAGCCTCGCCCGCGGTCGAGGGCGGGCATGCCGAGGTCGGCTCGATCGGCGGGGATCCGATAGTCGCCATCAAAGCGCTGTCGAATCAGCTTTTGATCTTCAAAAAGCACAGTCTCTACCGCCTGATCGGCGACCGACCCTCGAACTTCACGATCGAGCACATCGACGCGAGCGTGCCCGAGACCGTGCATACGGCGATCGGGATCCACGGCGATATCCTCTATTTCGTAACGAAAAACGGGTTGTATTACTACAACGGCGTCACGGCGCGGCCCTGCCCCGATATGCGGCTGATAAAGCGCTGCATGTCCACGGCGAACGTAAAGCATTCGCGCCTCGTCACCGTGCGCGACAGGCTGTATTTTACCATCAAGCGCGGCTTTGCCGACGAGATGGTCATCTATGACCTTATCGAGCGCAAATACATGCGGCGCACGGGCTTTTCGCTGCACGACCTTGCCGAGATCGACGGCATGGTGATGCTGATAAGCGGCACAAGGCATCTGTGCATGTTCGA
>JAEEGL013601069.1_pt1 | contig 24226 bp, 26 predicted proteins | sample 9134231 | NCBI WGS metagenome assembly JAEEGL01 (sample SAMN16246548, study PRJNA631951) | gut metagenome | biome: gut microbiome; feature: rumen; material: fiber-attached | host: Bos | place: Iran: Karaj | collected 2018-10
GCAATTCAATGGTAATCATGTCTTTATGATGTTTGATAGTAATTCTGGTATTGTTGATTGCTTTGATGCTTATGAAGAAAATGATTTAATTGTTTCCTGGGGATATGATGTTGAGACTGCTCATGATATTATAACACTAAAAGTAGGGGAGGTTTATAAAGATGAATCTGGTGCTATTATCGTGAAAATAATTGAAAATAATTAATGAAACAGATAGAAACATATATTAATGAGAAATTAGTTATTAATAAAGATACTGTTAAGAAATACTCTAAAGACAATTATGAAATTAGAATAATGGATTGTTTAAAGCATTATTTAACAGGATTTTTACATTATGATTTTAATGAAGATTATAAAATTGATATAAAAGATACATCTATTTATATACATTTTATTTATAATTTACCTAGTGGAGAATTTGCATTAAAAGCACTATCAAAATCAATAATTCAAAAGTTAAAAGCAGACTTTGGTGATAATGAGGTTGAAGATACTGCAGAAATTACAGATAATAAAATCATAATAAATATGCGATAAGTGCAGCTATTAGTAAATTTGCAATAGTTTTTAATTTATCAATATAAAAAGAGAGGATCTTAAATCCTCTCTTTTTTATTCTTTTACGTCTGTTATCATCTTATATATTATATATAGTCCTAATATTACAAAAGCTATCCATCCTAAAGGTGCTAATATAAGTCCAATAATGCAGCAAAGAATGATACCAATGCTAATTATAGGAAGATATATGATAATATAAGCAAATAATAGTATAATAGCAAGACCTAATGACTTTAAAAATCTCATAAATATATTCATATCATTTCTTTAAAAATAATTTTACTAATAAGAAGATTTCTCTAGCTAATGATAATATGACAAATATAGTATATATTACCATACAAGTTATTGATACTTTACTAATGCAATGCATAGTTATTCCATAAATGAAGCATTGTATTATAATAGAGATTAATGAATATAATCTTTTCTTATTTAACTCTTCCATAACTACATTGACTTAAAATATCCTGCACTAAGCATCTTTTTCATTAACTCATCAGCTATCTCTTTAGCCATTGGATGTGGTGCTCCAGTCATACCTTTACTTCTAAGACCTAAGAAATAGTACCAATCATCTTCATAAGCAGTATGTATAAGAATTGTTGCAGTTCCTAAGGGCAATACTACTCTAGCTTGCTGTGCTTTCCATCCACAGTCATTAATTAGGTGCATATAAGAGAAAGATGATGCAAAATTAGCAAATAACCAATAGTCTACCTCATTAAACTTACATGCATTTCCATCAACAATATATCTGCAATAAGAATATATATCTTCTACATTTGCTTTATATTCTACTTCATCATTATTATACATCCAATTCGGTTCTATAACTTTTATTTCTTTACCGAACTTATCTTTAGAATAATTACAATATCTAGTAGATTGTTCATTGATACTATTCTTGCGATGCCTATTAAACTCACGACTAACACCAATGTCTGATATAAACATCACACTAATACGTTTATCATGCATATCAGTAGGCTCGCAGAAATACTTAAGATCATCTTCCCAGTTATTTTCTACAAGCACTCTATAGTTAGTGGTGATATAATATTCTGTAACATCATATTCATACCACCCGCTACCTACTTCATAGTGCTCTTTATCTACTTTATGAAACTTCTTAGATTTTACTCTGGAGTATTCATTCTTCTTATACTTAGTAGCAATATTCTTATCGGTTGTCAATAAATAAACAGTACCGTGCTCAAGCGGTGTCATATGGTTAGATAGCTTAAGCTGCTTTATCATTTTATCTGCACTTTCGACGTCATTACTATCTTTATTTTCAGAAGCATAACATACCCTTGCAGCCTTTTCAATGAGTGCTTTCATTCCATCTATACCCGGAGCCTGAGCACCCAAGTCACATCCTACTTTTAACAATGAAATATTCCCTTCTCCCATGTCTTAAGCAAAAAGATCAAAATTACTGATGAGGTTATTCTCAAACTTCTTCGTAGATGCCTTGATGTTTTCAATTTCATTAGTGATACTAGTCTTCATATTAGGTATCTTAACGGTTTTAATCTGGTTAAGTTCTTCCTTGAGCTTAGTATTTTCATCGAGTAAATTTTCTGTATTTGCTACTTGCTCAGAAAATTTAGTAAGGGCTTCATCACGTTCAGTCTTAAGCTTATTTATTTCATCGACTGCTTCTGTTGCCGTTGCTTTACTTGCTCGCACGTCTTCTTCCATGTTGAATAATGCTTCTTCCTTTTCCCTTAATGCTGTTGAGAGCTTCTGATTCTCTTCTGTCAATTCTGCAAGCTTTGTATTAAGAGTAGCAAAGTCATTCTTATAATTACTGAATATCTCTGCTGCCTTCTGTAATCTTGCTGTTAAATGCTCATTTTCTGCCTGTAAACTTTCAATTGTAACTTCCATAATTTATATAATTTTATTAATATTTTATTTTAATTCTGGGACACTTTAACTTTATTCTAATAGCTATTTCATCAGGTAAATTTGGATTAATCTGGCGTCACCCTGCCTATATCTGGTTTAAAATTTCTTATATTACTATACTTTTTATAAATCGATATAGTAAAAGTCACTTTCAGTAGTATCTCCATCCCAAAACTCCGTGATGAAATCCTGAATAGTATCAAACCTAGAACTTAACCTCAATACTTCAAATTTATAGTTATCAGGGATATCTTTAATAAGATCATAATTATCTTCTTTAACAACAAACCCTGCATCAATAGGACCATTATCTGAAGTCTGTAAACTATCCTCACCAAATAACGTAGCTAGATAACTAACCGTATTTGAATCTACTGGATAAATAAAATAATACCCTTTTAAATAATTTTCCATATATCTAATTTTCTATATTTACTTCATTCAATTCATATATAATATAATCAACTGTGGCATTATATTTTTTGAATTTATTAATTTCTTCTTTAACTTCATCAATAGTATATGGATAAATACTCTTGAATCTGTCATTAACTAAAATTACATATAACTTACTCATGTATCCTAAACAATATAGCAATTACACTTATTTTATATTAATATAGTATCTTCAGAATGCATATTTTAAATTCTAAAAATTATTTTTAATTATAATTTTAAGTATTTAGAATATATTATGGAAGATCCTATTATAGCTCCAGAAATCATAATATTAACTGACCGCAAATCAAACCTTATATACGATGCAGCAAAAAATCCACATGTAATGATTGTCAACCCATCTAAATTAAGTATGGTAATGGATAATAATGGATTAAAGCTGCTATATAGTGGTAAATATCTTGATGTATCAAATACTAAATACTGCTATTTCTGTGGAGCTAGGATATTCTCACATCGCAATGTAACACAGTGCTTTGAAGAACTTGGTGTATTTTGCTTTCCTAGTTCAGAAGCGATAAGTCTTACTACATCAAAATTCAGACAATACTTATATTATAGAAAAGCAAATATACCAATCGTACCAACAATGACAGGATATCTCCCTAGAGAATATATGGTAAATGTTGAAAATACTATTGGTAATTTTCCATATGTATCAAAACCAGATTGTGGTAGTCTTGGCTCTGGGGTGACAATGATTAATGACTTATACGCTAATATTGATGATGCATTAAACAATAAATACACAAACCATAGATACTTATTGCAAAGTTATGCTAATCCTAATACCGATAAGCGCTATGATATAAGAATAATTGTGTATGATAATAAAGTTATTTGTGCAGAAAAAAGATATGCAGTAGTTGATTTTAGGACAAACCTATCTATTGGTAATCCAGGAGAAGCCTACACCCCTACTGAAGAAGAAGCACAATTAGCAATAAATGCAGTACAAACTATTCCTGGCCTTACTGTAGGTGGTGTTGATATTATATATGATGGTGATAACCTAAAAATACTTGAAGTCAACACATACCCAGGTGATAAGATATGTAGATTAACAGGAATAAACTTTTATAAGTATATAGTAGATGATTTAATGACTAAACTTCATGAGAATACTTCCTCAAGTGAAGTGTCATCTGAGTAACATTCATAAAGTCCAAAAAACCAATCGTCTCTATTATAAACATTCTCTAATGTAAAGAATATTTTCTTAATTGTTTCACCCTCGATAGGTTCAATCTTTTCAATTCTACCGGGCATGGTGTTGTAATTAATTTTGTCTCCTACTTTATACATAATTATTAAATTTTAAGAATATAACTTATTAGTTTTTACACAATAAACAGGCTTATTTGTAATATTAAATATTTCTCTTGCTTGATCATCATCTGATTCTATAAATAACTCTGCCCATTCATTAAGCTTATATAAATCTCCCTTATATTTTCCTGGAGATATACCTTTACTATTTCTTTCTTCCCATGATTGAGCATTAAACATTAATACACTATTATATTTAACATTATTCTTTTTAAGCCAATTTAAAGTAATATCTTTATTCTTTATTAATCTATAAGTAACTATACAACCAATTGTATTAGTCGGAATAAAAAGGGGTATAGCGTTTTCTATATAATTAAGATATGCCTCTTCATTTCTCTCATCAGGAGGATCAACACATAACACGCCATCTATATCATACATACATTTAGTAGTAATAAAATCATAATGATGAAAAATATTCCACTCATAAAGAACTATTTTAGTATAATTATCAGTATATTTTCTTACATCTTCAAGATATAAATCGACAATTGATTCACTATTACCTTCAAGAAATATACATAAATAAATAAAATCATACATTCCATTTAATGATTTAAGTTTATTTTTTGTATTTAACATACTTTTACCACTAAAACATGTATCATCAACAACTAATACTTTTTTCTTTAAGTTAGTATGCTTTATCTCTTTTACTCTATCACCACCACACGGTTTTGCTCCTCCAATGAAACTTTCTACATCTACTGCAGGAACATTTAATAATTCAGCAATTATATTAGCAGGTATAACACCGCTTCTTGGAACCCCTAAAATAAAATCAACATCATGCGGAATCTTATAAAAATTATCCCGTATGATATTATTCATTTCTGATAATGTAATAAACTTCATATTATTTTATCATTTCTTTAGCATATACTGCCATAAAATAGGCATCTGCTATATCATCTCTTTTTCTAATATCTTTAAGTTCATCAAAAATAGTATCAAATATTGCTAACATCATATTCTTATCTGCATTACCTTTACCTGTTGCAAATTTCTTAATCTCACTAGGGGATGCTATAATAAAATCAATATTCTTATCTATAAATGCTGAACGCAACATAAAATTTAATCCAGCTAAATCGGCGACGCTCTTAGTTCTTAATGACGAACCATATGATATACCTTCTTGGCAAGCATATATATAAATATTGTCAACATCACCTAAACTATTTATAAACGCATTTATTGTATCAAATATAGTCTTAACAATATTTCTTATATTATATATCTTATAAAATTCTTTAGTATGGTAATCTGCATCTTCTTTAATATCTAATTTATCATAAACCTTATATTCTAATAAATCACTACTATATGCTTGTTCTTTCTTAGTAAGTTGTGGTTTTATAATAAAAAACTTATTACATACAGATACACCATCTTTATATACTAAGATGCTTATACCACTAGAATTAATTGACGGGTCTACTCCAATATATAAATCCATTTATATTAATCACATATCATTTTATCTGCAGAGTTATTAATAATCTCTGTAAATCCCTCTTCAATAGCATATATAGAGTCAATCTCTTCATTAAGCCTCAACCATTCCTCCTCGCCAGTTTTAACATGCTTAATTTTTATAAGGTCTTTATCTTCATCAATAAACTTAATATATACTTCTGACATTTCATGCCTATTCTTAAATGCAATTAAATATTTTGCATTATTAAAGATTATATCATCCTTTAAGCATTTAATATATCTTAATTCCATAATTTAAAGTAATTATATTATAATATAAAATAGTAACATAATGTATATATTTAACAATAAAAAGGACTAATGATTAAATTAGCCCTTTATTGATAAATATATAAAGAAAAAAGATTATGAAATCCGTCGCGATGTAATGTCCCTCTGATAAAATGTATTATTAGTCTCTAAGTGAGAAATAACTCTGTTGCGCATCCTAAGAGAAGAATAATAATCTTTGATAAATTCATTATACGTCTTACGAACCGCGCTCCTATCCTTTTCAGTAGCCTTCACATAGAGAGTAGGGAAGGCAAGATCCGCGGAAAATGTCCAAGGCTGAGATACTCGAACTGCATAAATAAATCCGGGTTCTGTGGACTTTACCGCGTCCTCATACGTCTTGAAGATGGGATATGTAGGAATATCCCTGCGCTTGTTATAGCCCTTTGCATGGACCATTTTCTTGTTAGCCTTATTTGAGCAGATGTGCTCATCAATACCCTTGTCCCTAGCGATGTAATTAATTTGTTCCATTTTATAAATTTTAAATTATTAATACAATCATTAATATAGCAACAATTTCAGAAATTTCAAGATTTTACTTTTAATTTCTTTATTTTTTCTTTCTGCTTAGCTAACTTCTCTTTCTCTTTACGCTTCTTTTCCCTCTCTTTTGCTTTCTTCTCTTTCTCTTTTAATTTAATAGCCTTCTCTTTCTCTTTTGCCTTCTTCTCTTTCTCTTTTAACTTAGCTGCTTTCTTTTTCTCTTTTTTGATCTTATCTTTCTCTTTTTGCTTTTTAGTTTTCTCTTTCTCTATCTTAAGCTTCTCTTTAACCTTAGCTTTCTTCTCTTTATCTTTAAGAGCTATTAACTTAGCTTTATCTGCATCCTCCTTGAATACTCCTGTGAACTTTTCCTTTTTAGGATTAATATCTTCAGGAAAATCATTCTCAAGTTCTTTTCTTAATTCCTTTAGATCTTTAAGATACATTTCTTCAATAGTAGTATTCTTAATATAATCTAATTCCTTCTTAATGCTCTCATTTTCTTTTAATAATGCCTCATACTCTTCTTTAGTAAGCTTAGATATAGGAATTATAAGCATATTGTCCTTAAGGTCATATTTCTTAAGATCCTCTTTGATATCTGCCTTAGGTCTATTGTTGATTTTAATCTTTCCTTCAATCACCAACTTAATGAACTTACAAATATCACTGTTCTCATTATATTTCTTAGTGAGCACATCAACAAGTCTACTCTTTCTATCATTATACTTATTAAGCCTAAATGACACAAAATATTCTATAAGATCATTGACCGTTACAAAATGCTTTACTTTACCATTCTCATCAAGAACCCAAAGATTATCATTAGGCACTCTCTTAATCAACTTAAACTTATTAGGGAGATGAGTGTCAGTAGATTCTTGACCAATCTCCTTTTTAAGTCTACCACTATCAAAAAGTATAGTATAATTTATCTTACCATCAACTGAGTAATTTCGCCAATCTTTTATATATCCATTATCTAAATATTTATTTAATATTTTTTCAAATTCGCTATATGTTAAATCATATGGAAGGTCAGAGATAATCATAATATCTCTTGACTTATTATATGACCACTCACCGTAATTTACCCAATATGATTCATTCTTGTCAAGATCATTAACAAACTTCCAATTATATGTCTTTATACCCCGGACATAAGGACGAATAAGAGTATTGTTATTTTTTCCTTTAAGATTATTTATACAAGAATCAATAATATCAATAGGATTATAACTCATTGTAGAGAATCTAAATCCTGGAGCCATACCAATACCGCGGCTTGTCAATACTGTAGGGATAATTGGGAGATAATAGTTAGGCTCTAGATATTCACCCTCATCAAATACATAATTAACACACTCTATATCTGTTTTATATATTAAGTTAGCATATTTACTAAGCTTAACATAAAGATAACGGGGACTAGATGCTTCTGGAGAACGAAGACTACCATACTGTCCTTCAATCTGCAATGGGTTAAGATTATCATTAAAGTCTTGAGCCATAGAAACTATCGTCCCATTAAGGGAGCTATCTCCATGAGCATATAATGAAAGCTTAAGTGTATCTCCAGAAAGATTAAGAAGTTTTACTGTACTACCATTTTTAATAGCACCATTAAATGCTGCATGCATAATCTTTCTGGCACCAACCTTAAATCCATCCACTAATGAGGGACATGCACGGGTGGAAATAGTATATTTAGTAAAATCAGTATAATCAGAATTAAAAAACTCTGTAACTGTCTTATTCTGTATGGTTACTTGTCCAGTTGTTTCTTTACTCATTATATAAAATATTTTAACAATATTAATATAGAAACATTTATAAAAAGTTAAAGAATAATCTCTAACTTCTTATAAATATCTCTAATCTCTATAGGAGTATAATCATTGTTATCTACACCTACATCATATTGCTTTTTAGTAAATATTAGATCTTGACCAGGAATATCTACCATATTTTCTGTTAGTGGTCCAGAGTGAATATGGCCGAATAACTGTATTGCCCTATTATTTTCAAAGTGCGGGAATGTAGCAAGAGGATAATGACAAAGTACTATTTCATAGTTCTTCTGCATCTTATCGTTACATATACCACTTACAAATAATGTTACAATATCACTACATATATTTACCTTACCTTTAGGGCAAAGCTCAAAAAGATGGCTGATATCCATATCATGATTACCTGGAAGTTTATATATAGTACCATTTAACTTACTTATAAACTTCTTAACATCATGGCGTCCATCAAACCAAAACATATCACCGAGGTCAAATACAATATCATCTTCTGATACTACACTATTCCATCTCTCAATAAACTCTTCTGCCATGTCATTCTCATTCTCAAAAGGACGATGACAAAACCTTAAAACATTACGATGACCTATGTGTAAATCACTAGTGAAAAATAACTTCTGTCCAGGTTTAATATCTAAATGTATCTTTTGCATAATTATACTTCATTTTTTAATAATTCTCTGCGTTCATCTGCTATGCCTTTCGCCATCCAATGTCTAAATGTAGAATCAGCAAATTCATCTTTAGAATAACATTGAAGGTGTGGATTTTGCATCATTTCTTTATACGCCTTTGGCGGTAATGAACCTAATCCTTTAATGTATTTTATATTATATCCTTTAAGATTTTTTTCATCTTTTTTGTATTCTTTTAAACTATAATATGGTTTTACCTCTTTACCTTTTTCAGCAAGAATAATAGGAGATATATTTCTATATACAATTTTTTGTTCAAATAATTCAGGAAAACAATTACAAAATAACATTAAAAGGCCAGCAATATGATGACCATCAGCATCTGCATCAGAATTAATTATTATTTTTCCAAAATTTAATTTATCAGCACTATTATATTCTCCCCATTTTAAACCAATAATATTAATCAAATCACTAAATACTTGATTCTTCATAATCTGTACAGGAGATAGTCCCCAAATATTTCTTGGAACGCCACGCATTTCATAACTTGCTTGTGTTTGCGGATCACGATTAACTCTAAATCCTGAAGTTGCAGAAGCACCTTCGGCAATATATAGACATTTTTCTTCTCTTTTTCTTGAATTACAGTTTATAAACTTATCACCTCTCAGTAGCTTCTTACCAGCCTCTTTATTAAGTTTTCTAATCTTAGCTAAGTCCTCTGCTTCGGTCTTCTGCTTATACCAATCAAGAACTATGTTTATAATCTCACTTTTGGTTATAGCATTCAAAAACTTATCTGGACAAGCTATATAACCATATTCTCTAGAAAATAACTCTGGAGAAGTAGTAAGCTCTTCCTTAGTTTGACTATTATATGCAGGGTTAGATACATCAATATTCATAAACATAGAATACTTATTATCTACTCCTACTTGTGACTTAAGCTCAATCTTATGTTTCTTTTCAAGGAACTCTATAATCTTATTATTTATTTCATTCCTTACAGCTTTTATATGGGTACCTTTAGAACATTCTGCTCCATTAACGAAACCAATATTAATATTACCTGAAGGATATACCCATACTTTCTTCTGGTCATCATCAAACTTTATACCATCATCTAGCTCTACAAAATTAGAATATAACTCAATATACTCGTCAAACTTCTTAAATTTCCACTTACTTTCTTTACTATCATCTCCATCTTTATATGTAAAATGCACACAAAGTCCAAGATTAGCAGCCGCGGCATCAATACATCTCTTCTCTATAATATCTACAAAATCGAGATTGAAACAAGACTGTCCATCAAATCTATTATAATCAAGTAAAAATTTAGTCTGTGTATAATGCTTATCGGTCTTCTCTATCTTAAGGTCATCATTTAAATCATGCATATTATTAATCCATGATCTATAATATGAATTTTTTCCATCTGCTGTATTAATTATAAATTGTTTTGAAAAAATATTTGCTAATTTTACCCCATATCCATTTGTGCCAATAACATTACGGTCTTCAGTATCATCATAGTTACTTGACGTCCTCAACCTACCAAAGATAAACTCTGGTATATATACCCCTGCACCTTTATGCTTTACTACAGGAATACCACCATTATCTTTAACAGTTATCCATCCATTATCTTCAAGGGTCACATATAAATCCGTAAGACCAAGATTATCTTTACGGCGAAACTCATCACAAGAATTAGATATAACCTCATCAACAACCTTTAACATTGCTGGAGTATACTTAACATCTCGTGTCTCCATCAACCCACTATCTGTATTATATAAGAACATTGTAGTTTCTTCTTCTTTATTAGACCCAACAAACATTCCACTTCTCTTTAATACATGAGTTATTTCATCTAGTTCTTGATATTTACTATCAATTTTTCCCATACGTATCTATCCAATTTTCTAATTCTAATATAGTCCAAAATACTAAATAATTCAATTTATTTTCTTTAGCTATATTTAATTTTTTTATATCTCCTTCTATCCACGTATTTATTGCCCCTAAATAAAATGGATGAGTTTTAGATTTTTCATACATTTCTTTTAATATTTTTTGATCTTCATCAGATTCCTTATTAAAAAAATGCCCGTGGTGTGTCCAAAAATAATTACATTCAATATATAAATCTTTAGAAATTATATAAAAATCACAATTAAATGGGTATTTATCTGATTTATATTGTCTAAGTATATCTTCTTCATCAAACAGTTTTAATAATAAATTATATGATTTATTTTCAGGTATTGATGCACCAAATGTTTTATTTTTTCTTTTAGTATTATCCCGTTTTTTTTGTATTTCATCCTTTCTTTGTTTAAATGATTCAACTACATCTGGAATTAAAAATGAATTAGTAACACCATATTTTTTAATTAAAGTTTCTTTTTGGTGCATTTTAGCTAATTCACTTTGAAATGCCCAATCTACCCCATATTTTTTTAAGCAAGTATTATGAATTTTTTCTTTAACTTCACTTGCTTGAAATGAGTATTCTACTCCATATTTTTTTAAACATGTTTGTTTATGTTTTTCTTTAATTAATTCTGACTGAGAACCATGTTCTACTCCATATTTTTTAAAACATGTTTGTTTTCGTTTTTCATTAATTTGCGAGTTTATTTCTTTATTTTCTCTTGGGGATTTTGCCCCATATTTATTTAAACAAGTCTTTTGGGAATGTAAATCTCTATAAATATATTGGCATTTTTTAGAACACCCATTTAAAAATGGACCCCTTTTACTAAGACCATTCCCTCTAAATTTTATATTATTTGAACCACATATTGGGCATTTTATATTATCTCTATCAATATTAAATTTAATACAATATAATGCTTCATATAATGATTCGGCTAATTTAAATCTATTTTTTAAATATTCTTCTATATCCTTAGTTAATCTATCTTTACACCTATTCAATAAGCATAATTTATTTGGCCATAATATAGAAACTATATATTCATCGGTTAACTTCATTTCACTATATACATATATTTATTATATATAATAATAATCATATCCATAAAATAATATGTATTATTTCAACTTTAATATAAAGATAGTAATAAAATGAAAAATTTCAAACTATTCTTCCCAAGAATAATACAGAAGAGTGGGGTTATTTTTATGAATATCTATGTTAGGATAGATTTGAGAAAATTGACTAATATCAAACGGCCACGTTATAAGATGACACCCATGTTTTGTAGGTACTATCATAAATATCTTATCACTATTTTCTCCACCTCTTCCTCTACATTTATATATTGTTTTTTTAATATTATCAATATATTTATCTCCTATAAAATACCCATCAAGATCAACTATAAATTTTTTATCATTACGCAAATAACTTTGACCACATGCTGTAGAATATACTCTTTTAAGTCCTTTGTAATCTTCACTAATAAAAGTATGCATAGCTTGCTCCATCATTGCATTTGCTACTTCTTTATAGTTTCTTTTAGTAGGATTTATATATGCACGAGCATTATTAATTTTACAAAGAGATATTATTTCTTCTTTAAGATCTAATAATTGTTCTTTTGAATGTATATTATAGAATTTTAATAATCTGTTATTATTATTTCCATTTGCTCCTTTATTACCATCCTTTCCTCTTGTTAATACCTGTAAAAAATAAAATTCTTCTTCAGTAGGTTTATTTATTGCAAGAAGATTATTTGCAATAAGATCAAAATTATCAACAGTCTTTAACATATATATTTATTCTTTAGATTTAATAAGTTTATCTACCTCATCTATAAGTTCACTTTCAATATCTTGCCCAGTATATTTATAATAGTTTCTTAACTTAGCAAGGCGAGTTTGCATCTTCTTGAAAGCATAATCTTTATCATTCTTATAAACATGATTATTTATAGACACAAAATATTGAGGGTCTTCTTTGAACTTATTTAACTCATCTTCTGTCCATGCAAGTTCTACTCTTCTGTCAAAGTCATCTAAATCAGAATATTTATGCATGAAATTTTCAAATGAGAAATTACACGTTCTAATCTGTGAAGGATAAAGCGATGCAAAGTCGTCACATACAGTATATTCATAAAGTCCAGGAACTGCTCCACAAAATGCTCCTTCATATTCTATTTTAAATCTAGGAATAGCATCATAATCCCAAACAACATGCTTATTATCATTATAGAACTCTTCAAACACATTAGCTGTCGTTACTGCAATCTGTCCTTGAGCGGCCTGATAAGGTACAAGGGTGACAGATGACAATGCACAAGGAGATTCAATACACTTTAATCTCATATGAATAAGAAGAATAAGAAGTGAGTCAATTGCATTATAATAGTAATACCATTCATGATCACGTTCATACAATTCTTGCAGAGTGCCTTCATATTTAATCTTATGAGCATTTACTGCATGTTCAGATACCCAATCCAAAGAATAGCTTTCATAAGGGCGAAGAATAAAATCATATTGCTTGACAAGATGCATATAATCAACCATCATCATATGTTTCGGGACTGTTATATTTTCATGATGAGATGGAGTTTGTTCATATCTAATTGTTGTCAGCTCACGAGTAGGAGATATATTTCTAATCATCCTTATAGTTGTAGACTCACCAAAAAGACGATTACAACGATTAACTATATATGTCCAGTCAAAGTTATATGAATTCCATCCTGCAAGACATGAAATCTTCGGAAGTATGTTTGTCATCCAATGAGTCAATAATGCTTCTTCTGTATTAAATGCTTGATATAAAACTTTAGGTGTACGTTTACATTTACTCTTTGCAAACTCATTGTTATTAATCCAATCTAAATATCGAGTTCTTAATATATTTATGGATTCTTCACTCATACTATGCAGTCCAAGAATTAAGCAAGACATATCTGGACCAACTAATGATATAGAAGTCACTTTCTTAGCTGCAATTGTTGGATCTGGAAATTCATTACTTGTCTCAGTCTCAATATCAAAGAAATAAATTTTAGGATTATTAATGGCTTTCAACTGACTAAGTACCTGAGGATCCATTTCATACATATATTCAAGAATATCAAACTCATTAGGACGGTATGTTTCAGAATCCTTATATACTTTATTGCACTTTTTACCGTTCCATGTATTATACTGTCCATCATCAGCATATTCATATGTACGCCAATGATGCAAATTCTTCTCATACAATTGTCTATTTCCAAGTTTATCTACGTATGAAATAGATAACTTTCTTTCATATTTGTTCCAACCTCTATCAATAATCATAACACAATAATTTTTATACTATTTATAATATAGTATCATTTTGGGATATTTCACGGTAATATTTTGGAAAAGTAAAAAGATTTACATATCTTTTAATATAGTTACAATTTCATTTATTTTTTATTTTTAATTAATTATTTACTATATTATTAATATATATTATAGTGTTAGTACAGTAAAATATGATTTTTGGAAATCTTGAAAGTGTATTAGAAGGTGATAAATCTCTTTATGATGTATATCAAGAGCAGATAAATGAAGAATATAAGCAGCCAAGTAAATTTAGTGATGTATTAAAAACACTATCACATTATGGCATGTCTTATAGCAAAGAGGTCTATAATAACATGCATGCCATTCCTGCTAATAAGCAAATAGCAGCAGCAATTGACCCTACAATGCAGCAGTCTATCTATGGTACTGCATCTTCATTATGGAAACTTAAACCTGATGAGGAAAAGCCTTTTAGGGAGAAAACACTTGAACAAAAACGAGTTGTCCTTCGTAAGATTGCGACTGAACCTGAAATAGAAGATATTCTTGATATTATGGCTAATGAGTGTATAGTTTATGATAGTGACTATACATATATTTGCCAACCCTTTATCGATAATGCAGTCATTCAGATGTTTAATGAAGAGTCCGCATCTACTATAAGAAGTGCAGTTGATGCGGCATTCTATAAAATGTATAATCTTGTTGGATGGAAGCTCAATGCATGGAATACTTTCAAGAAATACCTTATTGATGGTGTATTAGCATATGAAATTGTATATGATGATATAGAGAATCCAAAAACTATATTAGGCATCGTTGAGCTTGACCCTGCAACATTGACAAAGGGTATAGAAAATGGTGTAGAGATATGGATTCAGTTTAAGGGGATTATTGGTCGTGAAAGAAAGCTCTTAGATTCTCAAATTATATATATTAAATATGAAGATTCTGGTGTTATTGACCGTCTTTCTTATGTAGAACGTCTTACTAGGCCTTTTAATATCTATCGTATCATCGAGCAAGCACAGATTATTTGGACTGTCACACAGAGTTCATTTAAGACAATGTTCACAATTCCTGTTGGACAGATGAACCGAGCTAAAGGTGCGCAGACCCTTAATAGTGCAATGAATAGATATAAAGAGGATATTAGCTTCAATAATGAGACTGGTGAGCTTCTTATTAATGGTCGCACTAATATGCCATTCAATAAAGAATATTGGATGCCGCAAAATGAGCTTGGTAAACCAGAGATTGAGACTATTGTAGATGGTGGCCCTTCACTTGCAGACTCAGAGCAGTTGAGGTTCTACCTTTCTAAGTTATATAAGATTTCTAAGATTCCTGAGTCTAGATTTGATAAAGAAGCACAAAGTACATGGTTTGGTGCTGACCCTACACAACAATTACGTGATGAGATTAATTTCTCAAGGTTTGTAGAGCGTATACGCAATAATTATGCAGAGATCCTTCTTAAACCTTTACGTATATCTGTTGCATTATCTTTACCTGAAATTAAGAATGATAAGAGAATACTTGATGCTATATCACTTCAATTTAATTCTTATAACCAGTTTGAAGAATTAATGGATATAGAAATCAAATCTAAGCGTATTGAGTTCATTGCTAATATGAGTCAAAGCCTTGTTGTAACAGATGCAGAAGGTAATGAAGTACCTTATTTCTCTATGAAGTTCTTAATTATGAAGTATCTTAAGATGAGTGATGCAGACCTTGAGCTCAATGAGAAATATAAGTTTGAAGAGAAGGTTGCAGCAGGTAAGATGGAAGATGATGTTGAAGATGAGGTTGGTGATGATACTGAAGAAAGTGATGATTTGATGGATACCGGTAGTGAAGAAAAACCTGAAGAGAAAGATACTGAACCTGATGAGAACAACAATATAGATAGTGAGATGTTAGGTGATGTACAACCTGAATCTACTGAGACAACCCAAGCATAAAAATAAGTTATAAACTATATAAATGAAAACTATTCTTGAAAAGATTAATGAAAGTAAGGAAGACACTATACTTGAAAATATGTTATGTGAAACCCTTGCTACTGATATTTTAAGAGATATAAATAAGTATGTTAAAAAAACTAAGAATGATGACGATTATTATTGGGGTAGTAATATAACCTCCATGAAAAGATTACAAAACAACTTAAGGGTCCAATTAGATAAACTTACTGATGATGACATAGATGAATATGATATGGATTATGTCAATAAGAAAGAATCTAGGCAAACAAATTTCTTAAAAGAAGCTAGAAGAATTATTAGCGGTAAACCTGGATTTATAATTACATATTATAATAATCACCCTGAGTTTATAATTACTAATGATAAGCGGGCATATTCTATAGGTAATAGTGAAGAAACCCATAATAGAAAGTTAAATAGGTTCTTTAATAAGGCTTCATATCCAACTGCTACTGAAATTCTTGGATATTTATCTAATCACGCGCATCTTGTTTATATTGTGCATACTGATGATAAATACACATATGATATTACTTCTAAAAGAAATTCTAATAGACCTGAACCTGTAGGTGATGCAGAATATAACCGTCGTCTTGCTGAAAAAAATCGTGAGAGATATAAAAAGATAATATCACAAAATCGCGCAGCAGGGGATGATACTATGAAAATATTATCTAAAATAATTGATAGTATCACTAAATCTGCAGTTGAATTAAGTAAAGATTTTGCAGTAGATCCTAGTAAATATGAATTTGACTATGATAATATTTCAAGAATTAATAATATGGTTTTCACTAGTAAAGATTATAATGCTGAATCTATATTAAATAAATTTGCTGAATTGATTAGACTTAGGGCTAATATTAAACAACTGCTATCAAAGAATGCAGAGGTAGGGTCATACACAGCATCTAACTATAATGAAAAAGTTAAATCTTTAATATCAACAATTAAGAATGTCGCTAAATTCTTTAATGAGTACTTTAATGTTGATATAGATACATCAGAGGCAGATAATATAAAATTCTTTAAATAAAAATCTTTTTATTATTATATATAATTAATTTGAAAAAACTATAAATAAAAACATACCAAATATATTATGAGCGTAAAATTGTTATCAAACCTTGATTTCGCGGCTAAACTGAATTCTGTGGACGCTGTAACTGAATCAGGTAAAGAAATGTTAAACAACTATAAGGGCTATATGTACAATCATAGCGTATCTTGTGGTTTAGTTAACGGCTTCATCCAAGAAGCACAACAGTTAAGCTTCGATACAGGTATTATGCAAATTTTATCATCTGTATTGAAGTATGTCAATGAAAATAAAATTAGTTGGAAGCTTGCATCTGCATGCGAGAATATTCTCAGCAACAATTCTCCTTATGGCTATATTGCTAAGTTAGGTGTTGAAAGGGTAGACAAGCTTTTAGAAATGAATGAACCTGAAGTTATTCAATATATTAAAGGTGGAGCTATGAAGGGCCTCAACTATATTCCTGAGTTTAGGAATATCTGCCGTGAGGTTTATCAGAGTTCTATCTCAGAAACAGTACATGCTACTACATACAATATCGAAATGCCTGTTAGCTATGTTACTATTTCTGAAGGTGCGCAATATTTCAGTGTTTTAGGTAAGACATATAAGATAAGTGAGGGTAAAGTTAGTGTAGAAGAATTAAATGATGAGAAGTTTAACCGTGTTAATGGTTTACTTGGTAACTTTAAAGTTATCGATGAGGCATTAACTTACGAGTATAAGTATTCTTATTTATCAGATCCTTACAAGTTCTCTATTACTGAGGGTAACCTTAATTTTGTAAAGGGTGGAATTAATGAAAACTTCTCTGATAGTGTAGCATTCTTACAGTTTGCTAATCAATATTCAAAGCAGCTTTTTGCTAATGAAGCTAAGAACTTTATGGCAATTGCAAGTAATATTGCTTATGTATTTGAATCTGCTGCTAATATTGTTAAAGTTGATTGTGCTAAAGTTATGACTTGCACAGATGGTACTGTTCTCTCTATTGTTGAAGCAGATGAGAATGTTAATCTTAATGTTGCTCGTTCTCTTAATGCTGGTTCATCTAATACTGAGTATAAGTTTATGGTTGAAGCACTTGACAATGTTAAGTATTTAACTGGAAATGATTTACGTGGTATTTATGAAGAGCGTATTAATGAAGATTGCAAGAAAGCTGACCCTGCAGCATATAAATCTATTCAGGAGCAACTTCAAGCATCTAAGAATGCAGAGATTGAAGCTCGTAAGAAGAAAATCAGTATTTTAGCAGAACAGTTTAAAAATGATCCTGTAAAGATTGCTCTTCTTAATAATGTTGCTCGTGAATTAGCTATTCTTGAATGCGGTGATGCAGAATGCAAGGATGGAGAATGCAAGGACAAGAAAGATGTAAAGAAGAAAGCTGCTAAAGATGCAAATGATGCAGCAGCAGATGATGAGGATAAGAAAGACGAAGAATCTGATAACGAAGAAAACAACGACTAACACCTCACACTAATTAATATATTTTTTTACAGATAAATGAGATTTGGTTAATCTAAGTCTCATTTATTTTTTATATTATTAATTAATATAGTATGTAAGGGTCAATGTCAATAGCAATTTGTGGGATCGCAAAGAATGAAAATCTTTATGTAAGAGAATGGGTAGAATATCATAAATATATAGGAGTTAAAAAAATATTTATTTATGATAATAATGATATTGATGGTGAGCAGCTTGAAGAGGTCTTATATGATTATATTCCATCTTTTGTAGAAATAATAAATGTAAGGGGTATAGAAAAAGAATCAACCCAAGAAGATGGACTCATATTGCAAAATCATTGTTACGTAGAATGTTATAATAATCATAAATCTGAATATGATTATATGGCATTTATTGATATTGACGAGTTTATCAATACAAAAAACAAAGATATTAATGAAGTATTAGCATCTTATAATAAATTTGATACTTTACTATTATCATGGAAAAATCATGGTGATAATGGGCTCGTAAGATATGATAATAGACCGGTTAGAGAAAGATTTACTGGTGGTGTAAGAAGCAATACAGGATTTAGAAATAATAAATGCTGTAAATCTATTGTCCATTGTGGTAATAAAGATATTATTATAGCACCAAAAGCATCAATAAGACATAAATTTTTATTTAAGAATGGAATAAATATTGATAGTATAGGTAAAATAATTAAAGAAATAAACCCTTTTAGTTCACAATTATTATCACCTGTATATGGTAAATTATATATAGACCATTATATTACTAAGACCCTTGAAGAATATTTATTTAGATATTATAATAGGGTTGATTCTAGCAGTATATCTAAGAAACGTAGATTCTTATTAGTTGATGTGATAAATAATTTCTATAAGTTTAATTATGAGTCCGCAGAAAAATCAAAGGTATTTAAAGAATTCAAAGATACCTCAACAACTGTCAAAGAAAAATATGAAGCATTAAAGGCTAAATATGTAATTGATAAACCTAAATACCTTAAAATTGCTTTGTGCACAATGGGTAAATGGGAAAATCATTATATAAGAGAATGGGTAGAATATTATAAGAATTTAGGTATATCTAAAATATTTCTTTATGATAATAATGATATTGATGGAGAAAGATTTGAATATGTTATTAATGATTATATAGAAAGTGGATTTGTTAAAGTTATTGATATTAGAGGTAAATCTAAATATCAACTTAAGGTATATATTGATTTTTATAATAACTATTCTAAATATTATGATTGGTGTTGTTTCTTTGATATTGATGAATTCCTTGTGTTAAAAAAAGATTCATCAATACAGGAATATCTTAATAGACAAGAATTTAAGTGTTTTGATTCTATAGCCATTAACTGGAAAAACTATGGTGATAATGATTTATTAGGGTATGAAGATAAAACATATAGTTGTCTTAATAGGTTCACCACCCCAATAATTAATACTCCTGGAGCAAAATATGATAATGATGTATATAAAAAGATAATTAGGGGTGGATTAAAAATTATATCTGATAAGCTTGATTCTCCACATACGTTTTCACCAGATTTAGATAAAGATGTATGTAATAATATGGGTGTCAAGATTAATGGAAAGCACTTTAAAACTTTATATAATGAAGAATTAGCTTATATAAAACATTTTTGTACTAAAACTATTTCAGAATATTTATATAAATCTAAGAGAGGTGGTGGTGTTAATGGTGTAACCAAACAATACACTAACATTGATAATTTTTTCATATATAATAAAAGAACAAAGGAGAAAGAAGATATAATCAATAAATTTTTAAATAAACATAATAAGATAAATTTATTAGTTATTAATTACAATACACCTTATTTAATTGATACACTTATAAAAAGTATCAAGTTACATGTCAATTCTATATGGCATTTATATATATTTGATAATAGTGATAAAACTGAATGCTATAAGTCTAATGAAGATAATATAACAATATTTGATAATACTAAAGGAGAAATTATTAACTTTGATAAATGGTTAGAGCAGTTCCCTGATAGGTTTGATTCATGGGCTAGAGTAAATAAATGGGGTAGTGCTAAGCATTGTTATACTGTAGAACGGTGTTTTGATATAATTAATGATAATTTTATATTACTTGATTCAGATATTTTATTAAAAAAGGATATTTCAGAATTATATAGAAATGATATGTTTTATGCTGGTGAAATTAGTAAGTTAAAAACACAGAATTTAGAACGTATCTCCCCATATCTTTGTTTCATCAATGTAAAATTGTGTAAAGCTAATAATATTCATTATTTCTATCCAGATTATATGCATGGGTTAAATAAAGAAGCACATAATTATGATACTGGAGGAGCATTTTATAAATTTGTAAAAGACTATGAACATATAAATATTAACTGTTCTGATTATATTGTTCATTTTGGGCAAGGCAGTTGGGCAATATATGATGGTAAAGAAATATATAAAAAAGATATAACTATACAAGAATGGTTAGATCAGTATAAATATTTATATGATGAACATGAAGCGTTAAAACAGAAATTATTAGAGTTTAGTAAAAAAAACTATCCTAATCTAGATTTGAATTTAGATACCCCTATCACTATACAAGATAAGATTAATTGGTTAAAAATATATGATTCTACTCCATTAAAAACCAAATGCGCAGATAAAATTAAGCTTCATGAATATTGCATAGAAAAATTAGGTGTAGATTTATGCGTCCCTATAATTAAAGTCTATAATGATACTAGTGAGATACTTTGGGATGAACTCCCTAATTCATTTGTTATTAAATGCAATCATGGCTCTGGTATGAATATTATTGTAAAAGATAAAAATACATTAAATAAAGTAGATGCTATAAATAAACTTAATAAATGGATGAATAAAGATTTCTCAGTAAGTTGGGGGTATGAACCACACTATAGAGACATAGAAAGAAAGATATTTGTTGAAGAATTTATTGGTAGTGGTGATATAGATATACCTGATTATAAGATAGCATGCTTTAATGGTGAACCTAATTTTTTACAAGTAATGAATAATAGGTTTGCTGGTCATTTAAGTGTTAATTATTATACATTAGATCTTAAGCCTTTTAATTATGGCAGAAAAGATCATTTACCAAACTATTCAATAAATACATTCCCAAAAGATATTGATAAATTGGTAAAATATGCTAAGATATTATCTGAAGACTTTAAGTTTGTGCGAGTTGATTTTTATGAGGTTAATGATAGAGTATATTTAGGAGAGTTGACATTTACCCCAGGTAGTGGATTTTTTGAATATACTGACCCAGATGCATCAATAAAATTAGGTAACTTATTAAATTTAGGTGAATAATACTTTAAATACATTAAATAAAGCACTTATATGTAATAATTGTCTAGGTGCACAATTTTATAAAATTCATAATTATGAGTTTAATAACCCATTTATGTGGAATTGTATAGAACCTTATGAATTTGTTAAACTTATTGATAATTTTGAAAATATTGATTTAAATAATCCAAAAATTGAATTATGTAAAAGAGGGGTAAGAAATTATGCTAATATAATCATAGGAGACAATATTAATTTTAATTTTATCCATTATTTGTATGATGAATCAAAGGATAAACCTGTGAAAGTAAATGCTGATATTCTATATAAAGATATTTTAAAATATGCAAAAATAAAGTATTTTGAAAGATTATCTAAACTGCCTAATGATAAAATATTTTTATTTACTACTTCTCATTATTTAAATGAAGAACATTTTATAAAGTGTAATGGAGATAAATTATTAAATAAACTTAATGAATTAGCAAAAGATAATAATATAATAGTGATTTTAGATAGTCAGCATAAACTTAATTATATTCCAAATTTTAAACTTATTTATAAAGATAACTTATATAATAAATCAGCAATAGACTTATTATATAAAGATAATGAGTTAGATAAGCAGATTTGCAAGTTAATAGTAAAATAAATTATTGTATTTTTTCTATTTTTATATATACCTTTGTAAAACTGGTATAATATTTATATATTAATATATAAACATGAAAAGAATAAATGCCTATATTGATGAAAAGTTAGTTATTAATAAAACTAGTATTAATAATGCACCTATTAGTGAAGTTACCGAAAAGATATTAACCCTCACTAGGTTGACTAATGATAAAGATATTAAAGCATTTATTGATAACTGGGTTAAAACTAATAACATTACTGATATTAATTATACTATATTAGCCACGGTGGACACACATCACTATCTTAGAAATTTACCTAATGATTTACACCTTGAGGTAGTTAATGGAAAACACTTAATGCAGATAAATATGTTTATGGATGAAATTGAAGCAGTATATGGTAATTTTGAGAAAAGAGAGCGTAATATAGTATATAAAGATGATGATAAACAAATAAAAATTTTTAAAGGTAAAAATTCATTATATATAAAAACAACGTATCTTAATATAAGTATTTACCCAGCATAATATTAACAAATTAAATTATTTAAGAATTATGAAAAGATTTTACGCATTTATTACAGCTATTATTCTTTGTTTAGTTGGGATATCTGTAGCATCTTGTTCCGTAGCACTTCGTGCAAACCCTACTCCTAATAGTCAAATAGTGGTATCATCAGATGGCCGTATATATTATGATTATGATTATTATGGGTATTACCCTTACATATATTATAATAGATATAATGGTAGGTATCACATAGATTATTATGACTATTATTATCGTTATCCTTGGAGAAATAATATCTATATAAATATTCCTCCAAAGCACCATAAGCCTGCACATCATAATAATTATCATCCTACTCCAAAACCAAGGTATACACCCTCACACACTCCCGGTCCTGGTCGCAGGCATGATGGACCCGCAGTCACCCCAAAGCCTGCTAATGGTAAACCAGCAGTTAAACCTTCCTCCGGGCCTCATAGGTCAGAACCAACATATAAAAGCACACCCTCTAATAATAACCATCATAGTGTATCTCCTACTAATGGTAATGTTTATCGTAGTACTGGTTCTTCTAATACAAGTCCTTCGAGGGTTTCTCCATCAAGAGGATCTAATACAAATAATTCACACTCAACGCCCAGTAATTCAAGAGGCACTTCATCTAGTGGAGGACGAGGAGGAAGAAGATAAAGAAAATGAGGAATGTTAAATTCCTCATTTTTATTTTTAATTAAGTAATTTATAATACTATATATATCAGTATCTTATGAAAAGATTTATATTATTAATTTTGTCTATGTTTTTATTTTCCTCCTGTGCTGAGATATTCTGTGATATTACCAACAATTGGGATGAGCGGCATAAGGAGGTTAAGGTGAGTGGTGCGGGAGATGACATTTATCTTGTCAGTCCTGCAAATATAAAGGCATATGTTGTATGTAAGAGTGGCTGGAGCACTGTTTATTGGAGCATGTTCAAC
>JAEEGL012910685.1_pt1 | contig 24225 bp, 16 predicted proteins | sample 9134231 | NCBI WGS metagenome assembly JAEEGL01 (sample SAMN16246548, study PRJNA631951) | gut metagenome | biome: gut microbiome; feature: rumen; material: fiber-attached | host: Bos | place: Iran: Karaj | collected 2018-10
AATCATTCAGTACATTTATAAATGCAGGCCTAATTGCATCTGCCATTGCCACAGCTTTTGGAGAAACTCTTGAAAAATCGTATTTGTTTACTTCATTATCAGAAATGTAATCAAGATATTTATCGTTTATAACCTGATACGCTTTACGTCTATATTCAAAGTCTTTGGCACTATTATTATCCATTAAATCCGTATAGAAAAGTCCCATATCAATTGCAAGACAGTGTAAAGCTCTCGGTTTATCATGGTTTCCTATAAAGGTATATGCATAACGGACAGAATCCAAAGAGCCCATTTTTACATATTCCATCATTTTGTCAAAAACTTTTCGTTCCAAATCTTTCGGATTGTCAAAGGTTTCACCTGTTTCAAAATCAGCTCCGAACATCTTTGACAAATCCCTAAACCAGTATGAATATTCCGCAATAGAGGTTATGCCGGATTCTCTTAAAAATTTCTGAACGGCATGATCCTGAACGCTTTGGTATTTAGAAGTACTTCCGCCCAACCCCTTCGAGTGCAATTCCTCTTTATTGGTTACTTCTGCAACCAGATAGGAATTTGGATTTTCTGCCAAAACAGCTTCCGCAAAGTTTTTCCAGAAATCAGTAATTGACTGCCAGGTATATTCAAAGTTTGTATTGTAATTTCTTAAGGCCTCAACATCTGCAATATCTTTTGTTGCGTCAATTCTCCAATCAAGGCCTGACTGTGTCTTATCAATGATCAAATCAGCAAGCTGGAAACTTGCCAAGCTTGTACCCTTTAATGATTTCACAAGGGCTTGTACAAGATCAGTTTCAGAAGAAGCATTGAGTCCTGACATACCTTTTCTGATTTTATCAAGAAGCATTCTTGCTTCATCTGTCGGCGACGCAGGATTTGTAATCCCTATAGACTGTAAGGATACAGTTTTAAGCTTGTTATAATCGTATGAAAGTTCACCGCTGAATTTGTCTACGTTAACAGCAGCATCCGGGACTAATGATTTTATCAGAGCGTATTTTGCTATTTCTGATGTCAATATAGGCAATACGTATTTCCCGTATTCTGTTACTCCGTTGTCCTCAAATAGCTTACTGTCGCTTGGTAGTTTGGAATCAACTTCTGTAAGTATATCTTGTGCAAATTTATACATTTCACCCGTATAAATTTTATCCATTGATTTATATGTCATTTCGTATTCCGGCTGCAAATTCTTATTACCGGATTTGAATAATTCATAACGGGATAGACCTATTTCTGATTCTGTAACCGCTCTTTTTGACACTAAAGGAGAAGCTAGTACAGAAACCACATTATCTCCAAATTCGCAGGCATCAAGCGGATAATCCATAAGCCCTGCAAGAATTTGCGATTTTTTATCACCTGTCATAAGCTGGCGTTTGTTGTTGTAGAAGCCAAATAAAACATTTTCAACTTCCTCTTTTGAAACTTCAGCTTTTACGGATTTTGGGAATACATCATTATTAGCCAGTCTTAATATTTGATTATAAACAAGAGCAGGGTTGTCAGAGTTTATTTTCTTGAGATTTTGAGCGATATACATTCTCAAAATATCATCCGTTTTACGTGTCCAATACTTACCTGAAGTTACAACGTAATCCTGAACCTGATAGTTCCCGCGCAAAATCCTGCTTTTTTCTGCATTTCGGTCTGTTTCCTGAAGGTTCTTCAAGTACAGTGAATCTGCGTTTGAATATACAAAATTCAATTTTGCAATATCCGGGTTAGCATCCCAGGTTTCGAATCCGGACTCATGCTTTCCGTCAACGTTGAAGAATTCATTTTTGGATAAAATTCTTGCAGCTTCATAACCATCCAGTCTTATATAATTATTTTGGAGTCGTCTGTTATATTCGTTTAAATGTTTAATATTATAATTATATGCTTCAGGGTCTATTTCAAACGAATACGGGAAAATCGAATCATTATGAGAGTGCAAGCTGTACACATTTTCCGTACTCATTTTTGAATAAGCCCTTATACGCTTTGTTGTGTCGGTGCGTTCTTCCGGCGTAACCAGTCGCGTGTCAAAGAACTGAATGTAAGTTGGTTTTGTTTTGTCATATTTTGAGTTTTTTTCTATGGTAATATGCCCGTGACGCCCCTGGAAATATGAGTAGGGTGAATTAACAATTTTGTGAGAAATATATTCTTTATTCTTGGCAAAGACACCCAAGGACAACGGCCCGTCATTAATGCTTGATGCTCTGAACCAATTTATATATGGGGAATCATCCCCCCACTTCAGAACATGTTTAAAGTGAACGCCATTAAGTCCTTCATTAACGAATGCACCATCTGATACAAAATTCAGACCGTGTGCAAACATTTTTCGCTGGAAGGAAGCATAATTGTTTATATTGCCCAGAGAGCTTGCCATTTGCATACAGTTTTTATTCCAGTATGCATGAGCAGTAAAATCATCATCTGTGAAAATAGGCAGGGAAATTATCCTGCTATATGCATCATATTCGCCGTTATCAAGTCCATATTCAAGACCTGCAAGAGTTCCGCCAAATTTGTTTGTAATTGATTTTATACCTTTTTGCCCTCTTTTTGCCAAATTGGCATCATAATCAACTTTATTTTGTTTGTTATAAACTCGGCCGACATGCTGAGAGTCAACAATTACAAGCTTCATAGCACCGCCGCGGGAAGAGGAGGATTTGTTCGGGGTAACTATATTAAAAATATTTCGGTGTTCATTGAATTCTGAGCGTTCATCAATTATATCACCTGCATCAACCTTCACCTTGGGAAAATCATTTCCGTACTTATCAACAAGTAAATAGTGATATGCGAATGGTTGATTTCCATCCACACCAAATGTTTTCGTCAAATCTATACGGTTTTTACCGGGTCCGATTTTAATTTTATCTCTTCCGTCCTTTGTATAAGCACGCCCTGTTGTATAATAGTTACCGTCAATATCCGTATCAACCTTATAAACCTCAATATAGCAATCGTCTTTATTCGGGTCAAAAGGATAGGAGACTTCAAGTTCTTTAAACCCGTAGTCCGATTTTGCTATTTTATATCCGCCAAAAGATACGTTTTTGTCATGTCCCAAGATCTTTTTGCTATTTATGTCCAGACTGATTTTCACACGACGCTCCTATACGTCAATTATAACAATCCTAAAGGAATTATTTTGCCCTGAGAGGTGATAATATTAAGAAATTTTTACAATAAAAACAAATGGTTAAACTACAGTTTTGTCTAAGCTATAATGTTAATATAGTGAGTAATTAAGGAGAAAATAATGCTGATGACAGATATAAAATGTGATATTAAAGATATCAATTTGGCAGACCAGGGTAAAAAACAAATTGACTGGGCATTTAAAGATATGCCTGTTTTAAAAACAATAAGAGAAAGATTTATTAAGGAGCAACCGTTTAAGGGCTTAAGGTTATCAGCATGTGTTCATGTAACAAAAGAAACTGCAGCTCTGTGTACAGTAATGCAGGCGGGTGGCGCCGATGCCGTTTTGGTTGCATCAAATCCTCTATCAACTCAGGATGATGTTGCGGCAGCACTTGTGAAATATTACAATATGCCGGTATATGCGATTGCCGGAGAAACAGTTGATCAGTACAGAAGCCACATTGAAGAAGCCATAAAACACAATCCTGATATAATTATTGATGACGGCTGTGATATGGTTTCCACAATTCACGAAAAATATCCTGAACTGGTAAGCAAAATAATCGGTTCAACAGAAGAAACAACAACCGGAATTATAAGACTTCAGGCAATGGAAAAGCAGGGAACATTGGGATTTCCGGCAGTCGGAGTTAATACGAGTTTGACAAAACACTTATACGACAACAGATACGGAACAGGTCAAAGTTCATTTGACGGACTTTTAAGAGCTGCAAACATTCTTGTTGCGGGCAAAACCGTTGTTGTTTCCGGATATGGATGGTGCGGCAAGGGCGTTGCGCTGAGGGCAAAAGCCCTGGGGGCAAATGTAATTGTTTGTGAAGTTGACCCACTCAAAGCTCTGGAAGCAGCAATGGAGGGTTATCGAGTTATGCCGATTGCAAAAGCTGCATTAGAAGGCGATATATTTTTAACAGTTACGGGCGACAAACACGTAATTGACGTTGAACATCTTTTGACAATGAAGGACGGCGCGTTTGTGGGTAACGTCGGACACTTTGACTGGGAGGTTAATGTAGGCGATCTGAGGGCTCACACAAAAGAAATTAAACAAATCAGACCGTCGTTGGAAGAATATGTTCTAAACAACGGAAAATCCATATATGTTATTGCAGAAGGAAGACTTGTTAATCTCGTTGCCGCAGAAGGCCACCCCGCAAGCGTTATGGATATGAGCTTTGCAAATCAGGCCTTGGGTATTGAATTCCTGGTCAAAAATCACGGCAAACTTGAAAATAAATTATACACCCTGCCTTATGAAGTTGATGTAAAAATTGCAGAATTAAAACTTCAATCCATGGGAATTGAAATTGACACTTTAACTCCGGAACAGGAAGAATATTTAAATAGCTGGAAGATATAAATTACCAAGGATAATCCTTCGGTATTTTCCATTCATTTAGCTGAATCCACTTTGTGCAGTACTGATTGTTACTACTTGACTTACGGTTACACCCTCTTTTATTATCTGTTTTTAGCTTATTAATGCCGTCTGTAGCTTTCCAATTCATAGTATAAGGTTCAATAGAAGAAACATCTATGAAGTCTGTACCACCTAGCGCAGTTGATTTCGCCATCTGAAAAGCGAAAGAATGACGAGGATCCTTGTAATCAGTTTTTTCCGGATCCGGATGAAAGAATACATCTCCGCCGTTACCATCAATATACATTGAAAAAGCTATACCGTTATTCAGTATAACAAGAATTCTGTCACACTTGCCACCACATGCATTCGGATTTTTTGCAATATACCTTGTAGTAGAGATATTCAAGGTTGGCCTCAAATATGTATTAACGAATTGATCCAAATCGGCCTTCTTATATTCCTTCTTTCTAATAACCCAACCATCAACGTCAACTCCCGTCTGTGTTGCAGACATCCTTATTGCCTGATTAATTTCAGCATAGAAACGTTTTAGCTTTGTTTCCGTAGAAGTCTTTTGAACTTTCACGAACAAATTCGGCAGAACCAATACAGAAATCACACCTATAATACCTAATGTTATCAAAACCTCTGCAAGAGTAAAACCCAACGTCTTACGAAATGAAGTAATCTTGTTATAAATAGAGCCTCTTGCTATGTTTAACATGCTCATTACCTATGGATTAGTAAACATAGAAAAAATTATAACATATTTTCCTAATTATGCAATATACAAATACATCACCAAGGATAATCCCACGGAATTTTCCAGTTATTCATTTCTATATATTTAGCGCAATATTGTTTACTTCTTGATGTCCTGCTACAGCCATAGCGTGAATCATTTCTTAGCATTTGCATAGTACCATCCCAGTCAAAGACGTACGGCTGAACAAAATCCATTGAATTATATGCAGAATCACTTGAATTAACTGCTCTTTTTGCCAACTGAAATGCAAACGAGTAACGTGGATTACTAAAATCATTCTTTTCGGGATCAGGATGGAAGAAGATATCAGCACCGTTTTTGTCAATATACATAGAAAAAGCCGTTCCGTTATTTAACACGACAAGAATTCTTGCATCAGAAGTAGAATTTGGATTTCTGGCAACACGTTTTGTATATGAAACGTTCATATACGGCAAAACAAACGTTTTGAGAAACTCATTCATTTCCGCCTCAGTGTATGGCTTGTTCAGCGTAACCCATCCGTCAACATCAACTTCATTTTCATGTGCGGAAAGTTTAAATGCTTGATTAATTTCTGAGTAAAAATGCTTCAATTTCGTTTCAGCAATAACTTTTTGAGTCTTAGTAATTAACATTGGTATAGAGATAGCCGCAATAACACCAATTATACCAAGAGTAATCAAAACTTCCGCCAAAGTGAATGCAAAACGTTTTTTCATAAAAGCTTATCCTTTTTCCCTGCGCATTTTACGATTATGTATAATTGATGACACTAAAGAAGCCAAAATAAAGAATAGACCAATACCGCCTGTTACAACTTCAGGGACTTCTTTAACCGTTGTAATAAGCATAATTACAGCCAAAGCACCTATTGCCCAATGTGCACCATGCTCAAGATACAAAAACTGAGCAAGAGTCTTTTTTTCAACCAACATTATAGTTAAAGACCTGACAAACATTGCACCTATAGCAAGACCAATCGTAATAATTACGACATCGCTGCTAAGGGCAAACGCACCCAAAACCCCGTCTAAAGAAAATGATGCATCAATCAATTCAAGATATATAAAACTGATTAAACCTGTACATTTTATCGCACCTGCAGCACTTTGAGCATTACGAATTTCTTCTCTTTTTTCAAGGAAATGAGCAAGCCCGTCTATTGACAAATAAGTGATAATACCGGCAATACCGGATAACAGAACTGCAACTTTCGCATCATCCGGCACATGAACCTGTGTTGCCCACAAAAGTAACAGCGAAATAATAATTTCTATCCCTCTGAAATGATCAAGATGCGACAAAGGAATTTCTACCGGCTTAAGCCAATGAACTTCTTTTTTATGATTGAAGAAATAATTGAGGAATAACATTACCAAAAACATTCCGCCAAACGTTACAATCGGAGCATGTGTTGCTTGAAGATATTCAGAATATTTATGCGAGTCTGAAATTGCAATCTTTGTAACAGTGACCATATCAAGATGTGCAAAGATTGAAACAACTAACACCGGGAACAAAAATCTCATACCGAAAACAGCAATCAAAATACCCCAGGTTATGAATCGATGACGCCATATAGCGCTCATTTTTTCAAGCTTCATTGCATTTACTACTGCGTTATCAAAGGACAAACTTGTTTCCAAAACTGCAAGGACCAGCACAATAAATATTGCCGCAAACCCTGAGCCCGGATGAACATGCTCACCCCAAAAGTACGCGCCTACAACACCTGCTATAGTTATTAGATATGATTCTAAAAAATATTCAAACATATAATATTCCTCTGCTACCTGCTATAAATATTATAACAGAACAGAAATTTAAGTATCCTTTAAAAGCATGAAATCAACCAAATAAACCTATCTTTGTAATTCGTAAACTCTGAATTCGCCCGGATCAAGCTTATCAAAATGGATGCTGTCCATATCTTCAATATCATGCGGTTCAAAATCTTTTTCACCGATTATATATTCTTTTTTCAGCGTATAATCCGTCGGGATATAGATTTCTTTATCATAGACAGGATATCCTTCAACAATTTCTCTGTATTCCTCACCGGTTGCAGCAGTCTTTGTAATCTTTTCTGTCGGATACTTATGATTTGAAACGATTAAATATGCGGTATTCAACGGTTCTTTTGTTATTAACCATGAACTGAAGCCGTCTTCATCATCCACAATAATCTGCGCTTCGCCGCCGCTTATGACTTTACTGTTTTTAACAAAACGATCAATCGCATCAAATTTTTTGAAAAATTCCTCATTATCGGAACGTTTCATAGCCACTTCTTCACCGATAGTATATTCCGTTCCGCCCTGAGTAAAACTTTCATCACCGTCTACATACATAACAGGTCTTTGAGAATACCTGCCACCCGGCAAGAACTTATACTTAAACCATTTATAAAGTGCACCATCTTCCCCCAATTGAGCCGGATATTGATCAATAACACGAAATTCGCCGTCCTGATTGTTGTAGGTTTTCAGAATTGATAACATCCCGCCTTTTTTGAATTTTGAATTATAATTTGCCAAATTTTGATTGTCTGCCATAATATTTTCCGGCGTTTTATCAAATTGGGATATAATATCATTACCCCAAAGCAAATCAAATTTCATGTCCTGATGATACTCTTTCAAATAATTATCCCAAAGCATATATTCTGCCAAAGTTGCAAAATATGGGATTTTCTTTTTCATTGTTGAATTTAGTTTATTTAAAACATACCGTGGAGCACGATAGCTTATCGGAACACCGTTACGCTCGGACACCTCATCAACAACGTGGTCAATATGGTCGACTCTGAAGCCGTCAAAGTTATAATCTCTCTGGAGTTGCTCCATGCAACCAATAAAGAGTTTTATAACATCCTCGTTAAATTTTCCGTTTTCCAGATTTACAAAATAATATGGAGTCTGACAATCCAGATTTGCAAGAACAGTAACATCATCACCCTTATAATCAAAGTGTCTGAATTTCGGATAGCCGCCGCATTCACTCATTTCTTCAAATACGGGAACTCCTGCAGAACACCATGCACCACCCGGAGCAGGCCACAAGCCGACTTCCATAAGCTCCTGGATTGTATCAATCTGTTTTGTAATATCTTTTTCTTCAAGTTTTTGAGAGCTGTTTTTAAATCCGTGAACTTTTGCAACAACTTCTCTTACTCTTTTTTGAATTTTTTGCTGATATGGTTTTGAAAGCATAGTATTAGAAAAATCCTTTTTATGCTCAATCATAATACCTTCAAAGCTGTTATAAAGCTCCTGAAAAGCAGGACTCAAATCTCCGGAATTACCTTTCATTCTTTGGATATAAATATCTTTAACGATTTGGATATCATCCTGATCGTGATCTTTTGATAAAAATTCAGCAACCTCATCAATCTTTGCAAACAGTTGTTTTTGAAGCTCATTTATATCATACCAGCGGGCAACATGAGGATTCGCAAGAACAAATTTTGAGAATCGGCCGGTTTGCGGCAGAATATCATAAATTACCGGATGCCCAGCAAGCTGCGCAAGCTCAATGAATATCTGAACCTGCTTTTTAGCATCCATGCCTGTAAGTTCTTCTATATGCGCATCTTTTAATTTTTCACTTACCTCATTACTCTTTGGCAGATAGGCACAACCGAATTCTCTGGGATGAAAAGGTATAAGATAAATAGTTGTGCTGTATATTTCATTTGCCATATTACCGGCAGGCAAAATCAGCAGCTGTTTTAGCCAATCCATAAACTTGCCCGGTTCTGAAAACACATTGCCATTACCCAAAGCTGCGAGATTAATTAGCTTTATATCGTGTCCTTCCTTTTTGAACCAGTCAGAATCTTTTTCATTGTTTCTTGCAAGGGGACTTATCTGATCATTTTTAAAATTAAATTTACCGTCCTTGAAAGTTCCGTTCTTTTTCCATTTTTCCTCAAGCGCAAACAAGGTTTCCTCATTAGTAATCTCATCCAGGGCTTTTTGGAACGGATACGGCAAATAGCCGTATTTTTGAATATTCATCTTCAAAAATTTTTTTCTTATTTCCGGAATATTATCATATGAAAACTCGCTTTTTAGTTTTTCATAAATAGTATTTAATTCGGCTTCTTTACATATTTCGGTTTCTCTTCTTTTAAACAAATTAAACATATATGTCTCCCTGTGTGTAAAAGATTATAACATGCTGAAAATTAAAAATTACACAAATTTATTTAAACATTAAGACAATATTACAATATGACACAAACCCTTATAATATTGCCCATACGGGTAATAGAACAACAATATTTAAGATATAAATTTAAAATATAAACAGTTAGCCGATAGGAGGGAGATTAAATATGATTACAGAAGAAAAACAAATATCAGTCATAATAGTAGAAGATTTTAAACTTACCCGGGTGGGATTAAGATGTGCACTGAACGCAAATCACGACATCAACGTCGTTGCGGAATGCGAGGATGCAATCGAGGGTTTGAAACAAATTGAAAAACTAAAACCGGATGTTGTACTTATGGATCTTGGATTACCGGTGATGAACGGAATAGAAGCAATGGTTAAAATAAGGGAAATGACATCTGATATAAAAATTATTGCCCTGACATCTCACGACAGGGAAGATGAAGTTGTGGCAGCACTAAGTTCAGGCGCTAATGCGTACTGTCTGAAAGATATAGACCCCACAAAACTTGCTGATGTAATCAGAGATGTAAATAACGGAGTTTGCTGGATAGACTCGGTTGTGTCAAAACTGGCACTCAAATCTATTCCAAAAGTTGATAATATAAACCTTTTAACAAACCAAAGCTCAGAGCAGACAAAAATTCCTCTGACAGAACGCGAATTTGAGGTCCTTAAACATCTTGTTGCAGGCAAAAGTAATACTGAAATAGCAAAAGAGCTCATTGTCAGTGTGCACACAGCAAAAGCCCATGTTTGTTCAATATTACAAAAGATGTGCGTAAATGACAGAGTTCAGGCAGCAGTAAAAGCCGTCAAAGAAGGAATTGTCTAATCAAAACTTTTTAACATCTTAAGAACTCTGCCGGACGGCAAACCTATTACATTATCCAAATCACCGTCCACACTTTTTACATAACCCTCCGGCAGTTCTTGTATTCCGTACGAACCCGCTTTATCAAAGGGCTTAAAGTTTTCGATATAATATTCTATTTGCCCATCACTAAGATTTTCAAAAGTTACATATGTCGTTTCGGCTTCAACCTTTGATTCAAGAGCCGGGGTTTTAATGACGGCAACACCGGTGACTACAATATGAGTTCTTCCGGACAGCATTTTCAATGTATCATACGCATCTTGCCTGTCTTTTGGCTTGCCCAGAATCTTATTATCCACAACAACAATAGTATCCGCACCAATAATCAGCGCATCTTCATTTACTCTTTTTGCAACATCAAGAGCTTTGTTATATGCCAAATTTTCTACATATGAATAAGAGAAATCCGTCTGATCATGCGGTTCCACATACCCAGACGGAATGATTTCATAATCCAATTTTAGTTTTTTCAGAATATCAGCTCTTCTGGGAGAAGAAGAGCCCAGGATAATTTTTCCCATCTTGTGTCTCCTTGTGTGATTTTATTTTCCAATAAAAGCACAAACAATTCAACACGGAAAACTTATTTATCGCTGACCCATAGATTTTTGATATCTTGCTGTTCTGGCATTAATTGCGTAGCAAGCAATATTCAATCTCTGACGCAGCTCAACCATATTTCTCAATGTCGCAGCATAATCGTTCATTGCTTCTAACATTTTGTTCGGATCAACCATTGATTCTGAATTATCATGGTTATCAACTTTTTCTTCCTGGTATTTTTGTACCAACATCTTGTCAATGTAGTCTTCAGCACCTATTCCCATGCGGAATCCTCCCTGTTTGCTATCGTATCATCCTGTTCCTATAAAAAATATTATCCTAGATATTCCTTATATATAAATAAAGTATTTCTGTTTTGCATAATTGCTTTTTTTGATAATTTATATTTACATTTCTTTACATTATGGCAATTATGAATATCTCTTGGTTTTACTCTCCCGAAATATTTTTTTTTACGAACTAAACTTATGTAAAATAATATTCCCGTAGATAACAAAAAATATTTTTTTGAATTATTATATATATAGTAGCAAGGTATAAATAGGGACAATTAAGCATGGGTCAATCTAAAGCCGAAGAAAAAGTTATCGGAATGCCAAGAGCAATGTCGTTTTACAACAACTATCCGTTTTACTACGGATTTTTTACAGACCTTGGCATAAAAATTATATTGTCCGATGTTACAACAAAACAAACAATGTCTGAGGGTTCAGGACTTGTTGTTACCGAAACCTGCCTGCCCATCAAGGTTTATATCGGACACATTCTAAACCTTATCAGCAAAGGTGTACATACAATTTTTGTACCGTCACTGCAGTCTATAGCAAATAAAATTTATAATTGTTCCAAAATAAGAGGGCTGCCCGACTTAGTAAGAAACGTTATCAAGGAAGATATAACTATCATTGAGGCAACGCTCGACAAATCCGAAAAGGGTCAGGGTTTATACGAATTTTTGGCAGAAGCCGTAAAACCTTTCGGTATTACCGACATGAAATTAATTAAAAGGGCCTCAAAGGCCGGCTGGAGATGCTATAACAACTTCCATGTTATGTCAAAATCAGGTATGCCTTATGCAAAAGCTTTGAGTTATGCTCTTCAGGGAAAAGTTGTTATTGTAAATAAAACAAAAGAATATCCTATTTCCGTTGCCTTAGTCGGTCACGGCTACAACATCTATGATGACAGAATCTGCATGAAGATTTTTGACAAACTGGAAAAAATGGATGTCGAAGTATCCACCTGTCTGCAGTTATCTGAGGAACAGCTGGACGAGGGTATTGCAAGTCTTGGCAACGAAAAATACTGGGCAAACGAAGATGAAGTAACCGGAAGTGCCGGACACTACCTAAAAGACAATAAGGTTGACGGAATAATTACAATTACGGCGTTCGGTTGCGGACCGGATTCTTTGATGGTTGAAAGAATCACCAGAAAAGCAAAACAGTTTAATAAACCGCTTCTGAACCTGACAATAGATGAACAAACAGGAGAAGCCGGTTTTGTCACACGTTTGGAAGCTTTTGTAGATATGCTTTTCCGCAAAAAACGCGCAAGCATAGTCAACAAATTGAATATTAACGAGGAAGAACCGCATTATTCTCCAAACGTTGAATATATTGAGACCAAATAGGGTGTAGATGCTTAAATTAAGCGATTATCACTCTTGAAAATCATTTTTCACTGTGATATTGTAATTATGCTGAAATATATAAAGAAAGAAGGATAAAATGTCAGAAGTAAGAGTAAGAATTGCGCCGTCTCCGAGCGGGAATTTACACGTAGGAACTGCGAGAACTGCGCTTTTTAACTATTTGTTTGCAAAAAAGAATAACGGGAAATTTATATTAAGAATAGAAGATACTGATGCTGAAAGAACATCCCAAGAATACATTGATAATATTTTTGACAGTTTGAAAGCATTAGGACTTAATTGGGACGAAGGACCGGATGTTGGTGGCCCTTACGGACCTTATACTCAATCAGAAAGATTTGATATTTATCCTAAATATGTTCAAAAATTATTAGACTCAGGTTTTGCATACGAGTGCTTCTGTACCCCTGAAGAACTTGAAGCGGAGAAAGAAGAAGCAACAAAAGCTAAACGGGCTTATGTTTATTCAAAAAAATGCGAAAATCTGACAGAAGAAGAAAAAGCAAAATTAAGAGCAGAAGGCAGAAAGCCAGCTATCAGATTTAATATTGCAAAAGCACAAAAAGCGTTTCACGATTCATCAATTTTGGAATTTGATGATCTTGTAAAAGGCAAATTGCATATGGACACAAACCTTTTGGGCGATTTTGTAATCCAAAAATCTAACGGTGCACCGACTTATAACTTTGCAGTTGTAATTGATGATGCTCTGATGAAAATTTCTCACGTAATCAGAGGGGAAGACCACATTTCAAATACTTACAAACAAATTTTGATATTTGAGGCCCTGGGCTTTGATGTTCCGAGATTTGGTCATTTGGGTATGATTTTGGCACCTGACAGAAGTAAACTATCCAAACGTCACGGCGCAACAGCTGTATCAGACTTTGTAAAAGAAGGTTACCTGACTGAAGCATTAATAAACTTTGTTGCACTTCTTGGCTGGTCACCATCTGACGGGGAAGAAATTAAAACCGTTGACGAAATTGCTAAAGATTTCAGGATCAATGAAATTTCATCATCTAACTCAATTTTTGAATATGACAAACTGAAATGGATGAATGGACATTATATTAAACAAATTCCTATGGATAAGCTGAAAGAAATGCTTAAACCATATTTGACAAAATATAATCTGAACGAATTGACAGATGAACAATATACAAAAATGATTGAAATTACAAGAGAACCATTGACCTTGCTTTCAGACATCACCGATGCCGTTCCGTATTTCTTTGGCAAAGACGTTGAGATTGAACCTGAAACTCAGACCGGAACTCTTGATACCCAAACAGCTCAGGATGTTTTGAAAGATTTTGTTTCAAGAGCAAAAGACTGGGAATGGACTGAAGAAAATCTTCACTCTAAACTTGAAGTTTTCCGTGCTGACTGGAAAGAAAAAGGTGTTAAACCAAAGGTTACAATGTGGGCAGTAAGAGCTGCAATCACCGGAAGAACCCGTGGTGCCGATATGGTTGGTATCCTTGAAATTCTTGGTAAAGAAACCTCATTATACAGAGCAGAAAAATCAATCAAAAAAGCTGCTATATAATATTAAAAAATTACACAAAAAGACCGGACTTTTGCCCGGTCTTTTTATATGTAAAGTTTTGTAACAAGAAGCCCGTAAAATCCTAAAGTTTTCGGTAAAAATGCCGATACAAAAGATGTGGTTACGAAAATGAAAAGAGGTCAAAAATGGAATCTCAAGAAACAATTATGATAGCAAGTAAGGACAATCCGTACAGAGATGCGAATTCTTATTTCATTGTTTCAGTAGATGAAACAGTTGACAGGGAAGATTTTGAAACAGCAATTCAGATTATTGATGAATATGGTAAAGCGGTAACATGTACCGTAGACAAGTTTGTTGAAATATTTGACCAGGAGGGCTTGACCGGATTTATTCTGTAACAACTGAATAATATGTATGAAAAAGTATAGAGGAACCAGTAATGGTTCCTCTTTTGTATTCTATCAAACATTTATGATAAAATTAAAATATGGTTGAGTTTAAACATTATACCGTAATGAAAAACGAAGCCGTTGATGCGCTTGAATGCAAGGACGGACTCATTTATGTTGACTGCACCCTGGGCGGCGGGGGACACAGCGAGCTTATACTGAAAAGGATATCCCCTAATGGCCGGCTAATTGCCTTTGATATAGACCAGGAGGCAATTAATAGCGCAAAAGAACGGCTTAAAGATTTTAGCAATTTAACAATAGTAAAAGACTCCTACACAAACATAAAAACCGTATTAAAAAATTTGGGGATAGCAAAAATAACCGGCGGAGTCTTGTTTGATCTTGGAGCATCCTATCACCAATTAACCAAACAGGAGCGTGGTTTTTCGTTTTCAAAAGAGGCCCCTCTTGATATGAGATTCGATATGGACGCAGATTTCAGCGCATATGACGTTATAAACGGATATAGCGAAAACGACCTTGTGAGAATTTTTTCGGAATACGGCGAAGAAAGATTTTCAAAAAGAATTGCAAAAGCCATAACAGAGCAAAGAAGATTAAGTCCGATAAAGACAACAACAGAATTAGCCGAGCTGATTGTAAACTCAACCCCAAGGGTTAAATCCAATATCCATCCTGCTACACGGGTATTCCAGGCAGTCAGAATAGAGGTAAACAACGAGTTACAAAATGTTAAAAACACATTAAACGATGTATTGGATTTATTGGACTTTGGTGCTATAATTAGTGTAATAAGTTTTCACTCATTGGAAGACAGAGTTGTAAAACAGGTATTTAAATACCATTCAACCCGTTGTCACTGTGAACCAAATCAAATGATTTGCAACTGTCCGCCTCCAATTTTGGAGATAGTCAACAAAAAGCCGATAATGGCAACTGAACAGGAGATAAGTGAAAACCCGCCTTCCCGAAGCGCGAAGCTTAGAATTGCAAGGTGCATAAGGAAGTGAAGAGAGTAACTAAGTTTATTTGGTAGGGGAAAAATTGAATTCAGCAAGACTAAAAGTTAAAGAATACAGCTACAATGCCGGCGGATATACAACTAATCCCGTTAAAGAAGATGCATCCTCCGTCATTGAAGGTTCTTTTTACCAACAAAAACCAATGACCGTAAGAGAAATGATTACAAGAAGAATCAACAAAACTCTTACCTTCTTCCTTGGTGTAGCAATCTGTATAACTTTTGTCAGCTACTATATTGCAATGAATTACGAGGCAAAATTAAACAATCTTGATAACAAAATTGTTGCTCTTAACTCTGAAAACCAGGATTTGCAAGCAGAACTTGACAGATATAAATCTTTTAACAATGTAGATACAAAAATCGGAGAATTTAACCTTCTCCAAAAAGCAGAAAAAGTTATCGAAGTAACCGCTTTAAATACCGATACCAAGACCGTTGTTGTACCTGTTAAAACAACAACTGACCATTTTGATTGGGCTATCGGGTACTAGTACAATTAAGTTTTGTAAAGATACTTTAGTTGTGTTCAACTAATACTTTAGTATGATTTTTATAAAAAACATTAAAGTTTTCCTTAACTTGTGCCGTATATAATACAAGAAGGCATGTATTTAGAAGGAAAGATTATGGCTAAAGAAGAGAAAAACGAGGTTGGAGTATCACTTTTCGGGCAATCTGATATGATTGCAGGCAGTGATCCTATTGAAGAAATGTTTGCCCTTAACCTTGGTGATTTTATCTCTGAAACGCTTATTTCTGAAGAATTTGCAAAGAAAATAAGTATTAGTGCAAACAAAAAAGACAGAATTAAAAATCAATTAAAAGAACTTACTGATATATATTCCACAAAGAACACCCTTTGTGTTCTGAACTTTACCTCAGGCGAGCAGCAGGCAATATACACGTCTATTGCAAAATCTGTTGTTCAAATGCTTGAAGTTAAAGAGTGCAAAATATATTTAATTAAAGACGACGAATTGGTCGTAGTAGGCAATTCGTCTGATACAAAAGAAACCACAGAAATTTCACTTGCAGACCTCATTTACGAAGACATTATAGAAAAAGGTGACAGCATCTGTATTTCAATGAGAAGTTCAACACTTCCCGTCGGAATGATAGAAATAAAATCTGAAACAAAACTTGAAAAAGACTATACAGAGCTAATTTTGAGTATTGCAAACCTCTTGGGAACCACAATCACACTTCAGATGGAAGTTGAAAGAACAAATGCTCTTATAGAAGCTCCTGATACTGAAGAAATGGAATTAAAACAAGCAAGAGCCGAATTAACAGCACTGATTGGCGACCTGTGTGATTACCAGCAAAACTTTGTTGAAGCTCTGGCAAATGCAGTTGACAGAAAAGGTCAATACACCGTATCTCATTCAAGAAACACTGCAAAACTTGCAAGAAACATCTGCAAAAAGCTTGGCTTAAACGAGAAAACAACAGATTTAATATATTATGCAGGCTTGCTGCAAAATATCGGTAAAATTACATTGCCGGAAAAAATCTTTGCTACAAACGGTAAACTATCACCGGAAGAACTTCAAAAGATTAAAAACCACACAAATATCGGTGTTAACTTATTGATGAATATAAACTTCTTATCAGAGGTTGTACCATATATTACCTACCAAACCGAAAGAGTTGACGGCTCAGGAACACCTGAAGGGCTGAAAGGACAATCTATACCTCTTGGTTCAAGAATTATCGCAGTTGCCGATGCATATTCCGCAATGACATCAGACAGACCGTACAGAAAAGCTATGGAGTCCTCACAGGCACTTGAAATCATAACCTCTGAGGTTGATAAAAAATGGGACAGAGATGTCGTTAATGCTCTTATACAGGCAGTGAAACAATAATATTTACAAAATATAAAAGAGGGCGAGCTTGAAAGCTCGCCCTCATCGTTTATTAAAAAATCTTATACGGATTGAGAATATTATTCGGATCAAATATTTTTTTAATTTGCCTCATATAATCCAGCGCACCTGCTTCCACAACCTTGGAAATATATGCTTTTTTCTCAAGCCCGATTCCGTGTTCGCCCGAAATCGTACCGCCAAGCTTTGCGGTAAGATGGTAAATCTCGGATTTGGCAATTTTGTATCTTCTGTATTCATCTTTATCGTCAAAATCTATCGGTATTTGCGGATGAACACTGCCATCGCCCACGTGCCCTACCATACAAATTTCCAGGTTATGACGAGAACAAATCTCCTGAATACCTTTTACCAGTTTAGCAAGATTCTCTCTCGGAACAATTACATCATCCGTTGTTACGTTCGGCTTCAATTTTGCACATGCCGGCATTGATGAACGACGGGCAGACCATATATTATCGGCCTCCTGTTTGTTTCTTGAATACTGAATGCCTGTCGCATTGTTATCCCTCAGAACCTGGCAGACAAGACCTCTTTGTTCATCCATAACAGTCTTAAAACCATCTATTTCAATAATCAGTGCGGCTTCTTTATCTGTCATAAGCCCTGTAGGATAAAAGCTTTCAACAGTGCGCAAAGCATTCTTGTCCATAAAGTCAACTGTTGTTGGGCACACTTGTTTTTCTATTATTTGATCCACTGACGAGATAGCATCCTCGACCTTATCAAAATACGCCATAATAACCTGAGCACACTGCGGCTTTGAAATTAGTTTAAGGGTTGCTTCAACTACTATACCAAGTGTTCCCTCAGAACCTATGAACAGACTTCCTAAATTGTATCCCGTTGCGTTCTTAATTGTATTTGAACCTGTCCTGATAAGACTACCGTCAGCCATAACTACAAGCAAATCCAAAACATAATCTTTCGTCGCACCGTATTTAAAGCATCTTGCGCCGGCTGAATTTTGAGCAATACTTCCGCCTATTGTGGAAACCTTCAGATTTGACGGATCCGGCGGGTAAAACAAACCGACGTCTTCAACCTTCTTTTGTAAATCCGCAACAACAACTCCCGGCTGAACTCTCGCGGTCATGCTTTCTTTATTAATCTCAAGAATTTTATTCATTTTTGAGAAATTAAGAATTATCCCGCCATGCACAGGGACACAAGCACCTACTGTATTTGTACCCGCGCCACGGCAAATAATCGGAGTCATATGTTTGTTTGCAATTCTTACAATTTCCTGCACCTGCTCTATCGATTCAACAAAGACAACCGCATCTGCAATCTCTGATTTTACATCGTTTGAAGAAGCATCAACAGAATATACATAGCGTTCCTCAATTTCTGATAAAACGTTATTTTTAGGTAATACTTTATTCAAATCTTTTACTAAATTACTAGTCAACATAAGAGGCAAGTTTTTCCACATTTGTACTCAGCTTTGTTAATTGCTTATCAATTTTTTCAATTTTTCTTGTAACCTTTGAATCATCAATATCTTCAACGGCTGATAAGATTTTTTCCAAAGCCAATTCCAGTCTGTCTATTCTTTCTTGTTGTTCTTCAAACCGTTCTTCAATAGAACTGATTTTATTTATATGCTTTTCAAAATATGCAAGCCGTTCTTGCTGTTCGTCAAATTTCTCGCCAAGAGAATTTAACAGGTTTGTTTGTTCCGGCACAGCATGCTTCAATTCCGCAATAGCATCTTTTACGTTTCCGATTTCTGCAGAATTTGCTGATATCATATTCATGCTTTCACTTGCCGAATCTATCCATTCGCCCATATAAATCAATGCCTGACGCATAACTTTATCTGAAGCGTTGGATTTTTCCAGAAGTTTTGTAACTTTATCCATCTTAGCAGCAACGGCCCTACTTATACCCTCAACGCTGTCAAATTGTGTTCTGAGCTCCAGGTTTTCACTGGATGAAGTCAAAGCATTTTGCAAATCTTCAACGGAGTTTCCGATTTTTGTAATATTATCCAGAATTGAGGACAAACTCTCAGATTGAATTTCTTTATCACTTTCCTGAAGTTCATTGAGTGCAATACGCATCTTAGCAAGATCTGATTCTATATCCTGCATTGAATATGTATAATCCTGCTGTTCGGAAGAATTTGTAATCTGTTTTAACTGATTTGTCACAATCTCAAGATTTTTGTTAATTTCGTCGGTTTTTTCCTCAACAAAATCTTTAATTTCTTCCGATTCCTCGATGAATGAAACCTGGTCAAACACGGTCACAACCGCAGCCATAATCGATTCCTTCATCTCTTTTAAGGTCTTTTTAACCGATTGTGCGCTTTCTGAATCATCAATATTTTCAACGTCTTTATTTAATTCATCAAGACATTTTTTATATGCCTCAGTCTTATCACTTTTTTCAAGTTTTTCTATGTAATTAGACTGCTCTAATATCAAACCTTTAATTTCATCCAAACTTACAGAAGATGCACCCTTTTCCCCAGGGAGCATAAGTTCATCGATTTTTGAATTCAAATCCTCCAGCATAGAAGTAATGGCTTTATCAGAATCTGTCAGACGATTCATCATATCCATTTTTTCATCAACACCCTGCAAAGTGTATTTAATATCATCAATATCTGCTGCCGGATCAGCAAGAGCCAATACATCAACTTTTGATTCAAGAGAATCCAGTTTTTCCTTGACTCCGCTTATATTATCACCCTCGGATAATTTATCCTCAATCACACCCAGAATATCTCTGATTTCGTCAAAATCATCTGCATTATCAGCAGAAGCAATAACATCAATTTTGTTATTTATAGCATTCAAAAGTTTTGAAGATTCTTTGCTGTTAAGTATTGAAATATTCCCTATTACATCTTTCAACTCCGCCATTACAGCCGCATCTGTTGCCGTTGATAGCTGATCGATTTTTTCTTTAATTTCTTCAAGAATGCTATTAATATCTGAATCAAGGGTATATGACTTAATTTCATTCAGCCAGTTTTTAGGTTGAATTGCCTGCATAATATCATCCATCTTGGAATTGAGTATTGCAAACATCTCATTATCCATAAATGCGGCATCAACATCTGTTTTACCTTTTGCATCTTTGGCCGGCTTTATAATACCCTGCGGAACTATTTTTAAAACATTTTCATTTAATTTTGAAATGTCTTCTTTCAACAAATCAAAAGCTTTTATAAAATCAAAATTGTCAGATCCGACAAGAGTTTTAGAATCATCTATACGTAAATCTTCCAAATTTACAAGATCAACGTCAGCAACCTCGTCTCCGGCCTGTGGCAGAGGACTGCTTGAGACGGATATTGTATCCATCTTACTCTTTATTTCAGCCATAACTTCTGCTAATTCCGGATTATCATCAGACAGATTTTTAATTAAGTCAGAGCATTTTTCAAAGTCTGATTTTAATTCTGATATCAACTCTGCATTAGCATTTTCCGGCACTTCAAAAGATTCGGAATCAATATTATCAAATATAGCATCCTCGTTCAATTCAAAATCTTTTATTTTTGATTTAAATAATGACTTAAGATCGTCAATAGCACTTATAATTTCAGCATTGTTTGCGGCAACCGACAATATAGATTTCAATTCTTTATGCTGATCGGTAAGCTGAGTGCTTATAGCTTCCTTAACCTCATTAGCAGCTTCTGAAACAATATTTCTTTGTGCCTCACTAAAGTTTTCAATATTTTTCAAAAACTCCTTAAACTCTTTCATCTGTTTCGGATCCGGCAGCGAAATATTACCTATTGCCAAATCGATATCTTCTTTTAAGTTATCAAGCTTGATTATCACGGAATCAATATCCCCGAGGAAGAAATCTCTAAGATTACTTTCCGTTGCAGTCAAGGCATTGTGAACTTTTTCGTATTGATCTTCAAGTTTATCAAATGTACTTCTTGAATACTTTGTAACTTCTTCCAATTCTGCGGCTATATCACCATGCAAAGTATCAAAAGCGGCCTTAAGTTCATCGTCTTTACTTTCTTTAACTGACTCACTGAAAGACTGCATCATATCTTTTATCGGCATCAACTCTTTCAGCAGCAACTCTGATTGATTGTTAGCATGATTTATAACGTCTGAATTAACCCACTGTAGTGTTTGCTGAATGTCTGATAATTTATCGTCAGCTATTGCCAGACGTTCATACATATCTGAAGAACCTTCACTGCCCAGCTTAATGTCTTTGATAAAGTCAAGCAATACAGAAGTTTTTTCTTCAATTAACTCTGCACTGTAACTGAATCCTGACTGGATGTTTGATTCAACGCCGGAGCTTATCTGCTCTAGTGACTCTTTTATGTCGGTAAGATTATCCGAAACAAAACCGGAAACAGAACCATCTGCGGGAGAAACATTATCAAACGAGCTGATTATCTCCTTCAGCGATGCTGCCGCATCTGAAATTTCACCTATAGCAGCACGCATATCTTTTTTGCGATTTTCCTGCGTATTGTCAATGAGATAACGTATATCGTCCAATTTCAGAATAATATTGGTTAAATTATTTTCATTTTCCGAATGATAACCATTAATTATTTCCTCAATACCTGCAATCTTGAACTGAACATCGTCTTTTCCCGTATCATTTGAGGTATCAAGAATCACTTTTATCTCTTTCAAATAATTTTCAATAGTGGAAATCGTATCTTTCCTGAGTTTTTCAATCTCGCTCACGTTAGATTTTTTATTTGAAAGAATTTCCTTAATTTCGGAGATTTCTGCTTTAACAACCTCAGGATCTGCGACTTTCATGTTTTCTATATAGTCAGAAAGAGTCGTCAGTTTCTCATCAATAGGAGTGACCTGTTTCGCTATGGCTTCCTCTATTGCAGAAACATTGATTTCTGATATTTTGTTTAAAATTGATTTTTGATAATTATAAATTTCATCGAAATTGTTATTTGAGTTATTTATATCTTCACCAACTTTATCAACGAAATTCTTTAAGTCCTGAACGAAGTTTTCAAATTCTTCACCCGTCAAAACGTATTCAATTGATTTTTGAAGCTCTGACAACTGAACTATAACAGAATCATTGTGCATTTCAGCGGTGTTAATAAAATCATTTTTCAAATCTTCTATAAGCTGGTAAACCTCAGATACAGTTCTGTTTACCTTTTTTACATCAACATTTTTAGACAACTCTTCAATGTTGCTTACGATTTCTTCCGTGGTTTTTAATATGCTCAGGACTTCCTTTTGCTCAGCTTTTTCCTCAACCTTTGACAAAATCTGTTCTGAATTTTCTTTGATATTCGAATCCTGGAGCCACTTTTCCATAGAAGCCGTTTTGTTGTATATATTTTCAAACTCATCATCAAAGTTCAGCTTATCAATCATTTCTTCAATATCATCGGCCTTACCCATGAGAGATTCAATATCTTCCTTGGATGCGACACCCTGCAGATTTTCAACAAGACTTAACTGGTTGTTATTAAGATCTTGTAAATCATCATGCTTTGGCAGTGTGTCAATCATATCAGCAACACCATCCACCTTATTCATAAGGGATTTCATAGTTTCCTTGCTCAGCTCATCATTTTCAAGGAGCTTATCCACATCATCTTCCTGAGGAAGCATAGCAAGCATCTTTGAAATATCTTTTTTAATTTCATAGCTTTCATGCTCAAAAGATATTTCATCAACGGCCTTCATAAGTTTTTTAGAAATAGCTTCGTTGATATCCACAATAATCTTTTTGGCTGTACTAAGCTCGGAGGCAAAAGTATTGATTTGAGTATCAAGCTCTTTAACATCACCTTTTACCTGAGTAGCCAGCAAATCATCATGAATTTCTTTTATCTTGTTATACACGTTCTGCAGTGATTGCTCAAGAACTGAAACATCCGTCAAAGAATCAATGTTTTTTGTAATTCCGACAAGCGCACGTTTTACTTCACCGGTGTTTTCGGATAGTTCCTCAACTTTATTAGACAAATCACTGAACTGGTCTTTACTTGCATTTGCATCATACAATTCCTCAAGCTTATTAGATATTTCACCGGTTTTTGAAATAATTGAATCAACTGCAACCTGCGTAACTTTAAGACTTTCAGCACTCGCCGTACCCTGAAGAATATTTTGCAAGCTTGCTTCTCTTTTATCCATTGCCTTCAGAAACGATATGACTTCGCCGACTGCTTTATACATGTCGCCTATTTGTGCCTGAATTTCAGCATTCGCTGATGTTTGGTCTAAAGATATAAGATTTGACAGGACATTTTTCAAATCAACACTCAGGGTATCAATAGAATTTCTGTAGGTTTGATTAAGGTTTTCAAAATCATTTCTTATAAGGGATATTGTACGGACAATTTCATCTTTATCGACAGTAGCAGAGCTCATGTCGGATATTTTTGCTTCTATTGCGGTTATCATTGATTTTTGCTGTCTGACTTCAACATAAAAATTATTTAAATTTTCAGAAAATACGTCAAATAATTCTCTCAAATCTTTTGTTTTGATACTTTCATTTTTACTGTCAAATATAGATTTCAATGCTTTTTCTATATCAGCAAAACGATCTGATGTAGTCTGATATTTGTTATCCAAAGACCTTGTAATGTCCTGTAAGTATGACTTTATCAAATCTGCAGACAACGCATTCTTGTCCAGCGTATCAATTTTACCGTTCATGCTGTTAAGCAAACGTTTAAAAGATTCTTCGTTATTGGTGTTAGCCCTTCTTATCTCCCGCAATAATTCCAATATTTGTTCTAATTCTTGAGCCATTGTCCTATCCTTAAATATATCCCTACCTATAACATCATACCAAGCATAGAAATTTTAGTAAATTTATAACGTTGAATT
>JAEEGL015928099.1_pt1 | contig 24225 bp, 15 predicted proteins | sample 9134231 | NCBI WGS metagenome assembly JAEEGL01 (sample SAMN16246548, study PRJNA631951) | gut metagenome | biome: gut microbiome; feature: rumen; material: fiber-attached | host: Bos | place: Iran: Karaj | collected 2018-10
AGATGTATCGGATTATACCATTATGTTTAAAGCACAGCTAATGAGTGAAGCTAATGAATATAATGAAAATATGGAAGATTGGCAAAGACAATTGTATTATCATAATAATCAAATAATGAGTTCTGTTGGTAATATGGCTATACCTTGCTTATTAAGTTCTCTCGGTGTTCCAGCACTTGGAAAAGCAGCTTTATTCTTATCGGCAATGGGTAATGAGACAGAGAATGCAATGCAACAAGGATATTCTGGAGGACAGTCGTATTTATACGGTGCTTTATCTGCAACTCTTGAACTTGCAACTGAATCACTTTTAGGTAGTTTACCTGGATTAGGTAGTAATGCTCCACAAAATTTAGCCTCATTAAAAGGAGTTCAATTTTTAAAAGCCCTAGGTATGAGTATGTTTGATGAAGGTAAAGAAGAATTTATTCAAACATATGCAGAAGCTGGTTTAAGATATTTAATATTGGGAGAACCACTTGATCTATCAAAGACAACAGCTGATGCAGCTCAAGCATTTATATATGGTGCATTAACATCGGGAATTATGAACTTAGGAAGTACTATTCCAGTTAAATTAAAGAATGGTAATGTTGTTAACTTGAAAATTGATAATGCTGATGATATTATGGGAAGTATTGATGCAGCCGAAAGTGTCGGTGACCTTATTAAGGATGATATTGATATAAATGATAATGCCGATATATCTGTTAAATATTCTACGGCAACAGATAAATCTGTAGCTGATATTGAAAATGTCATAAATACTTTAATGACTAAATATAGTATTGATCGTGCTGATGCAATTAAAAGAATTGAATTAGCTGTTTCATCAGAAAATTATAATGTTATAACAAGAGAAGGCGATGCAAGAACCAAGGTTAGAAATTATGATTTTACGATGTTAAAGGATACGTTGAATGTAATAAAAAGTATGGATTATGCATCACCACAAGCTATTAGCGATGTTGAATATGCTATTAAACAAATTATGAATAAGTATGAATTTTCACGAGATGAAGCATTGGAAGTATTTGATAAGCTACTTAGAACTGGAGATTATAATAGAATAACAAGAGAAGGCGATGCAAGAACCATTATTCGAAAGTATTCATTAGAACAATTAGATGGTATAATTGCAAAACTTAAGATGAACGATTTATCTACATCAAATACATCATCGGATTTACCAACTGAATCACCAGCTGATTCTGGAGAATCTAATAATCCACCAGCTCCACCTCCTAGAAAATTGAGTCCTAATAGTTTATTTGCATCTTTAACTGCAAAATTAGGATCATCTTATGGTGTAGACCAAGGTGGTATATATGATCTTTGTAGATATGAAGGACCAGATGGAAAACAATATTCTTATCGACAAGCTAAAGCTTTGAAAAATGAGGCTATGAAGAATGGACAACCACTTCCTCGTTTTAAGAAAATTGGTTCAAAGGGTTATTTCGAGGTAAAAAATTATATATCTGAGCACTATGGATTGACGGAAACCGAAGCATCTGTATTCTTATCAACAGTTGATGACGTTGGAGCATGTTCATATGCATCAGTTGCTAATGAGATCTTTTCGACTTTTAATGGCGATGAAGAGTTGTTTAAACAAAAAATGGGATTTTCAATGTATAATGAAAAAACTGGAAAACCAAATTATGAATTGTTATTAGCAGATATGTATTTTAATGTAAATAAGGTTGATAATGGAGGATATTTTGTAAAATTTGATCCAGCTACAGGTAAACATTATCTTAACCAAGGGGCATTGTCTTCACAAATTGATCCTTTGGGTAGAAAATTACTTAATGCCGATAGCCAAAGATATTTATCAGGTAGCAAAGGAAAAAATTTAGATGCTATTAATTCATATTTAAAAACTAAAGGATGTACTTTTGAGTCAGAAACGGTAAGCACTTATAGAGATCATCCAGTTCTTAACTATAGTGATATGAAGCAAAGAATAAATGGTGATATGCAAAATGGTTATGTTTATTCCTTAGGAATATATTCTGTTGGTGATGAAATAAGAATGATATCTACTGACGGAAAAACGTCTTCTTGCTCTACCAAAAACTGGGGTGAAGGTGGCGGTCATAGCGTATTTATTACTGATGTCACACAAGAGGGTTTAATTATTAGTTCTTGGGGTAATAAATACGTAATTCCATTTTCTGATTTATCACAATCTAATTCACTATGGACTCTAACACGAGATAAAGTAAATATTAATTAAAGGAGGTTTTTATGGAATACAATTATGAATTTATATTTTTTGAATACTTATATAAGAAAATAGGTTTACAAAAATATGATGAAGAATTATTAAATAAAGGGATTAAGATGATCGATCCTGAAAATGCAGATAAAAGAATATCAAAATATTTTTCTCTTCTAAGTAAGGGAGATACCCTTAATTTTAGTCAAGAATTAAAAGATAGATATTCAAGAATATTTAATAAAGATTTAAATGAAATATTAACTAATAATTATGATGAAGCAATAGAATTTATTAATGAAACATATAAAGAATACTTTCATTTAAACGATCCACTTGAATACAAATATTATGGGCCAGCTGATGATGATTATTTGGCTCCTTCAAATTGTATTGTAATTGGACTTAATTATAGTAAATATAATATTGAAAGAAATAATGTAGAGGAAGAAATAATAAGAGAAGATGGTATCGTAGTTGATATGCTTAATTTACTACAAGGACCAGTTGCTCAACAATCAGGATATCCTTTAGCAGCAGTTTCATATAATGAAGTAACATTATCACAACCTTTTGTTAGATTATAGTTATTAAAAAAGATTGATTTTATATCAATCTTTTTTTGTTTGTGATATACTTTAAGAGTAGGTGATACTGTGAAAAAGAAATTAGAAAGTGAAGAAATTGAATTATTAGATGATAATAAGGAAGAAGAGAAAAAGAATAAAAAAACAGGAAAGAAAACATTTGTAATCACTGATATTTTAAAAAGATTTTTATTATTTTTAATACCTGTTTTATTCTTAGAATTTATCTTTTCAATGTTTATCTTTGATACTTTTTATAAAGAAAGTATTATTAATATTATTTTATATAGTTTTATGGTATCTAGTATCTTATCAATTCTATCTGGTTTCTTTAAAGATAAAGGTAATAGAGTAGTTACTAGTATATTATTCTTTGTTCTAGGATTACTTTTTTGTATTCAATTAGTGTTCTATGATACATTTAAAACTTTCTTTTCATTCACAGAACTTGGTTTAGGTGATCAATTAGAATCTTTCTTAGGTTCTACATTAAAAGCTATTTGGAAGAATATTATTAAAATAATAGTATTATTCTCACCATTTATTTTATATTTAATATTTAAAAAGAAACTTATATATACAAGAAATAAAATACTAGGTTATATAACATATGTAGTTATCTTTGGAGTTAGTTTACTATTATTCATCTTACATATTAACAGTACAAAAGGAATTGATTCTAGTTCATATTATTTATATCATGATGTTAATTCAATAGAACTTAATATGGAAAAACTAGGGGTCTTAAATGCCTATTCATTAGATGTTTATAGAGCTATTCATGGATTTGAAGCTAAGATTGTTGATGTTGATATTAAAGAAGATAAAAAAGAAGACATCATTAAATATGAACCTAATACACTAGATATTGATTTTTATAAAGAAACAGGTAATAGTGAAATTAAAAAGATTAATGATTATATGCTAAAAGATACAGGTACTGATAAGAATCAATATACAGGTTTATTTAAAGATTATAACTTAATTTATATAACGGCTGAAAGTTTCTCACAAATAGCGGTATCAGAAGAAATTACACCAACTTTATATAAATTAACACATACTGGTTTTATCTTTGATAACTATTATACTCCTAATAATTTATCGACTATTGGAGGAGAATTTCAAAGTTTAACAGGATTATATCCAGATTCTAGTATTCTATCTAAATGGCGTACAGGAAGTAATTATTTCCCTTATGGACTAGGTAAAGTGTTTAAAGACCTTGACTATAATACATTTGCATATCATAATAATTGGTATGGATTTCAAGATCGTCATAAATATTTAAAGAGTCAAGGATTTACAAATTACTTAGGTTGTTATAATGGCTTAGAGAAAAGAATGAATTGTAATCCATGGCCTCAAAGTGATGATGATATGATCAGAGTAACTGTTCCTGATTATATTAATAGTGATAAACCATTCCTTGCATACTATATGACAGTATCAGGTCATTTTGGTTATTCATGGGCTGGTAATGCAATGTCATATAAGAATAAGAATGCGGTATCTGGTTTATCCGGTGCTACAGAATCAGCTAAAGCTTATGTAGCAACACAAGTAGAACTTGATAAAGCCTTAGAAAGATTACTTAATGAACTAGAGAAAGCTGGTAAACTTGATAATACTGTTATTGTCTTACTTGCTGATCACTATCCATATAATTTGGATCTTAAATCAGTAAATAGTATATCAACATATCAAAGAGATAATGTTGTAGAAGTAAATCATAATAACTTAATATTATGGAATAATAAAATAAATGATATTCATATTGAAAAAACATGTATGTCGAGTGATGTTTTACCAACAATCTTAAATCTATTTGGAATAGATTATGATTCAAGATTATTAACAGGTAAAGATATCTTATCTAATAGTATGGGATTAGCTGTCTTCAATAATCGTAGTTGGGTTAGTGATAAAGGAACTTATTTTGCAAATCAAAAGAAGTTTGTTCCTAAGGAAGCAATGGAAAATCAAGATGAATATGTTAAAAATATGAATACATTTGTAAGTAATAGATTAAATATTGCAAAACTAATTGTTAAGAATAATTATTATAATTATTTATTAAAGTAGGAGGGTATATGGATAAAGAATTAGAACGTGCATTAAAATTAGAAAGAAGAAGACAAATTGATAATATTGAACTTATTGCAAGTGAGAATTATGCATCAAAATATGTTAGAAAATTACAAGGTAGTATTTTAACTAATAAATATGCTGAAGGTTATAGTGGTAAAAGATACTATGGTGGTTGTGAATATATTGATATTTTTGAAAATAAAGCTATTGAATATGTAACAAAACTATTTAAATGTAAGTATGCTAATGTACAACCTCATAGTGGTAGTAGTGCTAATATGGCTGTTTATCGAGCTTTATTAAATCATGGTGATAAAGTAATGGGTATGAATCTATCTGATGGTGGACATCTTACTCATGGACATCCACTTAGTTTTTCAGGAATGGATTATACTATAGTTGATTATAAAGTAGATGAAAATGGTTATATTAATTATGATGAAGTAGAGAAGATTGCAAAGAAAGAAAAACCAAAAATGATTATTGCTGGAGCATCAGCATATCCAAGAAAGATTGATTTCAAAAGATTTTCAGAGATTGCTCATAGTGTAGGAGCTATTCTTATGGTAGATATGGCTCATATTGCAGGTCTTGTAGCGACAGGGCTTCATGAGAATCCATGTATGTATGCAGATGTAGTAACAAGTACGACACATAAAACATTACGTGGACCTCGTGGTGGTATTATTCTTACAAATAGTGAAGAAATAATTCAAAAAATAAATAAAACAGTATTCCCTGGTATTCAAGGTGGACCTTTAATGCACGTTATTGGTGCTAAGGCAGAATGCTTTTATGAAGCATTAAAACCAGAGTTTAAAACATATCAAAAACAAGTTTTAAAGAACATTAAAGCCATGAGTGATGAATTTATTAAACTAGGTATGAAAGTAGTAAGTGGTGGTACTGATAATCATTTAATTCTATTAAATGTCTATGATTCATTAGGAATAACTGGTAAAGAAGCTGAAAAACTACTTGATAAATGTCATATAACAGTTAATAAGAATACTATTCCAGGTGAAAAACTTAGTCCAATGAAAGCAAGTGGTATTAGAATAGGTAGTCCCGCTATGACAACAAGAGGATTTAAAGAAAAAGAATTTGTTACAATTGCAAAATATATTTATGAAATATTAACAAATAAAGATAATGAAAAGAAATTAAAAGAGGTAGCTAAGAAAGTTGTAATGTTAGGAAGAAAGTTTCCTATTAACAACATTTAATGTATTATACAGAACTTGAATATATTAATCTCTTAGTTAAAAGCATTGATATTGGCGATGATTATGCTATTACCAATCATGATTTAAGTGATTTCTTTAATAGTAAAAGAGAAGATGTTCCTAAAGAATATAGTTATATTGAAAGAGAACTCTTAGCAATAAGAGATATATTTAATCTTAGTGTTAAATTATGTAGACATAGTTATTACTGTTATCTAGTAGCTATTCTAACTTCAATCCATAATGAAGGATTAAAAGTACCAGATGAATTTTTTAAGTATTTAAATAATCATAGATGTTACTTCCCAACAATTGATCATCTTTCTAATATGTTAACTATGGTTTATTTACCACATCGAATGGATTATATATTAATGGAAAGAGATAATTGTGTAATTAGTCTTGCAAGACTATATCATCGTATTGGTTGGAATGTTTATTTTATGAATCGTGCAAATATATATAATGAACACGAAAAAGATTTCTTTGATTTAATAAGAGATTATGAGTGCGTTGGTAGTAATTATATTAGATCATTATTTATGGGTTTTTACTATACTAATTATCAAAAATATAATTTGTCTTTAGAAGTATTAAAAGATCGATTAGATAATATTGATGATATCGTTGATAAGATGAAAATAAATGATATGAACTATGAAAATATGAATGAAGAGATGATTCTAAATTGTTTTCAAGAGCGAACAAATAAAATAATTATTAGATAAAATATTAAATAAAGGTTTGGTTGAATAATATGGAGGCGTACACAGAAGAAGAATTTATTAATTATTTAATTAACGGGTTTACTATAGATGATAAAGTGTTATGGAATGATAAATATATTACTTGTGGAGAATTGTATTTCTATTTTCATAGTAAATATGTACATAGTAATAATCCGTTTCCTATTGAATATAATGATATAAAAAATGAATTAATGTTCATAAGAAGTTTTAATAAAGGTGATATCGGTTTTTATACTAGCCATTTTTATTGTTCGATAGCTGCTGTTTTTAAATGCATGCATAATGATGGTATTAAAATTACTAATAGGCAGTTGGAATATATTAAACAAAATTATAGAAGATTTAATAATCCAAATGAAATAATGGATTACTTTGTAAGGGTATATTTACCATATAGAGAAGACTTTAAAGAATATCATAAAATAGATAACATGTGGTTTCGTGGTGAAACATTATATGTAAGAACAGGTCATAATATTTCTTTAACTCATGAATGGGGTTTTATTAACCCAAATGAAAAAGAAATATTTGATATCATTGATGATTATAAAGATAAAGGTGTATCTGGATTAACTTACTTCTTAATAGGTTTTTATTATTTAAATCATCATAAATATAATATAAATATTAATATGTTAAAGAATGTTTTAGATGACTATCAAGTGATTTTAGACTATATGTTAATGAACAATTTAGACTATCGAAGAATGAAAGATGAAACAGTTTTAGATTTTTTTCAAAATAGTTTAAATAAAATTATTATTAAATAAAAAAAGATATGTTATAATTATCTTAGAGAGGTGAAATCTATGACAAAAAGAAAAGTAATTAGCATCATTGGTATGGTAATTATGTTATTTTTAATTGGCAACTTGTTTATACCATTTATTAGTGGAGGAGGTATATCATTTAGTTTATGGGAATACTTAGATGAACTAGATATGTTAGAAGTAGCAATTGTTATGATATTCTTACTAACAGTTGGTTTCTTAACATTCTTATGTCAACTATGTGGACTTATTGATCAATGTAAGTTTGTTTATTTCCCATTAGGATACTATGTAGTATATCATGTTGTATTATTTATTAATGCAATTAGTAATGATGCCTTAGGATCACTAGAAATTGGTTATTGGTTAGGACTAGGCTTTGGTCTACTTGTATTCTTACTAGTATTTATTAGTGGATTCTTAAAAAACGTTAAGAAAGTAAAAAGAGTTCCAATTAGATATGATACTAAGACAGGAGAACCAATTTATGAATAAAGAATAGTTTATCTATTCTTTTTTTATTTGACAAAATATGATTATTTGTTATAATGAAAGTGTAATTAAATCAATGAGATGGAAGAGTAGTTATTGATGATGTTTATAGAAAGTAACTGGTTGATGGAAAGTTATAACTAATTAATAATGAATGGGCCATTGAGAGATTTAGGGAATTAAGTATCTAAATACGGAAACTTACCGTTATATAAGTAATGTATGATAGTACATTTATTAGTGGCGATAGGTAACTCTTATTCTAATATGAATAAGAGTTTTTTTGTTAGGAGGTGTATAGTATGAAAGATATTATTCTAACCGGTGATAGACCTACCGGTAAATTACACTTAGGTCATTATGTAGGTTCTTTAATGAACAGAATCAAATTACAAAATGAAGGCAATTATGATAAGATGTATGTCTTTATTGCAGATAGTCAAGCATTAACAGATAACTTTGATAATCCAGATAAGGTAAGAAGCAATATCCTTGAAGTTATGTTAGATTATCTAGCCGTAGGACTAGATCCTAAGAAAGTAACATTCTTTATTCAATCAATGATTCCTGAATTAACAGAATATACTTTCTACTTCATGAATCTTGTTACTTTATCAAGATTACTTCGTAATCCAACAGTAAAGAACGAGGTATTACAAAAGAACTTTGGAGATAGTATTCCATCAGGATTCTTGAATTATCCAGTTAGTCAAACAGCAGATATTACATTATTTAATACAACAATTGTTCCGGCAGGAGAAGATCAAGCTCCAATGATTGAACAAGCTAATGAAATTGTTCGTAAGTTTAATTCAATTTATGGAGAAACACTTCATGAATGTAAGTTATTATTACCAGATAATGAAGTTTGTTGTAGATTACCAGGTATTGATGGTAATGCTAAAATGAGTAAGTCATTAGGTAATTGTATTTATTTAGCTGATTCCATGGAAGAATTGCATGAAAAAGTAATGAAGATGTATACAGATCCTGATCATATTAAAGTAACTGATCCAGGTAAAGTTGAAGGTAATATTGTCTTCACATACTTAGATGCTTTCTGTAATGATTCTTATTTCAAAAAGTATTTACCAGAATATAAGAATTTAGATGAGTTGAAAGCACATTATCGAAGAGGTGGCTTAGGAGATGTTAAGATTAAAACTTTCTTATTTAATATTTTAAATGAAATATTAACCCCAATTAGAGAGAAGAGAGAAGAGTTATCTAGAAATCCTGAAGTTATCTATGAGATCTTAAAAAAGGGTACAAATGAAGCTAGAATGGTTGCTAAAGAAAATATTAAAGCCTTTAAGCATGCTATGAAAATAGATTATTTTGAGTAAATTCATTTTACTCTTTTTTTATGCTATAATATCTATGGTGATAATATGGAAATAGAAGAATTTGTTCCTGTAAAAAAAGATCTTACTAAGAAGATTTATTTATTACGTTTTATTATTATCTTATTAATGATAATAACGCTTATTATCGCTTATTTAATAATTAAGAATAAAAAGGGTTATAAACTTAATTTAGTTGGAGAAAATGAAGTATCTATTCACATTAATGAAGAATATAATGACCCTGGTTGTGAAGTTCTTGATAATGATGGATACATAACAGAGATTAAACCCAAAATTAAGAATGATTTAGATAATAAAAAAGTTGGTACTTATAAGATGACTTGTACCTATAAAAAACTAAGTAAAACAAGATATATTCATGTTTTACCCAATGAATAGTCCATTTTCTTGATAAATGAGAAATGATTATGATATTATAAAGTATAGGATGTGATAATATGTATCTAAAAAGTATTGAAGCCTGTGGTTTTAAGTCTTTTGCAGATAAGATAGAAATCGATTTAGATGATAATATTTCCTGTGTAGTAGGTCCTAACGGAAGTGGTAAAAGTAATATTGTCGATGCGGTTAGATGGGTCCTAGGTGAACAATCAATAAAGTCTCTTCGTGGAGACTCTCAAATGATTGATGTAATTTTCCAAGGTTCTAAAACAAGAAAACCAATGAATGTTGCTTATGTTACTTTAACTTTTGATAATAGTGATCATTATTTACCAATAGATTATACAACCGTATCAATTAAAAGAAGATTATATCGTACTGGTGAAAATGAATACTTCTTAAATGGTACTAAATGTAGATTAAAAGATATAACCGAGTTATTTCTTGATACAGGAGTAGGTAAGAGTTCCTTTAATATTATCTCGCAAGGTGAGATAAGTAGAATTTTATCTAATTCACCACTAGAACGACGTAGTATTATTGAAGAAGCAGCAGGTATTATTAAATATAAAACAAGACGTGAAGAAGCTCTTCGTAAATTAGATAGAACAATGAATAATATTGATCGTGTTAATGACATTATTAATGAAATTGAAGGAAGAGTAGAACCATTACGCGAACAAAGTGAACAAGCTACTAAATATTTAGATATTAAGAAGAAATTATCAGAAATAGAGATTAGTTTATTAGTATCAGAAATTACAGAAATTAATAATAATTATCAACAAACAAAAAAAGATATTGAAAAATTAAATAATAATATTTTAAAACTTAATACTTCTATTAATAGTAGTGAAATAGATGAACTTAAATTAAAGAGTTTAGAATATGAAAGAAAGATTAATGAATTAAATGACAATTTATTAAAACTAACTCGTGAAGAAGAAGAATTAAATAGTGAAAGACAAATCATTAAAGAACGTAGTAAATATAATTCTAAAGATATTAAAGTTCATGATAATATTAATTTATTAAAAGAAAAAGAATTAAGTTATAATACGGAGATTAATTTATTAAATAAAGATTTAGAACTTAAAGAGAAAGAATTTAACGAATCTAAATCTAAGTTACAAGAATTAGTTACTAACTTACAAAATACTAAAATTAATAAAGATAATAATCAAAGAGAATTTAATGTTAAGAATAAAGAATACTTAGAGAATAAGAATAAGATAAGTGTTATTAAAGATAATTTACAAAATAATGGAACACTTAATAATAATGTTAAAAGAGTTCTTAATAATCCAAGGTTAACAGGAATATTAGATACCTTTGGTAATATTTTATCAATTGATACAAAGTATCATCGTGCTCTTGAAGTAAATATTATTAATAGTAAAAATTTTATTATTACGGATGATGAAGAAAGTGCTAAAGAAGCCGTTAACTTCTTAAAGAATAATTCATTAGGAAGAGCAACATTCTTCCCATTATCAGTTATTAAACCTAAAGGCGTAGATTATGAAATACTAGATCTACTAGATGGCGATAGAGATTATTTAGGTATTCTAGCAGACTTTGTAACATATGATGAAAAGTATAAAGATATTGTTCTAAATTTATTAGGTAATATCCTTGTAGTTACCGATTTAGATGCTGGTAATCGTATCTCAAGAATGATTAATAATCGTTATCGTATCGTAACACTTGATGGTGATGTTGTTAATGTTGGTGGTAGTATTACTGGTGGTAGTGTCCGTGATTCTATCTCCCCAATTAGTTTAAAGAATGATTTAGTTGATTTAGTTAATAAAGATAATGTTTTAGAATCTGTTATTAATGATATTAGTGTTAATATAACAAATTTAGAAAAAGAAATTATTACATTAGAAGAGAATATCTATAAAGAGCGTAGTAATAATGTATCTATTGAAGAAGTTATTAATAATATTAAAACTAATATTCAAAATAAAGAAAAAGAACTATCTAATGTTCGCAATGAATTATCTAGTTTAGATAAATTATCTTCAAATAAACTAGAAAGTGAAGAAGAAAAACTTAATAACTTGTATTATAAGAAACACGAAGAAAAAGAATTATTAAGTAAGGAATTAGATAATACACATAATGTTCATGATGAATTAAAACAAAAGATTCTTAATATGGAAGCTGATTACCGTATGCAAAATAGTGAACTTCATGAACTAGAGAAAGAATTAAAGACTAAAGAAATAGATATTTCTAAGATGGACTTTAAATTAGATAATAATTTAAATATTTTAGCAACTGAATATGAAATTACATATGAAAAAGCTAGTGAAGAATATACTCTTGATATACCTATCAAGGAAGCAAGAACATTAGTTAATCGTTATAAGAATGAATTAAAGAACTTAGGTATGGTTAATGTTCTAGCTATTGATGAATATAAAGAAGTAAGTACTCGTTATGAATTCTTAACTGGTCAAAGAGATGATTTATTAAATGCTAAAGAAACATTATATTCAATCATTGAAGAGATGGATAATGTAATGCAAGAAGAATTCAAGAAGACATTTGAAGAATTACAAGTAGAATTCCAAAAAGTATTTAGAGAATTATTTAAAGGAGGAGACGCTAACCTTAAGTTAACTAATCCTGATAATATGCTAGAAACTGGTGTTGATATTTATGCTTGTCCTCCAGGAAAGAGTTTAAAGACAATTACCTTACTTTCTGGTGGTGAGAAAACCCTTACAGCAATTAGTTTATTATTTGCAATCTTAAATATAAGAACAGTACCATTCTGTATCTTCGATGAAGTAGAAGCAGCACTTGATGAAGCTAATGTCGATATCTTCGGACATTACTTAAATAATTATCGAGGTGTTACCCAATTCTTACTTATTACTCATAAGAAGAGAACAATGGAATATGCTAAGACACTTCACGGTATTACAATGCAAGAATCTGGTGTATCAAAACTAGTTAGTGTTAAATTAGAAAATCAAGAGTAATCTTGATTTTTTATTATATAGTTGTTAGAATAACGATTGACTAGTGGGGTGTTTGTATGCATCGTGATGTAATTAATCGTATTAATAATGGTGATTTTATTACGGAACAAGATTTCTATGATATCGCATATCGTCATTGTAAAAAGAATCTTAGTTTAATATGCTTAAATGACCTTGTTATCGATAATAATCTTAATTGCTTTGGCGTTTATGATGATAAGTCTGAAATACTTACAGTTTCATATGATATTATAAGCGAAAAAGCTAGAGAATTTGCTAGTGGTTTAGTATCACTATATAGATTATCCCAAAAAGAAATTGATGAACTTGCAAACTTTTTTTACTTAGTATTTTTACTTCGTGAATTAAGACATGTTGAACATAAATATATTCATGACTTTAAAAGTTCATTAACTCCAGGAATTGAAATGTTCTTATATGAATTTTGTGAATCTTTAAGATATAATCGTCCTAATTTATATAATGCTAATTTATCCTATATTCCAACGGAATTAGATGCGATGTATCATGGTTTAAGAAATAGTTATGAAATCTTTAAAGATAGTAATTATAGTAATAAAATTAAAGCGATTATGAGACTATTATCAATGAAAATACCAATATTAAAATATGAAGTTCAAGGTCGTAAGATAATAGCTCCTATTGATCGAATATTAAACTTGCGTGAAATAGATCCATCTATTGTCATAAATGAACAGTTTATAAAAATGCTTACTGATAAAGATATACCTCTTGATATGAAAATATCTTATGGTTTAAGAATAAATCGTTATGAATATCAAAAATGTAATGATGAAACAAATAAAGTAAGAAAGTTAATTAAATAATAACTTTTTTACTTTTTTTATGTTATACTGATAATAGGTGATAGTATGAAGAATAACAAAGGATTTGCTATATCAATTATGTTATATGCAATGGTTTTATTAATAGTTACTATTTTTTATATTATTTTAGCGATTGTTAAGAATAGATACACATCTAGTACTTCACTTGTTGAACAGGCAGTTCAATATATGACAGATAATGATGACTATGCCTTAAGTGGTGATAAGACACCACCAATTATTGTTGTTTCTGATAATAATGAAGTATACCAACAACAAAGAGAAATAAAAATATATATTTATGATGACGATGATGGAGCAGGACTTAATTTAAGTACTTTTAAAATTTCCCAATCAGAAAATGGTAGTAATATTGCTAACTCATCATCTGTAAATTGTAATAAAGATTCAAGAAAAATATCTTGTAGATATACAATACCAAATAGTTCAGCAGTTCAAAAACTATATATATCAATTAAAGATGCTGCTGGTAATGAAGCAAAAGCAACTCGAAGTTACGTAATAACAGGAAATGGTCCAACATGTACAGTAACTGTAACATCAGATGATGCAAGTTCATTCCAACAATCAGGAGGAACATATTCAACACTAGGTGGAGCAACTATTTTTTATACGGTTAATTGTACTGCTATTAATTCACATGGTTTAAATACTTTTATTATTAAAAGTGATTTTAATGTAAGTAATGGATCAATTGATGAAATAAAAAGTGAATATGGTATCGATACTGTTAAAACGGTTATTTCTGTAAGAGCAGATGCAGTCACTAATAAAGATATGACTTTATCATTTAAAGATGGCTACGGCTTTAAAGATGTAGCTGGCAATAGTTCCAATGTAACATTCCCTAAAGTACATATTAGAAATGTTGGTGCATAAAAAGAAGATTTAATTCTTCTTTTTTTATGTTATAATAATAATAGAGAATAGGTGATATATATGAAAAATAAAAAACCTATAATTTTTATGGTGTTACTATTAGTAGCTTGTTTTACTATTGGTGGAACCATAGCATACTATACAACTAGTGATACTTTTAATAATGAATTTAATACTTTAACTTATGATATTGAAACGCAAGAAAACTTTGTAAGTCCAGAAAATTGGACACCAGGTACTACAACACCGAAGACAGTAATAGCAACAAATAAAGGAACAACACCAGCTGCTGTTAGAATTAAACTAACACCAAGTTGGGTTGATAAAGATGGTAATCCACTACCTCTTAAAGATAGTGATGATAATGATGCAGCTATTATTAATTTTGCTACTAATTATGAAAATAAATGGGTATATCATGATGGGTATTATTACTATAAAAGGGCATTAAACGAAAATCAAAGTACAACATCACTTTTAAAGTCAGTAACATTCAATCCTGATGTTAATATAGATATACAACAAAATTGTGTAAGAGATAACGAAACACATAAGACAACATGTTCGATTACGTCATCAGGTTACTCTGGCGGAATATTTACATTAGAAGTAAAAATAGAAACATGTCAGTATGATCAATATCAAGAAATATGGAATACTAATGTTTCTCTTAATGACCCCATTCTTGTCGATGGAACTTTAATGGTACACGACGATGACTCATCAGAAACGTTTGGTAAAAGTATAAATAGAGATAGTTTTGAAAGTATAACAACCGTTGATAACAAAAACGTACCAGAAGGAGCAATAGATAGTTGGGACGTATCAGCTGCACAAAACGGATCAGTTATGGCATGGTATTTAGATGCTGATAACGATGGTAAATATGAGTTATATATAGGTCAAGAAGATGGCGTAAAAGCTAATCCAGATAGTGCATATGCTTTTTATTCTTTCCAAAATGTGGAAAGAATAGATTTAACTAATTTTGATACTTCAAGTGTTACAGATATGTATTATATGTTCTATTATGCAGGCTATAATGCTCAAACATTCAATATAGTTGGTTTAACTAATTTTGATACATCAAGTGTAACGGATATGGACTCTATGTTCTATTGTGCAGGCTATAATGCAACAACTTGGAGTATTGGCGATTTAAGTAATTGGGATACTTCAAATGTTATGGATATGAGTTCTATGTTCTATTGTGCAGGGTTTAATGCAGCAACATGGGATGTTGGCAATTTAAGTGGCTGGGATACTTCAGGTGTAATATCTATGATACAAATGTTCGCTTATGCAGGCCGTAGTGCTACGTCATGGAGTGTTGGCGATTTAAGTAGATGGGATACTTCAAGTGTTATAAGTATGAGTTCTATGTTCTCTTCTGCAGGACGAGATGCAACAACATGGAACATAGGAAATTTAAGTAGATGGGATACCTCAAATGTTATAGGTATGGGTTCTATGTTCAGTTATGCTGGCTATGATGCAACAACCTGGAGTATAGGCGATATAAGTAGATGGAACACCTCAAATGTTACAAGTATGATAAATATGTTCCAATATGCAGGCTATAGTGCTTCAACATTCAATATAGGAGATTTAAGTAGATGGGATACCTCAAATGTTACAACAATGGAGAAGATGTTCGCTAATGCATGGCGAAATTCAACGACTTGGGATATTGGCGATTTAAGTGGCTGGGATACCTCAAACGTTAAAAACATGGGGTATATGTTCTATTATGCTGGCTTTAACACAACAACATGGGATATTGGCGATTTAAGTAGATGGGATACCTCAAGTGTTACAAATATGACTTATATGTTCCATAATTCAGGACGAAATGCCACAACATGGGATATTGGTGATTTAAGTAATTGGGATACCTCAAGTGTTACAAATATGAGTAATATGTTCTCTAATGCGGGCTATAATGCGACAACATGGAATAGCATAGGGACATTAAAAGTATATGCAACAAATATTCAATTAATGTTTCTTAATTGTTCAAAAGCAAAAGCAACCTTAAATATATATAGCAATCCTACAAGTTATGCTAATGCATTTAATAGTTCTGCAACAGTATCTGGTTCAGGTATAATAGTAAATTATTCAAGTGCAACAACAAATATTGATGCTATTATTGCAACTACAATAGGTAATTCTAATGTTGTTAAAGGTATTCAATTAGATTAGGAGAACTTATGGAAAACAAAAATAAAAAGCCATTAATATTTATGAGTTTATTAGTAATAGTATTTATAGCAATAGGGGTAACCCTAGCATACTTTACTACTACTGATACATATAATAATGAATTTTATGCATCAGAGTATGATGTAGAAACACAAGAATCATTTGTAAGTCCAGATAATTGGAAACCAGGTGATACAACCCCAAAAACTGTTATTGCAACTAATCGTGGTGATATACCTATTGCAGTAAGAGTTAAATTAACTCCAAGATGGGAAGATAAAGATGGTAATCCACTTCCATTAACAGATAATAATGATAATGAAGTAGCGGTAATAGATTTTAGCAAAAATTATGATAGAAAATGGGTGTATCAAGATGGATATTATTATTACAAAAGAGCATTAAATAAAGATCAAAGTACAACATCATTATTAGAATCAGTAACTTTTAATATGGATGCAGAAATAAATAATAATACAGAATGTGAAACAGTAGATGGAGTAACTACATGTAGAACAATATTTAGTGATTATTCAGGTGGTAAATATACACTTCAAGTTGAAATAGAAACATGCCAATATGATAATTATGAAGATATATGGGGAACAGTTATTGAAGTAAAAGATCCAATATTGGTTGATGGAATATTAATGAAACAAGATAACAATTCATCTAAAACATTTGGGAAAGATATAAATAGAAATAGTTTTGAAAGCATAACAACTATTGACAATAAAAATATTCCAGAAACAGCAATAGATAATTGGGATTGTTCACAACAACAGAATGAATCAGTAATATGTTGGTATACAGATACTGATAGTGATTCTAAATATGAATTATATATAGGCCAAGAAGATGGAGTAAAAGCTAATCCAGATAGTTCATATACTTTTTATGATTTTAGATATGTAGAAACGATTGATTTAATTAATTTTGAAACGTCTAAAGTAGCAAATATGCATTTTATGTTTGGTTATGCTGGCCGTAATGCAACAACATTTGATATTGGAAGCATAAGTGATTGGGATACATCAAGTGTAACTAATATGGATTATATGTTTGATTCTGCAGGTTATAATGCAACAGTATGGAACGTCGGAGATTTAAGTGATTGGGATACATCAAGTGTAACTAATATGAGTGGTATGTTTTTTTATTCAGGCAATACAGCAACGACATGGAATGTTGGAGATTTAAGTGACTGGGATACATCAAGTGTAACATCTATGTATTCTATGTTTTATTGCGCTGGAAAAAATGCAACGACATGGAATGTTGGAGATTTAAGTGACTGGGATACATCAAGTGTAACAAATATGTATTCTATGTTCTATTCTTCAGGTAAAAATGCCACAACATGGAGCATCGGGAATTTAAGTGATTGGGATACATCAAGTGTAACTAATATGGGTTCTGTGTTCGAATATGCTGGCCAAAATGCTACAACATGGAGCATCGGAGATTTAAGCGATTGGGATACATCAAGTGTAACCGATATGAACTCCATGTTCTCTAATGCAGGCTCTAAAGCAACAGTCTGGGATATTGGGGATTTAAGTGGTTGGAAAACATCCAACGTAACAAATATGTATTCAATGTTTGCTTCTGCAGGCTTTAGCGCATCGACATTTGATATTGGAAATTTAAGTAATTGGGACGTATCGAAAGTAACTGGTATGGGCTTTTTGTTTTCTAAGGCAGGTTATAATGCAACTACATGGAATGTAGGGAATTTAAGTCAATGGAACACATCGGCCGTAACTAATATGGAGTCTATGTTTAATAGCGCTGGAAAGAATGCCACAACATGGAATATTGGGGATTTAAGCGGCTGGAATACATCGAATGTTGAATATATGGGTTATATGTTTTCTAATTCTGGATATAATTCTCCAACATGGAATATAGGAGATTTAAGTGGCTGGGATACTTCAAAAGTAACCACTATGAGTTATATGTTTAATAATGCAGGTCATAATGCGACAATGTGGAATAGTATTGGAACACTTAAAATATATGCACCCTATATTTCATATATGTTTAATGGTAGTATAAATGCTAAAGCAACTTTAAATATATACAGTAATCCAACTTCTTATAGCAATGCATTTAGTGGTGTAGCAACAGCTCAAGGCTCTGGAATAACAGTTAACTATAGTAGTACAACAACAAATATAGATGCTATTATTGCAACAAAATCAAGTAATTCTAATGTAGTTAAAGGCTCATTAACAAGTTCATAAATATAAATATAAAGACTATTATTATAGTCTTTATTTTTTTATTAAAATAATAATTATTTTTATTCTTTTTAATTGATATCAAATGATGTTTATGATACAATATTTTATAGAATAGGGAGTTGTGTCTATGAAGGTACTACTAATAAAAAATAATCGTTTATACGGATATCGTTTACCTGATACAATTAAGAATAACTTTTGGATTACAGATATAGATAGTTTTGATAACTCTCGTAATCTAATAAATGTTGTTGCTAAAGAGGGTAAATGGGTTTTACAAAGTAACTATGAAACACAAGTTGTATCTGGTGATAAGAGTTATGCTGAAGTAGTTCTTAATGATTACAATTTTTATGTAATTAAGAATGAAAGTGAGCAGAGCTATTACTATTTATATGCACTTCCTAATGTTGATGAAACTTATAAATTTTATAATATTACTACAAATGGTAGTTTGAAAATAGGTAAATCACCTGATTGTAATATTCTTTATGGACATGCTTTAATTGATGAAAATCATGCTGAACTATTCTATCAAGATGGCTTATGGCAAGTTGTTGATAATGGTAGTAAATTTGGCGTTTATGTTAATGATAAACGTATTGTTGGTGCATACTCACTAAACTATGGAGATGTTATCTTTATAGCAGGTCTTAAGATTGTTGTTATGAATGGATTCATTCTTATTAATAACATCAATAATTTTATTAAAGTAAATTCAGATATTTTAACATTTAGACAAAATGTTAGTTATAACTTAGATAATAGTGTATTAAAAGAGGAAGAGTTAGATCGTAACTTATATTCCAAAGAAGAATTCTTCTATCGTTCACCTCGTTTTATAGAGGATGTAATGAAAGAGGATGTTGTTATTGAAGATCCTCCTGCTAAACAACAAGAACCAGATAATTCATTATTAATGACTATTGGACCTATGTTTACTATGAGCTTAACTTCAATGGTAACAGCTTATTCAACCATAAGTAATATAAGTGCTCAAGAAAATCCTGATTGGTCAAGAGCTACTCCTACACTTGTAATGGCAGGAGCTATGTTACTTAGTACACTAGTATGGCCTATTATTAATCGTTTTGTAGAAAAACATAGAAGAGCTAAAGCCGAAGAAAAAAGAGTAGAGAAGTATTCTTTATACTTAGAAGAAAAAAGAAAAGAAATACAAAGTATTATTCAAAAACAATCACAGACACTTAAAGATAAATATATACCTTTAACTGAATGTCAAAATATAATTTTAAGAAGAAGAACAACACTATGGGAAAGAGCCATTGAACAAAGAGACTTCTTATCACTAAGACTTGGTTTAGGTAACTTACCAATCTTTGCTGATATTAAATATTCACCTGAACATTTCTCTCTTGAAGAAACAGATGAAATGAAAACTAAAGTATTATCTGTTGTAGAAGATAATAAAACTTTAAATAATGTTCCTATTGTTATCTCTCTTGTTGAAAAATATATTACTAGTGTTATTGGTGATATGAATGTAACAAGTGAATTCTTTAAAGGATTATTACTACAAATGATGGCATATCATAGTTATGAATTCTTAAAGATAGTTGTTCTAACAGATAGTGAAAATGAATACAGATGGAATTATTTAAGAAATTTACCATATGTATTTGATGATTTAAAACAAGTTAGATTTTATGCCACAAACATTGATGAAGTTCGTGAAGTATCATTATATCTTGAAAAAATATTCCAAGATAGAAGAGCAGCTGGTATTAAAGAATTTAGAGAAGTACCTCCTTATTACTTAATTATTACTGATAATTACCATATGTATCGTGATATTGAAATAATAAACGATATCTTAAATCAAGATGTAAATTATGGATTCAGTTTAATGATAATGAGTACTAAGTTACAAAACTTACCAAGTGAATGTAAGAACTTTATTAATGTTAACCCTGATATCTCAGGTATCTTTGAAAGTGAAATATCACAAGGTCATCAACAAGAATTTAAAACTGAATTTTGTAATGATGTTGATATCAATGCATGTATTAAGAGAATATCTAATATTCCTATTGAATTTAATGATGAAGAAAAACAATTACCAAACTCTATATCTTTCTTAGAGATGTATGGTGTTGGTAAGATTGAACAGTTAAATGTACTTAATAGATGGAATATGAATAATAGTCAGAAGAGTTTATCAGTCCCTGTTGGTTTAGAGAAATCTGGTACACTGTTAAAACTAGATTTACATGAAAAATATCATGGACCTCATGGATTAATAGCTGGTATGACTGGTTCTGGTAAATCAGAATTTATTATTACTTATATTTTGTCTCTTGCTATTAACTTTAGTCCTTTGGATATTAACTTTATCTTAATAGATTATAAAGGTGGAGGACTTGCTGGTGCTTTTGAAAATCGTGAAACTGGTGTTAGACTTCCACACTTAGCTGGAACTATTACAAACCTTGATGTTGCTGAAATGAATAGAAGTCTTGCTTCAATTCAATCAGAACTAAGACGTCGTCAACAAATATTTAATGATGCTCGTGATAAATTAGGAGAAAGTACAGTAGATATTTATAAATATCAAAAGTTCTTTAAAGAAGGTTTAGTTACTGAACCAGTACCTCATCTATTTATTATTTCTGATGAGTTTGCTGAGTTAAAAAGTCAACAACCTGATTTCATGGATCAATTAATATCTGCTGCTCGTATAGGTCGTTCACTAGGAATTCACTTAATTCTTGCAACACAAAAACCAAGTGGTGTTGTTAATGATCAAATCTGGTCAAATACAAGATTCCGTGTATGTTTAAAAGTTCAAGATAAAGGTGATTCATCAGAAATGATTAAAAGACCTGATGCAGCCTTACTAACAAATGCAGGTCGTTTCTTCTTACAAGTTGGTTATAATGAGTTGTTTGCCTTAGGTCAAGCAGCTTGGTGTGGAGCACAATATGTACCAACAGATAAAATAAGAAAGAAAGTAGATCAATCTATAAACGTTATTGATAATATTGGTAATGTTGTTAGTACAAGTGATGATGAAGTTAAAGAAAAACATGAAAGTTTAGGAGAAGAACTAGGAAATATTCTTAAATATGTAATCGCTGTTAGTAAAGAGAATAATATTAAAACTAAACAACTATGGTTAGAGAAAATCTTACCAGATATTTATGTTGATAACTTAATTCAAAAGTATGAATATAAAACTGAGAAATTTATTATGAATCCAGTTGTTGGTGAATTTGATGATCCTAATAACCAAAGACAAGGACTTGTTACTATTAACTTAACTAATGATGGTAATACAAGTATCTATGGTTCAGCTGGTTCTGGTAAAGAATTATTCATAGGAACAATGATATATTCACTTATTACATCACATACTCCAGAAGAAGTTAATATATATATTATTGACTTTGGAGCTGGTACCCTAGGGGTATTTAGAAATGTACCACATGTTGGTGATGTTGTAATGCCATCTGATGAAGAAAAGATTGATAACTTATTTAAGTTAATAGAAAATGAAATTGCCAAAAGAAAGAAGTTATTTGTAAACTATAATGGTGATTATCAATCATATGTAAGACGTAGTGGTAAAACAGTACCTTATATCTTACTATTCATTAATAACTATGATGCTTTCCAAGATAGCTTTGATTATGATGATCGTATTAACCAAATTACTCGTGATTGTGTTAAATATGGTATTATCTTAATACCAACTATTAATACAACAAGTGGTATGCGTTATAAATTACGTCAGAACTTTAAATCTGATATCGTTCTTCAATTTAATGATCAAGATGATTATTCAATCATTGTTGGTAATACAAGAAAACTATATCCAAGTCAAATATTTGGTAGAGGTTTAATAAAGACTAGTGAAGGATTATTTGAATTCCAAACTGCCCATGCATATAAAGATGATGAATATCAAGAAAAGATTGAAGAATTACAAAAAGAATTAAATAGTAAATATCAAGTTCATGCTAATAAAGTACCTGTTGTACCTCGTGATGTCTTAGTAGATGATTTAATACCATATATTAAGAATCTACAAAGTGTACCAGTTGGTATTAATAAGGCTACAATACAGCCTGAGTTATTCAATATTAAAGATAATTTTGCAACTTTAGTATCTGCTAATGAGTTAGAGAATACTAAGAACTTCTTACAAGGTTTTGTTAAGGTATTATCTAAGGTTCCAAATACAAATGTTGTAATCTTTGATACTGATGCAACTATTGAAAGTGAATATGATAATAATGTATCTTATATTAAAGAAGGTTTTGATACTTACTTAAGTAAGATCTTAGATGCTATTAAGATTCAGTATGATAAGTATGTAGCAGATGGTTATACTAATAAGAATTTAGTAGGTAATCGTTCAATGGTTATTCTATTAGTTGGCTTTAGTAAATTACTATTACGTATATCAGCTGATAATAAAACCAAATTACTTGATTACTTAGAAAAGATTAAAGAATTACAAACATTTAGTTTCATTCTTGTTGATTTACCTGATGCAATGCGTAAGAATGAATATGAAAAATGGTATAAAGCTTCTGTTGATTCTAATTATGGTATTTGGATTGGTAATGGAGTTGCTGATCAAAATCTTATTAAAACTAATATTGGCTTTAAGAAAACTAATAATGAGGTTCAAAAAGGATTTGGTGTTGTTATTAAGAATACTAAGACAAGCCTTGTTAACTTAGTTGGTAATGATAAAGAAGGTGATAATGATGAACAATAAAGTACTAGTAACAATAAATGTACCTTCACTTGAGAAATCATTTGATATCTTTGTACCTGTAAATAGAAGAGTTCATAATGTAATATCATTAATTAAGAAATCATTATTTGATTTATCAGGTCATGCCTTTAATGTAGAGAATATTTATACATTATATAATGCAGAGACAGGGTCAGCTTACGATATGAACAGTTTAATAAGAGATACAGATATTCGTAATAATTCAAGACTTATATTACTGTAGAAAGACTAGAAATAGTCTTTCTTTTCTTATATAATAAAATTAAAGGAGGATATTATGGCACCAATATATGTTAAAACGGTATATAGTTTTTTATCTAGTACAATAACAGTAGATGATCTTATTGAACTAGCAAAGAAGAATAACTATGAATA